>Ga0181533_1000064_pt1 | contig 121905 bp, 113 predicted proteins | sample PEATcosm2014_Bin_45_FD_119772 | JGI IMG/M metagenome (GOLD analysis project Ga0181533, IMG submission 119772) | Peatland microbial communities from MTU Mesocosm Facility, Houghton, MI, USA - PEATcosm2014_Bin11_60_metaG | ecosystem: Environmental > Terrestrial > Soil > Wetlands > Peat | place... | reverse complement strand
GTGCCGCTCAATGCCACCGTCTGCGGGCTGCCGCTGGCGAAGTTGATGGCCAGATTGCCCGTCTGCAAGACCGTAGAGGTGGGCTCAAAGACAACAGAGAGGACGCAATAGTGGCCTCCCGCAAGCGGGCCGGAGGAGGGACACGTCGTCGAGGGATCCAGCGCATAGCCGCTCGGCGGGACCAGCGAAGTGATCGTTATCGCGGACGACTCGTTGTTCGTCAGCATAACGTATTGAATGGCGCTGGTCGTGTTGACCGCCACATTGCCGAAGTTCAACGACGTCGTCGAGAGCGTGGTGTCTGTGATGCCAGTGCCGCTCAATGCCACCGTCTGCGGGCCGCCGCTGGCGAAGTTGATGGTCAGATTGCCCGTCTGCAAGACCGTAGAGGTGGGCTTAAAGACAACAGAGAGGACGCAATAGTGGCCTCCCGCAAGCGGGCCGGAGGAGGGACACGTCGTCGAGGAATCCAGCGTATAGCCGCTCGGCGGGACCAACGAAGTGATCGTTATCGCGGACGACTGGTTGTTCGTCAGCCTGACGTATTGAATGGCGCTGGTCGTGTTGACCGCCACATTGCCGAAGTTCAACGACGTCGTCGAGAGCGTTGTCTGCGCATTTGCAACGGCCGCGGCAAGCAGGCTGGACATCGCCAGCAGCGACAGCAATGCGACGCTCTGAAACTTCCACAGAAGACTCCATCCACGATTCAACATTCGAATACCCTCCATCACTTCCACGAACGAGATAAGCCACTCTCCGGACAAGTGGCGTTGGCCGCACATGACGCTTGTTTTTCCCTGATATAGCACAATTCAACAGGCCCAAACTTCCCTAAGTTTGATACAAACTCAACAACCATGAGGAATTAGCAAGCTATCCTCTTACATAAGGTTGCGGAAAAAACAGCAAAAACCACTCAGTGGTCTGGAAAAAAGAAAATATAAATTTGGTTGACTAAGGGGGAAACCATAGATGTGAATTCTACGTAGTAAATATGAATATTGGCAAGGGGTATTTTCATTTTTATGTGAATATAACGTATATATTTTGGAGTGTTCTGGTACGAAATATGCTGGCTATAGGTTTATGAGTGACGTAATCGTGTTCATAGCGTTATTTAAGTCATTTAGATAGTTTGAGATACGCTGCATGGCATGAATTTTAGTCTTGCACCGTGTCATGAACGGGGGTCTGTATTTTCACGTGTAAAAGCGAAGAAACGGGAAATTGAACGCTGGGGAATTCGGTGGCACTCAGCGGGAATCCCTGACAGATGGACAGGATGATGCCTGGTTTCTTCTTTTTGCGAATGCGTATGACGTCCTTAGTGGGCCGGTTTGACGGCAGCTTTGCGACGGAAATTTTCTTCATTCGAGGCATGGTTCCGCGGCATTTGGCCGAGCCGCAGTTGCAGAGGGCTTCGCTGTCTTCCGGCCCGCTTTCGTAGCAGTAGTCGTAGATTATTTCTTCACCAGGGGCAATGTCTCGGATGGCATTGATCCAGATGCGGCCGTCTTCCTCACTGGTTTTGCAGTTTGCCTCGCAACTATGGTTGATGAACATGGCCGTACATTAGCCGTCGATGACCACCGAGCCGTTGCCGAGTCCAAAGAGGTAGATGACGGGCGAGTTCCTGTAGGCCTGATCGGCCTCTCCGCGGGTGATGCGGGGACCGGTGTACTCAGCCACGCGCGCCCATATGTATGGCTGTGGTGGTGTAGCAACCGGCACCGTGAATGGCGGAGGGGCGGATAATGTGTTCCATGCGTGTATGCAATGTTTTCTTGTTGGCGGCATGAAACGCATGGTAACAGTGGACAGTAGATCGTGAAGAGGGTAAATGGTCAGTACATTCGTGCTTCGCAGAGATATTTGTAGATCCCATTCGAATTCACATGGACCAAGATCGGCTGACCGCCTGCAACCTGGCAGGAACGATGCCCAGTTTGATGTTCGAGATTAGGATAGAAATATGAAGCTATTTTTGACCTATGCGCTTGGTTTGGTTGTCTGCCTATCGGCATCAACGTTGCTTCTGGCGCAGGCTCCGGCTGCGGGAGATACCAAAGGACAGAGCAAGCCGGCTGGGGACAGTCAAAAGCCGCCCAATTCCAGCAAAAATCCCTTTCCCGAAGATACGAGCACGGTTCCGGTGATGCCGTCAAAGAAGCTGCCACTACTGCCCGAGGGGACCTATCGCGGGGAGGACAGGGCGCCAGTACCGCTGCCTAACGAAGATGTTGACCCGGTGCGCAGTCCTGATGATCCCGCGCCGGAGGCCGCGAGAAGCCCGGATGCCGATTCCAGCTCCAGCCTCACGGGCCTGGAGCGGCTGCTGCCCCGGCCAGAGGACGATCAGCCGGACGGCAAGAAGAGAAAACTCCTCGTTGTCAAGGAACCTACAAAACAGGAGGTTTCCTCAAAAGACATCGGGGTGGGCAAATATTATTTGCAAACGAGACAGTGGAAGGCAGCGCTCTCTCGCTTTGAGTCCGCGATGATTCTGGACCCGGAAAATCCCGAGGTTTATTGGGGTTTGGCCGAGGCGGAGCACCACCTGGGCGATTATGCACATGCCAAGGAGCATTATCTGAAGCTGCTGGAGTACGATCCCGACGGCCCGCACGGCAAGCAGGCACGCAAGGAGTTGAAAGATCCGGCGCTGGAAAAGGCTCAGAGCGGCCCGCCTAGCCAGCCTGCGGCAGCGACACCGAAGTAGGCGACGCTGGTAAGTTGTTGCTGTTTGAACAGGATACTAAGGTTTCGCGTATAGTGGTGAGGTGAACGTGAAATTTCCGTCTGTGTCTCATCTTTTCCGGCAGCAGCTCGTTTACCTCTCTATGTCGGCGGTCATTGCCGCCATTTTCTGGGCAATTGGACAGCGAATCAATCCTGCCACGGTATTGACATACTCTTTGTGCATCGGGAATCTTCTTTCTCCCGCAATCAGCCGTCTGGAGTTTCTTTATTGGAAAAAACGATTTCCTCTCAACTACCTGATTTTTTTGGTTGTCCTCCTTGGAGTAACAGTTCCTGTCTATCTCATTACGACCGTAATTGTGTGGTTCATTGCTCCGCCGACGCCTCAGACGCTTTTTCACCTCCTCACAACCGGCTGGAAGTTTCCGTTCCTGGCTACATTTGTCTTCGGCGTTTCCATGTTTCTGTACCACACCACGAAAGAACGGCTGGAGCAACGCAATGTCGAGCTGCAGCATTCGGTGGATCGCGGCGCTGCCCGGCTTGAAATGCAGGAACAGGAATTGAAGCGCGCCCGTGAGATACAGCAGTCGCTGCTTCCAAGAGAAATTCCCCAGATAACAGGATTCGAGGTCGCGGGAGCATGGCAGCCCGCCAGTACGGTTGGCGGTGATTACTACGATGTGCTTCGGTTCGGCGATCACCGGCTCGGCATCTGCATCGCCGACGTGGTCGGAAAAGGCGTATCCGCTTCTCTGCTGATGGCCAATGTGCAGGCGGCAGTGCGCGCGTTTGCGAGCGACTCGGTGAGTCCGGCCCAGGTATGCGGCAAAGTCAATCGGCTTCTGTGCGACAACATCGCGACGGGAAAGTTCGTTACCTTCTTCTACGGAGTCCTGGATGGTAAAACGAGTACCTTCCGATACAGCAACGCCGGGCATCCTTACCCCATTCTGCTGTCAGACGGCTCCATCCGTGTGCTTGAGCAAGGTGGCGCAGTGCTAGGCGTTTTTCCAGACTGGAGCTACGAAGATTCTACCGTCGAACTAAGGGCAGGGGACCGTTTGTTTCTGTTTACCGACGGTATCACTGAGGCATCCAACTCAGATGGGCAGGAATTCGAAGATGCAAGCATCGCGGCATTCGCAAAAGCGAACGGCACGCTCACTGCAAAGGAGTTGAATAGCCGGCTGCTTGCGCAGGTCTCCGCCTTTTGCAACGCCAAGTTCCAGGATGACGCTACGCTTCTGGTCATCGCTGCAAATTAGCCTTCCTATTGTTCGGCGTGAATCGCCTCACGCTGATAGGCTAAAACCAGGCATGAACGAAATTTTGCACCAGTTGCACTGTATCGGATGCGGGGCGCGAATCGCCGGCGCGGAGGCCCAGCCGGACTTTCGTTGCGCCTCTTGCGGAGAACTGTTTGAAGTGGAGTACCCCGGCTGGAGCCAGCGTGGGGGGCAGGACCGTCCCAATGCAGGCGGGCTCAAATGGGTTTGGCGGGAGCGGCGCTTGTCCTCCGAGGCGCTGGACCAATCCGGAATCTGGCGCTTTCGCGAGCTGCTGCCGATTCTGGACAACTTTGGCAACGTGGTGAGCCTGCGCGAGGGCAACACGCCGCTCTACCACTTGGCGCGCGCGGCGAAAGCTTTGGGGATTGACCAGCTCTTTGCCAAGCACCAGGGGATGAACCCGACTGGATCCTTCAAGGACACGGGCATGACCGCGGCAATGAGCGTGGCCCGGGAGCGGGGCTTCGAGTGGGTGGCCTGCGCATCTACCGGGAACACCTCGGCTTCTATGGCTGCCTATGCGGCGCGTGCCGGACTCAGAAGCCTGGTACTGATTCCCGAAGGAAAGATTGCCTGGGGCAAACTCGCACAGGCCATGGATTACGGAGCAGTGACCTGCCAGTTGAAGTCTGATTTCGACAGTTGCCTTCGCCTGTTGTCGCAGATTGTGAAGGAAGCGCCCATCTACCTGCTGAACTCGGTGAACCCTTACCGGCTGGAGGGGCAGAAGACGCCTGCCCTGGAGATTGCGGAGGCTTTTGATTGGAGTGTCCCAGATCACCTGATCGTGCCCGGCGGCAACCTGGGAAACAGTTCTGCGCTGGGCAAGGGCTTTCGGGAGATGTACGAACTGGGGCTGGTGGCACGGATGCCGCGCATCAGCGTGATTCAGGCTGCGGGGGCAAATCCCCTGGTGCGCAGCTTCAACGAACATAACGCTGCCGTGCTCGAGCCGGTTATGGCCTACACCCGCGCCACCGCCATTCGCATCGGCAATCCCGCTTCGTGGCGCAAGGCTGCGCGCGCGATTCAGGAAACCGGCGGCTGGTGCCTGGACGTGTCCGAAGCCGAGATAGCCATCGCCAAGGCGGAGATAGGCGCCGAGGGGCTGGGCTGCGAGCCGGCCTCCGCGGTTACGCTGGCGGGGCTTAAGAAACTCCGCGCCGAGGGCAAGGTTGCCTCTGGCGATACGGTGGTTTTGATGCTAACCGGTCACACGCTCAAGGACGCCGACTACACCATCGAATTCCATCACGGAACCTTGCTGAAGAAAGGTGAAATCGCGGGAAGGGAAGCTGAGATCGCAAGTTTGCGTCGGGACGCGGTAACTGTAGATGCAACGCCGGCTGCGGTATTGGCCACGCTGAAGGGAAGCGCCCAATGAGCGAGGCTTTGAGCGCGTTAATCGGAGACATAAAGCCTGCGAGATTGCGGCTGCGCCTGCCTGCTACCTCAGCCAATCTTGGCCCCGGCTTCGACGCCGCCGCAGTGGCACTCGACTTTTATCTGGAGATCGAGGCTGAGCCGGCCGCGGAGTTCTCGATCACCGCAACCGGGCGCGACCGGGAACACTGTTCCCGAGTTGAGAAAAACCTAATTCTGGAGGTTTACAAGAACCTGTTGCAGAGCAACGGGCGGCCCGTGATTCCTTTGGCGATTCAGATGACCAACGAGATTCCGCTGGGTATGGGTTGCGGCTCGTCGGCGGCGGGACGGCTGGCAGGCATCTGTCTGGCAGTGCATTTTGGCCGGCTAGAGTGGAGCGCGGAACGCATTCTCGAGGAGGCGGTGGCGCTGGAGGGTCATCCGGACAACGCAGCGGCTTGCTGGCTGGGCGGCTTTGTGGCGGCGGCTGGCGAGGGCAGACGTGTCCATGTGGCGCGCGTCGAGCCCCCGGCCGAGTGGCGAGCCATCGTAGTTCTTCCCGCCGAGCCTCTGGCTACCAGCGAGGCCCGCGCCGCACTACCCGCAACGTATTCTCGTGCCGATGTGGTAGCCAATCTACAGTCCGTGGCGCTTCTGGGGCTGGCTTTTGCCCAGGCACAGGGCGACCTGCTGCGCCTGGCCATGCGGGATCGCATTCATCAGCCCTACCGCGCGCCTCTCTGTCCTTTGCTGCCTCGTCTGCTGCCGCTGGCCGGAGAATACGGCATTCTGGGCGCGGCGCTGAGCGGTGCAGGACCCTCGGTTCTGGTCATTACCGGCAGCCAGGATTGTGTTCCTGAGGCCTTGGCTGCCATTCGCCACGCGCTGGATGGCTTCACAGAGCCAGAACTCAAGCTCTGCAGGTTTGAGCCGGCAGGAGCTGACCGGTCCTTTAAGGCCGCGCGATTGAACCACTGACCAAAGTACACAATTTACAGTATTTCCGGGTCTGTTGTCCCAATCTGAATGTTACTTTTTCCCAATTATTCCTCACTATTTTGTTACTTAATTTGTTACTCAAGATTGCTTGCTTTTCACATCAGGAAAACCTAAATTCGCACACGTGGGCAGTTCTGGGGGAGGGCTGCTCTAGCGCCCGTGATCCTTCTCAGGATCCGGGCGCTTTTATTTGCCTTGTACGCGTATCCTGTATTTTATGAATGGCAATTCACACATATTTTGGCCTGCTCAGGTTTTACAGATTTCTCTGATTGTTGGATGTAAAGCTGCGGTTTGCGACTTTGACTCACGCAACCGCATCACATGAATGGGCCACTCAATCACGTTACACTGGATGTAAGCAGTGACTGCAAGGAGAATCATGGCTGGACTGGGAGTTTTGGAAGTTAGCGATGCAACATTCGACCAGGAAGTGCTCCAAAGCGAGCAGCCGGTTCTGGTGGATTTCTGGGCTGTATGGTGCGGCCCCTGCAAGGCCATTGCGCCGATTGTGGATATCTTGGCGACAACCTTTGCTGGCAAGCTGAAGGTGGTCAAGGTGAATGTGGATGAAAACGGCGCAACCCCGTCGCGCTACAACGTGCGCGGCATTCCGGCCCTGCTTTTTTTTAAAGGCGGCAAAGTAGCCGACCAGATCATTGGCTATGTTCCTCAAGACGCAATTGAAGAAAAGATCAAAAGTCTGCTGGCGTAGCGGCAATTCCTTTACGCCTGTTGACTGACAGCGTGAAAATGCCTGGCGTATCAGTCGGACCTTTTCATTTTCGGATTTAGTCTGAGTTCGCTAGTATCCCGCACCGGACGTTGCCGATGCGCCGGTTTGTGAGAGAGGCTCCAGGCCGAGCCGCTTCCTGCACTCCTCGAGCATGGATTCTGTTCGTGTCGCTCCCACCCTGCTGACCCCAATCGCCCGCATAACCAACAATGTATCGAGATCGCGAACGCCGCCCGCCGCCTTGACCTGAACTCTGGCCGGAGAATGTCTGCGCATCAACTCGAGATCTGCGAGAGTAGCTCCGCTGGGCGCGTATCCGGTCGATGTCTTCACCCAATCGGCTCCAATCTCCGCGCAGATTTCGCACAACCGGATCTTGGCGGAATCGTCAAGATAAGCATTCTCAAAGATTACTTTGATCTTTGCTCCGCCCGCATGGGTGGCCGCAGCCAGCGCCGCGAGCTCTTCCCGTACATATTGCCAATCTCCGCTGCGGGCCTTGCTTATATTGATGACCACATCCAGTTCCTCGCCGCCATCGGCCAGCGCCTGCCGGACTTCAGCGAGTTTGACAGCGGTGGTGTGCCCTCCATGCGGAAAGCCGATGGTGGTGCTGGCGCGGACCGTGGTTCCAGCCAGCAGTGCGGCGCACCGAGCCAGGTAATAAGGCAGGATGCAGACGCTGGCCACGTCATATCGAAGCGCCAGCGCGCAGCCTTCTTCCAGCGCCGCGGCCGTCAGCGACGGATTAAGCAGCGAGTGATCGATCATTTTGGCCATAGCCGGATAATCGAAGGGCTGGGACACATTCATCTCCTGGAAATCGTGATTCAGCCAACGTGAGGCAAGCTGGCAGTCCGGCATTATTGCCGGTACTTGCGCAGTACGCCCAGCACTCGGCCTTGAATGGTCACCTGCGAGGCAGGAACATAAATCGGGCTCATCTCCATGTTGGAAGGTTGCAGCCGCACCTTGCTGCCCTCGGCATAAAAGCGCTTGAGCGTGGTTTCAGCGCCATGCAGCAGGGCCACGACGATCTCGCCCTGGCGGGCGGTGCGTGTGCGCTCCACCAGCACGTAATCGCCGCTGATGATGTGCTCGTCGCGCATCGAGTCGCCGCGCACCTCGAGGGCAAAGACGTCGCGGTTGCCCACCACGTCGTGCAGCGAAATGCTCTCCTCGTTCTCCAGCGCTTCGACGGGATACCCGGCGGCGATGCGGCCCATGAGCGGCATCCGGTCGCTAGTGCGGGTGCGCGTTCCGGGCGGCACCACATCGATGGAGCGGCTACGGTTATGCACGCGGTCCAGCAACCCCTTCTTTTCCAGATTGGTAATGTGCTTATGCACGGTGGCCAGGCTCTTGAGCCCCATGCCGTGCGCAATCTCCTCAAACGACGGGGAGTACCTGTTGCGTCTTACAAACGACTCTAGGAAGTCGAGAATCTCTTTTTGCCTTCGAGTGACAGCCATGAGCACATTATAGCGAATAAAAAGCGAACAGTGTCAACTCTTTTTTCGTCTATTTTTCGACTATTACGCAAACTGGCTTCTGAAGACCGACTTGATGTGTTCCAGGCGCTTACGCAGCGTTTCGGCTTCATCCGGCAAACCAAGCTTTTCGGCAAGCCCGATGGCGTTGCAGTAGGCCTCCTTGGAGTCGCTGTAGCATCCGCGTGCGCCACTGTGAAAGTGCGCCTCGTACATGTCGTCGTAGGCCATTTCACTAAACTGCTTGCAGCGGGCCGGGCTGGCCAGCTTCGTTAGCCGTTCTTATGCCGTCATCCTCATCTCTCCTGAATCAAACCATTGCAACGGATTTCCAACCCCACGATAGCTCAGGAGCGCCCACGCGTGCCTTTCAATTTTCCATGCGCCGCATCTCCTTGTCCGCTCCCAATTCCGTCAGCACTACACGGCAGTGCAGGCAGGTAGGCTATCCGTCGCGCCGGCGCGTTGTGCCGTTGGCATTGCACACAGGGATCTGCTGGCGTTTGCGTTTATGGCCATTTCTCCGTCGCGATGTATCACGATAAAGCGGAGTCGCGGACGAACAAACAGGTGAAATAACAGGTCTGCGGGCCGGGGCCGGTCCGTTCCGAAGCTGGGCAGCCTGGAAAAACGAGTCGCACATGCTCTTGAGCGAGGGTGCCCTCTCGCCATTTTGGGAACCTGCCATTCTCAGTGCCGTTCCTGGAATCCTCCTGCCATCTTTTTTTCTTCCAACCTTGAGTTCTTTCTCGTTACGCGGGATGGTTAGGAGAAGCCGTCCGTTAGCGCACGCTAAGCCGGGCGGGAACGTGGAGCATGCTGGCGTCGCGAGTAGAGGATGCCGCTCAATGAGAAAGGTAGCTATGAGGTTATTAATTGCCGAAGATGACAAGGCGCTGGGATTATTTCTGAGCCGCGGCTTAGAAGCCGACGGGCATCGTGTCAGCCTGGCTAACGATGGAGCCGCCGCGGTGGAGGCATTTCGCCAGGAGATGCCCGACCTGACCATTCTTGATTTGAATATGCCGATCAAAGACGGGGAGCAGGTGCTGGAAGAGGTTCGTAAAATGGACGCGGACTTGCCTGTGCTGGTGTTGACTGCCCGTCAGGAGGTGGACACGCGCGTCCGCTGCCTGGACCGGGGGGCCGACGACCTGATGATCAAACCCTTCAGTCTGCATGAGCTGCGGGCGCGATGCCGGGCGCTGTTGCGCCGCAAGCGCGAGGCGCGGCTGCTGCTGCGCGCCGGCGACCTGGAACTGGACCGGTTGGATCATACCGCCCGCCGCGCTGGCCAGTCGATCGTCCTCACTAACAAGGAGTTCGCCTTACTTGAACACCTGATGCTCAATCGCGGCCAGTGTGTCTCGCGGGTGGAACTGCTGGATTCGGTCTGGAACCTGGAGCCGACGCAGACCACCAATATCGTGGATGTTTACGTCAATTACCTGCGCCGCAAGCTGAAGGATCCGCCTCCCGGTCAACTGATCCGTACGATGCGCGGTCAGGGATACATGGTGCCGCCGGAATCCGCTCTGGCGCTTTCCGCCCTGCCTGTGCTTTCCGCGCCGGTGATTCTGCCGGGCGTAATTTCTCCGGTGGCGGCCGCTTAGTTTTTCTCAACGTACCCGCTTTTGAAATAAACCAGCTCCATCGACATAATTCAGGAGAATATTCATGGTCACCGTTCCCGTTGCCGCTCTCCCCCTCGCCAACCGCATCCGTCCGCGCACGGCGCTGGTTGCGAGCGCGGATCGCAGCTTTCGACAAAAGCTCTCCGAGACCCTCACCGGCCTGCGCTGGCAAGTGCGGGAGGCTGAAGGCGGCGCCCAGGCCTGGGCGGAGGCGGAAGCAGCCCCTCCGGAGGCGGTCATCGTTGATTCATGGCTGCCTGATCTCAACCTGGCAGAGTTTCTCGAGGATTTCCGCTCATTTTTCCCTGAAGTGGATCTGGTGACGGCCAGCGGTTCCATCGCGCAGGAGAGCCCGCGTGGACCCTACCGCCAAGAGCTACTCTATGCCCTCCGCAGATCGCAGGATAATGACACGGCGATCTGGAATGCGGCTCCCTCGCTCGACAAGCAGAACCCTCTGTCTGACCACCTGCATACCAATCCGTGGCCGGGGTCGGTTCTTCCTGACGCGGCCCCACCGGCCTATCCACCGCTGAGCGTAGGGCCGGATGGAATGTTAATCGATCCCATCAGCTCTCGAATCACCACGGCTGAAGCGGGTCTGTCCGCAGCCGAAGTCGAGCCGGCATCGAGTGAACGGCTGCCGGAGATCATCGGTTACGCTCCCTGCATGCTCGAGGTCAGCCGCCGCGTCCGCCTGGTGGCCCCGCGTTCTACCCCGGTTTTAATCGAAGGACCAACCGGTTCGGGCAAGGAACTGGTGGCCGAGGCGCTGCACCGGCTCTCGACCCGCAGCCGCCAGCCGTTTGTCGCCATCAACTGCGCGGCCATTCCCGAGGCGCTGCTGGAAGCCGAGCTCTTTGGCCACACCCGCGGAGCCTTTACCGGCGCGGTGCAGGGACGCGTGGGACGGATTGAGGCCGCCGATGGAGGCACCCTGTTTCTGGACGAGATAGGGGAGATGCCGCTGGCCCTGCAATCCAAGCTGCTGCGTTTTGTGGAGTGCGGCGAACTGCAACGGGTAGGCGACAACGAGACGGTTAAGGTGGACGTACGCATCGTGGCCGCTACTCACCAGGCTCTGGCCCAGCAGACCCAAAACGGCGGCTTCCGCGCCGATCTCTACTACCGGCTGGCTGTCTTTCTCATCCGCACCCCGTCGCTGGCCGAGCACATCGAAGATCTGCCGCTGCTGGTCAATCACTTTATGGCACGGATGGGTCGCGAGGCGCCGATTAAACGGGTCGATCCGAGTGCGCTGGCCAAGCTCGCCGCCCACGACTGGCCGGGCAATGTCCGGGAGCTCGAACATGTGCTGGAGCGGGCCGCCATACTGGCTGGCGAGAATGCTGTCATCATCGCCAGGGAAATTGACTTCGGGCTGATAATTAACTGAAAGGAGGATGGATGGGGATGCAGATTGAGAGCCAGCTGAGTGACCAGATTGCCCGTTACCTCGATCTGGCCGTCAGCGAGGCCAACGCCAAGGCGGTGACAACCTTCGACACTGTAACCCAGGAAACCATCAACATGATTCACTAAGCTCGCCCAACATGATTCACTAAGCGCGACGCGGGGCGGTCTTCGGGCCGCCCCATTCTTTCAAAGGTGAATCTTTTCCAACTCACAGAACGTGATGGCCCCTGTAGTAGATCGTTCAAGGTCCGTGGCTGCTACGAACCTCAATGAACAGACCTTTTGCTTCGGCCAGAACATGTCCTCGGGGGTTGAGAATCCTGGCCGTGGTCCAGTGATTTCGCTTCTCGCTACGCACCAGGCGGCCCTCCAGGCGAAGTGGCGCTCCGGAGTGGACGGGGCGCAGATACTCAACCTCCATCTGCCGCGTCATGGTTGTCAGCCCCTTTGCACGCACCGACTTGCTCATGGCCTCGTCCAGCAATGTGGCGATGACGCCGCCGTGCAGACATCCTTCCGGCCCCTCAAATCTATCCGGAATGGTCGTCAGACAGACTACGCTCCCATCCCCGGCAAGCAGGAACTCCAGTTGCAGGCCGGTGTCATTGGCCGGGCCGCAGCCGAAGCAGCGGTTCTGCGCCTTCTGCGCCATGGGGGTCAGTTTCTCGGAATTCTCAGAAGACAAATCCATAACTCCAGCATAACGAAGACGGCAAATGCAGACGCGGATAGGAAATCTCCAAATATTCACGCAGACTTTTATCATCCCGGCGCATCATACAAATCAGAGGTTTTCACACATGGACCGCAGAACCGCAATCAAGCACCTGGGCGGCGTGGCGAGCGCGCTGCTCCTGACCGAAGCCTTGAATAGTCAGGCACTTGCCGCCGGCCAAACCCCTGCCACAACCCAGCCCGCAGCGCCCACTGGGCCGTTCACCCTGCCGCCGCTGCCCTACGCCTACGACGCACTGGAACCCTATTTTGACGCCGCGACTATGCACCTGCACCACGACAAGCACCATCAGACCTACGTGAACAACCTGAATCTTGCCGTGGCCGCGCATCCCGAGCTGGCAGGCAAGTCCGTTGATGAGCTGGTCGCCAACCTGAGCGCCTGGCCGGAGTCGGCCCGCACCGCAGTGCGCAACCAGGGCGGAGGCCACGCCAACCACTCCTTCTGGTGGCCGACACTGGGCAAAGGCGGCGCTGCTCCAACCGGCGAGCTGGCCAAGGCCATCGATGCCAGGTTTGGCTCGCTCTCCGGATTTCAAGACAAGCTGACCGCCGCGGCCCTGGGCGTCTTTGGCAGCGGCTGGGCCTGGCTGGTCAAGTTGCCGGATGGTACCGTGGCCATCGAAACCACCCCCAATCAGGACAGCCCACTCACCCTGGGCCACAAGCCAGTGCTGACCGTCGACGTGTGGGAACACGCCTACTACCTGAAGTACCAGAACCGGCGACCCGAGTACGTGAAGGCCTTCTTCCAGGTGATCAACTGGGACTACGTAAGCGGGCAATTTGCTCAGAAGGCGTAACTGATGCTTTGGCGAAAGGCTGGTTCGCCGTTTGTTTTTATAGGGTTGGCAGCCGTCTTATGCCTTGCATTGGCTGACTGCCACTTAGCGCCCTCACTCACCCCAAAGGAGGCGGAAGGCAAGCACCTTTACCAGGTGCGTTGCGCCCATTGCCATGAAGACAACGACCTGGCGCTGAAAAGGATTCCCCCGGACCTGCACAGTATCTTCACCCGCAAAACGCTGCCCAGCGGTGTCCCAGCTACCGACGCGGCCGTACGGCAGAATGTGCTGAAAGGAAAGGGAATGATGCCAGGTTTTTCCGGCCGCTTTACTGATGAGCAACTGGCCGCGCTGCTGGCATACCTTCACACCGGGCTGCGCTGAACTCTCATCTCCATACGATTCTGATAGCCATGATGTAGCATTCTTGTGATTTATATCACATTGATTGGAAACAGTACCATAGTAACGTTTATGCTCAATTTTTCTACACTACAGTAATCATAATCGGGTAAATTCTTAATATTGCCCAAGGCATCATTTTTATCTATCTCCGCAAGTTGGAAGAGGTAAGACTATGATTCAGAAAATCTGCACAAATTTCGGCAAATGCGCACTCGCTGACAGTCATGAAGACTTTTCTCTTGATAAGAGTGTCAGGAACTGTTGTCCACTTTGCGATAGTGCACTCAGTGAAGTCATCAATATAGCAGAGATCAATAATATGGCACTCGCCAAGGTCAAAACTGCGTCGCCCAGGAACGTGAACTCGATCTTCTCCGACCTGGCCCTGGCGTTAGTTCTGATCGCTTTTCTTTGTATCGCCGCAGGAAAAGACTGGTTCAAGGCGCCGCAAGGAACCCATGCCGCGGAAATGAAGATCCTTCATCAGAATGCGATCCTTCGTTTAGCTGGTTCTGACATTGTTGGAGATCGCCTGGGACCCGAGTTGGCCAAGGCCTTTCTTCAAGCTCAGGGTGCGACAAATCTTCAAATTATTTCTGGAGCAAACCCGAAGGAGAAGATCGCGGTGGGCGTTTTGCCCGGTGATACAGAGCCCTCCTCGATCGAGATCGCTGCCCATGGCTCCGCAACCGCATTTACCTCCCTGGCCCAGGAAACCTGTGACATCGGGATGATTTCGCGGAAAATCAATCCGGACGAGGTAGCCAAACTGGCGACGTTGGGCAATATGACATCAGCAGCCAGCGAGCATGTTTTAGGGCTTGACGGCATCGCGGTGATCGTTAACCCCTCCAACCGAATCAGCGAGCTTCGCAAAGATGAGATCCGGCGAATCTTCACCGGGGACATTACCGATTGGTCTCAGGTCGGGTCCTTCCACGGTTTGATCAAACTATACGCAAGAGACGATCAGTCAGGGGTCTTCGACGCGTTCAATAGCATGGTGCTGGCTGGAAAACCCTTGGCATCAACAGCCCGCCGTTTCGAGGATAGCAATGCGCTCTCCGATGCAGTCTCAGACGATCCGAATGGTATCGGTTTCGTCAGTCTTCCTTACGTTCATAATGCGAAAACTATCGCCGTATCGGAGAAGGGTACAGTGGCGCTCAAGCCGACTCGGCTGACTGTTGCTACGGAAGACTATCCGCTCTCCAGGCGGCTTTATCTCTATACGCCAGCAATCGCGCGGAATAAATACCTGCAAATGTTTCTTGCATTTGCTCTCTCCAGGCAGGGTCAGGAGGTGGTTGCCGCCAACGGATTCGTCTCCCAGAATCTTCAGCGTGTGACGCAAACCGTATCCAATACATCTCCGGAGGAGTACAAGCTGCTGACGGAGGGCGCTGAACGCCTATCAGTGGATTTTCGCTTTCAGGCCGGAAAATCGGTACAGGACAGCAAGGTTCAAGCGGATCTGGACCGGATCGCCTCTCTGATCGCGGACGAGGAAGGCGCTGGAGACCGGATTATGCTCTTTGGGTTCGCAGACAATAATGGCACTCCGGAGGAGAGTCAAGCGTTCTCCTTGAGCCAGGCCAAGATCGTAGAGAGCCAGTTAAGCCAGCGGGGTATCAAACTGGCGGTGGTGCGAGGCTATGGCTCAGAGCTTCCCGTTGCTTCCAACGACACCAGCGAAGGCCGGGAGAGGAACCGTCGCGTGGAGATTTGGATCAAGAAGAAAGCGAAGCAGGATAGAGCCGCGATTGGCGAAGCGGGGCAGGGAATCGCCGATGTTAACCAGTAGCGGAGTCGAGAGCTATAAAGCCCAGGCTCTGCATGGCATCACATATGGGGCGCACATCGCCTGTCTGTGTATGTGGCTGCACTGATTTATTTATCTTTCCGTGTTCGTTTTTTCATTACCTTTTAATGACTTCAGTTACCTATTCTGTATAACCTGTGCATACATATCTGAATGTCCTGCAATTGAGCCTTCATTTCGAATTAAACCGCGATGTGGAGGAAATCGATGTCCCTGATGGCCGTGTGAAGGGAGACGCTTTACTCGGTGTTTATCAATTGCAGGCTCTGAGTGAGCTGTCTGCAAACATGGAGAAAGGTGAGTCGTCATGACTGTCCGATGGGGAAGATGTCTTAACTTCAGTAAATGTAAGGAAGCCAATCAAAAGCAACATATCCCCATTGCCACTGGAGATCCTTTCGTTTGTCCTGAGTGCGCGCAGCGGTTGGTGGATGAAAGCGACCTCGTCCCTAACGAGGCTCATGCGACACCCCGCAAGCCCGACAAGAAGTCGCCGAATACTCTTCTAATCGCAGCTGTAGTAGTGCTTCTTCTTGCGGTGGTTGCCGGGTTCGCAAGATGGGGCATGCATTTGGGTGCGAAGGCAACAACCACGAAGACGATTCTTCGCCTGGCTGGTTCGAACACGATTGGAGACACGCTTGGGCCGTCATTAGCCGAGGCATTTCTCAAGGAACAAGGAGCGGCAGATGTACGTATTCTCCCCGGAGCCAACCCGTTGGAGAAGATTGTCGAAGGCGTGCTGCCCGGTGACAGTGCGCCTTCCTCGATTACTATTGCGGCGCATGGTTCCGCCACTGCGTTTACTGCGCTGGCCGAGAATAGTTGCGACATTGGCATGGCTTCGCGCAAGATCAAGCCCGATGAAGCAGCTAAGCTGGCATCTTTGGGAAATATGACCTCGGTTGCCAACGAGCACATCCTGGGGCTTGACGGCATCGCGGTCATTGTCAACGCCGCCAACCCCGCCAATCAACTTGATAAAGACAAGATCATGCGCATCTTTACCGGGGGGATTACCGACTGGTCGCAGGTTGGCGCAAATCGTGGAGCAATAAAGGTTTACGCGAGAAATGATAACTCAGGCACCTACGACACCTTTAAAACTCTGGTGCTGGGGGGAAAGCCGTTGGCCGCGGGAGCGCAAAAAATTGAGGACAGCAAGGCGCTCTCTGATGCGGTAGCCGGCGATCCGAATGGCATCGGCTTCATCGGTCTTCCTTATATTGCAAGCTCTAAGCCCATCGCAGTTTCGGATAAGGGAACGCTGGCGCTGCTGCCCACTCGGCTCACCGTGGGAACGGAAGACTATCTTTTGTCGAGAAGGCTCTTTCTCTATACGCCTGCCAATCCGGTCAACACATATACGCGCCAGTTTATAGCGTTTGCCATTTCCAGTAAGGGTCAGGACGTGGTAGCCTCCACAGGTTTTGTTGCCCAGAATGTGGCGCAGGTGGAACAAACCGTGCCTGCGGACGCTCCGGCGGAATATAAATCGCTGACGCAGGATGCGAATCGCCTCTCGCTCAATTTCCGGTTTGCATCCGGACAAATGGATTTGGACAACAAGGCCAAGGTCGATCTGGATCGGGTTGTCTCTCTGATAGCTGACTTGAATATTCCAGAAGACAAGATCATGCTCTTCGGTTTTTCAGACAGCACCGGGAATTACGCATCAAATCAGGAGCTCTCGCTGAGCCGGGCCCAAGTTGTTGAGAGACAATTGATACTGAGAGGATTGAAACCATCGATTGTTCGCGGGTTTGGTTCGAATCTGGCCGTAGCTTCCAATGCGGGCGACGAGGGTCAGGCGAAAAATCGGCGTGTGGAGGTTTGGATCAGAAAATAATGCGCTCCAGCCGTGACCGGCGGAAAGGAGCAGGGAATCGCTCGATTATAGACAATCGCGGTATACTTTAGGTTGCTATGGCAACCGAGAAAACATTTTTTATTGAAACCTTCGGCTGCCAGATGAATGCCCATGACTCGGAGAAGGTCATTGGCACATTGCAGCACGAGGGATACCGCCAGGTCGAGCGCGAGGAAGATGCCGGCCTGATTCTCTACAACACCTGCTCCATCCGCGACAAAGCCGAGCAGAAGGTCTTTCACCGCCTCGACGAATACAAACGCCAGCACAGGAACGGCAAGCGCTTCGGCGTACTGGGCTGTGTGGCGCAGCAGGAGGGCAAAAAGATTTTTGAGCGGGCGCCCTACGTCTCGCTGGTCTCGGGCTCGGCCTCCTATCGCAAGCTGCCCGAAATGCTGGCGCGCCTGGAAGCCGGCGAAACGCGCATCACCGGCCTAGATGATCGCCAAACGGGCGAGACCTTCGAAACCGAGTTCACCGCCCGCCAGAACCCTTATCGCGCCTACATCACCATCGTCGAAGGCTGCGACAAGTTCTGTGCATACTGCGTAGTACCTTACACACGAGGCCATGAGCGCAGCCGTAAATCGAGTTCAATTCTCGCCGAGGCCCGCCGTGCCATCGATCAGGGCTACACCGAAATTCAGCTCCTCGGTCAGAACGTGAACAGCTACCGCGACCCGGAAGGGAAGTCGAGTTTCGCGGAACTGCTGGCGGCCGTGGGCGATGTGCCAGGCATTCGGCGTGTGCGCTTCACCACCAGCCACCCGCGCGACTTCACCCGCGACATCGTCGAGGCCATCGACGCCGTGCCCACGCTCTGCGACCATGTACATTTGCCCGTTCAGTCAGGTTCTTCACGGATTCTCAAGGCAATGAACCGCGAGTACACCCGCGAAAGCTACCTGGAGCGGATCAGTTGGATCAAGGCTGCCCACCGGAGCATCTCGATTTCCACAGATATTATTGTCGGCTTTCCAGGCGAAACGGCCGATGACTTCATCCAAACCATAGACCTTCTGGCCGAAGTGGAGTACGATTGCGTCTTCGGTTTCAAGTACTCGGGCCGACCCAACACCCCGGCTTTGCACCTCATTGATTCCATCCCTGAGGCAGAGAAGGCAACCCGGCTTAAAGAGGTGCTTGACCATCAGCGAGAGATCCAAAGAGCCAATTATGCCAGGTACTTGGGACAGATTATGGAAGTAATGGTTGAAGGCGCTAACCCGGCGCGAGGGCAGGTTATCGGACGTAGCAGCCAGAACATTCCGGTAAACTTTACCTGTGCCCAACCAATAGCCCCGGCGCCCGGAAGCTACCTCCAGGTGAAAATAACCGCAACCCATCCCAACAGCTTGGTAGGTAAAGCCGTCTAAGATTGCAGCAGTGGGCGAAAGAAGGGAAACCATGGAGAGCGATGATTTGACAAAGAGGATCGAGGCATTGCGCATCGAGGTCGAGGAACAAACGCGCAAGGGTCAGCTGGATCGCGCAGCGCAGATCCAGTTTGGCGAACTGCCCATGCTTGAATCCGAGCTGAAAAAGCTGGCCGTAGTGCAAGACGTGACGAAAAAGGACAAGGGAAGCATCGAGGTGCGGATACGCGGTTTGATGATGGATCCGTCTACCAGCATGCCCATCGTGGTGCTCAAGGATATTGCCTCCGATACTGTCATGCCCATCTGGGTCGGAATCTTTGAGGCCAACTCCATAGCCCTGGAGATGGAGAAAGTCGCTGCGCCGCGCCCGATGACTCATGATCTCACTCGGAATCTTATCCGTAATCTAAATGCCCGGCTGGAACGTGTTGTCATTTCAGAACTTATGGATGACACTTTCTACGCGACTCTATGGCTTAAGCAGGGAGTTGAGCCCCTGGTGATTGATGCCCGTCCGTCGGATGCCCTAGCTTTGGCCTTGCGCGCGGATTGCCCGATCTATGTCACGGACGAAGTCATGCAGAAAGCCAAGCTGAACACGTCGGGACCGGCAGAAGGCCCCACGGCTGAACAATTGCGCGGCTGGCTTGAAGGCTTAAACGACGAGGACCTGGGACGCTACAAAATGTAATCACGCTCATCTTCTTCTTGGCGACAACCAGACAAGGGAATCGAACAGGGCGTCGGCTTCAAGACTTTATTTTCTGCTTTATTTTTCATATATTATCCCGCCATAATTACGGTGTACTCGCCCAGCGCGGCAGAAATTGGGCTCCGGCAGGGGAGTAATTCAACATTCAGGTCGCTCTCATGATAAAGGGTTTAAGAAGATTTTGGCGGCACATCACCGATGGCATGGCGCTCAGCCAGCTATGGAGCCAATTCCATGCAGATGCCCGCTTCAGTTATCGGCTTTATTCCCAGGAAATTAATTCCCACCGTATGCCCGGAACCGGACGGATAAGGCATTTAATCCGGATGATAAGGCTGTTTTTATGGGCCGTATTTGAAAAGCTGACTCCAGCGCGTCGCGTCATCTTATTGATTGCGCTGATTTTACTTATTCCTAACGTGCAAGTAGTTGAGATGGGCGATAACCGTTACGTTACCGCCTTTTGGCAGGGCAGCGCATTTTGGAGTGGCATTCTGCTTTTTGTGCTGCTGGTTCTGGAAATCGCCGATCGCGTGGTCATGAAGCGCGACTTGCAGATCGCCAAAGAGATCCAGGCCTGGTTGCTGCCTCCAGGCCCGCCGCAGGTGCCAGGATTAGAGATCGCCTTTGCCACTCGTCCCGCCAATACAGTGGCAGGTGACTACTACGACGTTTTTCCTCGTCCAGCCACGCATTCATCCGCCGGCACATACCTGATCGCCATCGCCGATGTAGCCGGCAAGAGCATTCCCGCAGCCATGTTAATGGCCACCTACCAGGCCAGCCTGAAGACCCTGGCAGGCATCTCTGACTCATTAACCGATCTGGCTGGCCGCATGAACAACTACGCATGTAGCAATAGCCAGAATGGACGCCGATTTACCACCACATTCATCGCCGAATACGACCCTGCAACACGAGGCATGGTTTACGTCAACGCCGGGCACAACCAGCCCATCTTGCGCCGTCAATCTGGAGCCCTTGAGCGCTTAACGGTAGGCGGAATCCCGCTCGGAATCCAGGAGAATACTCCATACGAATCAGGAAGTACCACGCTGCAATCCGGCGATTGGCTCGCCATCTTCACGGACGGAGTAACGGAAGCGGAAAATATCCACCAGGAAGAGTATGGGGAAGTTCGCTTTATGGTGCTTCTATTCGCAAATCAGAATGAGACGCCCCAAGAACTGTTGAATACCATCCTGACAGATATCGAGCACTTTGTAGGGAACACGCCACAACACGACGATATTACACTCATGCTGCTGAAAGTAGTATAGATAGGATCAATTGCATTCTACTAGCAGTATACAGAATATACGTTATCAGACATTACAGTTATGCCGTAAACTAAGGTTTTTGCTCAATAATTCTCCAAAAATCAGTAAATCTCTGGGGAAAATAGGTCGGCCACCGTCTCCCGGCGTCGAATCAGTCGTGCCTTAGCTCCTTCTACAAGCACCTCAGCGGCACGTGGGCGTGTGTTGTAATTGGAGCTTTCTGCCATGCCGTAGGCTCCGGCGTCGAGAATGGCAAGCAGGTCTCCCGGCTCAACGGGCACGAGCTGACGGTCGCGCGCAAAAAAGTCGCCCGTTTCGCAGATCGGTCCCACTACATCAATGATCCTTGGTTTCCCTGCCCTCGGCCTCACCGGCACAATCTGGTGATAGGCCTGGTAGAGCGCGGGACGGATGAGGTCGTTCATGGCGGCATCGGTGATCACAAAGGTCTTTTTACCGTTGCGCTTTACCTGCAGAACGCGCGTGACGAGGGTTCCGGCCTGGGCAACGATAAATCGTCCCGGCTCAATGAGCAACTTTCCCTCAAAACCCTTTAGCGCCCTCACAATTGCGTTGGTGTATTCGTGCACCCGGGCAGTAGCGTCGAAGTTGCCTGTGTGGTAGTTAATCCCCAGCCCGCCCCCCGCATCGACGGTCTGAAGATCGATGCCCTCGCGTTCCAGTTGCCGCAGCAACTTGCTCACCCGCTCCATGGCCGCTCCAAAGGGCTCCGCTGAGCAAATCTGCGAGCCGATGTGAACGCTGACGCCGTGCGGCTCAAGCCATCGGTTGTTGGCTGCGTTCTTGTAAATCTTCAACGCCTTCCGTATGTCGATGCCGAATTTGTGTTCGCGCAGGCCGGTGGATATGTAGGGGTGGGTCTCGGCAAATACGTCCGGATTGACGCGCAGGGCGAAGCGCGCTTTCTTCTTGAGCTTGGCGGCGCGGCGGGCCAGCAGCTCCAACTCCGCTGCGCTCTCCACATTGATTTCGAGAATTCCCGTCTTCAACGCCAGATCGATCTCAGCAGCCGTCTTGCCCACGCCGGAGAAGACGATCCGGCCCGCGGCCTCGGGCGCGGCGGTCAGCACCCTCTCTAGCTCGCCGCCGGAGACAATGTCAAATCCCGCGCCATAGCCGGCCAGTAGCTTGAGAATGGCCAGCGCCGAGTTGACTTTGACCGAGTAGCAGACCAGATACTCCCGGCCCGTCAGCGCCTGCTGAAAAAGCCTCAGCCGTTCCAGAATCTGGCCGGCGGAGTAAACATAAAGCGGTGTCCCGTGGCGTTTGGCCAGCACTTCCAAAGAGATCTTGTCGCAATGCAGAGCGCTGCCCTGCTGCGGATGGTGGAAGGGACGCGGCGATGAGGCTGATGAATGGACCAAGATAAGCTTTCCGAAATGTATCTCTCTCTTGAGCCTACAGCATTTCCCAGAGGAGATCTTCCTATAGGCCATGTGGGCGATCTGATCGTAAGCCGGGACTTCCCTGCCCTCTCAGCCTTCAAACTGCCGTAGCCACCCACCCATCAGCGCAGCAACCTTCTTAGGCTGTTCATAGGCGGCAAAGTGCCCGGCATCGGGTAACAGTTGGAACTCGCATCCGCCGGGTGCGGTGTGAAAGGCCTCCATCTCGGCGGTGGTTATGCCTGTGTCTTCGCCCCCGGCAATGGCCAGGACAGGAACCTGAATGGTTGCGACAGTAGGCACGGAATCCGGCCGCACACCCAGGCCAGCCTGCACAGCGACCAGGGCCTCCGGGGTCAGCGTCATACGAGCGCGCAACTGAGTTACGATCTTGGGTTGTAGCTGGCGTGTGGTTGCCCCGATCAAATTCTGGGCCATACCGTCGAAGAGAGTCGTGCATTTGCCCTCTCTCGCCTGTGCAATGGTGACGACGCGCCGGGAGAGGTTGGCCGCCGCATCCGGCTGTGGCTTGGAACAGATGAAAGCCAGTCCGCGCACTCTTTCTGGAGCCTGACGCCACACTTCCAGCAGCACTGAGCCGCCAATGGAGCAGCCGGCAAAGACCGCTGCTGGAATCTTCAAGTGGTCGAGCAGAGCCAGAACGTCTGTGGCCAATCGCGCCATGGTCAGCACGGGAGCATCGGGAACCAGCGCGAAGCCGCCTACCGGCAGGATTCCTAATTCCGAAACGCCATGCCCACGCAGGTCAGGAACAATCGCGCGGATGCCGGCCAGGCTCTCGATGAGCTGACGCCAGTAATCCCCATCAATCGGCGTGGGATGAAGAAAGACCACGGGCAGACCAGCCCCTGTGTCGCAAAAGGCCAAATTCGATCCGTTTGAAAAGTACGTTCCTCTCATAGCAAAAGGATACGCTCAGGGCAGCGGAATCGGCTCCTCGGGAATGCCGATCCAGCAAGCCAGATAAACCAAACCCACCGTCCCTCCGGAGAACAAAAGCCCGAGTGCCGTGAAGATGCGAACCAGCGCAACATCCCAGCCATACGCCTGCGACAGGCCGATGCAGACTCCGGCAATCTGGCGGCCCACAAGGGGGCGGACCAGCGGCCGTCCAGGAATGTAGGTTGATGCGGGAACAACCGCGCCGCAGCTGGAACAGAAGCGCGCGCCTGCGGGCAACCCGGTTCCACAGTGATGACAAAAGAATGCCATTTCCGACCCCTCCCTCAGAAAAACCATCTCTATGTGCTGATACGGAAGCGGGGCTGTTACGGTTCCATTCTCAAAAACAAGATTCGCCAGGCCTCACGGTTCGTGGTAAGGATTGCGCAGGTGCTTGCGCGCTGTGTCGGCGCGCGAGGTGTTGGGACCGGCGTTTATGGCTGCCTTATAGTCTCGAATCGCCAGTTGGCGCTCACCGCCCAGATCATGGCACTCGCCGGCATTCAGCAGTGACCGGATTTTAAGCTCAACGCCAACATTCTTGGTTCCGGCAGCCTGCTCAAAGGCTTGCGCCGCCTCTTCAAAGTGGCGCTGTCCGCGCAGTGCATCGCCCAGCCCAAAGTAGGCCAACTCCAGTTGCGCCTGGGCAAAATAGCCGGGCTTGGCGCTGTCAGCGAGAAGATTCCTGTAAGCCTCCACACCGGCCATGCCCTCGCCGTCGTCCCTGATCAGGTTGGCCTCTTCCAGGCAAAAGAGAAAGTCGCGGGGATACTGTTCCTTGAGCTTGCGAACCACCTCGATTGCCTCTTTGTACCTGGCTTCGCGGCGCAGAAACAGTGCAATCACGGTGCGCGACTCGATGCTGGTGATCACGCCGCGATTGCCCGAATCGTTGAGCATCTTCAACCCTTCGCTCTTCGAGCCGGTAATACCGGCAAAGCCGATCAGCAGCTTGAAGGGCCAGGGCAGCGCGCCCACCACGTACTCATACACCCCCGTCACCAGCTTGGCGTCCACATAATCCGGGTCCAGCTTCAATACGCGCTCTTCGTCGTCTTTGGCCTTGGTGGCCAGCCGAAAGCCTGCCCCATATGCTCTCTCCACCATGGCTACATAAGTGCACTTCAGGCTGCGAACCCATCCTCGGGCAAAAAGCGCATCGATGTCGACGTGGTTGCGCTCAATGCGCACGTCCGCCTCGTGAATAGCCTCGTCCGCCAGTCCCAGAATGTAGTCGCGGGTCGTGGGGTCTTCCTCGGTCGCATGCCGCCCGGTCAGAAAGCCGTCATTGGCGTAGAAGGTAGTGTCCAATAGATCGAGCCGGTAAAGTTCCTGAAAAATCAGCGCGTTGAGCAGCAGCGCCGTGGCCTGGGGATCACCCGGATGCGCCTCATGAATGTGCTTAAACCTCTCCACGGCGCCGGGATAATCCAGGTTGTAGAAGTGTTCATACGCCTCGCGCACCTGCGGTTCGCGATTCAGCGGATTGGTATGCACCTCTGCGGCCCAGCCAGGAGTGGCCATCAGCAACGCAAGAACACAGGAGCCAATCCAGATCGTAACGTTCTTCAATCCCACTTCCCCTCCCCGTCCTCAGGATACGCTGCAAGTTGATGGGTCTCCAGCGCAGTTCCATTTCCGGAATGAACAATCTCCAGTTCCATGTGCGCAGGCCATCGCTGACCACTGTAAAGCGTCTGCTTCTATGCAGAAGTTATTTACGTGTATGCATGAATATTGCTCTTTATTACATCCCCGATTTTTTCTCGATTTTGGCCCAGGAGTCTTTGAGCGGCAGCGTCCGGTTGAACACCAACCTCTCAGCAGTCGAGTCGGGGTCAAGGCAGAAGTAGCCTACGCGCTCGAACTGGAAGCGGTCTTTGAGCCGAGCATTCGCAAGTGACGGCTCAAGCTTGGCGCCGGTGAGGATCTCGAGGGAGTTGGGATTGAGATTATCGAGAACGTCCTGGCCTTCTTCCAACTCGTAAGGATCGGGTTTGGCAAAGAGATTGCCGTAGAGACGAATTTCGGCCCCGATGGCGTGGGCGCATGAGACCCAGTGGATGGTGGACTTGACCTTGCGGCCGTCGGGAGAGTTGCCGCCGCGGCTGGCCGGATCATACGTACAGTGGACCTCAACGATACTGCCGTCGGCAGCCTTGACAACGCTTTGTGCTGTTACGAAATAGGCGTTGCGCAGGCGCACCTCCTTGCCGGGAGAGAGGCGGTAGTACTTGGGCGGAGGAACCTCGCGGAAGTCGTCCTGCTCGATATAAATCGTTCGTGAAAAAGGAACCTCACGGGTCCCGGCGGAGGGGTCTTCGGGGTTGTTGGCGACATCGACGAACTCGACCTGATCTTCGGGGTAGTTGTCGATGACCAGCTTGAGAGGATGTAGGACGGCCATGGCGCGGCGGGCACGGCGGTTGAGGTCATCGCGCTGGAAGTGCTCGAGCATCTCGAAGTCAGTGCTGCCATTGGTCCGCGAAACGCCCGCCTGGGCGACGAAGGTGCGGATGGCTTCCGGGGTGAAGCCGCGGCGGCGGATGCCGCAGAGAGTGGGCATGCGGGGATCGTCCCAGCCGTTGACGCGCTTTTCCTGTACGAGCTGGAGAAGCTTGCGCTTGCTGAGCATGGTGTAGGTAATGTTGAGACGGTCAAATTCAAATTGCTGCGAGGGGAAGATGCCCAGTTGCTCGATGTACCAGCGGTAGAGGGGCTGGTGATCGGCGAACTCCAAAGTACACATGGAGTGGGTGACCCTCTCGATGGAATCCGACTGGCCGTGCGCGTAGTCGTACATGGGATAAATGCACCATTCGTCGCCGGTGCGGTGGTGCGAGGCGTGCAGGATGCGGTACATGACCGGATCGCGCATATTCAGATTCGGTGATGCCATGTCGATCTTGGCTCTTAAAACTCGTGTCCCGTCGGGGAACTCGCCCTGCTTCATGCGCGTGAAGAGGTCGAGATTTTCTTCGACGGAGCGGTTACGATAGGGCGAGTCCTTGCCGGGCTCAGTGAGTGTGCCGCGGTGCTGTCGAATCTCGTCGGCGGTGAGGTCATCGACGTAAGCCTTGCCGGCGCGGATGAGCTGCAACGCCCACTCGTAGAGCTGGGGGAAGTAATCAGAGGCGTAGCAAAGGCGCTCCCACTCGAAGCCAAGCCAGCGCACATCCTCCATGATGGAATCGACGTACTCCTGCTCTTCTTTCTCGGGGTTGGTGTCGTCGAAGCGCAGGTTGGTCTTGCCGCCGAACTCGTCGGCCAAGCCGAAGTCGATGCAGATGGCCTTGGCGTGGCCGATATGCAGGTAGCCGTTGGGCTCGGGAGGAAAGCGGGTCTGGATGACGGCGTCGCCGTACTTTTTGGTGCGCACATCCTCGGCGATGATCTCGCGAAGGAAGTTGGAGGGAACGGCGGCTGGTTGGCTTTCCGGATTGTTGGTCATGATTTCGATTCCTTACTGGCTGCAATTCCTGTTACTACGATTCTACGGGAGGAACTTTGCTCAAGCGAGCGATTGCACGCTGGCTTCGGCCTGGCAGATGCGGGTGAGGCAGGTCTCGCGGCCCAGCACGGCCATGGTTTCAAATAGCGGCGGCGCGTTTTTACGTCCGCGGAATGGCTTTCAAGCGGCTGCTTTGCTGGCGGGCATGGCCTGGGCCACCAAACGCACGCCGAGCGCCGCACAGACGCGGCTGATGGTATCAAAGCGCGGCGCGCTATTGGGGCGAAGGGCTTTGTAGAGAGCTTCACGTGTAATTCCGGCGGCCTTGGCGATCTCCGTCATGCCGCGCGCGCGGGCAATGTCACCCAACGCCGAGGCCAACAGGGCCGCGTTATTTGCTTCCAGAATTCCGGTCAGATAGACGGCGATGCTCTCTTCGTTGTCAAGGTACTGCGCGGGGTCGAATTCAGGCAGATCGTCCACATGAATGGTTTTTCTCATCGCTAGTCCCTTTCGCTTTTCAGCAATGCGGCCAAAGCCTTAGCCCGTTGGATATCTTTCTTCTGTGTGCGTTTGGAACCGCCTACAAGCAACAAGATGATCTGCGCGCCGCACTGCGTGTAATACAGACGCCAGCCTCGCCGAAGTCGATGCGCAGTTCAATAACGCCATCGCCAATCGCCTTGAAGTCGCCTAGCAAGCCGAAGGTGAGGCGCTTGATTCGTTCCACCACCGCGCCGCGTACCTTGTTGTCTTTCAATCCATCAAGCCATGTTGTGAATTCGGGAAGCGGTTTGACGGAAAACATGGTTAAAGTGTAATTGATCGATTACAGAATGTCAAGCAAGAATCAGGGACCAGCTTAGGTTGGACTCAACCGAGCGATCGCAGGCTGGCTTCAGCCTGGCGGATGCGGGTGAGGCAGGTCTCGCGGCCCAGCACGGCCATGGTTTCAAAAAGCGGCGGCGCGTTTTTGCGTCCGCAGACGGCGACACGGATGGGCTGGAAGGCCTGCCCGGCCTTGAGTCCTAGTGTCGCTGCGGCCTGGCGAAGCGCCTCGTCGAGCGAGTCGTGATCGAAGGCCGTTTCGGCCAGAACTACTTGAGCATGCTTGAGAACGCGGAGAGCCATCGCCGCATCGCCCTTTTGTGGAATCAGCTCGGCGGGATCGTAGGGGGCGAGCTGCGGCAGGAAGAAGAAGTCGGCGGCGGAGGGGGCATCGCGCAAGAGCTTGATGCGCTCACGGATGAGCGGGGTGACGGCAAGGAGCTTTTCCGGCGTAGCCACAAAGCCAGCAGCCGTGAAGAAGGGCTGCAGTAAAGGGCTGAGTTGATCGACCGTTAGGGCGCGAATATGCTCAGCGTTGAGCCAGACGGCCTTGGGATCGAATGGGTCTTCATCAGTAAAGTTGATGACGGCGTTGGCGCGGTTGACGCCTTCGAAGGTAAAGGCCGCGGTAAGCTCGTCGAGAGTGAGGAACTCGCGGTCGTCCTTGGGCGACCAGCCCAACAGGCAGAGAAAGTTGACGAAGGCCTGGGGCAGAAAGCCTGCATCGCGATAAGTGGTGACGCTGACGACGGAGCCATGCTTACGCTTGGAGAGTTTGGCGCCATCGGGGGCGACGAGCAGTGGAAGATGCGCGAATTGGGGCGGCTCGACGCCGAGGCCTTCGAAGATCAGCAGGTGCTTGAAGGTGTTGGTAAGGTGATCCTGGCCGCGGATGATGTGGCTGATGCGCAAATCGGCGTCATCTGCGCATGAGGCGAGGTGATACGTCGGCATCCCATCCGAGCGCAGCAGGGCGAAGTCTTCCACCTCATCGGCCAGCTTGGACTGTTCACCGTAGACGGCGTCAACAAATCGCAAACTCCGGTCCTCGCCGCGGGGTACGCGATAGCGCAGAGCGAACAGCTCTCCAGCGGCGGCGCGGCGGTCGCTTTCTACACGTGACATTTCGCGCATGCCCGGATTAAAGAGCCAGGCGCCCTGCGAGCTGGATTGATTGTCGTCGCCCGCGTGAGCTGGGGTGAAGTCACGATAAGCAAGCCCCTTGGCGAAGATCGCTTCAGCCTGCTGGCGATGCAGCGCAAGTCGTTCAGATTGCCTGTATTCCTCGTCCCAGTCCAGGCCCAGCCAGCGCAGGCCTTCAAAAATAGATTGCACGCTGGCTTCGGTGTTGCGCTCGACATCCGTGTCGTCCAGGCGCAAGACCATCGTGCCGTGGTTATGGCGGGCATAGAGCCAATTGAAGATAAACGTGCGGGCGCTGCCCACGTGCAAAAAGCCCGTGGGCGAAGGCGCAAAACGGACACGAGGCGTCTTTGCCGGGGAGGGAGTTGAGTCAGGCATCTTAACTGTATGTTACCAATCGCGACGCCGGATGCGCTCCCTTCCCGGCTGACCCGACGGTTTCAGCCCTGAGGCGGATATGGAGGCCGCGGCGGATAGGGCGGCTGCTGCCAGGCAGGCGGTGGCGCGGGCACAACCTTCCACTCGGCAAAGGCCAGCACGTAGAGAAGAATCAAAGTGCCGAGCGTTGGAATAATGCACAAAAGCGCCAGCCACGGTGAAAAACCTGCCTTTTTTAGGATGAACCAGCAGGGCACCATCACGATGGCAATCGAAACGAGAATGATGATTGGAATCAGCGCGAGCATTACCATGACCACATGCTGGACGAGTGCTGGATCGGGCTCGCTTTGCATGAAAAACGCCAAATATTGCATTCAGGTCGCTCCAGGTGTGAGATGAGAACTCGCTGCAACGATAAAGCCATACGGAAAAATCCGCAACCATATTTTCGACTGGCTGCGAAATCGGTTCAACAATCCTGGTTCAGCGCATTGAAACATGCATGGCTAAAGTGACTATATGCCGGGGCAGAGGTATACACATTTAAAATGATCGGTCTGTTGTTCCATGACCTTTATTCCCTGCCCTACGGAATCTCCTCGGTATCGTAATCGAGGCCGCCGCGTTTTTTGGGCACGCCGTGGACGGAGCTGAGCAGGTCTTCGACAACATCTTCCAGTTGGCGTTGGCTTTCGATCACGGCGCTCATGCTCTTCAGCTCTTCCGGTTCGATTGCCCGTTCGACTAGGGCGATGGCGTGGCACTGGGCGACATGGTCGAGATTCAACCCCTCCGGGGTCTTGGCTTTGATGCTGACCTGATCCGTGCCCAGGCCCAGCAGTTCGGCGACGCGGGCGCGCATCTCTCCGGAGACTGGGCCGATCTTGGGCGCGGCCAGAATCAAAGTAGTGTCAATGTTCACGATGCGGTAGCCGGCGCGTTGCAGCGTCTCCATGGCCAGGTTGAGGAAGATGGCCGAATCGGCGTTCTTCCAGCGCGGGTCGCCGGGCGGAAAAAAGCAGCCGATGTCTCCGGCGGCAATGGCGCCTAACAGCGCGTCGGTCACGGCGTGCAGCAGTACGTCGCCGTCGGAGTGGCCTTCCAGGCCCTTGGGGTGGTCCAGCGAGACTCCGCCGATGCGCAAGGGCACGCCGGGCTTGAAGACGTGCGAGTCGTAGCCAAATCCGATTCGTGTTTCCATGGTTACCCTGCCTGTTCTTGCTTGGACTCCGCTCTTAACGGGCTTGCCTGTGCAGGTAAAACTCGGCCAACTCCAGGTCGCCCGGCTGGGTAATCTTCAAATTCACTGCGGAGCCGTGCACTACGGCCACCGGATGGCCGGCGCGCTCCACCACCGAAGCCTCGTCGGTGCCCACAAAACCGTCTGCCTGGGCCTCGGCGAAGGCGCTCTGCAAGAGGCCGAAACGGAAGCCTTGCGGGGTTTGCGCCTGCACAATAAACTCGCGCGGAATGGTAGAGGTAATCAGCGCGCCGTGCGCCGTCCGCTCCACCTGCTTGATGGTGTCCACGGCGGGCAGCCCTACGATGGCCGCTCCATGCTCGATCACCGCATCAATAGTGCGTTCGATGGTGGCGGCGTCAATCAGCGGCCGGACAGCATCGTGCACCAGGACAACATCATCGGGCTGGGCCGGCAAAGCAGCCAGCGCATGGGAGACAGACTCCTGACGGCAGTCGCCGCCTTCCACTACGCGAACCCTGTCGGCAAAACCATACTCGGCAACCTGGGCCTGGACGCGCTCCATCTCTGTATTGCGCACAGCCACGTAGATCGCCGTGACCCGGGCAACCGAGGCAAAAGCGCGCAACGAGTGGATTAGGATAGGTATCCCATCCAGCGCAAGGAATTGCTTAGGCTGCTGTACGGCCATCCGTGTTCCCAGCCCCGCAGCGGGAAGAATTGCAAAGACTTGCATATCGGTTGGAGTATACAACGAAGCAGGAGCTGTGTGCGGAAAAAGCATTCATCCACACCAAAAATGCAAACACGCCGCACAGGGGTGCATCTCCGCCTTATCATTTTGAAATGCGCCCCAAGCTGCCCATCGATGTGTCGCTGCTCCGGCCCGGAATGCGCCTGGCCGTGGGCCTGTCTGGTGGCGCTGACTCCGTAGCCCTCTTACGCGCCCTGGCGGCGCGGTGCCGGGAGCTTGGTTTGGTGCTCCACGCCGCCCATCTGCACCACGGATTGCGCGGCGAGGAGGCCGACGGCGACCTGGCCTTTGCCCGCGCGCTCGCTGACCAGCTTGGCCTGACCTTCCACGAAGCAAAAGTTGATGCCGGGGCAACGGCCAAAGAAAACAACGAAACCATTGAGGAGGCAGCCCGCCGCCTGCGCTATAACTGGTTCCGGCAGCTCATGGCCTCAGGCAAGGTGGAAGCCGTGGCCACCGCCCACACCCGCGACGACCAGGCAGAGACCGTCCTGGCCAAGTTCCTGCGCGGCGCCTGGACCGAGGGCTTGAGCGGCATTCATCCGGTCATCGAATATCCCGAGGGCCGCATCCTGCGCCCGATGCTTTCCACTACGCGGGCTGAGGTCGAGGCCTATCTGAACACGCTGGGTCAAGGCTGGCGCGAGGACTCCTCCAATCGCCATCTCACCATCACCCGCAACCGCATCCGCCACGAGCTGCTGCCGCTGCTGGAGAGTTGGAACCCGCAACTGCGCGAACACCTGGCGCAGATGGCTACGCTGGCCCGCGATGAAGAAGCTTGGTGGACTACCGAACTGGCCCGCCTTGCGCCTCAGTTGCTATTGACTGGCCGTCCAGTGCGGGGCGGAGGCCGAGCCTCGGGTAATGGCCTGGCCCTCGATATCATCCGCATGGCTGCGCTCACACCGGCCCTCCAGCGCCGCCTATTGCGCTTCGTCGCGGACAAGTTGGGCGTGGCAATCGATTTTCCCTCTACCGAGGCGCTTCGTATCCTGGCCCTCACAGGCCGTGCCGGCCAGAAGCTCGAGTTGACCCAGGGACTCCACGCGGAACGATCCGCACGGGAGCTGCGGCTGGCCATTTTGCCAACTGCGTTGGCTTGCAAGGCTGGCATGGAGCTTGCTGCCGAATACACGGTAGCCATCCCCGGCGAGGTAGCAGCCCCGGCCTACGGCCTGCGGCTGCGGATCGAGCGCATGGGTGCGTCTACAAATATTGTCAGTTCCGAAGAAAGACCGCCCACCGCAGGCATCGCCACATTGCGCAACTGGAAGCCCGGTGACCGTGTCCGGCAGCGCTACTCCTCCGCCCCGCGCAAGGTGAAGGAAGTGTTGGAGCGTCTTAAGGTTACCGGTTCCAGCCGCGCTCTCTGGCCGGTTCTCGAACTCGACGGCCGTATCGTCTGGATGCAAGGAGTCGAAGTGGAACCCGAACCGGGAATCCGCATTCTGACTTCCAGTCTGGATGCCTCCCTGGGTTCGGCTTCATAATTGCTGCAAGTCTACCGGCCTTGAGAGTACAATCGTATTAACTGCTCCTCCGGGCGGGGGTGTAAGTGTGTTTGCCGTCCAGACTCCGTACTTTTCCTGTGACTTTGTGGAATGTAACGGCGTCTAAAGGAGATACAGGCGGTGCTGGAGACCCGTTGGACAGATTCTCCAACACTGTAAGAGAGGAATACTGGTGAATTCAACCGTCAAATCGCTCATGGTCTGGGCCTGCATCATCGCCCTCGGCTTTGTTCTTATCGGCTGGGTAACGAAAGGCGCCAACCTTGGGGGCAAGACCACTGAAATCGGCTACTCGGATCTGTTGGACAAGATCGAGGCTGGACAGGTGCAGGATGCCACCATCCAGGGAACCGATGTTCACGGCCACATGAAGGGCGCAAAGGATGAATTCCATACCACGATCTCCGGGAACACCGCCGACAACCTGGCCAAGGAGTTGCACGCGGCCAAGACGCATTTCGACCTGAAGGATCCGAATAACAATTACCTGTTGCAGGCGCTGATGAGCCTTGGCCCGTTTGTTCTGATCATCGCAGTCTGGTTCTTTTTCATGCGCCAAATGCAGGCCGGCGGCAATAAGGCGATGTCATTCGGCAAGAGCCGCGCTCGCCTGCTCTCCATGCAGCAGAAGAAGATCACCTTCAAGGACGTGGCCGGCGTGGATGAGGCCAAGGAAGAGCTGAAGGAGATCATTGAATACCTGCGGGAGCCGGCCAAGTTCCAGAAACTAGGTGGACGCATTCCTAAGGGCGTGCTGCTGGTGGGCCCTCCGGGCACAGGCAAGACGTTGCTGGCGCGTGCTGTGGCCGGCGAGGCCAACGTACCGTTCTTTTCCATCTCAGGTTCGGATTTCGTGGAGATGTTTGTCGGCGTGGGCGCCAGCCGCGTACGCGACCTCTTTGAGCAGGGCAAGAAGAACGCACCCTGCATCATTTTCATCGACGAAATCGACGCTGTGGGCCGCCATCGCGGCGCCGGCCTGGGCGGAGGGCACGACGAGCGCGAGCAGACGTTGAATCAGCTGCTCGTCGAGATGGACGGCTTCGAATCCAACGACGGCGTGATCCTGGTGGCCGCCACCAACCGCCCCGACGTGCTGGACCCCGCTCTGCTGCGTCCGGGCCGCTTTGACCGCCGTGTGGTGGTAGGCCTGCCCGATGTGCGCGGCCGCGAGGAGATTCTCGGCGTACACGTCAAGAAGGTTCCCGTATCCGACGACACCAACCTGAACGTTCTGGCTCGCGGTACGCCCGGCTTCAGCGGCGCAGACCTGGCCAACATGGTCAACGAGGCCGCACTCAGCGCCGCGCGCATGAACCGCAAGCAGGTCACCATGTACGACTTCGAGGTAGCCAAGGACAAGGTGCTCATGGGCGCGGAGCGCAAATCCATGCTGCTTACCGAGGAGGAGAAGCGGGTTACCGCCTATCACGAAGCCGGCCACGCGCTGGTCTCCTTCATGCGCGAGCACTCTGACCCCATTCACAAGGTCACCATCATTCCCCGCGGCATGGCCCTGGGCGTGACCATTTTTTTACCCGGCGACCGCCACAATTACACCAAGGAATACCTGGAGGCCAAACTGGCCATGTCCTACGGCGGACGAGTGGCCGAGGAGATCTTCCTCAAACAGATGTCCACCGGCGCGGGCAGCGATATTGAAGTCGCTACCGATTTGGCCCGGCGCATGGTCTGCGAGTACGGCATGAGTCGCCTTGGTCCGCTCACCTTCGGCAAGAAGGAAGAGCAGATCTTCCTGGGCCGCGAGATCGCCCAGCATCGCGACTTCAGCGAGGAGACTGCCCGGCAAATTGACCTGGAAGTGCGCCGCCTGATTGACGAGGCTTACCAGTCGGCTCACACCATTGTTGAGACGAACGCCGACGCCATGCACCGCATCGCCACGGCTCTGCTGGAGCGCGAAACCATCGACTCCGATGAGGTCAAGATGCTTATTGAGGGCAAGGAACTTCCCCCATTGCGTACGAGTCTGGCCAGGCCTTCGGACACCGGCGGCAATGATGTGCAGGAGATCCTCAAGCCGGAAAGCCGCGGCCCCAGCTATCCTGAAGGCGCGCCTTCCCCGGCGTAATGGCAGCGTAATAAAAGCAATAACGAGGGCCACTCCATCGGAGTGGCCCTCGTTGTCTTGCGTGGAACGCACTCAAAAAATCTTGTACCCGATGCCCACACTGGCCCCGTAAGGCGAAAGCGTATAGTTGCCCCAGTAGGGATAATACTGGTATTCGACATCGGCTGCGCGGAGTCTGATGTGCTTTGTCAGCTTCACATCCACGCCACCTCCAAAAGCCATGTCGGTGAACCGGCCGCGGAAGTCGCCCAATACGGATCCGAAGTCCATCTTTGCGTACCCGGCCAGCACTTTACCGTAGACGGTAGCTCTGCGAAAGCGGTACACCGGAAGCCTGGGGCCTATCAGGTAGTTGTCCTGATAGATTCCCTCAAATTGGTTCCAGCGCATCCAACGGCCTTCAGCCTCAATCTGTACCCAGCGCGAGAACCTGAGGTCCACATAAGCGCCTACGCCGAACAGTGGGTTTTTGCTGGCTTGCGCTACGACGCCGTTGCTGTTATATCCGCCGATATAATCCGGCTGAAAAATCGAGGCTATTCCGCCTGCGGTAATCGAAACCTGCCGGCCAGTGGCTGAGGAAACTACTTGAGCGCCGGCTACGGTTCCAGTAATAAGCAGAACTGAGAACAAAAGCGAAATGAATAATTTCATTTTTAAACGCTCTTTCAGGTCAGACACATCTTCGCAGCCTGGTAAGAAAGTTCAATCAAAGGGATTATGGAATTCCCGGACCGGAATGTGCCAATGCACATTCCGGACTCAGGATTCCCGATGCAGGCTACTGCGCTGGCGGATGCGATGTGCCCTCAAGCTGCTGAGACGCTTCGCCGGCAGCGGGCGGCGCAGCGGGCGGCGTAGCGGGAGGTGTAGCGGGCGGCGCGACGGCAGGAGCAGAGGACGGCGTCAGCTTCGAGGCATCATAGCGCTGCAACTTATAGAAGATCGGTGTCACCTCCAGCGGCATCTTGTCGCGAGGATTCATGTAGGGGTAGATCTTCGCGTTGATCTGATGCACCCGGTCGTCCCACGGATCGGTCTTGAGCCAGCTGCCCAAGGGCAAAGCCGGGCGCTGTGTCAGGTCGTCCCAGTTTAGTTTGGGCGCCATGTTCTTCAAATCGGCCATCCACGGGCTTCCATCGGTCCTCAGCAGTGAGTCGCCTAGCTTGGCCGTGTTGAGGGATTTGAGCACCTTTTCCCGATCTACGAGCTGTGCGTAATAGAGCCCCGCCGAAGGCAGCTTGTCCTTGTACATGGAGTTCTGCAGGTACTCCATGGCGCGCTTGGCCGCATCCGCGTTGTCGTGATCCGAGTGGTACATATCGATTTTTCTGAAGGTCGCTTCGTCGGGGAACAACAGGCGGTCATTGAATGCGTAGCGAGTGTCGATGTGGTGGCCCATCACGATGTGGGCCAGTTCCATGGCCACCACGGAGGCGATCGCCTCCTCGGTGGGCAGGCTGTCAATCAACCCCTTGCTGATCAGGATAGTGTTGCCGACGGTGGTGGTTTCCACCGTGGTCGACAGCAGGATGCGAGTATGAACCTGGTCAGTAAATACCAGATTATTTGGCACTTGCAGGTTGATTACGATCTGATCCAACACCGTGTTTTCATAGCCGCCGGGGGTCAGTGGCGCCACCAGGCCAGCTTCCACCAGGCGGTCGATCACATTGTTTTCAGCCTGCGTGACCCAAGCGCGCGAGGCCTGCAGAGGACCCACATCCTGCGAGTCGTCGCTCTTGTCCACAGCGTCGTCAACCTTCACGCTCACATTTTCGCTCTCACGCGTGGGCAGCTTGAGTGAGTATCCCCAGAAGTGTGTCTGGGCCTTCAACCCGGTCTTTGCGCCCACGGTGCGTTGGGTCTCCTCCACGTAAACGGCCACCGGAAGCCATATGCTCGGCTGCACGTTCATTCGCCAACTGTCAAAGTGAAAATACAGACGCGAGTCGTCCTCGCCTCTGGGTTCGGTATACGTGCCATTGAAGCGGACAATGTTGCCGTCCTGGTCCTCGATCCAGATGCGCCCATAGAACCGGCCTATGCCGGAAACCTTGGGCTGCACGTCGAATACCCAGGTGCGTACCGATCCCAGAAACTCCTTCCGCACATAATTGAAGAGATAATGCTGATTATCAAAGCTTTTGGGGTCCAGGAACATCATCTGCGTAAAGCCGGTAGGCGAATAGGTAACCTGATTATCCAGCTTCAACGCTTTGCTCAGCCCGGTAATGGAGGCCATCGACCCCATGAAGTATTTGTGGTGATTTGACTTGGTGGACCGGGGCTGGTAGGTCTTGTCGAAAAAGACCTTGCCGAAGTCAATGCGGCTCAACATGTACTCATCCGAGATCGGCACCTCGTAGAGTTTGATATCCGGCCTGATGTTCTGAATATAGGTCTCCACCAGTGGCGTGCGCTGCTGAATACTCTTGATCAGCACTTTTTCGCGGCCGATGGCCCGTTCAACCAGCGCCGCCTGTTCCGGGGTGAGCTGGTGAACCTGAGAGAACCTGTTGCTAGGCGCTTTCTTTTTTTTCACCCCCAACGAAAACGCACACGTGACGCTTAGGGTAATGATCAGCAAGGCGATGGATATTGTCCGTATCTTCATGTGCGACTCCTGGGCTTGTTCTTCCGCGTCCTTCACTGGCCGCCGTCTCCGATTTAGCATACCGCGACTGGGCATAGCTGTTGATCTTGCCTGTATTTCTAATATTACGCCAACTGGAACGTAATAATCACGTTGGTTGTTTTGTCAATCGGCTGACCATTATGCGTGGCAGGCCGGAAACGGAACTGTTGCGCTTCCCTGCGCGCCTCATCATCCAGGCCATGGCCCAGGCCCTGCACGATGCCCTGCACCACCACTTGGCCGTTGGCCATAAAGGTAACACGCAGGATCACGTCACCCTGTATCTTGAGCTGCTTGGCTTCGCTGGTGTACTGAGGCTGAGGCTTTGAAAGCACGATCAAGTCTGTATCGGGTGGTCCAACGACCGTTCTGGGGGCGGCTGCCACAGCCGTGGGCGCAGTAGGAATTCCTGCAGATGCCACTTTGCCCACATTCCCCGATGGGGCCTCGATCGTGGCTGCGGGAACCACGGCAGACGCTACTCTTCCGCCTGGCCTGCCGTTGTTGTTGCCAAATTTGATTCCATCGCCAACGCCGGTCGAGCCCACCACTCCGTGGGGGGCAATGGCAGGACCCCGATTTCCTCCATAAGGGTTGCCAATGGCTGCCACTGTAGCTGGTCCCTTGGCGTTGGGATTGGGCAGGACGCCGAACGTCTGGCCTAAATGCACCGGGGCCGTCGAGGGCTTGACGTGGTTGTCTTGCGCTGGCATGGCTGCCGGGGCCAGCACCTCCTTGGGCTGCGGCGCCAGCCGCACATCCAGTTTGGCGTTCTTAATGGCTGGCAGCGTCAGCTTGGTATCAATCTGGATCGGTTTAAGTTCGGGCTTGGGTTCCGGCTTGGGGACGTTGATCCGGGGCGCCTCAAACTTAACATCCACAGGCTTTGGTTCCTCGATCGGTGGCGGTGGAGGGACCTTCTCCTTGGGCTTCGGAGGCTCCTTTTTGGCTGGGATGACCAGCAGCGTCTCCTCGTACCGGTGTTCCTGGATGGTCTTCTTGGCCATCGCTCCAGCGTAGAGAAACACGGCCAGCATCAGCCCGTTGACCACCATGCTGGTGATGAACGAGCCGGGACTTCGCTCGGGCTCGGGGAGCAATCCAAAAGTAGCTCCTCCGGGGTCATGTTTCGCTGACATTATCTCAATCCTCGCATACGTTTATAGTAGCCGCAACTCATGCAATCGCATGACCGGATTTAAAGTGCCCATGCGTAGAGTCGGATGGGGGGATAAAAGAGAACTCATTTCGTTTGTGTAGCGCAATATCCGGGAAAAATGTGCGCCCATGTCATCCAACAAAATACAAGCTCTCCTTCGTAAAAGCATATCAACTACCGCGCTTCGGAGCATGGCTTTATCCATATCCAGGCTCCGCACCCCGTAAAGTAGAACAAATAACTGATTCAATGTGCCGAAACTCCAGCGGACATTTGCCGACAGCTTCAGATCGGCTCAAATCAACCCTTCATATTAGACTCTAAGGTATAACAAATTACTTGGGAAGGAATGGTTTTTTTCGTGAAAATCCTGGTTTCCGGTGGTGCGGGGTACATAGGTGGTACTGTTGCCGGGTTGCTGGCGGATAATGGCCATAAGACCGTTGTTTATGACAACTTGAGCCATGGCCGGCGCGACCTTTTGCCCCTGGGCGTTGAATTTGTCGAGGGAGAACTGGCAGACCGCACCAAGCTCGAAAATATCTTCACCACTGCCAAAGCCCAGGGAAAACCCTTCGACGGCATTCTCCACTTCGCCGCCCTCATCGAAGCCGGCGAGTCCATGATCCATCCCGAACAGTATTTTCGCAACAATACAGCATCCACCCTCGCTCTGCTCGAGGCTATGCTCGCCCACGGTCCCCGCAGGCTGGTCTTCAGCTCCACTGCCGCCGTCTATGGCGAGCCGGAAGCTATTCCAATCAAAGAAGATGCGCGCCTGCTTCCCACCAACGTCTACGGCGAATCCAAGTTACTAGTAGAAAAGATGCTCGACTGGCTCCATAGGATTCACGGGTTGCGTTCGGCCTCGCTGCGCTACTTCAACGTGGCCGGCGCAATGGAAGGTCCTGACGGCATCACCCGCGGCGAAGCCCATGAGCCAGAATCCCACCTGATTCCCCTGGTTCTCGACGTGGCGCTCGGCCGCCGGTCCTCCATTCACATCTTCGGGGACGACTACCCTACCCCGGACGGCACCTGCATCCGCGACTACATCCACGTCGCCGACCTGGCCGATGCCCACGTGCTGGCCCTCAACGCACTGGAAACCGCCCCTGCAACGATAAGTCGGCTGATCTTCAACCTGGGCAACGGCCAGGGCTTCAGCGTCCGCGAGGTCATTGAATCGGCCCGTCGCGTCACCGGTCATCCCATCCCCGCCGAGGTCCATCCCCGCCGTCCCGGCGACCCCGCCGTCCTGGTGGCCAGCTCCGAGAAAGCCATCCGCGAACTTGGCTGGAAGCCCCGCTACACTCAACTCGACGAGATCGTTCGCACTGCTTGGATCTGGCACCAAAAACGTTACACGCTATAGCTTGTGCAGGTCGCTTCTCTGCGCTTGTGATGCCTCAGACCAGCGTGAAACAATCGCGCTGAAAGGCATTTTCAAGGCAGGAGGCTTTTATGCGTTTCACTTTTATTCTGCTTCCTTGTTTGTTCTTGAACGTGCTGCTTCACGCGCAAACTCCGCCGTGTTCAGGCTGCCCCAACTCGACCGCGGGTTCCTTGCCGCGGGGACAAGCCATCTGCCTCTCTGAAAGAGAAATGTCCGCACACATCGCCACCCGTAAACCAATCGGACCGCCGGGACTGAATGAACCTCACATGAACATCAAAGGAATCGTAGTAGCCTGCTTGTGCTTCTCTCGAAAGGGTAAGGTTTCCGATATTAGCATTCTCTCCGGTCCAGCGATGATGTATGGGCCGGTACTGGAATCTCTGAAAGAGTGGGTCTTTTCCCCGGTCAGACAAGGCAGAAAAGTTACAGGCGGCTGCGGAACCCTGCGGATTCACGTTCATATGATCGACTCGCAAGTGAGTACGACAATCGAGTAATAATTCTTCAAGTAGCTACAAATAGAACTTCATTTGGAGTGGATTTTGGTGTAGAATGGGTTTGAAATTGGAATTCGAATGGAATCCCGAGAAGGCTCAGGCCAACCTGCTAAAGCACGGGGTTCCGTTTCTCATGGCGTGTGAAGTCTTCAAGGACGGAAGCAGGCTTGAGCACGCGGATGTTTCCGGCGACTACGGCGAGGAACGGTGGATTGTTCTGGGCCGCGTCGGGCAGAAGATTCTTTCTGTGGTCTATACACAACGCGGACAGCGGATCCGCTTGATCTACGCACGAAGGGCAGATCGCAATGAACAGCGATGCTACTGGATTGGTGACATACCGGCTTGACCCCGACAACCCTCCTGACTTGACGGCTGAGGAGCAGCAGGCGTGGACGGAACTCCAGGAAATGGGCGATGACGGGATCGACTACAGCGACATCCCACCACTGCCAACCACCGGCTGGCGGCGCGTCTCGGAACTGGTTCCGGCGGAGAACAAGCAGCAGATCACGCTGCGCCTGGATGCCGATCTGATTGCGTTTTTCCGCGCTACCGGCAGACGATATCAGAGCCGCATCAATGCGGCACTACGCGAGTATATGAACGCGCAGAAGAAGGCCGTCTAACCGGCGCGCCGATTCCCTTCCTTGCGCTTTGGTCTCCCTTGCACGCCAATCCAATACAATTCTCCTCATCCTCTTGCCATTTGCATGCATCTCTAGATAGAGTTGCTTTCACGCGGTGCCTTCCCGGAAGATTAATTCCCCTGGGCTGCCGCATGCAGTTTGTCGTTCCTACTTCCCCAAAGGTCGGTTCGTATGACTTCCCTGCCCGCTGTTGAAGTTACCGGTCCTGTTTCTGTAGTTGCCAACCCTGTGCCTGCCATTGCCAGCCAGGATATCGACTCCACGCTACGCGAAGACCGCGTCTTTCCGCCGCCGCCGGAGTTCAGCGCCAAGGCCCACATCCGGAGCCTGGAGCAGTACGAGACCCTCTACAAGCAGTCCATCGATGACCCCGAGACGTTCTGGGCTGGAGTCGCTAGCGAGCTGCATTGGTTCAAACCCTGGGAGAAGGTCTTGGAGTGGAATCTCCCATCGGCTCAATGGTTTGTGGGTGGAAAGCTCAACCTGTGCTATAACTGCGTGGATCGACACGCGCTGGGAGAACGCCGTGACAAAACGGCGCTGATCTGGGAGGGCGAGCCGGGCGAGGTGCGCCGCCTGACCTACGCCGAACTGCACGCCGAGGTGCAGCGTTTCGCCAATGCCCTCAAGGCGCTGGGCATCCGCAAGGGCGACCGCGTGGCCGTCTACATGGGCATGACCCCAGAGCTGGCCATTGCTCTGCTGGCCTGCGCGCGAATCGGCGCCATCCATTCCGTGATCTTTGGAGGATTTGCCGCCAACGCCATCGCCGACCGCGTAAACGACTCGGCCTGCGTAGCCATCCTCACCCAGGACTCCAGCTACCGTCGCGGCAACGAAATCCAGCTCAAACGCACCGTCGATGAGGCCATGAACGCCTGCCACACCGTCAAGCATGTGATCGTCTATCGCCGCACCGGCTCGCCCGTCAACATGGTTGCAGGCCGCGACCACTGGTGGCACGACCTCATGGCCGCCGCCGCTCCCGAATGCCCTGCCGAGGAGCTGGACTCTGAAGACCCGCTCTACATCCTCTACACCTCTGGTACCACTGGCAAGCCCAAGGGACTGGTTCACACCACCGGCGGCTATGCCGTGCAGACCTACATCACCGCCAAGTACATCTTTGACCTGAAAGATGAGGACATCTTCTGGTGCACGGCCGACATCGGCTGGGTCACCGGCCATTCATACGTTGTTTATGGCCCACTGCAAAACGGCGCAACGGTGCTGATGTACGAAGGCGCGCCCAACTGGCCCGATTTCTCTCGTTTTTGGAAGATCATTGACAACCATCGGGTCACCATCTTCTACACTGCGCCCACCGCCATCCGCGCCTTCATGAAGTGGGGAGACCAGCACGTTGACAAGTATTCCCTGGCCTCGCTGCGCCTGCTGGGCACCGTCGGAGAACCCATCAATCCCGAAGCCTGGATGTGGTACCGCGAGAAGATCGGCCACAACCGCTGCCCGATTGTCGATACCTGGTGGCAGACCGAGACCGGAGCCATTATGATCGCGCCACTTCCCGGCGCCGTACCTGCCAAACCCGGCTCGGCCACGCGGCCCTTCTTTGGCATTCAGCCTGAGGTGGTCAATAAGGCGGGTGAACCAGTGCCCGCCGGCCATGGCGGCCTGCTCATCATTCGCAAGCCCTGGCCCTCAATGGCGCGCACCATCTACGGCGACCACGAGCGCTACTGGAAGACCTACTGGAGCGACATCGAGGGCTGCTACTTCACCGGCGACGGCGCGCGCCAGGATGCCGACGGCTACTTCTGGCTGATGGGCCGCGTGGACGACGTCATCAACGTCAGCGGCCATCGCCTGGGCACCATGGAGGTCGAGTCGGCCTTGGTGGCCCATCCCAAGGTGGCCGAGGCGGCCGTCGTGGGCCGCCCGGATGAGCTCAAGGGCCAGGCTATCTCCGCCTTCGTTACCCTGGAAAGCGGCAACGAACCCAGCAATGAACTAAAAGACGAATTGCGCAAGTGGGTTTCGAAGGAGATCGGCTCCCTGGCCCGCCCCGACGATATTCGCTTCACTGAGTCCCTGCCCAAAACCCGTAGCGGCAAGATCATGCGCCGCCTGCTCCGTGAGCTGGCTACTCACGGCGAAATCAAGGGTGACATCACCACCCTGGAAGACTTCACGGTCATCGCCAAGCTGCGCGAGGCTGAGGAGGGGTAGAGAGTCGAACCTGGCAATCCGGGTTGACAGCGGCTCAGTTTGCTCCTAGTCTCAGATCATGGAAGTTCTACTCAGTTCCGAGCAGGAAGTTCAACTCTCCCGCATGGCCGACCAGACCGGCAGAAGCGCGGATGAATTGGCGCGTGAGGCTGTCGACCGCTATTTGGCGGAAGAGGTTCGCTTTCACGCCGCAGTTCGAGCCGGGCAAGACGCTGCCGCGCGAGGAAACTTCGTGCCCACATCTGAAGTATGGGCTAACGTGGAGCGCGAACTGCAAGCTTGAGAGCCTTGGATGCCCGATCCAATCCAAGTACGATGGACGATGCCCGCGGCGCAAGACCTTCAGGAAATCACCCGTTATATTCGTAAAGACAATTCATCGGCGGCGCGTGCCGTTGCCAAAACCCTCTTCGACGCCGCCAACGGCCTTGACCTCTTTCCATTGCGGGGCCGGACGGGAAGAATCGCAGGCACCCGTGAGCTTGTGGTTCCTGGTTTGCCCTACATCATCGTCTATCACGTGACAAGAACGGCGATCCAAATCCTCCACATCTACCACGGCGCACGGAACTGGCCCGGGAAGTAATAATCGCCAAGCTGCGCGAGGCGGAGGAAGGCTAATCCGCGCTTCACACCCTGAAGTGGTCGGCGCGCCAGTTCTGGATGCGCTCCTTGATCTGCTTGCGATTCAGATGATGCTCCAGCGCCTGCTTGGCCAGTTCCACCACCTCGTCATCTGCGGCAAAGCGCAGGCCGATCAACTGGTCCTCGGTGAGATGATGGATCTGCGAGTGCCACGCGGCTGGTGCCAGCGCCTGCAAGCGCAGCCGCTCCTCTAGGCGAATAATGCGGTCCTGCACTTTGAGCGGATAACTGCGCAGTCTGAAGACGAGAAGGAACAACGCTAGTGAAAGCACCACGTACCATGGGCCGGCGTAGTAGGCGTCTACCCGGTGGCGCAGCATATGAACGACCGCGAATATCAGGTTGGCAACCAGGAAGAAAAACAGCACAAAATGGAACGGCGGATCAATTCTTCCGTGATTCTTGAGAGTTTGCGGAGAGGATTTGCTCATGCGCGACCTTGTTTTCTGTCAGGCCGGACTTGGCTGTCGCGGTAGTCTTTGTTCTTGCGGAACCGCTGTCAGCGGCGCTGGGGACCTGCGCACCTGCACTGACGAGATTTTCTGCGGAGTGGCCCGGAGATGTCAACGTAAATAAATTGTCTGGAGACAGCAACTGCGGATGCTTGGGGATAATATTGTGCCGGTCACGCGCCAGGTAATCCATGAATAATCCACCGGCCAGGTAGGGATTTGCCAGCGCGATGGGAATGGCATAGCCTGTGGTGGAAAGCGATTCGGCGATGCTCTTGTTGGAGTGGCTCCGGCGGCGATAGCCGGGAATCTGCGGTATCTCGTAGATCGTTAATTGCGTCTCAGGATGCTTGCGGGCATAACGCTCCAGTTTGTAGGCCGTCTGCTTGGGCGTGGTCATACCCGCGTCCGGAAAGACACTGCGTCCGAAGGTTCCGGGAAAGTAGAAATTCAGCACGACGCGCGCAAAATCCGAACAGTTGTTGAACAGAAGATGAAAATGCGAATGATTGGGAAGATCGTTCATCAGAGCGATGAACTCGTCATCCTGATTCTCTGATGTCTCAAAGCTTAAGGCGTAGATGCGCCGCTCATAGGAGACGCCCACAAGTTGATTCCAGCCGCCATGCACAATATTGCCTTGCGGCAAATCTTCTCCCAGGCTGAGCAAATGGGTTTCGCGATAGCTGCTGCGCAGCTGATAGACGGCCGCGCGGTTGGCGCGCGCAGGAACAACGGAGGCGTTTTCGACGGAATAGAGGTATGGAATTAGCGGTATTACCATCCAGTCATACCCATCGATTCCCTGATAGCGAGAGATTACGCTTCCCTGCTCTCCGGCCTCGCAGCGGCGCAGCCTGATAGGCGTTTCGGCGCAGATGCGCGCAAAATAAATCGCATTGTGCCCGGTCGGATTGATGGAGCCAAAAAAACCATACGGCTGCTCCATCAGCAATGCGGCCTGCGCCCCGCCCGGCGCGGGGTAAAAGGCTAAAATCGCTAAGGCCATGAGAGCAAATGCAGATGTGCGCAAAGATCGCGTCGAAAGCATTGGTCCTCCGTGGTCAATGTGTTCAATATTGCACACTTACAGTATGCCTTACTTTTGAATAATGGACTGCATTTTTGTAGTTCAGGTAATCAGCGGGTTAAAGCACAGACTCGAAATGAGTTATCGCCGTATCCCGCATAGATCTGATTCATTGAACACAAAAAAGCGCATATTGTTACGTAAATTTCGTTTTAATAACAAATCAATTCGTGGAAATAACAGGAAGCGCTTTAGAATCAGAAGCCCAGCCTCACCGGCTCCATCTCCAGACGAACGCCAAATCGCCCCTCAACAGCAGTGGTGATCTGGCTGGCGAGCGCCAAAATCTCCTCCGCGCTAGCCCCGCCACGATTGACGAGCGCCAGCGTATGCCGCGAGGAGATGGCAGCAGCGCCCCGCGCGTAGCCCTTCTTGAAGCCCGCCTGCTCGATTAGCCAGGCTGCAGGTACCTTCACCCGACCCTGATTCTCTGCCTCCGGACCGGCGGAAAAACGCGGCGGCGTCTCTTTGACAGCAACCGCAATCTGTTGAAATTGCTCCTCCGTCACCACGGGATTCTTGAAGAAGCTGCCCGCGCTGCGGCAATCGGGATCGCCCTCGACCATCAACATTCCCTTGGCCTGCCGGATGCGTCGCACCTGAGCCGCCACCTCGGCCAGACTCGGCTGCGCTCCCTCCGCAAAAAACTTTTGCAGTTCCGCGTACCGCAAAGTGGGCGCTTCGCCGTGCATCAATCGGTAATCCACACGGGTGATGATGTACCGCCCCCGATCATATGTATTGAATCGGCTGCGGCGATATGCAAATCCGCACTCGTCCGCCGCAAACTCGACGAAGTTGCGCTCGCGGAGGTCATAGGCCCGCACTCGTTCGATTGCCGAGGCTACCACCTGTCCGTAAGCGCCGACATTTTGGACCGGCGTTCCGCCCACCGTGCCGGGAATGCCTGCCAGGCACTCTAATCCCGCACAACCATCCTCAATGGTCTGCTGCACGAAGCGGTCCCAGTCTTCGCCGGCCGCGGCCCGGTAAATCCTGTGACCGGGCTCGTCAGGCGCATCCATCGCCTTAACGCCGCGCAACCCCATACGCAGCACCAAACCATTGAATCCTGCATCAGAGACCAGCAGATTGCTGCCCCCGCCTAGCACAAACAGCGCCACTCTACGCTCATCCGCCCAGGCAACGGCCTCGGCAATCTCCGCTTCGTTTACAGCCTCGACAAACCAGCGCGCAGGGCCACCAATGCCAAAGGTGGTAAAGGGCGCGAGCGGCCTGTTTTCTTCGATGAGCATAAAGTATCAGACTTTCCGAATAGGTCCAGGATATTTGGCTATTACCGCGTCTGTTGTCAATAACGTGATCCCTTCGACCATCGCCTGTGCAATCAGGATGCGGTCGAAGGGATCTTTGTGAATGGGCGGAAGAGAATCAACTTCGACGACATGCTGGCCAAGGACCGGAAGCTCCTCATAGCCGTTATCGATGAGATATCGCCGAATTACTCGTGGATCATGAACAAATTCCAGCTTGTTCAGTTTCCGTTTGATTGCAATTTCCCAAATACTCGAGACGCTGAATAGAAGTTCGTTTTCCGCGCTGCTCAAGATTCCGTGAGTCGTTCGACTCAGACGAGGGTCGTCGAACAATGCCCAAAGTGCGATGTGTGTATCGACAAGATACTTCATTACGCATCTTCACCGAGGAACAACCGCTCAATTTCCTTGTCCAACTCCCTGTCGATTTCGTCGAAATTCTCTGGGATTGTATAGAGGCCTTTCATCGCGCCGATGCGCCGCTTGGGAGGTGCTGTGCTCTTTTCGATGCGCATCACCTGCACCTTTGGCTTGCCGGCCTTGGCGATGATGAACGAATCGCCTTGCTCGGCCTCATCCACGAGCCGCGAGAGATGAGTTTTGGCCTGATGAATGTTGATCGTCCGCAATGTGCCTCCCATGTGAACTAAGTCTACTTAGTTTAGTCCACAGAGCTGCCTTAAGTCAAGTATTTGCTCCCTTTTGCCTAACGGCCTCCCATGCAGGGAGGCCGTCGTGCGTACTAGCATGCTGAAGCTCAATCAGTCGCCCTCACGCGCCCTGGGCAACTTCTGCACCTTGCTGTGTCGGATTGAATAAGCGAAGTAGATTATCAATCCTACCAGCATCCAGCTGATCATGACTATCCAGGTAATCAGGGGCAAATTGCACATCAAGTAAACCGCCGTGACGATGCCCAGGATGGGCACTAGCGGAACAAACGGTGTCTTGAAGGGACGGTGCAGCTCGGGATGACGGACGCGCAGAATCCACACGCCAGCGCAGACGATTGTGAAGGCCAGCAGCGTGCCGATGTTCACCAGTTCCGCCAGCCGGTCGACGGGAAGAAAGGCGGGTAGGATGGCCACCACTACGCCCACGGCAATCGTCGAAATCCACGGCGTGCGGAAGCGGGGATGAATCGCCGAGGCCCATTTGGGCAGCAGGCCGTCGCGGGACATGGAGAAGAATACGCGCGACTGGCCCAGCAGCATGACCAGCATCACTGTCGCAAGACCGAAGACCGCTCCGATTTTGACCAGCAACGAGCCCCAGCTGACGCCTGTTGCGTCAATGCCCAGCGCCACCGGGTCAGCAACATTGAGCGAGTGGTAATTCACCAGGCCGGTAAGAATGGTAGAAACCACTATGTAGAGAATGGTGCAGATGACCAGCGAGCCGAGAATGCCCAGCGGCATATCCTTCTGCGGATTCTTTGCTTCCTGTGCGGCGGTGGAGACAGCGTCAAAGCCGATGTATGCAAAGAAAATGGAAGCCGCTCCCGCTGCGATACCATGCCATCCAAAGTTGCCGTGGCCGTCGGAGGGTGGAATAAACGGATGCCAATTGGCTGAAGCCAGCGCCGGATGGCGGAAGAGGAACCACGCGCCCAGAACAATGAAAACACCGACAACGCTAAGCTTGATAAAAACAATAGCGGTGTTCAGGTTGGCTGATTCCTTGATGCCGATCACCAAAACAGTGGTGATGGCCAGGATCGCCAGGATCGCCAGTAAATTGAAGAGCGCCGTCACGTGCGGCAACCCGGCAGACGCAGTACCCGGCGGCAGAGAGGCCAGAGGCAACCATCGCTCGTGGAAATAGACAAGCGTAGTGCCCGGAACAGCTGTCAATTGCGGTGGAATGTAGATGTGCAACTGCTGCAAGAGGCTGTTGAAGTAGCCTGACCAGCCCGAGGCCACCGTGGCCGCGCCGAAGCCGTACTCCAGCCCCAGATCCCAGCCGATGATCCAGGCCACAAACTCGCCCAGCGTTGCATAACCGTAGGTGTAAGCCGAACCGGCGATGGGAATGATGGAGGCGAACTCGGCATAGCACAGGCCGGCGAAGGCGCAGGTGATTCCCGCCAGCACAAAGCTGAGTGCTACGGCCGGGCCGGCGTGCTTGGCCGCCGCCTGCCCGGTGAGCACGAAGATGCCCGCGCCGATGATGGCGCCGATGCCCAGGGTGACGAGGTTCAGCGCGCCCAGCGAACGTCTGAGCGTGTGTTCGCCCTGTTCACCGGCCTCTTTGGAGAGCATCGACATGGGTTTGATGCGCAGCAATCTGGACATGAATGAAGGAGTTCCTCCACAGGAGTGTTAACAAACTAAGTTTAGTTCACAGGGCTTGATGCGCGCGTCCGCCGCGACCAGAAGAGATAGACAGGAATGCCCAGCAAAACCAGAACCAGGCCAGGCCATGTGTACTGTGGCTTGTATCGCAATAGTACGACACAGATTCCGCTTGCCAACGCAATGTAAAGCGCGGGCAGCGCTGGGTAACCGATCGCCTTGTAAGGCCGCGCGGCATCTGGTTTGTTAAAGCGCAGCACAAACAGCCCAACGATGGTGAGAATGTAGAAGACCAGTACCGCGAAGATGATGTAATCCAGCAATTGGCTGTAGGAACCGGAGACGCACAGCACGATGGTCCACGCCGCTTGCACCAGCAAGCCTGCGGCGGGCGTCTTGTAGCGCGGGTGCAGCTTGCCTATCGACTTGAAGAACAGCCCATCCAGGCTCATGGCGTAGTAGACGCGCGCCCCGGCCAGCGACAATCCGTTGGCGCAGCCGAATGTGGAGATCAGAATCGCCGCGGCCATCAGGTACGCACCGCCGGAGTGGAAGATCTGCTCCAGCGCTGCCGTTGCGACGCGATCTTCAGTCGCGTATTGAATCCCTCGCGCCATCACCGTGGCGCCGTGCGGGTTGCCATGAAGAGGGAGAATCAGCAGGTAGCTCAACGAGACCAGAAAATAGATCGTCAGCACAAATCCCGTTCCTAGAATTAGCGAGAGCGGAATATTCCGCTTTGGATTCTTCACCTCGCCGGCCGTGAATGTGATGTTGTTCCAGGCATCGGAGGAAAACAGCGAACCCACCTGCACTACGGCCAGAATCACCCGCACATTGACCAGCACCACGGGACCGCCTACGCCTACCTGGACCGGGTGCAGCGAACTCCATCCGGCATTCTTCCAGAACTCGCTCCATCCTGCCCCGAAGTTGGCCGCAATCGCCGTCGCATTGCGTCCCACCGTGAAGGCCAGTAGAATCAGCGCCGCAAGCGAGAGCGCCTTGGCCGTGGTGAAGATGTTCTGAATCAGCGCACCCAGTTTCACTCCGAAGATGTTCACGACGGCGAGAAAAATAACAATGCAGATGCCGGTCATGTTGGCGGTGTTGACGCCGATCTCCATGTTGCCCAGCACCATTGGCCCCACCCGAAGCGGAGGTACGTGGGCGATATGCCAGAGCCAATGTGTCGTCGAGATGGAGGGGAAGAAGACGCCGAGAAATTTGCCGAAGGCCACGGCGACGGCGGCGATGGTCCCGGTCTGGATGACCAGGAAGAGGGTCCAACCGTAGAGGAATCCCCAAAGCGGCCCCAGCGACTCGCGCAGGTAGACATACTGGCCGCCTGCCTTGGGCATCATGGCCGCCAGCTCGCCATAACTCAGTGCTGCAGTGAAGGTCAGGATGGCCGTCAACACCCACGCGCCCAGAAACAGCGCCGGGGAGTTGGTGCCTCGGGCAATGTCCGCGCCGACAATGTAAATGCCGGAGCCGATCATCGATCCGACCACCAGTGCGGTCGAGCTGAACAGGCCAAGGCTCTGCACCAGCCCGGTAGAGTTGGCTGGAGCGTCTGAGACAGGATTGGGATTGGGATCTAAAATCGTCACGTAAAGAATGTTTTACCGGATTTGGGCGCGATTGTCTTTCATTTTCTCAAAAGTGTCTGCAATCAGGACATATCGTATGAATTCAGGACACTTATACATCGATTTTTATAGAACCCGCTGATTTGTGATTTGCTTTAGGGAGGGCGGCTCGTTCTCCCCAATTGTTCCACGTGGAACATATTCATTCCATTGGCTTTATTGGCATGTTAACTGGATAATTAACAGCAAGATTTTGAAAAATATTTTTCGTTTGTCGTCAGGTTTTTAAGTTTATGTAAACAATCAAATGCAGGCGTCGTATCCCTTTCACATTCATCGCAAAAAGGGTGAAAAACCACGATCTCGTGCTTGACAATGCTCATCCCAACTCGGCCATCCACTTGCGGAACTCGGCGGCGGGGTCCGGCTGGCGGAAGAGTGCCCCAGCGATGGCGACGACTGTAGCTCCGGCGGATAGCGCCTCGGCCGCCGTGGCCAGCGTGATGCCGCCGATGCCGACCAGAACCGGCTCAGGGCCAGCCTCCGAACGCAGCCGCCGCACACCCTCCATGCCGATCAACGGTGAGCTGGTCTGCTTGGTCCGCGTGGCAAAGACAGGACCAATCGAGAGGTAATCCGCAGGAGATTCGAGTATTCCAGGAACTAATCCAGCGGCCCCGCCGCCGAAGGTGCCGATGATGCGGTATGGTCCCAACAACTTGCGGGCCTCGGCTGGCTGCATGTCGCCTGCGTCCACATGAACACCGTCAAAGCCAACTTTATCAACCAGATCAGCACGATCATCGAGAATCAACTTTACCTGTCCGGCGGGCATCACGCTGCGTAAAATGGCGGCATCGGCCAGCAGTTCAGCCTCTGAACAAATCTTGTTGCGGTACTCGAGCAGTGTCACGCCGGCATCGGCCAGCCCTCCGCCCAAACGGCGCAAAAACTCCGCGCGGCCGGTGGCAGGAATGAACGAAGCGTCGAGGATGGGGTAGACCTGGGGCCACGATTTAAAAGCAGACATTTCACTCTCCTTTGACATTCTTAGAAGCTGTTTCATAACCAAATGATGACCGTCTTTGAGTTTCACTCAGGGGCTAATAATCCCTGCAAAGGAATCCTCTTCCCCGCGCTAAAGCACGGGGCTAATAAACACTGCGCCTCCGGCGCGCTATTGTCATTCATCCCTTGCGAACCTCGGCCTCGGCAATCCATCCGCGGCGCAACTTCTCCGGGGGAATGTTGGACAGGTAAGGCTTGATGTCGAGAATCGGCGAGCCGTCGAGCATATCAACGCCACGCACACGGAGCCTTCCTCCTTCGCGGCCCAGCAGCTCAACAACCGTGAGGCCGATGGGGTTGGGGCGGCGCGGAGAACGCGTGGAAAAAACGCCGTGGGGACGATGGTCGTCGATGGGCGGCGTGGCCATCAAATCGAAGCCCTCGGAATGGTCGAAGACCCACAGGACAATCAGGTGCGAGTAGCCCTCGATATCAGTGAGTCCTTGCTCAAATGCGGGCAGAATATTGAGCGCACCCTCCGCCTCGTGTTTTGCGCCAAGCCCTTTGGGGATAGCCTTTGAATCGTTGAAGGGAGTGCTGATAAATCCAATCGGCTGCGGAGTAAACATGGGCCTGCGCCTCTGCATTCATACTAAACGCGCTGACGAAGAAAACCGGGAACAGTAAGCCCAGCGATCGCTGATCGCCGGGCTTGTGAGATCTTCAAAGAAACAAGCGTGGACCAGGAAGTCCACGCTACAGCCGGCCGGGAGGCCGGCGCTACAGTTTCATGCCTAGTGGGTCGGCGAAGCCGCTGGACGATAAAGGAAACCGGATTCCCCACCGACACCTGTTCCCTGGCCTTTCTACATTTCGTTCGCCGAGGGCCCATACATGCCCGGAATCGGCTTGTCGAGCAGGCGCAGATAGACGCCCAACTGGGCGCGGTGGTGGATCATGTGGTTGAGCACCCAGGTGCGGAAGGCCCAGTGCTTGGGTTCGTCGATATAGGTCTGACCGTCGTAGATAAACTTCCAGTGCTCTTCCCACTTCTGTGGGGTGAATTTGACGAGCACCGCCTTCGTCTCAGCTGCCTCTTTGTCGAAGCGTTGCAGGAGCGCCTCCGTGGACGCTGGGACGTAAGGCTCGAATTTGCGATCTGAGGACAATTCCATCTTGTCTTTGGTCAGGATATCAATCGCCCACTCCCCGGCATTCGTCTCGGCGGTATGCCCGGCTAACCGGCCCAGGCTCATGGATTTAGGGTGAGGTTTGTAGTTGAAGTCGACATCGGCCGGGATGGCCGCAAGCATCTTGCGTGTACTGGCGGTTTCACGGTCAAATTCGGCAATCAGTTCCTTTTGAAAGTCCATGCGGCAACCTCCAAGTTGCGAAACCAGCATACATCAAGCCATAGATAAAAGGCGAAGAAAAAGCGACTATTTATTACAGGCTATTGATAAAGTGCCGCAGAATGCAGAATTTTTCCACAAATTTCAATGTGATGCTAATATATATCACATGAGAACCATCTCTGTTCGCGACCTTCGCTACGACTTCAAGAAGGTTGAACGCATCCTGCTTGAGGGCGAGGAGGTCCAAATCACAAAACGCCGCCGGGCGATTGCCCGACTGGTGCCCGAAGCAGCACCAGCGCCAGTTCTTCCGGATTTTATGAAAGACCTGCGCGCCATTTATGGCGAGACCCCCTTGCCGGTGAGTGGCGCGGAGATTGTGCGCCTGGATCGGGACCGCTATTGATCTACCTGGATACAAGTCTGGTAGTTTCGTTGTACTGCCTGGATGTAAATTCCGCAGAAGCGGTAAGGCTGATGCAATTAGGCGGACAGAGGTTTCTGATCAGCACCTTGGTTGAACTGGAAGCGGTTAATGCCTTTGGGTTGAAGGAGTTCCGGAAGGAAATCACGAGCAGGCAGGCAGAAGCCTCACTGCAAAAGTTCCAGATCGCAGTAAGATCGGGCATCTACCACCTGCATTCCCTGCCTGAGTCAGCCTTTGAGCGGGCACGGCAATTCTCTCGCCAGTTGACCGCAAGATTGGGAACGCGCACAGCCGACTTGCTGCATGTGGCGGCCGCAATGGAATTGGGCGCAGCCACTCTGTTCACCTTCGACCTGCAACAGAGAAAGATGGCCGAGGCTGTTGGACTGAAGCTCAATCCATTGCCATAAATCAACGCTCACATTACCGGAAGCGTGTAGAAGCAAAGGCCGATGAGAAGGTCTCCTGCCAGCCCTTCTGCGGCGGAACAGGTCCGGGCGGCGGCGAGCCCTGCGGCGGCACATCCACGGGAAGCGGCAGGGGGGTTGGCGCAGGATTGTCGATTTGCAGATAGTTTCCGTGCTCGTAGCCCCAGCCATCAGGCAGTTCAAAGGGCGGCTGAAAATTCGCCGGCCAGGGCTTTATCGGGCCGCGATGGCCCAAGGCGGCACGCCACCATGGATGGCCTTCGGCGATGATTCCGGCAATGAAATTACCCAGTGGAAAGGCCGCCGAAAGCACCTCATCCTTCCTGGAGGCGAGCACGGAGATGACGCCAATGCCCTTGGCGGCATCCTCGAACTCCGTTGTCAGGCAATTGTCGTCGATGGCCGGGGCCATGAGCGTAACGCGGCGAACCGGCAGGCTCAGATGGGAGACGATCGCCAGCACCACGCGCGCTCCCAGGCTGTGCGAGGCAAAGGAGATGCTGGCCGCATCCTGAAAGTGGTCGTCGATGAACTGCGCGAGCAATATACCGGCATCGTTGGCGATCTTAGGTTCCTCAGGATAATCGAGCCCGTGCGCCCAGACCGAGTCTCCCGGCCACAGCAGGCCGACGAAAGCCGAGTAGGGCTGCGGCAGTTGCAACAGGCTCTCCCAGTTCGACAGGCAACTGACGCCGTCGGCGCGATTGACGTTGAAGCCGTGAGTCGCGAGGAGAACGTTGCGGCCGCGGATGAAGTCCAGCAGCTCATTCAAACTCAGGCTTTGGTAGGCACTGCCGGGCGTGGACTGGTTGATGCTCACGGAGGCGGCCAGGCCTCCACCAACGGGCGAGAGACGGCAATCGAGAAAGATCGTCATGACGGCCTACTTCTTCACCAGTTGCATGGTATTCACAGCTGCGGCCAGGGCACTGGACAGGTCCTTGGCGATAGGCGCAAGGGGCGTGGCCAGCAGACCGACCAGTAGCGCAAGGAACGGGTCTGAGGAGTGCCAGAAATGGCAGTTGCCCACCAGCGACCACCCGCCCGCGAAGGCCAAAGCCACGGCCACCAAGGCGGCCAGCGACCTCGTGTAGTTGCGGTATTTCTGCTCAGAGAGTTGGTAGGCCTCATCGAGCAGAGCGGTCACAATCAGGTCAAAGCGCGAATAGGCGTCTCCTTCGGATTGCGAAAGCGGCGTTCCCGTGGCTAGATTGGCCGCCACCGTGGTCAGCACGGCCGGATCAACATTCGCTTTCACGGCGACGGCGGCTGCGTTGCCCGCGCTCAGATGCAGTTTGATGAGCGACTTGGCAATGGCCTTCTGGCTGGCAAGATCGGCTCCATTGACCCAGTTGGCCTCCAGCGTCCGGAGAATGTCGGCCTGCAGCAAGGCGTTGACAGAGCCAGACGCGCCGGCTCCCTCAGGAGTCAGACCCGCAACCACCTTATGAATGTGCTTTAAACCGATCCGGTTGATGCCGCTGAAGGATGACTTGGCCGCGTCTACCAGGCCAAATGCTGCCGTGCCCAGGCCTCCTATGGCGGTGATTACCTGCTGAAGCTGCAACTCCTGCAAACCGTTGATCATTGTTCACGCCTCCTCTTGGTTTGAAACTTTATAGGAGAAATCCACGGCAGTAAAGAAGGATTTTTTCTGCATGGAAAAAAGGCTAAATTCTCATCTGCGAATCCAGCCTTCACGATTGGGTTTGAGCGCACTCAGTTTTTATTGGCCAGAAAGTTCTCAATGAATTTGGTGTCGAACTCACCGGCGCGGAATCCGGGATCGGCAAAGATGGCCTGATGCAGCGGGATGGAAGTATCGATGCCCTGGACGATAAATTGACTGAGCGCGCGCTCCATCTTGACAACCGCCTCTGCCCGGTCGCGGCCATGAACAATGAGCTTGGCAATCAGAGAATCATAGTAGGGCGGGACTACGCTCTCTGCGTACTGAGCCGTGTCCACGCGCACGCCGTTGCCTCCGGGAATATGGAAGACGGTGATCTTACCCGCCGAAGGGGTAAACTTCACGGGGTGTTCGGCGTTGATGCGGCACTCGATGGCGTGGCCGCGGATTTCGAGCTTGGCGGGCAGAATCGCATCGAGCCGCTCCCCCCCGGCGATGAGCAACTGCGCCTTCACCATGTCCACCCCGGTGATGGCCTCGGTGATGGGGTGCTCCACCTGGATGCGGGTGTTCATCTCGATGAAATGGAGCTGACCTTCTTCGTCCATTAAAAATTCAACCGTGCCGCAGTTCTGGTAGCCGATCTCCTTCAGGCAGTGGCAGAGGGTGCGGCCGATCTCCTCGCGCATCTTCGGCGTCACCTTCAGGCTGGGCGCTTCTTCAATGAGTTTTTGATGGCGGCGCTGGATGGAGCACTCGCGTTCAAAGAGCGAGACTACGTTGCCGTGCTCGTCGTCCAGCATCTGAAACTCGATGTGGCGCGGGTTCTCGATGAACTTTTCCATGTACAGCTCGCCGTTGCCGAAGGCGTTTTCCGCCTCGGTGGAGGCCGCGTGGAAGAGACTGGGCAGCTCATCGTGTGCGCGCACAATTCTCATGCCGCGCCCTCCGCCGCCTGCTTTGGCCTTGAGGATAACCGGAAAGCCCACCTTCTTTGCCCAGCCCTGCGCCTCCTCCACCGTGGCTACCACGCCTTCGGAGCCGGGCAGAATGGGCACTTTGGCGCGCTTCATCGCCTGGCGCGCTTTGTCCTTCTCGCCCATCAGACGGATAACTTCGGGCGACGGGCCGATGAATTTGATGTTCGACTCGCGGCAGACCTCGGCAAAGTTGGCGTTCTCACTGAGCAGGCCGTAGCCGGGATGAATCGCGTCCACGTCGGCGATCTCGGCCGCGCTGATGACTGCCGGGACGTTGAGATAGCTGTCGGCCGCGCGTGGAGGGCCAATGCAGATGGCCTCGTCGGCAAAGCGCACGTGTAGCGAGTGGCGGTCGGCCTCGCTGTAGACGGCGACCGTGCGAATGCCAAGCTCCCGGCAGGCGTTCAGGACGCGCAGCGCGATTTCACCGCGATTGGCTATCAGTACCTTGCGAAGCATTGAATACCTTTGAAAGTCGTCTCTATTAACCCAGCCGGATGGAAAACAGGGGCTGCCCGAACTCGATGGGCTGGCCGTTGGAAACCAGGCACTTGACGATCTCGCCGGTGGCGTCGGACTCGATCTCGTTCATCAGCTTCATGGCCTCGACGACGCCGATCACCTGCCCTTTGGTTACGCGGTCACCGGGTGAGACGAACTGCGCAGCGCCGGGCGAAGGCGAGCCGTAAAAGGTTCCGACGATGGGCGACTTGACGATGTGCAGCCCCGACTCCAGGTCAGCAGACACAGGCGCAGATGCTGGCTGAGACGCTGTATGAACTGCCGCGGCCTGCGCCACTGCCGGCGAAGCGGAATGAATCATGCGCGCCAGATCGGCCAACCCGGCCGGGGATGCCTCCGCCGGGTGGAACTTGAGCCGGATCTTCAGGTCGCCGCGGTCCAGATCGAACTCGGCGATCTTATGTTCCTTCAGAAATTCAATCAGTTGCTTCAGGTCTGCAATGTCTTGTGGTTTCATTCGGTCCTTGATCTCCAGCCTTCGGGCAGGAGGGGTTAGATCAATGTACGGTCAGAGTTCAATCAAAGCCTTGGGCGATGGGGTCAGAACCTGGCCTCCGTTGCGGGTGACTGCCACCATGTCCTCAATGCGAATTCCGAAGCGACCGGCCAGGTATATGCCCGGCTCGATGGTAACGACCATGCCGGGGATTAGCCTGACTTTTTCCCCGGCGCCGATGCGCGGGGGCTCATGAATCTCCAAACCGAGACCGTGGCCGGTGGAGTGGGAAAAAGCCTCCGCCAATCCTGCCTTGCGCAGCACGCTGCGCGCTGCCTCGTCCACCTCCGCACAGCTTACGCCCGAAGCCACCGCGGCCACCGCGGCCTCCTGCGCCTCCAACACCGCCTCATAAGCGGCGCGCTCGTTCGCCTTGGGCTTGCCCAGGTACACGGTCCGGGTCATATCCGAGCAATACCCGTTGAGAATAACACCAAAATCGAGGGTCACAAAGCCACGACGAGGCAGCCGGGCGGCTGAGGCGCGCCCATGGGGCATGGCCGAGCGAATACCGGAGGCGACGATGGTTTCAAAGGACATTCCCTCTGCGCCCAGCATCCGGGCCTGGTGCTCCAGCTCGGCGGCCACTTCGACCTCCTGAAGGCCGGGCTGGATGAATCCCAGAATGTGTTCGAAGAGCTTGCAGCCAGCGAGCGCAGCTTCAATCATCAGCGCCAGCTCGTCATCATCCTTGATCTGGCGCAGCTGAGTAATCAATGGCGAGGCCAGCGCAGAGAGAAAGCTGCGGCGTAGGCGCGAGGGCAGAGCAGCGCGGTAGCGGGACAGATTGGCAACCGTGGTTTGCGCCGGGTCGAATCCGGCAAATTCGACTCCGGGCTGCGCGGCCAGCCACTGAACGGCGGCAACGGCCGGAGAGCTGGCGACAATCTCGACCTGGGCGACGGAAACCTCTTGGGCGGCCTGCGTCTTGTAGCGGCCATCGGTAAAGAGGCGGGCAGAGCGGCGTGTAATGGCCAGCGCGGCGCTGGAGCCTGTGAAACCGGAGAGATAGCGCAAGTCAGGCAGATGTGTGACCAGCAAGCCATGAAGGCCAGCTTTGGTCAGACGGCGGCGCAAGAGGCCTATGCGGCGATAGTGATCCACTAGTTGAGGATAACAGGGGTTAGCAGCAGTGATTTAGGGGGCATCGTCTTGTGTATAGCAGCCTTCAGAACGCCGACCGCACAGGCTTCTTCTGCTCCGGATCGGCGTCAGCGGCATGCTGGTCGGACTGGCGGTCCATCCACTCATCGAGGCGGGAGCGCTTGAAGCGCCAGCGGTTGCCCAGCTTGAAGGCGGGGACGAAGCCCTCGGAGGCGTACTTGTAGAGCGTGTCGGAGGAGATGCCGAGATAGTCCGAGGCCTGGCGAATGTCCATGACCTCGCGGACCTCGGGGACCAGCAGATTGGAGCGGGCGGCGGCGTTGCGCACTAAATCCTCCTCAGGGCGGGGCTGCCCCTTACCGGTAGCCGGCAAAGCGACCGGTACTTCTGTATATAACGCGGTTTTGTCAGGCATTTCAAGGGATTACAGGCATTTACAGGAAATTCATCGGCTTTGGGGATACCGATTTGGGAGGGTTCCCCGGATGAGTTCTGGACGAAAGCGCAGCCGGTTGGGGCTGAGACACAGCCCACCCCAAGAACTTGCGTTATTATGCCGGATGGTGCGCAGGACCCTAGTTCTGGCCGTCGCGGCGGTGCAGGGTGGGTTTGCCGTCGTCGCTGCCGGGGTTGGGCGAGTCGCTAGAACCTGAGCCGGCCTTGCGCAGCGAGGGCTTATTGACGTTTCTGTTGTCGGTGAGGCGGCGCTTGTTTTCTATGCGCGCCAGCCGCGCCTTCACGTCATCAAACTCCGAAGTAGTCACCATGTATTGGTCGCGCGCAGGCAGGATGCGGGCAATCTCCTCCTGGGAGCGGAAGATGCGTTCGGGGGTCTGCGGATGGTCCGCAAAGACCTTGGCGACAGCGCCGGGCTTGCGCTTTTCGAGAGCCCGAATCTTCTCAAAGAAGGTGATGAGGGCCTGCGGGTCGTAGCCGGCGCGGTACATGTATTGCACGCCCAGGTAATCGGCCTGCGCCTCGAAGTCGCGAGAGAGATGCGTGAAAGCCTCCGGCATGGCGATCTCCACGCCCCCGAAGACGGCGAGTCCCGGCAAGCCGATCATCACCAGAGGAGCGGCGCCCAACTGCGTGTAATTCAGGCGCGTCATCTCGCGGACCGCGTGATGCGCGCATACATGGGCGATCTCGTGGGCCATTACCCCGGCCAGTTCCGCCTCCTCGCCGGTGTTCAGAAGCAGGCCGGAGTTAATAAAAAAGAAGCCGCCGGGCAGCGCAAATGCGTTAATCTCATCCGAATCGATGACTTTGATGGTGAACGGCACTTTGCAATCGGAGTTCTTGACGATGTTCTGCCCGATGCGGTTCACGTATTCGGTGACTACCGGATCAGTGATGAACCTGGTGCTCTTCTCGATCTGGGCAGCGTACATCCTGCCCATCTTGATCTCGGTGTCGGTCGAGTAGAAGTTGCGCCATCCACGGCCACCTATATCGCGATTGCCCACGGCGTCCACGTCGTCGATGGAGCCCGGCTTCACGCTGACCTTTTGGCTTCCCGGCTCAATCACTTTTTCCGGATGGATTTGAGCAGCAGGGATGCCACCTTCCGCCGGCGTGGTTCCCGACGCAGGCCGGGCAGTAGGCATGCCAGGTGGAGGCGTATTCGAAGGAGTTGACTGCGCCCACCCCGTCAGGACCAGGGCTATCGTCAAACCAGCCAGCGCCGCCGCCTGGGAAGCTATCTGAATAGCCTTCATCCGCCACCTCCGGCACATATCTATTCTCGCAGCATGGAGCCAGGCGGGGCTGAGCCGCATAGTCTGCCGGCTGGGCCGCTTCTCTACATCATTGAGGCGCCAATATCTGCCCGTTGTGCAACCGTTCAGACGATAATTTCGACCTCGCTGCCGATTCTCACCCCTGAATGCCTATGCGGGCCAATTGGAGCATTGTTCTTCAGTGTTCCAACCACTGCGCACAAGGAATAAAACGAGTGGAAATGGCCTAAGTGAGCAAAATTGAACAGAAATAGCTTTGGGTCAACATTAGAAATTGTTTATTACGACCAGCGGTAAAACGCTGGTAGTGTGTATTCCGTTGGAGGGAATGAGCTTTCTGTTGCTCTCACCGACGCTTTGAGTTGATGCATTCATAACGCTTTCTAGGAGATTAACCTATGCGTTTACAACGACTTTGCTCCCTGGTTCTGCCTCTTCTGGCCCTCCCGGCTTATGCCGACACTGTTCTTGGTAGCGCGAGCAGTTTTGCGGTCCTGGGCGCTTCTGCGGTAACCAATACCGGCTCGACGACCATCACTGGAGATCTGGGAGTCTATCCAGGATCCTCGATCACTGGCTTAGGGAGCATCACGCTCAACGGGACAGTGCATCAGACGGATGCGGTCGCGCAACTGGCTCAAGCTGATACGAACACTGCGTACAATGCCTTCGCGGCCATGGCGGTGACTGGGAACTTGACAGGTCAAGACCTTGGCACTGTCGGCCCATTAGCGCCGGGCGTCTATAAATTTGACACGTCAGCTCAGTTGACAGGAACACTTGTTCTGAACGCCGAGGGCAACAACAATGCCTACTGGGTATTTCTGATTGGGAGCACTCTGACGACAGCAAGCGCTTCGAGCGTGAACTTCGTCAACATGGGTCCCTCCCCGGATAATGGTCTGTTTTGGGATGTAGGCACTTCCGCCACACTCGGTACAACCACGTCATTCGAAGGAAATATCCTCGCTGCTGCCAGCATCACGCTGAATACCGATGCAACCATAGACTGCGGCAGAGCGTTGGCGCAAACTGGCGCGGTGACGATGGATACGAACACGATCTCCACCGGCTGCACGGGGCTGTCGGGCACCAACAGCGCGGGTTCGCTGGAGGGCAGCAACGGCTTGAGTGAAGGCTTTGGCGCCGGGCCCTCCCCCGTTCCAGAGCCTGGAAGCATGGCCCTGCTCGGCTCGGGACTAATCGCTCTGGCCGGATTTGCGCGACGCCGGCGGCACAGCTAGACTGTTCTCCTCGTTGAACCGAAGTCTTCTGAATCAGGGATTGTACGCTTGTAACAACGCCCCATCCGCAAGGATGGGGCGTTGTTGTTGGAGGAGGGGAGCCGCTTCCTTGATGGCAAATGACTAGTCGTAGTATTCCAGGCCGAGGTGGGTGATGAGGTCCGCGCCCATTATGTGGCGCAGGATGTTTTTGAGCTTCACGGAGTGGACTGCGCCTAGGCCGCAACGGCCAGGGCAAGCGTAAATCCTGTCAGCGCCGCCGCTTGGAAAGCCATCCTGACAGTCTTCATATCCTGACCTCCAATACAAATCCATTCTCGCAACCTGGAGACCAGCGAGCCATCAACGCACAGGCCTATTTTGCCGCTTCGCTCGGATCATTAGACGTTGTTTTCCGCTCGTTCGGTAACGTATGGGAGAATTGCTCACCGAAATGGCCGATTTCATTTCAGAACATGGGCTAACGTGGCTTCTGGGTTGAAGCAGACAACGAAAACCAACAGATATGAACCAACCAACAGATATGAACCTGCCTCCAATTTCTCTCAGGTAACCTCCTGAACCAGAAATCCTTCCATTTTTTCGTTTTCGAGCAACCTAAAACCCTTCCGTTTCCAATTGTCATCTTCGCGTATTCGCCATCCTTTCGCAGGCGGCATGTATATTATTGCTATTTTTCCACAGATTATTCCAAAATAGTTACCATAATTAGAAACTATAGTGTATATTTTTTCTGTTAATAGTAACCATCGTAATCTGCTTGATTGTCAGATCGATGCGCGAGTTGTTAATTACAAACGGAGCGGAAAATGATCAAGTGGAAGAATGGTTTGGACGTGGCCGCGAATGTGGCGATTTTGTGTGTCTGCATTCTTATTGGAGTCATCTGCGTAAAGAAGTTTCTGCTCAGCGATCCACTCAACGCCGTCGAGATGCCGAGGAAGGGAACGCGGATTGAGCTAGGCGGCGTGAGTTGGGGCCGCGCCGACCGCACACTTGTGCTGGCTCTAAGTACACGATGCCGCTACTGCAACGAGAGCGCTGACTTCTATCGACGTCTTGCGCCCGTAGCCGCAGCCGCTGGAGTTCCCGTGGTGGCGGTCTTTCCTCAATCCATTGACGAAGCGCGCGCGCAATGGGCCAGCCAGAATCTGCCGTTAATCGGAGTCGATTTTACTCAGACTCCGACCAGAGGACTGCCGATTCCAGGAACGCCAACACTGATTTTGGTTGATCGCAAGGGTGTTATCCTACGCGCCTGGGCGGGTAAACAGCCCGCCTCGGGAGAAGCGGAAATCATCCACGCCGTTCAGCAGTAGAACGTCAGCTTGATCGGGACGGACCGGCGAATCTTTACCGAAAGGATCGCTACGGTTCTTTCGCGCTCAGCTGAGCGCTTTACAAATCCAAGGAGGATTCGATGAAAAAGTTGTTCATTCTCTTCTCACTTGTACTAATCCTGGTGGTATTGATCGCGATGCCAACAACAGCTTCCGCGTCAGGCAGCTGCCCGCTTCCGGGCGGTTCAGCTTCAGCCTATTGCAGTAGCGTCTGTAGTAACCCGTATGGTGGTAGTAGTCCTTACCAACCTTCGCAAGGCAGTGGCCCCGGATCCGCATGTTACTACTACTGCGTTGATTCCATCTGCGAGAGTAATTCGTCCTACTCCGCCGCATGTTGCGAATAATCATGCCCCAACCCCCGGTGTGGTAAGCCGGTTGTTCTATTCAATAAAGTTGCGGATTCTTCAACTCCGCAAAACGTTGAATGAACGCGCGTTGCTCGACTCAGGATGGTTTCAATCTTCCTGGGCGAGTTTCCGGCTCATGACAAGAGGACTTCTTGCGCAGAGACTTAAAGGAGATGTAGTCAAGGACCCAAAGACCAGGGCAATCGCAAACTTCGCCGGGGTACAACATCGCGCAGCACAGCGGCCAGGGACTGCTCCTGGCCGTTCTTGTGCTCGAATTCGCTTCGGCGGATTTGAGTCGAAAAGATATACGATCAACGTGCCCTGAACCAACACTCATCATATCGGCTTGAGCTGGCCAAGAAGAGTCAGGTTTAGGCCATTGGACCGGCACTCATTTACGGCCGGGTGCAAAATCTTTGACTTATCACCAATGAGGGTCCCCATCCTTCGCTATTTTCTAGCGAAAAGTAGGTAACAAAACCGTTCGTGTTCCGAGCCGAAGGCATTCAGTCCCACCGCAGGTGGTTAATCGTAGTATTCCAGGCCGAGGTGGGTGATGAGGTCCGCGCCCATTATGTGGCGCAGGGTATTTTTGAGCTTCATGGACTGAATGAAGAGATCGTGCTCGGGATAGAGGCCTGCAGCAGTTTGCGGCGACTTGAGATAGAAGCTCAGCCACTCCTGAATGCCGATGGAACGCAACGAAGGCGTGCGCTTGGCCAGGTCAAGGAAGAGCACCAGGTCGAGCGCGACGGGCGCGGCCAGAATCGAATCGCGGCAGAGAAAGTTCACCTTGATCTGCATGGGGTAGCCCAGCCAGCCGAAGATGTCGATGTTGTCCCAGGCCTCTTTATCGTCGCCGCGCGGCGGGTAGTAGTTGATGCGAATTTTGTGGTAGAGGTCCTTGTAAAGATCCGGGTAAAGCTCCGGCTGGAAGATGTAATCGAGCGAGCCGAGCTTCGATTCCTCCTTGGTTTTGAAGGACTGCGGGTCGTCCAGCACCTCGCCGTCGCGATTGCCGAGAATATTGGTGGAGAACCAGCCGGAGACGCCCAGCATGCGCGCCTTGAGGGCCGGCGCCAGAACCGTCTTCATGAAGGTCTGGCCGGTCTTGAAGTCCTTGCCGCAGATGGGCGCCGCGTTGCGCTTGGAGAGCTCGATCATGGCCGGCGTGTCCACCGTCAGGTTGGGCGCTCCGTTGGCAAAGGGCACGCCCTCTGTAAGCGCCGCGTAGGCATAGATCTGCGAGGGCGCTATGGCGATATCGTCATTGTCAAGCCCCTTCTCGAAGGCCTCTATCGACTGGTGAACGGCTGTCGGCGCGATAAAAATCTCCGTCGACGCGGCCCAGATCATCACCACGCGATCTACGGTTTTCTTGAAGGCCTGAATGTCAGCCTTCACCTGATTGGCCAGGTCGCGCTTATTCTTGCCCTTCTTGACGTGCGTTCCGTTCAGGCGCTTCACGTAGTACTGATCGAAGACCGCCGGCAGCGGCTTAATGGTCTCCAGGTAGGGCTTCAGTTGATCGAGCGTCTTCTCGTCGAGCACCTTGGCATGCGCGGCCGACTCGTAGACGTTGTCCGTGAAGATATCCCATCCGGTAAAGACCAGGTCGTTCAAATCGGCCAGCGGAACAAAGTCCTTGATCAGCGGCGATTTGTTGTCGGTGCGCTTGCCCAGGCGAATGGTGCCCATCTGCGTCAGCGAGCCAATGGGCTTGGCCAGCCCTCGGCGAACGGCCTCGACTCCTGCGATCATGGTGGTGGCAACGGCGCCCAAGCCGACGACCATCACTCCCAGTTTGCCCGTAGCGGGCACTATATTGTTTGCTGTCTTTTGGCTGCCTTGCTCTTCAGTTCCCATCGTTTCTCCTCACCATTCTTTATGGCTCCGGTTCTCCGGGCCATTCAAATCAAATTCAAACAATCACTTTACGCAGCATCTGCATTCCTGGCACGCATCAGATGCGACCACAGAAACCACACAATGCCCGCCAGTAGCACGACCTCTATCACCGGATGAAAACGGTGGAAGGCCTGGTAAAAACGCGGGTCCGTGTGCCATTTTTCGCCCAGCTTCATGCCTACATATGCCAGGAAAAAGCACCACAACCCGGAACCCACAGAGATGTAGATGTGAAAACGCAGTCGCGGCATTTTGGCAATTCCCGCGGGGAATGCGATGAAAGTCTGCACAATCGGCATACACCGCGCCACCAGCACGGTGATTGATCCGTACTTTTCAAAGAACCAGGTCATGCGGTCCAGATCGTGACGGCTCATCAGGACCCACTTGCCGTAGCGCTCGACCAGCGGACGCCCGCCCCTGGCGCCGATCCAATACGCCACCGCCGAGCCAAGATTGCAGCCCACCACCCCTGCCAGCGCGACCAGGTAGAGATTGAAGCGCCCCAGATACACCAGATAGCCGGAAAATGTCATGATGATCTCCGAGGGCAGCGGAATGCAAGCCGAATTGATTCCCATCAGCGCAACAATTCCGGCGTAGCCTCCGGCGTCAATCACGCGAGTGACAAATTGCACCAGCAGGGTGATAATTCGTTCATTCATGAGCGTTACCAGTATATAAGCCCATGGAGAACTATGGATAATCCCGTGCTTCGATGTGGGACAGAAGGGGATGCACACGTCGGCAATCTCACTTTGCTAGGATAGTTGTAGCTGCATGATAGATTTGGTCTTAAGGAGAACGCCTTGACCGATTTTTCCCCTGTTCCTTTGACCCTGGAAGGCTCATTCCTGCTCCACCAGTTCTTCCGCTTCGACTGGAAGACGTGGCGCTCCTGCGCGGAGGGCGAACGTAGCAGAATTGCCGCTGAGGCCGTTGCCGCGCTTCAGCGTTTGGAGCGCGGCAACAGTGAAACTGCTGGGCCTGATGCGCCCGTGCGGACGGCGCTTTTCTCGCAACTGGGCCACAAGGGCGACCTGATTTTGGTCCACTTTCGCGACTCGCTGGAAGCGCTCAACCAGGTCGAACTCGATCTGGCGCAAACCAGGCTCTACGACTTCCTCGATCTGCGCCACTCCTACGTATCCGTCGTCGAGCTTGGCCTCTACGAGTCGAGCCGCAAGACCTGGGAAGCAGCAGCATCCAGAGGCCTTGAGCCCAACTCTCCTGAATTTCAGGCGGAAGTCGTTGCCAGCCTGGAGCGCGCCTCCGCCGCCATGGCGCCGCGCCTCTTCCCTGCTGTCCCCGAGGCAAAGTACCTATGCTTCTATCCCATGGACCGTAAGCGTGGAGAATCGGTTAACTGGTATACCGTGCCCTTTGCCGAGCGCCAGCGCATGATGCACGAGCATGGGCTGATTGGGAGAAGGTACGGCGACGTGGTGAAGCAGATTATCTCTGGGTCCATCGGCATGGACGATTGGGAGTGGGGTGTAGATCTTTTCGCCAACGACCCGGTGGTCTTCAAGAAGCTCATTTACGAGATGCGCTTCGACGAGGTCAGCGCGGTCTATGCAAAGTTCGGGCAGTTTTTTATTGGGGTGAGTCTGCCGGTGGAGAAGCTCGGTGGCTGGCTGGAAGGAAAGCTCTAGACAGTAAGGACGATTTGCCTTACAATGAATAGGGAGGCTAATTGATGGCCACTCTTACGGTTACTACCAAAGGTCAGATCACTCTGAAGCAGGAATTGCTAAGGCATCTGAACGTCGCTCCCGGCCAGAAGGTAGAAGTGGATAAGCTGCCGGATGGGCGGCTCATGGTTCAGCCTGCCACGCGGACCGGCTCGATCGAGAGCTTTTTCGGCTGCCTCGAACAAAAGGACGGCCCCAGGCTCACCATCGCGCAAATCAAAAAAATCACCGAAGAGGCCTGGGCAGGTAAGCGATGAGAATCGCCGCGGACACGAACGTTCTGCTGCGAGCTGCGGTGCGCGACGATCCAACACAAATTCTGCCTGCTGTTCATGCACTGCGGACAGCAGAACTAGTTGCCATCCCCGTGGCGGCCCTTTGCGAATTCGTTTGGGTTATGCGGAGCGGCTATAAAATGCCCGCTGCGAAAGTGGCTCACTCTATTCGCGCACTGATAGACAGTGGGAACGTCGTGACGAACCGGCCGGCTGTCGAAGCGGGATTGGCGGTCCTCGATATGGGCGGAGACTTTGCCGACGGGGCCATTGCCTACGAGGGTGAGTGGCTAGGCGCAGAGGAATTTGTCAGCTTTGATAAGCAAGCTGTGTCCTTGCTGAAATCGCAAGGCAAACGAGCCCGGCTGCTCGCCTGAATTATGACATGCGCTTTGACGAGGTCAGCGCGGTCTATGCAAAGATCGGCAGTTATTATCGGCATAAGACTGCCAATCAAGAATTTACTCAACTGGATCTAAAGCAAGTTGAAAATCGCATAGCAAGCGGGGAAGTATAAAGAAGAGCAGTTCTATGCCTTGAGGAAGTTTGCGCACACATTAGTACAAGAACTCGAGCATTGGATGTTATTCTTTCAGCGAGGTTTTTTCTGTGTCCCGCTGCGTTACTGAAGCAGAGGTAGCTGCTGCCGATGCCTTATGCCCCAAGGGCGAATATGAGGCCGCGCTTAAGGTCTATCAAGATCTGCTCGCACGAACAGATGACACCGATCAACGATTTTACATCCTGTATCAGATCGTTAGAAATTCGAGTTTGCTCGATCTTCAGGAAGTTTTGCATACAGCTGTCAGCGAACTCGATGCAATGCCAAAACCGGAGTTTTCCCGGGCAATCGTCAGTCTTGACCGTGCTTACGCCGAAATTGAGCTGAAACGTCCTGCCAATGCGCTAGCTCTTCTCGATGTCACACTTGAAGCCGGAATCTTCGATCCCGAAGAATACCGGATTCATCTCTTCCGTCTTTTCTGGCTGAAAGGTAGAGCATTGGTATGGTTACAGCGCCCAAAAAAGGCTTTGGAATCATTGGAGCGTGCGGAAGGACTCTTTTTATCCGCCAGAGAAGAACTCGACGAGAATGAACTTCGCTGCGTGAATTGGGTAATGCCTCCTCTCCTGATCGATAAGGCCAACTGCTTGATGGCACTTGATCGATTCCAGGATTCATTCGACGCTGCGCTGCGCGTTAAAGAGTTCGATTCCCCGGATTGGCCTATACTCGCGCTTCAATACATGGCCGAGTCCCGTGCTTGGCAGGGCCGCACTCAAGAAGCACTTAAGCTGTATGCCGAGCTTATGTCGCAGCTTCCCTGTTCGCTGGTTGATGAAGCACGCGTTCGAAACGGTATGGAGAATTGCATACTCAGACTCGAAAAATCGCGTTCTTCAATGCAGACGAATTGATCGTATGTATAAGAACGGCTTTGTAGTCTAAACTCACTTCAATGCCCAAGCCCGCGCCTAAATCCGGCTCCTTCGCTCCCGACCGCATTGCCGCCATCCTCAAAGGCCTAGACGAAGCCTATCCCCACGCCGATTGCGCGCTGACGCACCGCTCGCCCTGGGAGCTGCTGGTTGCGACAATCCTCTCCGCGCAATGCACCGATGTGCGCGTGAACATGGTCTCTCCAGAACTCTTTCGACGCTTCCCTACCCCGGCGGCGATGGCCAAGGCGACGCTGCCGCAGTTGGAAGCCCTCATCCGGACGACCGGTTTCTATCACAACAAAGCCAAGTCGATTCAGGGCGCGGCGCGCAAGATTGTCGCCGAATTCGGCAGCAAGATTCCGCAAACGCTTGCCGAACTCATCACCATTCCCGGCGTAGCGCGCAAGACGGCCAACGTGGTTCTGGGCGTGGCCTACGGCAAAGCCGAAGGAATAGTAGTGGACACGCACGTCTTTCGCATTGCGCGCAGGCTGGGCCTGGCGAAGGGCGAGACTCCCGAAAAGGTGGAACAGGAATTAATGCGGATTCTGCCCAAGAGCCGCTGGATAGGCTTCTCGCATCAGATCATTCACCACGGGCGCGCGGTGTGCGAGGCGCACAAACCCAAGTGCGAGCGCTGCAACCTGGAGCAGCTTTGCACGGCAAAGGATAAAACGTGGCAATCTTGAACAGCTAATCGCGTTCCTTGCTCATGATCCTCAGAATGTTGCCAACAAGCGTCAAGCCGAGACCCAAAACAAAAAGCCCCCAGATAAAATATAGACAAAAGGCCCCAAAGCCACTCCCCCAGTCGCCGGCTAAGATATAGATTCCACGGGTGTCCAGCCATACTACCCCACCGGACAGGATTATGCTGAGGACGATTAAAAAGATTCCAAACCGTAACATCGATTTCTCCTCCCGGATCGTATTTAACCAATCAGTATACCCCGGATTACTTCCGGCGAAACACTTGAACGACCGCTTCAATCAGGCCAGGAATATCGGAAGTCACTGCCTCGGCGGCAGGCTCCCAGCCAAGCTCGCGCAGCGTTTGGCTGGTGATGGGGCCGATGGAGATTGCCGGAATGGCGAAGGGCCAGTCGATCCCGGCCGCGCGGGCTGCATCGGCCAGATGCGTTGCGCTGGAGGAACTGGTAAAGGTAGCCGCGTCGAACCCTCCGGCTATGGCCTGGCGCAGTCGCTTCGGCGCGGCTTCTGGCAGGACGTTGCGGTATGCATCCACCACATCAACTTCGGCTCCAGCAGAGCGCAATGCGTCAGGAATTACGTCGCGGGCAATGGCGGCTCGGGCCAGCAGAATTCTCTGGCTAAGTGGCTGGTTTTGCAGCGATTGCAGCAGTCCCTCGACCAGGCTTTCGGCCACATAGGACTCAGGAACAAATGCGACCTGCAAGCCGGCCTTGCGCGCGGCTGATGCCGTTGCTTCGCCAACCGCCGCCACTTTCAAGCGGGCCGTCTGCGCCAGTGCAATCCCCAGCGCATGCGCACGCTCTACGAGCGCGCGCAAGGCATTGGCGCTGGTCAGAATCAGCCAGTCGTAGCGATCAAGCTGGCGCAACGCCGCGTCCAGCGGCTCAAAGCTGGCCGGAGGGCGAATCTCCAGCACAGGAACCTCAACCGGCTCAGCGCCCAAGGCGCGCAAGCCTTCGCTGAGCTTGCCGGCCTGATGCGCGGCGCGGGTTACCAGAACCCGCCTGGCGGCAAGCGGCAACGCACTCACCTCATGCCTCCAGTAGTCACTAGCAACGGTCCCGCTCCTGCATCGATCAGCATTTGCGTCACCTGCCGGCCCAGTTCAATGGGGTCCGCGCCGGAATGAGGCGCTCGATGATGCACGCGCACGGTTTTGCCGGTATCCGGAGCAGCGACAACGGCAAAGACCTCATCCCAGAGTTCCGCTCCTTCCCGTAGAGCAGCACGGCAGTGAACGCCGATGGGAACCTGGCAGCCTCCGCCAAGAGCCGCAAGCGTTGCCCGCTCGACGGTGACGGCAAAGCGCGTAGCCGCATCGTTGAGGAAAGCGACGGCATCAATCGTCACCGCGTCGTTTTTGCGGGTCTCGATGCCCAGAGCACCCTGTCCGGCCGCGGGACAAAACTCTCCGGGCTCCAGCCGTTCGCGAATCCAATCGGTCTTTTCCAGACGGTCAAGACCTGCCGCGGCCAGCAGAATCGCATCGACCTGGCCCTCGGCCAGCTTGCGCAGGCGCGTGTCCACATTGCCGCGAAATTCCCGTGCTTCGATGTCGGGCCTGATGGCCTTCAATTGTGCCCGGCGGCGCTGGCTGCTGGTGCCCACGCGCGCGCCCTGAGGCAATGATGCCAGACTTTCATATTCCACCGAAACAAAGACATCCCGCGGATCAACACGCTCGGGCGTGGCCGCCAGCGTGAAGGGCTCCGGCAACTCAGTGGGCAAATCCTTGAGTGAGTGAACGGCCATGTCCACGCTTCCGTCAACCAGAGCTTCCTCAATCTCCTTGGTGAACATTCCTTTGGTGTCAACCTGGGCAAAGGTGACTAATTGCAGCCGGTCGCCAGTGGTTTTGATGATCCGAATATCGACAGAATGGCCCTCGTTGCGGAGCAAGGCAGCGATGTGGTTTGCCTGCCAGAGGGCCAGTTGCGAGCCGCGGCTTCCGATACGCAGGTTCATTTGCGTTTTGCCTCGCTGCTCTCGCTTATTTGCGCGTTCTCTGCATCAGGATTCCCCGCGCCCGCAGGTAACGACCAGGTTTCGCAGAGCGCTTCCAGGCGCACAGCGTCGTTCTCACGGGCTGCCTGCTTGAGCGCCTGCATAGGCGGGTGAAGAAATTTGTTAACCAGTCCGCGGGTCAGCGCCTCGACAACCGCTATCTGCTCAGCACTCAGCGGACCCAGACGAGACTGCGCACGCTTCAGCTCCGCTTGACGAATCTCCTCGGCCTGGCGCTGCAGGGCGACGATGGCCGGAGCCACGTTGACGGTCAGCCGCCGCTGGTGGAAACGCTCGACCTCGCCGGCAATCATCGCCTCGGCTGCGGCGGCTTCGCGGCCGCGCTCGGAGAGGTTTGCCGCGGCCACGGCCTGCAGATCGTCGATGTCGTAGACAAAGATGCCCTCCAGTTTGCCCATCAACGGGTCTACATCGCGGGGCACGGCAATGTCGATGAAGAACATGGGCCGGTTGCGGCGGCGATGCAGAAAGGCCTGGCCATGCTCGCGGCGGAAGATGGGGTGGGGCGCACCGGTGGAGCTGATGACGATGTCGGCCTGGCTGGCCGCCTCGTAAATCTCTTCAAACGGAATCACCTTGCCGGCAAATGCTTCTGCCATGCGCCGCGCGCGCTCCAGGGTGCGGTTGGTCACGAGAATTGCTCCGGCTCCCTGCTGCACCAGATGGCGGGCGGCCAGCTCGCTCATCTTGCCCGCGCCGACCAGGAAAACCGTGCGGCCCTGTAGCGAGCCGAAGATTTTGCGAGCCAGCTCCACAGCTACTGAAGCGATAGAAACCGAGTTTGAGCCGATCTCCGTCTCGGTGCGAACCCTTTTGGCGGCGGCAAAGGTGCTCTGCAACAGATGTTCCAGCTGCCCGCCCACGGTGCCCGCGGCGCGCGCCACGGCGAAGGCCTCTTTCACCTGGCCAAGAATCTGCGGCTCGCCCACCACCATGGAGTCCAGGCTGGCGGCTACGCGGAAGAGATGGCGGACAGCCTCCTGATCGCGATGTTCGTAGAGATGCGGGGCCAGCAGCGTGGGGTCAAGACTGAAATGCCGGTGCAAAAAGCTGGTCACGTCAATGGCTGGCGACTCGATGGCGGCCAGAATCTCCACGCGGTTGCAGGTGGAAACGATCATGCACTCGGCCACGCCGGGCACTGCGGCCAGAGCACGGGTGGTCTCCGGCAACTCCTCGCGAGAGATGGCGATGCGCTCGCGCAACTCAATGGGCGCGGTCTTGTGATTGACGCCGATGAGGGTCAGGGTCATTGCGGACCGTACCTGTGGAGCCGGCTGATGACGTTGGCTGCCAGCACTACCAGCATGATGATGAAGACTGCGCCGGAGAGATAGGCTGCCCGGCGGCCGCGCAGGCCGGCGCTACGTCGCACAAAGAGCAGAGTGACGTAAACGGCCCACATCGCAAAGGAGGCAATGACTTTGGGGTCGTAAAAGTAGGCTGCGCCACGTGCGGTTTCCTGCGCCAGAACCGAGCCGATCACCAGGCCGACGGTCATGCAGGGAAATCCAAACTCAAGCGTCGCATGGGCGATACGCTCCAGGGTGTCGAGGGGCGGCAGCCAGTCCAGAGGAAGCCACCAGGAGTCTTCGCCGGGCCTGTGCTTGCTCTTCAGGCGGCGCTCCTGGACAAGGTAAAGCAACGAGGCCAGCAGGCTGAAACCGAGAGCCACATAAGCCGCCAACAACGCTGAGATATGGGCTACCAGCCAGCTGATACGTACGCCTTCCGAGGGGAATGTGTAGCGATCGGGTCCCAGAGAAGGGACAAAGACTATGAAAAATGTAATCGGTAAGACAAAGATTCCAAAGGAGATGGCATCGTAAAGCCACCAGACGAGAAAAAACAGGCCGGCAATCGCGAAACCAAGCAACGATTCGACCTCGCGGACGCCGACAGGCACCCAGCGATGAGCCTGAATGAGCATTTCAACGCACGAGACGAAGTGAAAGAAGAAGGCCATGCCGGCCAAGTGGACGCAGGTCTTTCGCCAGCGCACAATGCCGTACAGCACGGCCGGAAAAACAGCCACGGCGGCAGCCGCATAGAGGACCGCCGCAACCTGGAGCCAAAGAAGGTACATATCGAGTCTCACCTTAATGGTGCAAGAAACAGTATACTGTGACGCAAATCACCTGGCGGAGGTTTTCGTCCGGCTTGGCAACTCAGAACAGTAGAATTTACCTGTTGCGCGTTACTGGGGGATCTCCATGAACAAGGCTGCTTTGGTCTTCTTGTTTCTTTCTATGACCGCTGGCGTTGCTGAAAGCGGCCTGGCGAGTGCCTCCACACCGCCATCGACCCCAGCCATCGGCGCCGTCGCGCTACGCTTCGATGTAACGCAGTATGGCGCGGTGGGCAACAATACGACCGATGATACGGCGGCGATTCAGGCAGCGTTCAATGCCTGCGCGAACTATGTGGCAGCGTCCAAAACCCTGACAGGCGCTCATGCTGGCATCGTCGAGTTTCCTGGCCTTCATCACTATTTGATTTCCTCAACCATCAACGCTTACGATGGCTGCCAGATAGAGGGGACGATTGGAGGATACAGCGGCGGATTCACCCCGCCGAGAATCGTGTGGCACGGGGCTGCTGCTGGAAAGACCTACCATATTACAGGCTTTACCGCCGCAGCCAATTCGACGCCTCTGTACACGCTGTCTTCGCCCAAACCGCATCCGATGCAAAACATTGCCACCTTCACAGTGAGCGGCAGTGATGTGCCATCCGTAGGGCAGTGGGTGGACATCGAGGGGCTGAGTACAAGAGCCGGTCTTTATCTGAATAAAGTTATAGGGCAGGTGGCCGCCAACGGAGTGAACACTTTCACGATTGCTTTTCCATCTCCTATCTCGGCAGGCACCTTCACAGACACCGGTACTGCGACCACCGTGAATGTGATGCTCGCCTTCGACGCCAACGCCCGGTATGAGATATGGATTCAAAACATTACTCTAATAAAGGGCACTGGCAGTTTCGACGTTGCATTTTACTTCGGCTCCCGCGTGGATACCGGCACCCACATGGAACACACCGAAGTGGGCGGCGCTTTGATGTACAGCTACTATTTCGCTTGTGGCGGCATCAACATTGACTTTGACCACGGCTGGCGGTCAGACGGCGCTGGTATCGCCGGAATCTATTGGCGTGTAAGCGGTGCGGATAACTTTGGTATTGCCAACGGTACAACCGATAATTTAACGGAGAATGGTTCGTCAACCAGTGGCGCTGCGGTGATGCTTGATGATTCCGCTTGCGTGTCCAGTGCTTACGTGCATCTTACAGCGCGGAATATCAAGCACGAAATCAATACAACAATGACGCCAGGCTTAGGTGTGTACACCTTGCTGGACTGTCCAAGCAGTAATATTCGGACGAAGTTTTATCTCGACTTTGAACAGGTCTGGATGGCTCCGGGTTCGGTCACTAATTCTACAGGAATTGCTGTTATCCCGGCGAATGATGCGGCGCTTACTTTGAGCCTGGTGAACAGCACTATTTCTGGATACAACCGAGGAGGACGCTATGTTGGACTACCGTTGCTTGCTAGAAGCGACATTAACAATCTAACAGAGAGTGCTTCGAGTTACTATCCATTACTGAGCTACTCGCCGCCGAACAACAGTACCGGCAGAACTTATACTGGCTATTGGAATACGAACTCGCCAACGCAATTCTTGAACGACATAAACGTGAATCAGATTTATCACTATGGTGTTCCTTCATCTGACTTATTGTATTCAGATACGGCCTATGCTGCGCTTGCCAACGGAACGACGCTTTATTCTGGTCAGATTCTCGCGCCTCCAACTTATTGGAAAGGGGCCAACGGCAAGCGGTATGCTCTCGACGTTGTGTATCAGGCAGGAACCGTGGGCACGCCGAACAGCGGGGCCACAACCTGCTCCGGCATGAGAAGCGCATCATACATGACGTGCAGCAGCGCCACGGACCTGTCTCAGGGGCAGCGGCTCTCAATCGGCTCGCAAACTGGTCTGGAAATTGACGCTGTTGATGCGACCAATCCGAGCGCGGTGCTGGTTTACTTCGCATGGAACAATGGGAGTGGCAGGCTAGGTTCCAACTATACCAACCAGGCGTTGTCGTTTAGTGCCCCGGTGCTGGGACCAGAGATTCAACTTCCAACTAAATCTTCCGCTGCTCCAAACGCGCTGGCATGGTCACAGGGAGACATAGAACAAAACTCCGGCGCGACAACGAACGGTATTGCTGCCTGGGTCAACGTCGCAGCCGGCACGCCGGGAAAGTGGGCTGGGATTCCCCTGGGCGACAGCAGCGGGAAGATCACGGCGTCGCAACTGTCCAGCGCGCGGACCACGCAAGCCTTCTGCGCGGGGACGGCCAGTTCCTCAAGCACCCTGCTCTTGTTTGGCGCGGGAACATCACAAACAGCATGCACACAGGTTCCAGGACCGCAGACTTTGCAACAGGTCCTGCTTACTACAGACGGCTTGTTGAGCAACCTGGCGGTGCGGTGCGGGCATCCGGGCTCTCAGCCCTCCAGCGGAACATTTTCGATTTGGGATTTACCATCCGGAGCCGCTATGTCCAATGCGGCATCGGGCATAAACACCGGGCTTACCGTCACTATTGGCAATGCTGCCGGAAATGCGAACAAGACACTCATCGACACCCGGCACACATATGCCTACGCGGCTGGGGATATGATTCGCATTCAGTTCACGACGCAGGCCAATGAAACATTGGCCGATTGCACTGCCAGCTTTAACTACTAGAGAATCTGACTGCCACAACTAGGCCAGCGGCTCGAATCGCGCCTGGAAGAAGCGCAGGTATTTGGGCTCGTGGATCATCTTCAGCCCACGGATGCCTGCCCTTCCGGCATACACCGACTCTACCGATTCGGCAACCACGTCCATGTGGGCCTGGGTATAGACACGCCGCGGAATGGTCAACCGCACTAACTCCAACTTTGGCTTGTTTTCTTCGCCCGTCTCCTTGTTTCTACCCGCCGAGACGATGCCGCGCTCCATGGAGCGGACGCCGGAATCAAGATACAGCGCCGCTGCCAGCGCTTGCGCCGGATACTGCTCCTGAGGGATGTGGGGCAGGAATGCTCGGGCGTCGAGGAAGACGCCGTGGCCGCCCACCGGCAGCACGATGGGCACTCCGGCATCGATCAGCTTCTGGCCCAGATACAAGACCTGTCCAACTCGCGCGCGGATGTGGTCCTCATGCAGGGACTCTTCGATTCCCGTGGCCAGAGCTTCCATGTCGCGGCCGGCCATGCCGCCGTATGTGTGCAAGCCCTCGTAGATGACCGCGAGATTGGCGGCGTCCTCGTAGATGGCATGGTCGTTGACCGCCAGGAATCCGCCGATGTTGACCAGCGGATCCTTCTTGGCGCTCATGGTACAGCCGTCGGTGTAAGAACAAAGTTCCTTGACGATGGAGGCAATGGTGCGGTTCTTACAGCCCGGTTCGCGCTCCTGGATGAAGTAGGCGTTCTCCACCACGCGCGCGGCGTCCAGTATGACGCGAATACCGTGCTTGTGGGCCAGTTCGCAGACCGCCTTCACATTGGCCAGCGCAATCGGCTGACCGCCGGCCAGGTTCACCGTGGCGGCAATGCTGACGTAGGGAATGCGTGCGGCTCCATAGGTCTTGATGACCTGCTCCAGCTTGTCCATGTCCACATTGCCCTTGAAGGGGTGTAGATTCTGCGGCTCGTGCGCTTCGGGGATGATGATGTCCACAAACGTGCCGCCGGCCAGCTCCTGGTGAAGCCGCGTGGTGGTAAAGTACATGTTGCCGGGAACGATGTCGCCCGGCTTGATGAGGGACTTGGAGAGCAGGTTCTCCGCGCCGCGGCCCTGGTGCGTGGGGACCACGTACTTGTAGCCGTAGAAGTTCCGCACCGCCTCTTCCATGCGATAGAAGCTGCGGCTGCCGGCGTAGGCCTCGTCGCCCATCATCATGGCCGCCCATTGCCGATCGCTCATGGCCGTAGTGCCGGAATCAGTCAGCAGGTCGATGTAGACGTCTTCACTACGCAGAAGAAAGGTATTGTAGCCAGCCTCGACAATCGCCTTCTCCAGCTCTGCATGACTGGGAATCCTGACCGGCTCCACGACTTTGATTTTGAACGGTTCTGCCCACGTGCGCTTGCTGCCTGCCATCTCGATCACTCCTTGTATACATTGCACCCTACTCCCTGGAGCGGGCACAATGCACTCTCAGAGAATACGGCAGCAGTGGTGTATTCATAAAGGCCATTTCGCTGTATTATCTTGAATGTGCTAATGGAATATTAGCTAAAATGCGCATATACTTTACGATTGTTAGCCAGAATGCAATGGAGGCATGGCATGTCCGATTCCGCCAAGGAAAAACATTTGGATCCACTGGGATGGAAAATGCTTATCGAGTTACAAAAGGACGCCCGCATCTCCTTTGCTGAACTGGGCCGCCGCGTGGGGCTCTCCACGCCGGCTGCCGCACAACGCGTACGCCACATGGAAGAAGTAGGCATCATCCGTGCCTACCGGGCTGAGATCAGCCCGTCGCATGTGGGCTTGCCCATCACGGCTTACATTCGCATGAGCATCGTAGGCGACGTATTGCCCAGGCTGACCGCCCAGCTTCGCACTATGACGGAGATCGTCGAGTGCTACCGCGGGACGGGAGCGGACTCGTTCATCATGAAGGTGAACGTCATCTCGGTCGAGCATCTGAACGACGTGATTGACCGTCTGACGCACTTTGGAACCACCTCCACTTCGCTGGTGCTGGGAGCGGTTGTCGAAAAGAATCTGCTGGGGCCTGAGAATCTCGAATGGCCGATTAAAACAAAGCCCGCTTCCTAGGGCCTGTTAACAGGACCTAATTGCGAATCCCTGCCAGGAGCCCTTCAATCTCCGCCTTTTCAGCGCCGGTAACCGGCATCAGCGGCGCGCGGGCGCGGCCTCCATAGTAGCCGTTGAAGTCGCAGGCGTGCTTGACGCCCGCAATACCCAACTGGCCGACGATGCGCTGGCTCGCGGCAGCGATGCGTTCCTGCTTCTCTTGCGCAAGCTTGAGGTCGTGGTCCTTCCAGGCAAAATAAACCTCCTGGCAAGCTTGCGGAGCGCAGGCGGCAAAGCCCAGGATGGCGCCTGATGCGCCCGCCTCAAGAGACTCAAATAGCGTTCCGGCCGAGCCGGTAAGCACCTGAAAGCCAACCTCTTTGGTTCGTGTCTTGATGGGAACAGCCGGCGGAGTTGCCGTTTTGGCCTCGCCTCTGGCCAAATCGCCGGCAGAGATCAGCGCATCGGCGGTTCCGGCTTTGGGTGAGAGCATCCGCTCAGTGACGGCCTTGAAGACAGGCGTCACGGTCACTGTGCGGCGGGGCGCGGCGTTGGTCTGCTCGACCAGGGCGCGAATCCGCTCAACGCTGCCCGAGGAGTCCTTGATGCCAAGAATGTTGGGGTGTTGCGCCAGTTCGGCCACCAGCTCTGCGGGAATGTTGTAGGGCACACACTGGGGAATGTTGTAGAGCACAAGCGGCAGCGGCGAGCGGTCAGCCACACTGCGAAAGTAGTGGAGCACAGCCGCAGCGGTCATCTGGTTGGCGTAGTACGTGGGAGTGCGAACCAGAACGGCGTCATAGCGGAATTCGGCCGCTGCCTCGGCCAGCGCGACCGTAGCCTTCACGCTCTCACGGCCAATGCCGGCGATGAGCACCTTTTCCGGCGAGGCGGCCCCGGCGGCAACGCGCAACACCTCGTGAGACTCGGCATCGTCGAGCTCGGGCGCTTCGCCCATGGAGCCCAAAAGCAGCACACCGGAGAGCAGAGTGCGGGAGTAGCGGGCGATGTTGGCTTCGAGTTTGCGATAATAGACTCGCTCGTCCGAATAAAACGGAGTGGGAACGGCGGCATAGATGCCTTCTAGCAGCATGAACTTATTGTAGGGGTTGAGGCGCATGACCTAAAACCGAGCCGAATGATTCGTCGCATATATATGCGGCGCGGCGAATCACTCTCACCTCAGGCAATGGTCACCGCGTGCAGATGTTGCAGCGCATAGACCGTGGTTTGGCGAAGCTGCATGGCATGGATGCCTTCAGCTGCGGCCTGCACGGCAGCGAGGGTGGTGATAATGGGAATGCGCGCCAGCACAGCGGCACGGCGAATCGCCTTCTCGTCGAAAAATGTTTCCTGGCCGTATGAAGTGTTGATGATGAGCTGAATGCGGTCGCCCTTGATCAGATCAACGACGTTGGGCCGGCCCTCCTTCACCTTGAAGACGCGCTCTACCGTGAGTCCGCCCTTCTCCAGCACGTTGGCCGTGCCTTGGGTAGCGACGATCCTGAAGCCCATTTGAACGAAGCGGCGGGCCAGTTCGATTGCCCCAGGTTTGTCGGCGTCGTTGACACTGAAAAAAACCATGCCGCCGGTTGGCAATATCTGCCCAGCGGCGAGCTGCGCCTTTGCAAAGGCCTCGCCAAACGTTGCGGCTACACCCATCACCTCGCCTGTAGAGCGCATCTCCGGGCCCAGCACCACATCCGCACCGGCGAATTTACTCCAGGGAAATACCGGTGATTTCACGTAGAAGTGCGTCCCGGTTTCAAGATCCTTGCCCGAGGCAAGCTGGACGGGGAGCAGATCGCGCAGCTTGCGGCCGGTCATCAGCCGCGCGGCGATCTTGGCGAGCGGAATTCCCGTGGCCTTGGAGACGTAAGGCACGGTGCGCGAGGCGCGCGGGTTCACCTCGATGACATAAACATGGTCATGACCCTGAGCATCGCGCTGAATGGCAAACTGCAAATTGACCAGGCCGACGACTTTGAGCGCCAGGGCCAGCTTGCGCGTATATGCGCGCAGCACCTCCAGCGTCTCCGGGCGAATGTTCACGGCGGGCAGCACGCAGGAGGAATCGCCAGAGTGGATGCCGGCCTCCTCGATGTGCTGCATGATGCCGGCGATGAGCACGTCTTTCGAGTCGCACAACGCATCCACGTCCACTTCGATAGCGTTCTCCAGAAAGTGATCGACCAGCACCGGACGCTCCTGCGAATATTCCACGGCCTCGCGCATATAGCGCGTCACCGCATCGGCGTCGTAGGCGATGACCATGGCCCGCCCGCCTAAAACATAACTGGGCCTGACCAGAACCGGATAGCCGATGCGCTCGCCGATGGCCAGAGCCTCTTCCACGCTGGTGGCCGTGCCACCGGAGGGTTGCGGAATCTTCAGCTCGTCGAGCATCTTGCCGAATCGCTTGCGATCTTCGGCCAGATCAATCGACTCGGGCGAGGTGCCGATGATGGGCACGCCTGCCGCGCGCAGCCGCTGCGCCAGGTTGAGAGGCGTCTGCCCCCCAAACTGGACAATCATGCCGATTTCTGCGCCCGATTGTGATTCATGGTTATAGATCGCCAGCACGTCTTCCAGCACCAGCGGCTCAAAGTAGAGCCGGTCGCTGGTGTCGTAATCGGTGGAAACGGTCTCCGGGTTGCAGTTGACCATGATGGTCTCATAGCCGTCGTCCTTGAGCGCGAAAGCCGCGTGGCAGCAGCAGTAATCGAACTCGATGCCCTGTCCGATGCGATTTGGCCCCGACCCGAGAATGATAATCTTGGGCGTTGCGGTCGGCGGCGCCTCGTCCTCTTCGTCGTAGGTCGAGTAGAGATAGGGCGTCATGGACTCGAACTCGGCCGCGCAGGTGTCCACCAGCTTGAAGACCGGCCTTATGCTCTTGCTCTCGCGCAGTTCCCTCACCTGCTGGATACCGGCGTGGCCTTCCAATTTCCATTCAGTCGCGATGCGCTCGTCGCTCAACCCGAGGCGCTTAAGCTGGCGCATGCACTCCGTACTTATATCTTTTGGAGTAGTCTTTGCGATGGTCAGTTGCGCCAGCGTGATCTCGCGAATCTGGTGCAGGAACCAGGGGTCGATGGTGGTGAGCCGCGCCACCTCGCGCACGCTCATGCCGCGCTCGAAGGCGAAGCGGATGTAACCCAGCCGCTCAGGCCGCGGAGTGACCAGCATCTGCGTCAACCGCCGCGGCTCCAGAATCTCCGTGCCGGTCTTCTTGCCGGTTTCGAGCGCACGCCAGGCCTTCATCAGCGCTTCCTTGAAGGTGCGGCCAATGCACATCACCTCGCCCACGGACTTCATCTGCGGGCCCAGTGTTTCGTCGGAGCCGGGAAACTTTTCAAATTGCCACTTGGGAATCTTGACGACGACGTAATCAATCGTCGGCTCAAAGCAGGCCGGCGTCTTGCGCGTGATGTCGTTGGGAATCTCGTCGAGCGTGTAACCCACGGCCAGCTTGGCGGCGATTTTGGCGATGGGAAAGCCGGTGGCCTTGGAGGCTAGAGCCGAGGAGCGCGAGACGCGCGGGTTCATCTCGATCACCGTCATGCGGCCATCGACGGGATTGATGGCGAATTGAACATTAGACCCGCCGGTCTCAACGCCGATCTCGCGCATCACGGCGATGGCCGCGTCGCGCATCTTCTGGTACTCGCGGTCGGTGAGCGTCTGCGCCGGTGCCACGGTGATGGAGTCGCCGGTGTGCACGCCCATGGGATCGAAGTTCTCTATAGAACAAATAATAATAACGTTGTCGGCGAGGTCGCGCATCACCTCCAACTCGTACTCCTTCCAGCCGAGAACGTTTTCTTCGATGAGGCACTCGTGAACCGGCGAAAGATCCAGCCCGCGCGCCAGATTCTCCATCAGCTCTTCGCGGTTGTAGGCGATGCCGCCGCCGGTGCCGCCCAGCGTGAAGCTGGGACGAATGAGCACTGGAAAGCCGAGCTTGCCGGCATACTCCAGGCCGTCGCGCAGGTTGTTCACCAGCGCAGATTTCAAGACTTCGAGGCCGGCGCGCAGCATCGCGTCCTTGAAGAGCAGACGGTCCTCGGCCTTCTTGATGGCTTCGAGCTTAGCACCGATCAGCTCGACGTTATAGCGGTCGAGGATGCCCGCGTCGGCCAGATCGACAGCCAGATTGAGCGCCGTCTGCCCGCCGACGGTGGGCAGCAATGCAAATTTGCCTGCCGGCTTGCCAGCGTGGCCAGCAGTGAGCATCTTTGCCTCAAGACGGATGATCTCCTCGACATACTCACGGGTAAGCGGTTCGATGTAGGTGCGGTCGGCGAGGTCGGGATCGGTCATGATGGTGGCCGGGTTGGAGTTCACCAGCACCACCTCGTAGCCCTCCTGCTTGAGAGCCTTACAGGCCTGCGTGCCGGAGTAGTCAAACTCCGCCGACTGCCCGATCACGATCGGCCCCGAGCCAATCACTAAGATCTTCTGTATGTCATTTCTGCGTGGCATTGTTCTGATCGATTTCCTGAAACCGTTGTTTGCACTGACGGATAATTTGGAGGAATTGCCTGTGGCTCGTTGTGCTAGATGGACACGGCTCATATATGCCGGCGCCGACCCCGAGAATCAACCATAGATTGCTCGGATGCAGGGCGTGCATGAGATCGCTCCCAACGTTGAGAACAGCATAGGCTGACATAAATCCCGGAGCTTTAGTGTAAAGTTTGTATTCTCCGTCAACCGCCTTGATCGTGAATCGTCCGTTGGCGTCCGTCCTGACCATGCCGATTACATTCCCGTCACGCATAAGTGACACTTCGACATTTGTAACGGGCTCGGCCATCTGGTCAAAAACCCGGCCCTGTACCCTTGAAACGAACAGTGTTTTATACCCAAAGCAATCAGCCTGGGCGACTGCTGGAGCTGCAATAGCAAACGGTAAGACAGCAGTTATCAAACAGAGAATTCCGCCTAAAAAATCGCGGAGCTTCGGCCCCGCTGAGGCTGCGAAAATCATCTTCTGTGTTTCTGGCCTCTTCATCCCTTCCACTCCTCCATCATGCGGCGGAAGTCGCGGAATAGGTAATTCGAATCGTGCGGGCCGGGGGCGGCTTCGGGGTGGTACTGCACGCTGAACAGGGGTAGCGTCCGGTGGCGCAGGCCTTCCAGCGTCTGGTCGTTCAGGTCAACATGGGTCAGTTCCACCTCGTTGGCGTTGATCGAGTCCGGATCGACGGCGAAGTTGTGGTTGTGGGCCGTAATCTCCACCTTGCCGGTGATCTTGTTCTGCACCGGGTGATTGCCGCCGTGGTGGCCGAATTTGAGCTTGTAGGTCTTGCCGCCCAGAGCAATGCCGGTGAGCTGATGGCCTAAACAGATTCCAAATACCGGCACGCGGCCCATAAACTTGCGAATGGCGCGCACAGCATAATCCACCGGCTCGGGGTCTCCGGGACCGTTGGAGAGAAAAACCCCATCGGGCTTCAGGGCGAATACATCCTCGGCGCTGGTCTCGGCAGGAACCACCGTCACCCGGCAGCCCACGCGCACTAACATGCGTAGAATGTTGAGCTTAATGCCAAAATCATAAGCCACTACATGAAGGCTCTTCCGAGCTTCCCCCTTTTGGTCTAGAGCATTGGGCAAAAGAGGCTCGCCCGTCTGGCAGCGGCTGTCGGAAGCGTCGAAGGTGAATATCGATTTTGTCGAGACCACGCGCGCCAGATCGGTGCCGTCCATCTTGCGGATGGCGCGTGCCTTGGCTACAAGAACGTCGGTGTCAGCTTCCGCAGTCGAAATCACGCCGCGCATTACGCCGTGCGTACGCAGATGGCGGACCAGGGCGCGGGTGTCAATCTCGGCCAGCACGGGAACCGAGTAACGCTCCATATACTCGTCGGCGACCTGCTCGGAGCGCCAGTTGGAGCTGACCGGCGAGAACTCGCGGACGATCAGGCCCTCAATATAAGGCCGTGCTGATTCGTTGTCTGCCTGGTTGGTGCCGTAGTTGCCGATCTGGGGGTTGGTGAGAACCACGATTTGGCCGGCATAAGAGGGATCGGTGAAGATTTCCTGGTAGCCGGTAAGCGATGTATTAAAAACAACTTCGCCCCCGCATTCGCCCGGGTGTCCATAGCCGTGACCGCGAAAGATGCGCCCGTCTTCGAGCGCCAGAGTTGCCAGCATCGCCTCTCCGAGGGGTTGAATTCAACCGATTCTAACAGGGTTTGCGGTGAATATGGTGGCAGAAATCGGACGGTTTTGCGTTGCCTAATGCACCGTACCCGCATCGCTGGCCGGCCACAGGACGAAAACCGCCTTCCCGTAAATGAACGAGCGCGCGACGGGGCCGAATGTACGGCTATCGGAGGAGATGCATCGATGGTCGCCCATCATGAAGTAGCTGCCCGCGGGAATAACAGTCTCCGGATAGGAAACGTTGTCGCGATACTCCTCGGGGATATACGGCTCAACCTGCGGCTGGCCGTTGAGCCAGACCGTGCCGTGGTCGATGCGCAGCCGGTCGCCTGGCAGGGCGATGACGCGCTTGATGTAGCTCTTCTCCGGGTCGCGCGGATAGTGAAAGACCACCACATCGCCGCGCTCGATGGCCGTGAAGCGGTAGACAAACTTGTTGATAAAGAGACGGTCCTGGTCATCCAGCCGCGGCAACATGCTGGTGCCTTCCACGCGCACCGGCTGGTAGAGGAAGACGATGATGAGGACAGCAATGGCTGTGGCGATGAGCAGATCGCGCAGCCAAAGCTTGAGCCCGCTGGCATTATGGGGCGGCACGGGCGATGGAACAATAGGCGCCGGGTTCAACTCTCTCCCAGGTGCAGCAGCCTGATCGGGGCTGGGCAAGTTGTGAGGAAGCTCTTCCATCGTCTCCTTCTCTTGTAAAATCAATGTGTTACAAGCATATTCTAGCATATTCAGGGCAAGCGACTCATCCCTCACTCGCCTGGTTAGAGTGTATCCGTACTCCCTGGCGAGGACGAGAGATGTAAATTGCACATTTTACCGTGCAATCTCTCGGCTTGCCAAACCAGACTACCCCGCTGCCGTCCTGCCGCGATACTCTTAAAGCCAGTGTGATCAAAGACGATCAACAACCCGGGGCGGCACCGCAATCCCACCCATTGGACAAGATTCCCGCCGATCTGACGCCCTTCATGCGTCAGTGGACAGCAGCCAAGCGGGAGAATCCGGATGCGCTGCTGTTTTTCCGCATGGGCGATTTCTACGAGCTCTTCTACGACGATGCGGTGACGGTAAGCCGGGAGCTACAACTGACGTTGACGGCGCGCGACCGGGAACGGAACCAGCCGATGTGTGGGGTTCCGTATCACGCTGTGGAAAGCTACCTGATGCGGCTTTTGCGCATGGGCTATCGCGTCGCCCTCTGCGACCAGATGGAGGACCCCAAGCTGACGAAAAAAATCGTCCGGCGCGAGGTGACCCGGGTGCTTTCGCCGGGGACCGCGCTCGATGCCGGACTGGGGCAGGAGCAGAATAATTTTCTGGCTGCATATTTTGAGACTGGAGGCACACACAAAACCAAAGCACAGACTGAGACGGTGTACGCCGTAGCCTTGCTGGACGTTTCCACGGGCGAGTTTCGCACCGCGGAGTTTCGAGGCGCCACGGCGCGGCAGCAGGCGGTGGACGAGATTATCAAGGCTGGGTCAAGCGAGGTGCTGGTGGCTGCAAGCACTGAGTTGCCGGCGCAATTGGAGCGGATTCCGGCGCGGACGCGCGTCGAAGACTGGGTCTGGACGAGGGAGTTTGCCGTGCCGCTGGTGGAGCGGCAGTTGAATGTGCGCTCGCTGGAGGGATTTGGGCTCACCGGGCATCCGGCGGCGGCAATTGCGTCTGGCGCGGTGCTGCACTATGTGCGGACTACGCAAAAGAATGAGGCGCTGCACATAGACAGCCTGAAATTCGAAGAGCACTCGACGGCGCTGGAGCTGGACCCGGTTACGGTGCGGAATCTGGAGCTGGTGGAGCCGCTATTTGCCGGGCAGGATGACCGGGCGACTCTGTTTCACACTCTGGATGCATGCCAGACGCCGATGGGCAAGCGGATGCTGCGGGCTACGATTCTAAGGCCGCTTGTGGACGCTGAGGCGCTTGCCAGCCGCTACGAGGCGGTCGCCGAGGCGCATAGTGACCTGGTAAAACGCGAGGAGATTCGGCGGGCTTTTTCCGGACTTTTGGATTTGGAGCGGCTGCTGGCGCGGCTTTCGTTGGACTCGGCCGGAGCGCGCGACGTGCGTGCGCTCGCCAGCAGTTTGAGCCGGTTGCCGGGATTGAAGAAGGCGCTCGACACAATGCGGGCTGCGCGTTGGCAGGAGCTTACTGAGCGTCTGGACACGCTGGAAGACGTAACGTCGCGGATTCAGGCGACGCTTGTCGAGGAGCCTCCGCTGACGCTGGTCGATGGCGGGGCGATTGCCGCGGGCGTGGACGCGGAACTGGATGAGCTGCGAACGATATCAAAAACCGGCAAGCAGCAGATCGCGGCCATCGAGGAACGGGAACGCGCGCGGACGGGAATCGCTTCTCTGAAGGTGCGCTATAACTCGATCTTCGGTTATTACATCGAAATTACCAAAACCAATTTATCCATGGCGCCGGCCGATTACGAGCGCAAACAGACTCTGGTGAATGCGGAGCGGTTTACCACGCCCGAGTTAAAAGAATATGAGCGCAAGATTCTCTCCGCGCACGAGCGGTGCATCGAGATTGAAAAGCGGATCTTTGCCGAGCTGCGAAAAGCTGTGCTGGAAGCGGCAGGGCGCATCAAGCGAACGTCGGCAGCCGTGGCGGAGGCGGACCTGATGGCTTGCTTTGCGCACCTGGCAGCGGGGCGCAGGTATGTTCGACCCACGATTTCTGAGGAGCCCGTCATCGAAGCTGTGGCTGCGCGCCATCCGGTCATTGAACAGTGGATGGAGGAGACGCGCGAGGGAAGGTTCATTCCCAACGACATCTATCTGAACGCGGCGGGTGATGGGCCGAGCCTGCTGTTGATCACCGGCCCCAACATGGGCGGGAAGAGTACCTATCTGCGCCAGGCAGCCATGCTGGTTCTTCTTGCGCAGATGGGCAGCTTTGTGCCAGCGGAAAGTCTGCGCTTTGGGCTGGTGGACCGCATCTACACGCGCATCGGGGCCAGCGACAACGTGGCTCGGGGACGTTCCACATTCATGGTGGAGATGACGGAAACGGCGACGATTCTGAATACGGCAACCAGCAAATCGCTGATCTTGCTGGACGAGATGGGGCGCGGAACGGCGACCTTTGACGGGCTTTCGCTGGCCTGGGCGACGGTGGAGTTTCTTCATGCGGAAACTCGCGCGCGGACGCTATTCGCCACGCACTATCATGAGCTGACCATGCTGGCCGAGAAGTTGCCGCGCGTCAGAAACCTGCGCGTGGGCGTGAAAGAGGCCGCGGGCGGGATTGTCTTTCTGCACAACATCGAGCCGGGCGCGGCGAACAAGAGTTATGGAATTGAGGTAGCGCGGCTGGCGGGGTTGCCGGCGGCGGTGATTGAGCGGGCCAGGCACCTGTTGCGCCAGCATGAGAGGCAGGAGCGGCAGAGCGTGCAGGTGGAGACGCAGGTTGATCCGGTGCAGTTGACGATCTTCACGCCGCTCTCGCAACGCATTGTGGACCGGATCGAGGCGGCAGATGTGAACTCGCTGACGCCGTTGCAGGCGCTGAATCTTCTGGAGGAACTTCAGCAGGAGTTAAAGGGAACGAAGGAATAGGGAGCGCAGCCTGAAATGAATGCAAAGACCATGACGGTGGCCGGCATCATGAGCGGGACCTCGGCTGATGGGATCGACGTGGCCGTGGTGCGGATTGCGCCGGGAAAGCTACGATCTGAGTTGAAACTTATCGCGCATGAGGGGTTTCAATTTTCTGCCCCATTGCGGCGTGCTGTGCTTGCATCGATGAACGCGGATGCAATCTCGACGGGTGAGCTGGCGCGGCTCCATTGGCGTCTCGGCCTGGCCTACGCTGAGGCAGTCTGCGAAACAGTGAAGCGGCATAAGGTGAAAATCGACCTCATTGGCTGCCACGGACAGACGCTTTACCATCAGCCACGCGCGGAGAGTTACGCGGGGCGGCGCTTCTGCTGTACATGGCAGTTGGGCGAGGCGGCGGTGATTGCCGCCGCGGCCGGAGTCCCCGTGGTCTCGAATTTCCGGCCGGCGGACATGATGGCCGGGGGCCAGGGAGCGCCGCTGGTTCCGCTGCTGGACTATGTGCTCTTTGCCGACAAAAAGCGTGGGCGCGTACTGCAAAATATTGGAGGCATCGCCAATCTGACCGCCATTCCCCCCGGAGCCGCACAGGATGCAGTGATAGCCTTCGACACCGGCCCTGGAAACATGATTATCGATGCGCTGGCGCAGCAGCTCTTTAACAAAAAATATGACCGCAATGGAGGCTTCGCCGCTCGGGGCATGGTGCTCGGGCCGGTTTTGGACGAGGCGCTCGGCAACCCGTACTTCAAGCAGAAGCCACCGCGCACGGCCGGGCGCGAGCAGTTTGGACGTGCTTACGCAGCGGACTTTTTGGTCGAGTGTCAGAGACTTAGCAAGAAGCCCGAGGACGCACTGGCCACGGCGACCGCCTTGACGGCCGAGACGATTGCTCTAAGCTACAAGACGTATGTCCGGCGTGGGATGAGGGACTGCGAAGTGGATTACATCGTCTCCGGCGGCGGTGCGCGCAACGCCACGCTAATGGCCATGCTGGCCGCGAAGCTGGAGCCGATGGGTTGCGAGCTGGTCGCCAGCGAGGAGTTTGGCTTGCCCGCCGAAGCCAAGGAAGCCGCGGCATTTGCGTTGCTGGCGTGGCAAACGTGGCATCATCTGCCGGGGAATGTGCCCCGGGCAACGGGAGCGGCGCGGCCGGCAATCCTGGGACAGGTGACCTACGCGTAGCTGGATGCTGGTTTGGGGCTTCGTGGCATGCCCCCACACTGTGAAACGTCTTTTTGAACCTTTTGACGGTCTGGTTCGTCTACAAAAACAGGGATCAAGTGTGCCATTCCAGACGATGTACAGAGTTGGCTGGAGGAGTGTTGGATGATGAAGAAGCAGTTTCCATTTTGGATGACGCAGACGGTTGCGTGCATGGCCCTGCTGGCTGTCGCGATTGCAGCCGGCGCGCAGGCTCCCAAGCCGATCCAGGGCACGATCACCGCGATTGGCGACAACTCACTCACGGTGAAGTCCGATACAGACGGAGCCACCCAGATTGAAGTTCCTGTAACAGCTACTATTCTGCGCATTCCACCCGGAGCCAAGGATTTGAGCGCCGCGGTGAAAATTCAATTCACAGATCTGGCTGTTGGAGACCGCGCGCTGGTAAAACCCGATCCGAATGGAACAGGGCCCGCGGTGCAAGCGCTGCGTGTCGTCGCCATCAAGCAATCCGACCTCGCTTTGAAGCAGCAGAAGGATCGCGAGGACTGGCAACTGCGCGGAGTGGGCGGACCGGTAAAGAGCGTGGATGCTGCTGCCGGCGTGATTGTGCTGAGCAGCGGCTCCGGAGCCACGGCCAAGACCATTACCGTGCACACCACCAAAGCGACCGTGCTCAAGCGCTATGCGCCAGCCTCAGTGCGCTACGACGAAGCAAACCCTGCACCGATTGACGCGATCCACGCCGGTGACCAGTTGCGGGCGCGCGGCACCAAGAATGTTGATGGAACAGAAATCACTGCCGAAGATGTGGTCTCGGGCAGCTTCCGCAACATCGCAGGAAAGATTGTGTCGCTGGATGCGGCAAGCTCAACGCTGGTAGTCAAGGATCTGGCGACCAAGAAGCCGGTCACGATTCATATTACCGCGGATGCGCAGATGCGGCGTCTCGAGGATCGCATGGCGCAGTTTCTGGCAATGCGGCTGAAAGGCAACACCGGTGCTGCGGCTGGATCGAATGGAAGCGGCATGGCAGGCGGACAACGTGTCATCGGCCAGGGTGGCGGCGGCCAATGGGCTGGCCGGAATGGCGGACAAGGCGGCGGTTTTTCTGATCCGCAGCAGGTGCTTAGCCGGGCTCCAGTTATTCAACTCAGTGATTTGAAGAAGGACGACGCGGTCATGCTGGTATCGACCGACGGCACAACTGAGGTCACGGCCATCACGCTGCTGGCTGGCGTTGAGCCACTGCTTGAGGCTCCCGCGGCCACACAAAATCTGCTCTCCAATTGGAGCATGAACTCCGGCGCGGGTGCGGCGGAAGCGGCTGCACAGTAGGTGTTCGCGCTTTTTCACAGGAAACCATCCGCGGCACAGCGTATCTTTTGCAGGCAATATTATCGTTCTGATGCCTGGCTGAGATATGTAAGCGTTCGTTTCAATAAATCGTCTAACAATACCTGACTTATCAAGGATGGAATTCCGGCGCATTCGTTCGGGCCTTCTTCTTTTTCAGAGACTTTCTGCACTCATCCATCGTCAATATGACAGGCCTGCAAGATGCGTCAAATGCGTTAGTGTTGAGCCTGGCAATACCCGGCAGAGTCAAACAACAAGCAGATACAAGCGAGGTCATAATGCTTTCTAAATCGCTTTGCATTACCCAACTATGGGTTGCCCTGGCGTTGGGCATATCCGGAGTGATTACGGCACAGGCGCAAGCTCCCGCTATGCCGGCCGCGCCTCCCGCAGCCACGGCAGTTGCTGCCGCGCCGGCTACTCAGGCGGCGACAGCCACGGTGCGCGGTCACATCGTTGACCCGTCAGGCGCCCTGATTCCCGGCGCAACAATCACGATCGTTACGCCCGCTGGGGCGACCGTCACTACAACGACGGCGGACGCGACCGGTCATTATGCGGTGAACGGCCTGGCTCCCGGCAGCTACATCGTGCAGAGCTACTTTGAAGGCTTTGCTCCATTTTCTTCTCAAGCCTTACAGCTTGCGGTCGGACAGGTGAAGCATGTGGACATCTCCATGGCCATGCAGGTTGAGCAGCAGAGCGTGGTGGTGACCGACGAAACCCCCTCGGTCAACGTGGAGGCTGGCGGCAACAGCAATTCCATCATTCTCAAGGACAAGGATCTGGAAGCGTTCTCAGACGACCCCGATGAGCTTTCCAACGAGCTGACGGCGCTGGCCGGGCCTTCGGCAGGACCGAATGGCGGGCAGATCTACATTGACGGTTTCACCGGCGGGACGCTGCCGCCTAAATCGGCAATCCGCGAGATTCGCATCAACCGCAATCCATTCTCGGCTGAATACGACCGCATCGGATACGGGCGCATCGAGATTCTCACCAAGCCCGGCACTGACAAGCTGCACGGGCGGGCCTTCGTGATGGGTAACGACAGTCTCTTCAATACCGGCAACCCTTTCGTCTCGATCCCCGATTATCACAGCATCCAGTACAACGGCACCATCGGCGGAGCGCTCGGCAAAAAGGCCTCGTTTGCCTTCACAGTGGAAGGGCGCAACATTCAGGACTATAACATTTACACCGCCAGCACGGCGGTTCCGAATCCCACCACCGGCCTCTATTCCGTTCCCACGGACTCAAGCGGCAATATTATTCCGGTTACCGGCTCCATCTACAGCCCGTCGACGCGCATTGAGGTTTCGCCGCGTATCGATCTGCAGCTGGGGAAGAATAACACGCTGACGCTGCGCTATCAGTTTATGAGGAGTACCTCGAGCGACAGTCTAGGCTCGACGATATCCCTGCCCGCTCAGGCTACTTCCAGTACCTCCTCGGAAAACTCCATCCAACTGACGGATACGCAGATCATCAACGAACACATGGTCAACGAGACACATTTTCAATACCGGCGTGCGCTCTCGTCCACCACGCCTGTCAGCATGGCGCCAACTGTGAGTGTATCGGGGGACTTCACGGGCGGCGGCTCCAGCGGACAATTCAATAACGATCATGCCGACCATCTGGAGTTGCAGAATATGACCACGATGTCGGCTCGCGCTCATGCCATAAAGTTCGGTGCGTGGCTGCGCGACAATCGCGATGCCAACTCTACCAACGCAAATTTCAACGGCAGCTTCATCTTCCCTTCGCTGCAAGCCTATGTGGCAACACTGAACGGGCTTATCAATAACGAATCTTTTGCGACCATTCAAGCCAATTGCCCGGTGACACAAACCGGCGGGTGCTTACCCAGCAATCTGACATACGCCACCGGCAAAAATGCATTTGTGGGCAATGTCTTCGATGCGGCGCTCTATTTTCAGGACGACTGGACGTACAATCGATTCCTGACACTCTCCGGAGGACTCCGCTGGGAGACGCAAAATCACACGGCCGATCACAGCGATTGGGCCCCGCGCGTCGCTTTTGCCTATGCGCTTGACGGCCACAAGAATAAAAAGCAGGCCAAGACGGTTCTGCGCGGCGGCTATGGCTTCTTTTATGACCGATTTCAGGTTTCCAGCCTGATGTTGCTCGAACGCTTCAACAACAGCGGCAACAGCCAGACGCAGGTCAGCATTAACAACCCAACCTGTTTCAATGCCACCAGCCTGAGCGACATCGGCGGTGGCCTGGCCACGTGTGGCGCGGGAACCGCAGCCACCCCGGAAATCTACCAGATAGACCCCACCTACCACTCACCCTATATGGAGCAGTTGGGAACCAGCCTGGAGCGCCAGGTGACCAAAACCACAACGCTCTCAGCCACCTATCTGCACTCAAATGGAGTGCACCAGATGGCTACGCGCGATTCGAATGCTTATCTGCCTGGTGACTATATTTTTAATGGCGGTGGTGTGCCGCCAACGATACTCGCGCCGCGGCCCAATCCGAATCTGGGCATCGTAAAAGAGTTCTACCCCGAGGCGGTCTTCAAGCAAAACCAATTGATCGTAAACATTAACGCACGCTTTACACCAAAGTTCAGCGTGATGGGCTTCTATAACCTGACTTATGCCAATGCGGACACAGGAACCGCTTCAAACTCCTACAACCTGAAGCAGGATTACGGGCGCGCCGGTTTTGTTTCGCGCAATATGGTCTTTCTGATGGGCAACTACACCGGCCCGTGGCGCATCACCTTCAACCCCTTCCTGATTGCCCAATCCGGCAAGCCCTTCAACATCACCACCAACAACGATCTCACCGGCGACGCCTTTTTCAACGACCGTCCGTCCTACGCAAGCTCGTCGTCGATTGCCAGCGATGTGGTTCAGACCAGTTTTGGCGCGCTTGATACAGTTCCACAAGCAGGAGAGACCCTCATCCCAATCAACCTCGGCAACGGGCCGGCCGCGGTGGCCGTGAACCTGCGCGTCAGCCGCTCCATTGGCCTCGGGCCAAAGTTGGCAACAGCGGCAGGCCAGAACAACGCCGGTGGACCGCCTCCGGGAGGTCCGCCTCCGGGAGGTCCGGGCGGAGGTGGTCCTGGCGGAGGTGGGCGCGGTGGTCCCGGTGGTGGACCGGGCGTTGGTTTTGGCCCCGGTGGCTTTGGTGGTGGCGGCGGAGGCCGCGGTGGTCCAGGCGGAATGGGCGGAAACGCCAACACAGGCCACAAATACTCGCTCACCTTCAGTGTGCAGGCTCTCAACCTCTTCAACGACATCGACTACGGGCAACCGAATGGAGTCCTGATTCCGACTCTCATCAGTCCGGGTGTGTATGGTCCGGGCAGCCGATTCGATAAATCCACGAGTCTGGCGCGCGGCATCTTCTCGTCGCCTACCAGTTCCGCTGCGCGGCGCATCTTCTTCCAGGCGGCGTTCTCCTTCTGACACGCTGAGAGAATCCAACAATACAAAAAGGCCGGAGCTTGAAACTCCGGCCTTTGTTTTTTGCCTATGAATTTTCTTACGGCTTTGCTGCCGTCACCGTTGCGGGCTGATCATCGGCTGCAAAGGCGTCGGTAAGCGAAATGACCTTCAGATGCGCCTTCAGCGCGTCGAGTGAAGCCGCGCTCGAGGCCTTGATCTCCGCCGTCTCGCCCGGCAGCAGGTCAAAGTAATTATCGGAAACTTGCACATCGAGATCGCCGAAGGAGAGATAAACGCTGCGCGCCAGGACAGGCGATGAAATGCGAATCCTATAACTGTCTTTTGCGCCTGTGGTTTCGATCTTCAGCTGAGCCGGCTTCAGATGCACTCCTTTGGTCGGAGCCAGGTAAACAATGTTACGCGAAATCTGCGATTCGCCAGCGTTCAGCTCAGCCACTACAAAGACCCGCGAAGTATCGGCAGCGCCCGCGTCGGTTAGCTTCTTCAGCGGCCAGTCAAGATAGACCTTGCTGGCAAGTGGCGCAATCTGCACCTTCTGCGACTCCTCCAGCAGCACCTTGCCGTCAAAGTCCATCAGGCGCACGCGCAGCGTGGCTGGCTCGGACTTCACCTTGTCGCTGACGATGTAAACCTTCAGCGATTCCTCGACGTGCGGCGACACAAGAATGGGCGCATAGAAGCGCCGCGCGTAGTATTGCAGCGCCTTCCAGCGCCCGTAGTAGTCAATCGACGACCAGGATGCCACCGGCCAGCAATCGTTCAACTGCCAGAAGATGGAGCCCATGGTCTCCGGCCGCAGGCGTCGGAAATGCTCCGCGCCAATCTTGATGCCCTCGGCCTGCAACACCTGGCTGACGTAAAGAAAGCTCGAAAAATCCTTCGGCGCTGGATAATCCTTGGCCGTGTAGTCCTGGATGATGGAGTTGCCTTCGTTATTTTTCTGGTGGGCCAGCATTACCGGGGTAAATATGCCGGTGCGATCTTCGGGCTGGGTGAAACTCTCCACGGTGCGCATCTCCGGGAAGGACTGGAAGCCGTACTCGGTGACAAAACGCCAATGGTGCTTCTCGTATTCGGAGAAAGGCACGCGGCCGTGCCAGACGCTCCAGTCGTGCTGATCGCCACTCTGGTAGTGGTCGCTAAGGGGCTCATAGTCGGCGCTAGGCGAACTGGGCCAGTAGGGCGTCTCAGCATCGAGCCGCTCCACCACGCGGGGCAGAATGCCGCTGAATTCGGTCAGATAATCCTGCCAGATTTGGAACTTCACATCCGCGGGTAAGCCCGGTCGCGGAGCCCAGCCGAAGGCGCTCTCGGTCTCGTTGTTGCCGCACCAGATCACGATGCTTGGGTGGTTGCGCAACCGCCGCACCTGGTCCTCGGCCTCGGCCTCTATATTCAGCTTGAAGGCGTAGGTTCCCGGCTGCCAGTCGTTGCCGAACATGAAGTCCTGCCAGACCATGATGCCCAGTTCGTCGCAGATCGCGTAGAACTCATCGCTCTCGTAGTAGCCGCCGCCCCAATGGCGGATCATGTTCATGTTGGCGTCGCGCGCCGACTGAAGAATGCGGCGATAGTTGGCCGTGGTCACGCGATTGGGAAAGCTGTCGAAGGGAATCACGTCCGCGCCCTTGGCGAAGACGGGAATGCCGTTGACGATGAACTCAAAGCTGCGGCCCCACTTGTCCAGCTCGCGATGTAGCACGATGGAGCGCAGACCGGTCTTGACCATACGCTGATCAATTTTCTGCTCTGTCGTGCCCACAATCGCGGTGAATTCATAAAGCGGTTGCTCGCCGTAGCCGGACGGGTACCAGAGCTTTGGCTTCTGAATCTCGATGGGCAGATCGATGATGTTGCGGCCAGCATGGAGATTTGCCACTGTCGACACGAAAGGCGCCTTACCTGCCAGGGGATCGTCGCTGCTCCTGTAACTGACCTTAATTGACGCTGTGCCTGCACTTGCGGCCTCAATCTCCACCTCCGCGTCCAGATGCGCCACTTCCCTGCTCACATCGCGTTGGCGAATCGCGAAGTCGGCGATGCGGGCTTTGTCCCAGGCCTCCAGCCGCACCGGCTTCCAGATGCCGCTGGTTACAAACCGCGGACCCCAATCCCAGCCGTACTCATAGGCGGGCTTGCGGAGATAGGTCTTGGCCTCGACTTTGGACTTCGGCTGCCAGGGATCGTTGGCAGCTGCCTCGGCGGCGGCCTTAATGGGCGATGGGAAAACAACGCTCAACAGGTTCTTACCGGCGTGCAAATGGCTTTTGACGGGTACTCTCCAGATGCGAAAGCTGTTGCCGGCGCTGAGCAGCTTTGCACCGTTCACGGAAACCTCGGCTGCCCCATCCAGGCCATCGAAGATGAGATCCAAATTCGATCGGGCAAGCAGCGCCGGCGTGACCTCGAAGCTCAGCCGGTACTCCCAGCTCTCTTTTTCGATCCATTGCAGCTTGGCTTCGTTGTCGCGAAAGAAGGGGTCGGGAATCTTTTTGTTGGCGAGAAGGTCCAGATGCACATCTCCAGGCACGGTAGCGGGAAGCCAGACGTTCTCGCTTTGCCCGGCTCCGGCCGTGATCTGCCGGAACTGCCAGCCGTGATTGAGCGTGACAACCACATTCTGCAACAGTCTCGTATCCGAAGTTGTTTTGGACTGCGCCCTCGCCATCTCTCCTCCTATGCCAACAACTACGCCCAACAGGACGCAGCAGACCACACGACCGGCGCTTGCTGCTTTCATCGATCTCCTCCAGACCTGCCACTGAGCCGATTGATTGGTCAGTATAGGCGATCTATCAAATGCAGATAAGGGTAACATTTGGACCGTCGGGGCAGCACCGGCCGAATTACTTCAACGATAAGTCACTAGAAATTCAAGCTTTATTCGCCAGTATCGTCCGGTATAGCGCTTCCCACTCATCGGCTTTGGCGTCCATGCTGAATTGAGCCAGAATACGCGCGCGCGCCACCATTCCCAGTCTGCGGCGCTCTTCGCCCGTCCTCCGCATCATCTCCAGCATCGCCTCGGCCAGGCCCTCCGGGTTTTTGGCAGGAACGAGCACGCCAGCCTTTCCCACCAGCTCACGCACGCCGCCCACATCGGTGGCGACAACCGGCTTTTCCAGGGCCATCGCTTCGCCCACGACCAGCGGCATTCCCTCCCAGGCTGAAGCCATTACAAAGCCATCGGCGGCGTCCAGCAGCGCGGGCATATCGCGGCGCAATCCCAGCCAGCGGACGGATGCTCCCAAATCCGCTGCCAGAGCCTGAATTCCTGCCGAACCAGCGCTGTCGGCCTCCCCGGCAACCCACAGAAAATCCGTGGGTTCGGCGGCATGGACGAGGGCAAAGGCGCCGAGCAGGTTGGGATAGTCCTTGGCGGGGGCAATGCGTCCCGCCGTCAGCCAGACAAACTCGTCGCCGGCGCCCATCTCCTCCCTCATGCGCGCGCGTCGCTCTGGGCTGGGCGCGAACTCCGCTGTGTCAATCCCATTGGCGAGGACCGAAGATTTGCGGGCAGGCACGGCCCTGAGGCGCACAAACCGGTCAGCAGCAGCCTGGCTCACGGCGGTAGTGTGGCGGCTCAACCCATCGGTCAGCCGGTAAGCCAGCATGCGCGGCCATGAGCCTTCATAAACGTTGTGAATTGTGGAGAGAACAACCGATTCTGGAAGCATTATCTTAAGCATACGGGCCGCCATGTTGGCCGGGTAAGTGTGGCTGTGTATTAGATCAGGCCGGAAGACGCGTAAAAAACGGCGTGCTTTCCGCAAGCCGGCCAGAATATTGATAGGGTTTCCGCGCATGTCGAGGCGAACCACATCCAGCTTCGTGGGCCACTCTTCGGACTGGCGGCCGCGTAGCACGAGCAGCGCAACCGCATGGCCGCGTGCTTCCATGCGCTCTGCCAGCGACAACACCTGCCGTTCTGCTCCGCCGATACCCAGCGAGGTAAGTACGTACGCGATCCGCATTGCTCTAACACCCTGCAAAATCAAGTGGAACGATAATAACGCGCGCGGTCAGGCTTTGGCAGCATCCCGATTTTGAACCGGCCGTTGCCCTTGTGCCATTATGTTCTCCGGAAACAGGGAGTGGAAATCCGGTCCTAAATTTTGGTTGCTGATCTGGTAAACTACAAAGTACTTTCAATGAAATGAGGAGTTCCATGGAACTGGGCGACTGGGTAAAATCTAACGTCGATTATGGCCGGCGGCTGGTAGGCTCCGGTATTGAGGGGGCGCGTTCCGGCCAGGAAGAATTTCTCAACGGAGAACCCCTTGCTCCCTTTCTTGGCGAGTCGGTCAAAGGCGCGCTGCTGCCCGCCGCCGTGGGCGCATGCGTCGGCGTACTGGTCGGTTATCCCATCTGCCGGCGGAAATCCCCGGCTGTCACATGGATATATGGCCTGCTGGGTTGCGCCATCGGGCTCACCACCGGCTTTGCCTGGAAAAGCCGCCATCTCGGCGCCAGTGTCGCCAGCGGCGCAATGAAGAACATCAGCAAAGTGCGCGATGAGCAGTGGCTGACCAGGCATCCCATCAACTACGCATAATCCTGGCGCTCAGTATTCAGGAATGTGAAGCCCGCCATCAGAGTTGTTGTCTGATGGCGGGTTTTTCATGTCACCTAGATCCGTCCCCGGCCTATTCGACTATCTCCCAGCCCAGGTCGCAGCTCGATTGAGATGCTGGCGCCAGCGAGATCATCGTTATCTTCTTTGTGCCGTCCGGATTGGACTTGATGGTCAACTGCCATAAGGTATGGTCAAAGGTGAATTTCATCCGCGCCTTGGGCAGATTGTCGAAGACCACCGTTCCGCCATGAGGTACAGGCGGCCCCTGGTAATGCCGTACTCCCGAGCGCCCCTGATTGTTCTGTGCCGGCAGTTGCGCCGGACTTGCCGGGGTTGGATGAAATGCAGGAGTGGGCGCCGCCGGGCTCCCGTGCTTGGACTGGCTGGAACTCCGCGGCTGAATTGGGACCGGCGGCAAGTTGCTGGTTGGAGTCTCCTTTGTTGGAGGGGCATCAGGTGCAGGGATGCCGGCGGGTGGCTTGGAAATCGGCTCCATGATCACCGGCACGGTGGAGGCTTGTTCCTGGACCGCCGGCTGCGGGGCTTGAGCAACCTGCCCAGCTCCGCTGCTCACGCCTTTATGCGCATGGACATACCACGCCCATCCGCCGCCTGCCGCTGCCAATACAACCACGGCAATGCCCACTGCCAGCAGCACGATTTTTGTCGTCGATTGATCACGAGGCTCAGCCAGCGGCGCTGACTCAGTGCTTGCTGCTGAAGAGTCTGACCAATAAGATGCGGCCTGTTTGACCGGCTCCCACTGCGAGGCCGAAGCAGGTTCCGCAGAATACGGCTCAAAGTTGGAACTATCAAGGATCACAGTCGGCGCGTGACTGGCCACACTGGGAGCCGGTTCAATTGCCGCGGTATCCGGCAACACCACTGGCGCTGGCGGTGAAAGCGGCTGCTCGAAGACCGGGGCAGCCGCCGCCGTTGCATCTGCAGGCTGGCCACACTGTTTGCAGAACCTCTTGCCCGGCGCCAGCGCCGCGCCACAATGCTTGCAAGTGAGCGCATCCGTAACACCTTCTATCACTGTCGCCGCGGTTACCGGCAAAGCCTGGCCGCAACCTCCGCAAAAACGCTTACCAGCAACGACTTCTCTTCCACATTTGCTGCAGAATTTGTTTGCCATTTCAACCTGCCTGCGTTCCGCACTCTGGACAGAAAGTAGAGCCCGCATCGAGCGGCTGCCCGCACTTCCTGCACAGGCTCGGCGTTGTAGCCACGGTAGATGGGTGCTCAACGCGGGTTTGCGCTGGCGGCGGCGCGAGGACCGGCGCCGGAGCAGTTGCTACCGGGACGTCCCGTAGACCGCGCGTATTCAAGGCGATTTCCACCAGCACCACGCTGAGTTCCGCCAGAGCATAAAAAACGACAATACTGATGAAGGCGATCATCAGAAAGATGATGGCCAGTGTGATTCCGCCCAAAAAGCCTGTGCTTGAGCGTCCGGCAAATGGAAGCGCTTCACCCAGCATCCCTAGCATGGAAAAGGGGCTGGCATCAGTGAGCCAGACAAACAAGCATCCACCTACGCCAAGCAGAGAATAGGTTACAAACGCCATTTCGCCGTTCGTGCGAAAGAGCAGTGAAAGAATCGAGAGGACGGTGAAGTGGCTATCCCCCAATTCCTGCACCGAACGCGCGCGAAAAATAAGGATTCCCGCTGTTAAATATCCCCAGGCCAGAGTGAAGAGCGCGAGGAGCAAGCACCCGATAAGAAGGCCTACCGAGCGGCTTCCCACGCCGTACTCGATACCCTTGAAGCCTAGACCGATGATAAAGATAAAACCTAGCAGCCCGACCAGTGCCATGATGACCGCAAGAATCCGCAGCACCCAGGCCACGACCAGACGAATGATCTTTCCATCGCTCAATGCATGAAAAAACGGATTAAGAATGTCGAAAATCTTCATACTTTCCTTTCCTGTCCCGTTTTTTCACCGTGCGGCAAAAAACAGGGCTTGCTATGATGCTGTGTTCTATGCACGGAAGAAAATCGCAGATCCTCACGCGCGCCGTTCAGAAGCTTTGATTGCACACTAATCATTGTGCGTCTATTGAAGACTGCCTTGGTGCCATTGTGGATCATCTTTGGCCCCTGGCGCGACACACATGCGACGCACTAGGAACTGCGTCCATCTTAGTTTAGTTCGACGGTGGCGGTACTGCGCTTGGATGAGCTCCGCCGGCCGTTGGTCCATGCGTGGCGGCCCCGGCGGCAGTCGGTCCATGAGTAGCAGCCCCGCCAGTTGTTGGTCCGTGCGTGGCAGCCGTCGGTCCGTGCGTGGCGGCTCCGCCGGCAGTCGGTCCGTGTGTGATTCCACCATCCGTGGCACGTGTAGCCCCGCCGCTCGTCGGTCCATGTGTCGCGGCCGTCGGTCCGTGCGTGGCGGCTCCGCCGGCAGTCGGTCCGTGTGTGATTCCACCATCCGTGGCACGTGTAGCCCCGCCGCTCGTCGGTCCATGCGTGGCGGCCGTCGGTCCGTGCGTGGCAGCCGTCGGTCCATGCGTGAAGTTACTGCTGGTTGTTGGCCCATGCGGAGTGGCCCTGCCTATTGTCGACCCATGCAGAGCGCCCCTGCCGGTGGTTGGTCCATGCGTGGTTGTCCCGCCGGTGTTCGGCCTCGACTTCTGAGCGCCCCCGCCAGAGACCTGTCCTTGTGTGTTAGACCCGCCTTTTGGCTTTCCGCCGGTTGTACGTCCACCCGTGGAAGCCGCGGCAGAAGTTGCTCCAGGCGTTAAGACCATGCTATTTGCAGGCCCATGTGTGACGTTTCCGCGAGTTGTTGGCCCATGCGTCTGCATGGCACCGCCGCCGCTCGGTCCGTGCGAGGCGCCGCCGCCTCCGGCGGGCGTTCTGACCGGCCTTGGCGCGGCCGCCCTGTTGGAAGGCGGTGAATGCGGAGCCGGGGCGGACGGCCTGTTTCCAGCGGTTGCTTTACCTGCGGCGCCGAACACCATAAGTCCCGTAAGAATCAGAATTGCAGAGCCTTTGCGATTCACCCTGTGAAGAGCTTGCATCGTCATCGGATCCTCTTTTCCATCTCTCGATCCAGGCGCCACCCTGGAGCATTTTCGCAGATTTCACCTGCGCACATCGTGAATACCCCATCCTTGCCGCAAATACTTGAGAAGCGGCAAGAATGGGGCACTCATGAAGTCCAGGGGCTGAACAGTTAGTTCGATGGAGGCGTATCGCTAGGCTGGGTCGCCTCGCTGCTCACCTCTTTCTCCGCCTGATCGGCCTGCTGGGTCTGCTGCTGAATTTCTTTTCCAGCGTCAGGATCCGCGGGAGGCGCTATTTCCGCATACTGCGCGGGAGCCGGAGGGGCCTGCGCAGCGGGCGGAGCCGGCGGCAAGCCTCCCTGGCCCTGCTTACTCTGCAGTTCCTGGAGTCCCTGGTCGATCAGCTCACGCATGTGGTTCTGCATCTCCTGCAGGTCGGTCAACTGCACTGTCACCGTGCTGGTTTTCCCGCACTCATTGCCGCCCTTGCTGGCCAGTACCACCAGGTCCGCCGCTACCGCATCGGGCGGTGGCGGGCCCATCAGCGCCAGCACATCACCGTCGCTCAGAGCGCACTCGTTCTGGTCTGCGTCCACCACATCCAATGCGCTTCCGACCACGAAAATATGCTTATGGCCGTCGGACAACATACGCGCGATACCGCTGGAACCGGGGTCTACTTCCTGATTCTGCGCGTTCTGTTGCGCCTCCTGGTTTTCCAGCGCAATCTGGCTATTGACCTCATCGGCGACCTGCTGTTGCACTTCGGGAGTGAACGCCGGCCCGCCGCCAGACGCGACAACAACGGGGGCTGCCTCGCCGGCCTCGATGTGGGCTGCATACGCTGCCTGCAGGTTCTGCGCGATCAGGTAGTCAGTCAGCCAAAACGCGGCGCTGGGGTACACCGGAGCAGGCGCAAAGAAGCCGCCGTAGTACCCGTACCAGGGTGCTCCTCCCCAACCCCAGCCATAGTGAATCGGCACGCCCCATGGATGATACGCCCATCCATAAAAGCCGGGGTGATAGTAGACGCCCGGGGCATATACGTCAAAGTGCATCCCGTGATAACCGTAGCCGCGATAAAAGCGGCTGTACTCGTGGCCGTGGTACATATAGCTGCGCCGCCCGAAATCGTGGCCATGATAGCTGTATGGGCGTTGCACATAGCCCGGACGGCCCCGCTCGCCGTAGATGCGGCTGTGGTCAGGACGCTCGACAGTCACTCTGCGATTGCCGTTCAGATTGCGATGCACGTCCATACCCCGCTTGGGGTCATGCACATCGCTGACACTGCCACCTGGCCGCCGGGTGATCGCTGCGCCATTCTTGGCGGTATGCGTACTGCTACCCTTGGGCGCTATATGGCCGGTCGCCGTGTGGGGTCCGCCGCCGGTGAGGTGTGAAGTAGTGACTGCGTGCGCGCCGCCTGCAGCAGGTCCATGCGCGCCGCCTGCAGCCGGTCCATGTGCGCCTCCGGCTGTTCCGTGCGTAATTCCGCCATCCGTGGCATGCGTGCTGCCGGCAGTCGGTCCATGCGTGGCAGCTCCGCCGGCCGTTGGTCCATGTGTGGCCCCGCCGGTCGTCGGTCCATGCGTGGCAACTCCGCCGGTCGTCGGCCCATGCGTGGTGGCTCCGCCGGTCGTCGGTCCGTGCGTGGCTCCGCCAGTCGTCGGTCCATGTGTGGTGGCTCCGCCGGTCGTCGGTCCATGCGTGGTAGCCCCGCCGGTCGTCGGTCCATGCGTGGTAGCCCCGCCGGTCGTCGGTCCATGCGTGGTAGCCCCGCCGGTCGTTGGTCCATGCGTCGTGGCCCCGCCGGTCGTCGGCCCGTGCGTGGTGGCCCCGCCGGTGGTCGGCCCGTGTGTGGTGGCTCCGCCGGTCGTCGGTCCATGCGTGGTGGCCCCGCCGGTCGTTGGTCCGTGCGTCTGCATGGTGCCCCCGGTGGTCGGCCCATGTGTGGTGGTCCCGCCGCCGCCAGTATTCATGTTGGTGGCGCCGCCCGTTGTCGGCCCATGCGTCTGCATAGTGCCCCCGGTCGTCGGTCCATGTGTGGTGGCTCCGCCGGTCGTCGGTCCGTGCGTGGTGGCCCCGCCGGTCGTCGGTCCATGCGTGGCAGTGGTTCCGCCGGTCGTCGGTCCATGCGTGGCCCCGCCGGTCGTTGGCCCGTGCGTGGTCGCCCCGCCAGTCGTTGGTCCATGCGTCTGCATAGTTGCTCCGCCGGTCGTTGGCCCATGCGTGGCGCCGCCGGTCGTCGGTCCATGCGTGGCGCCGCCGGTCGTTGGCCCATGCGTTGCCCCGCTAGTCGTTGGTCCATGCGAGGCGCCGCCACCGGTCGGTCCGTGCGAGGCGCCGCCGCCGCTCGGCCCGTGCGAAGCGCCGCCGCCGGATGGTCTGGAGGGCGCTGGTCTGGAGGGTGCTGGCCTGGAGGGTGCTGACCTTGAGGGTGCTGGCCTTGAGGGCGCTGGCCTGGAAGGAGCCGGGCCGGGCCGATTTCCAGCGGCGGCTTTGCCTACGCCGCCGAACGCCAGGAGTCCGGTAATAATCAGTGCTGCGGAACCATTGCGAATGGTCCTGCGGAGAAGTTGTATCGTCATCTGGTCCTCTTTTCCCTTTCGTTTTCCTGGTTATGCGCTTGATTCACATAGCGCCAACTTGTTATGTGAGCCTGGCTGCGTGTGCCAATGCCATGCGAACGCTCGACTCAATTGTTGATGCGGCCAGATCTGCTTGAGATACAGCAGCGTCCGCCACGGTGTTTACGGAACGACACCTCCTTGCGGCGGTGGCGCAGCGACACTCTCTTGCGGCTGTGATGCATCGCTGCTGACTTCCTGCACCGCCTGGTCAACCTGCTGATCCTGCTGTTGAATCTCAGCCTGTACGTTCGGGTCCTCGGGAGGCGCAATCTCGGCATAATGAGCGGGAACAGGCGGGCTCTGCGCCGACGGCGGCAGTGGCGGCAATCCTTTCGTTCCCTGCTTGTCCTTCAATTCCTGAAGACCTCGATCGATGGTCTCCCGCATGTGGTTCTGCATCTCCTGCAGATCGGCGAACTGGACCGTAACCGTGCTTGATTTCGCGCACTCATTCCCGCCCTTGCTGGCCAACACCACCAGGTCCACCGCCGTTGCGGCGGGTGGGGGCGGAGTCTGCAGCTCGAGCACATCGCCGCTGCTCAGCGCGCACTCGGCCTGGTTGGAGTCCACCACATCCAGCGCGCTTCCGACCACAAATACATGCTTTTGACCGTCGGTCAACAGACGTCCGATTCCGCTGGAATTGGGGTCAATATCCTGGTTCTGGGCGTTCTGGCCAGCCTCCATGTTTTCCAGAGCCAACTGGTTTCTCACTTCGTTGGTGATCTCCTGTTGTACATCTGGTGTCAGCGCCACAGGGTTACCCGGAGGGGGCATCGGCGCCCCGTCCACTTCGCCGGTCTCTACATGCGCCTGGTAGTCAGCCTGCAGGTCCTGAGAGATCAAGTAGTCCGTCAACCAGGACGCGGCGCCGGGGTACGTCGAATAAGGCGTAAAGTAGCCGCCGTAATAGTCATGCCAGGGACTCCCCGCCCAGCCCCAGTCAAAGGGGATCGGAGCCGGCCAGGGGTTATACGCCCAACCGTAAAATGGCCTGGGAAAGAAGGAGCCGGGAGCAAAGACGCTCAGATTAAAGCCGCCACCGTCACTGTCGCCACCGCCGTCGCCGCCTCCATCCCAGCCTCTGCCACCGAAGCCGCGGTAATGATAGTTGTTATAGAAGTGGCTATACCTGCGGCCATGGTCGTAGTATGTGCGCCGTGCAAAATCGTGGCCGTGATAGCCGTAAGGATGCTCCACGAAGCCCCGGCGGCCCCGCTCGCCGTAGATACGGCTGTGATCACGGCGGTTGACCTCGAATCTGCGGTTGCCGTTCAGCCCATGATGAATATCCATGCCCCTGCGGGGGTCATGCACATCCCTGATTCTGCCATCGGGCCGGAAGCGAACTGCACCGCCGCTCCTGGTAACGCGCTCATGGCCTCCCCTCGGCCCTGGACCACCTCTGAATCCTACAGGCCTGTGATTATCACCTCCGGGGCGATGTACTTCACCAGGGCGGTGTCCTTCTCCCCCAGGACGGTGAATGTCACCCGGAGTGAGGCCGCGTTCGGGAGGCCTGTTGAGGCCTGTAGGTCTGCCGGGTCCACCGGGGCGAACAGGATTGCCCCTGGGACCATACGCTGGATGGGGCGCTGGCCTGGGACCAGGCGTTGGATGGGGACCAGGCCCTGGATGGGGCCCTGGATGAGGACCAGGTCCTGGATGGGGACCAGGATGAGGTCCAGGTCCTGGATGGGGCCCTGGATGAGGTCCAGGTCCTGGATGGGGACCAGGATGAGGACCAGGTCCTGGATGGGGCCCTGGATGGGGCGCCGGATGGGACGCTGGATGGGGCGCCGGATGGGACGCTGGATGGGGCGCCGGATGGGACGCTGGATGGGGTGCTGGATGGGACGCTGGATGGGGCGCTGGATGCGGAGCAGGTGCAGATCTGGTTGCAGCGATGACGCTGCCGAACCCCATAAATATCACATAAATCGTAGCGACAAAGCTGACTAGGATGGCCCTACAAACAACTCGCATAGTCATTGGAACCTCTTTTCCCCTTCATGCTATTGGTCCTGCGCTCATCGCTGGTGTGCAGGACCAAGCTATGCCAACCTGATGTGCAGACCAGGTTGCGCGGACCCATTACTCGACATAGCTGTCATTTCCGTTGGTTAAGGTCACCTTCATGTCTTTGGAGAAGTAAGTTTCCTTCACTCCCAGCTTGACAATTTTCACCGGCTGCCCGAAGGCGACGGTCATCACATCCTTGGTCTGTCCCGGTTCAATGGTCGGCGGAGGAGTATCAGGTGGCGGAGGTGGCGGAGCAATATCTGGCATGGGCGCAGGAGTTTCGGCAGCCGGAGGTGCGGCCTGCTGGGACGCTGCCTTGCTGCCCTTTATAGCGGCTTGCCCTTCCGCAACCGTCGCCATGCTGAGCGTTAAAAGTAACGCCACTAATCCCCAAAATGAACCGATTCTTCGCACCTGAGCCATGTTTCTCACACCTCTCATGGTTGCATGGGGGAGGATTCTTCAAACCCCTAAAACGTACAATACGGCCCTGGGACTGTCAACATTATCGTGCGGAAATCACGCTCTGACAACCTCTTATCTACACAAACACCGCTTTGTACTGGATGTTTTGCACATACCTGAATTTGTTTTTAAATTAACCATGAAATCCCCGGCACAGAAGCCATGCAAAGCGTCTGGCGCCGGCACGGCGACGCCACCGCTCCGTATTCAGGCTTGGGACCCCGTTTACCCTTTTGGCTGCTTTGTTTTGGATGTGGTCCCGGCATCTCCGGCAGCCGCGCCTGACTCCGCCTCGGCCAATGCTTCCGTGTCCAGCTCATGCTCGTGGCGATAGTGCTCGACCGGCATCTTGCCGTCCCACCAGGCCCAGTTCATGGGATAGACATCGGGATCAAGGAAGACCTGGTAAAAGTGCCAGACAATGATTGCCAGCGTAGCCAGAATCGCCTCGTAGAAGTGGATGGCGGTGGCCACGTCCACCCACCAGCGCGCCAACAGATCCCCGACCCAGACCTTGGCCCAGATCATCACACCGGTCACGGCCATCAGCGCCGTGCCCCAAACCAGCGCCCAGTATTCGGCCTTCTCCGCGTAGTTAAAGCGGCCGAATTTGGGTTTTTCGCCGCCCAGGCCAAGGTAATAGCGCATCGTCGCCCAGGCATCGAAGACATCCCTGGGACGAGGTGCGATCTCCAACAGCAGCCGCCGGCCTTCCTTGGCCATCGCCAGGTAAAAAATGTGATAAATACCGGCTCCGATCAAGATCACTCCCGCAATCCGGTGGATGATGCTGCGCAACTTCTCGCCCATGGCCAGCACATCGGCCAGCCAGGAGTTGGGGAACTTAAGGGCAAATCCGGTAATCACCAGAACAATAAAGCTGGTTAGCAGAATCAGGTGCTGCCAGCGCTGGTTCGCGCTCATGCGCGTCATCTTGGGATTCTGCATGGCCCTGAGCGTCCTGGCCTTGCGCTGCCAGATGATCGCGTTGTGCAGGAACATGGCGCCGATTACGGCTAGGATTAATACGATGTAAATCCATCTCACCCAGCGCACCGCAATCGAACCGATATCCTTGGATTTGCTGACGTCCATGTGGACCTTGGTGAGGGTGAACTTCTGCGTAACTCCCTTGTGACACTGGCCGCAGGTGGCGTCGAGGTTGGCTTTATTGATGGTGGAGCGGGGATCGCTGGAGGGCAGGATGTTATGCACGCCGTGGCAACTGGCGCAGTTAGCCACCACCGCCGAGCCGCCCTCGGCTGCCAGCCCGTGATAACTATCCAGGTAACTCGTCACGCGGTTTCCGGCCACACCAAACTCCTGCGAGAGGCGCACGCCCTCGTGGCAGCGCGCGCAGGTGGTGCGCGCGATGTTCTGCTCGGAGACCGAGGAGTTGGGATCGATGTGCGCCTTGATGGAGTGGATTCCGTGGCAATCGGTGCAGACCGGGGCCAGCCCGTTGCCGCGCGCGATGGCCTGCCCATGAATGCTCTCCACGAAGGTTTGCTCGACTGCGCCGTGGCACTTGCCGCAGGTGCTGGGAACATTGAACTTGTAGATCGGCGACTTGGCGTCGTTAGCCGGGAGAATCTCGTGATCGCCGTGGCAATCGGTGCAGACCGCTGCTTTCTTTGAGCCCTTCTCGATGGCCAGCCCATGCACGCTCTGCTGGTAAGAGACGAAGGTCTGACCGCTCTCGCCGTTCGACTCCATCAGAAACTTCTGCCCGTGACACCGGCCGCAGGTGACGGGGATGTTGTCATGATTAACCGGCGAAGCGGCGTCAGCGGCGGCCAGAATCTCGTGCGCGCCTCCATGGCAGTCCTGGCAGTTGGCCGCTGGAGCCGCGCCCGGCTTCGCCTTGGAGTGCAAACTGTGCGCGTAAGCTTGCTGCGCGTCAGCGTGGCAATCAGCGCAAGCCGCCGGCCGCCGCAAGTTCTTGTTCCTGGGATCGTGCGCGGATTTGTGGCAATCTACGCAAGCAAAGAGATCGCCGTGAATGGAATGTTTCAGTTTGCTCGCATCCACGTAGATGCTGACCTGTTTGCCGTTCACCTGCTTGGAGATGGAGGGTTTGCCATGACAGGACAGGCAGTCCTGGTCCATACGCTTTTGTTCGGCGCGAGCTGCGAAGGCGAAAAAAAACAGAGATAAAGCGAGCGCTTGGACGAGGATATTCCTGGATGTGTTCACACCCCTTAGGAGACGCCTCGGCGCAGTGAATCGCAGTGACTGGAGTCACATGGGCAAACGCCGGCGGTGCCGAAGGGATGGCTGCCGCACCGCAGGTAGTCAGGCCGACAGTTGGTTCAGCAGGTCGATCTTCACCTCTCCGTCAGGGAATACAGCTCGAATCTCCAGCGCGCCGCCCATCGCCTCGACGTAGCTGCGCAAGGTGCTGAGGTACATATCGGTGCGCTTTTCCAGTTTGGAAATGTTGCCCTGATCCATCTCCAACACCTCGGCCAGACGGGTCTGCGTCATTTCGCGGGCGTTGCGAAGCTGGTGCAACGGCATCATCGCCAGTTCCGCTTTCACGCGCGCGGCTACACGAGCCCGCCGTTCGGGGGACATCTTGGCTTCCAACTCTCTAAAGTTTCTCGCCATCTCTACTCCTCTCCGATTTCGCGCAGATGTCGAGCATAAATTGCATCCGCTTTCGGCACAAACTCCTTATACCAGCGGGGATTGCCTGTCTTGTCTCCGCCAATCAACAGAATCCCTGTGCGGCGCGGATTGAAGGCATACAAGACGCGATAAGGACGGCCTTCATGCTGGATTCGCAGTTCGCGCATATTGGGAAAATCCGAGCCATGAACCGTGTCGGCATAGGGCCGTGACAGTGCTGGGCCGTGTTCTCTGAGGAGGTTTACACCAAAGGCCACATCGTCTTGGGCGTCCTCGGCCAACCCGTTCCACCAGTCACCGAATTCGTCCGTGAACTCGACTTCCTAATTCATGCACTAATTATGTAGTTAATTACATATATCGTCAAGGGAATAATCCGTAATCGACACAACCGGCGTTTCGACTATCTGGGCCTATCTTCGCGGAAACCAGGTAAATGTAATGTTCGCTCAGGATCCGAAATACGCGCTCAGGGTCAGCACCAGGAGCAGCAGGCCGATGAAGATCGCCGTGTAACCCACCGCTTTGGAGAAATTGAGCAGCCAGAGAGGTGGCTTGACTCCCAGCCTGGTCTCCAGCTTTCCCTCGGTTGCAACCCTCTGATACTCCTCCGGGCGCTTGGTCTTGAACTCTTCCTCGCTCTCCACGCCGGTAAAGATCACCATGTCCATGGGAAAGCTGTCCGGGCGCAGATGGGTGTTGACGAAGTGGATGGAAAAGATGAACAGGATGGCCAGCAGCCCTTCCTCGCTGTGAATCACCAGCACGGCGTTCAACGCCCACCCGGGCAGGAAGCGAGCAAAGAAGGGGGCGAACCACATGGCATAACCCGAAAAGCCGATGACGATCATGCCCCAGAAAACCGCCCAGTAATCGAACTTCTCCCAATAGGCGTAGCGCTCAAACTGCGGCTTGGGCCCCAGTCCCAGAAACCAGCGCATGTGGCCAAAAAGATCCTTCACATCCTTCCAGTTGGCCACCATGGAGGTATTTCCCCAGAAGATTCCCTTTTCCCGGTGGATCAGCCCGCGTGTGAAGACTTCTTTCAGGTGAATGAGAAAGGCCAGGGTCAAAACCAGGGCAAAGAACTTGTGAAAGAAGATGATGGTCCCGAATCCGCCCACGCCGCTGGCGAATCTCCGGGCCCAGAAGCTCTCGCTGAAGCGCATGGGCAGCCCGGTGGCGGCCAGTCCCAGAAAGGTGGTGAACAGGACGGCATGCATGTATCTCTGCTGGCGCGTGAAGCGCATATAAAACCGCTCGCCCGCGTGGCTCGGCGCTTTGCTTGTATCTTGTTCGAGATCAGCCATTCTTGCCTCCCTTTGCCGAACGTGTTTTGATCTGCTGATATCGCGAGCGGACCAGCCACAGGATGGTGTGAATCATGAAGAACGTCAGTACGCCGGCCAGCAGCAGGTTCATGAACAAGCGTGTATAGTAGAGGGCCGGATTCAGCTTGCGATTGCGCGCGTTGGCGTGAGGCTGATACTGCACGAAACTGGCGTTGGCGCCCGCATGGCACTTGCCGCATGTGGCCACCAGATTGGCCGGAGCGATCGGAGAGCGGGGATCGGAGGCCGGCAATACATCATGCGCTCCGTGGCAGTCCCAGCAGCGCGCGGTCTCCACGTAGCCGCCCAGCGAGCCCAACTGAGAGTGGAATGTATCCCGGTATGTAGACAGCTTGTCCTTGTGGCAGGAGCCGCAGATCGGTGTGGACTGCATGCGAAAAGTCGCTTCGGTCGGCTGCAAGATCGCATGCGCCGTGTGGCAGTCCGAGCAGACCGGCGCATTTAAATTCCCGGATACGACCGCCTTGCCGTGCACGCCGCCAATATAGTTGTCGGTAATTCCTGCGTGGCATTTGCCGCATGTTTTGGGAATGTTGACTTTATATGTAGGGCTTTGCGGATTATTGTGGCTCAGGATGTGATGCGATCCGTGGCAGCTTTGGCAGTTGGCCGCCACCAGCAGCCCTTCCTTGCTGAGCGCGAAGCCGTGGATGGAGTCCAGATACATCGGGTATACGTTGGGTAGTCCATGTTTCTTGGCCAGGGCAACGTTGCCGTGGCAGTTGCCGCAGGTGCGCGGAACGTTGAGCGGATAGACCGCCGACCGGGGATCACTCTTGGGAAAGATGGCGTGTGCGTCTCCGTGGCAACTGGTGCAGGGATGCTCAGCCCGGTTGGCGTGCACGCTTCCAGCCAGCCCCTCCGACTCTTCGGTGTGGCAGCTCTCGCACTTAACCGGCGTCAACTGCTCCGGATGGGGATAATCCTTGATGTTCGTGTGGCAATCGCCGCACTTCAGGCTGCCGTGCAGGCTGGCGCCGAAGATGCCGGCATCCACGCCGACATTATGCCCGGCGGCGTCCTGCAGGCTCTTGTCCCCGTGGCAGGCAAGGCAATCCGTCTGCGCGCGCGCGACGCGCGGCGCCGCCACAATCAAAAGCGCCCCCAGGGCGAGTGCCTTGAAGAATGCAGTCTTCATCTCGGCTCCGATCGATCCTTACGCTTTCAGGCCTTACGCTTGCAATGCAGCCCCAGGCACAGGTGCGGGAGAGACAGGATTGCAGTCCGTCTATTCCGGTGTGCGCCCTGCGGCTGTAGCTTGCCTTTGCGCGCTGCTATTTCTGCAGCGTGCGAATGTACGCGATTACGTCCTTGATCTGCTGATCGGTCAGCTTGTCCTTGTAGGCGAGCATTTTGCCTTTGCCGTTCTTGGTGGAGTTGAAGAACTGGGCATCGGTGGCCTTGATCATCGCCGGGTCCTTAAAGGAGAGAACCTTCATGGCCTTCCCTGACGGCGTGGCGGCCAGTCCATCAGCGCCGTGGCACATGCTGCACTTCGGGGCGCAGGTATTGTAGACGGTTGCACCGGGCGTCTGCGTAAAAACGGGTCCCGCAATGAACGCGGCCAGCAGGATCACGGCAGCCGCTTTGATTCCATGAGTCATCGTATTGCTCCCTGGCCGGTCGAATTGAAGTTTCCCGGTCAAGTACCTGTCATATAGGCTCTGTTGCGCTGTCGGAAGTGACGCCGATCACACATTGAAGAGACTGTTCAGGCATTGAGAGTGAATCATCCGCTGTTTTTTCATAGTATGGCCGGAGGCAGCAGGCGCTACAAGAAGCCATTGAGGTTGGCCAAAATGTGAAGCTGCATATTAAACTGGCCGAGTCGGCTATTCGATTCAGCCGCTTGGAGATGCATTGATGCTGGACGTTCATCCTCCTCACAAATCCGTTCATGGCTGGCGCGATTTTTTCGTCCACCTGGCCACCATCACCATCGGTTTGTTGATCGCCCTCGGCCTGGAAGCTACGGCGGAGTGGATGCACCACCGCCATGAAGTCTCCGAAACGCGCGAAGCCCTGCAACGCGAACTTCAGGTAAATCGCGCGCGCTTTGCGGCAAATACAGCCTATTTCCGCAGCGAATCCACAATGCTTCAAACAAATCTGCTTGTTCTCCGCTACCTCCAGCAGCATCCCGGCGCGTCTCAAAGCCAGCTTCCCGGAGCATTTCGCTGGACCAGTAACAATACGCGCATGGAGGATTCAGCCTGGAAAACCGCCTGCCAAACCGGCATTACCGCATATATGCCGCAGGAAGAGGTCATGAAGACCGCCGAGATGTACGGCTTTTTTGAGCGCATCGACCGGGCGCATGAAGAAGAGGCTGACGTTTTCGTCGATGCCGTCAGTTATATGTTTGAGGATTCCGATCCCACACACATGACACCCGTGCAGGTCAGCGAGGAACTGGTGTTGACCAGGCGGGTGTTATCCAGGCACGTGAGGCACGCCTTTCTCATGGTGAACCTGGCTGAGCAGTTTCCGGAGTTCACGCCTGCGCCCAGCCACGAGGAGCTTGAGAAGCTCCTCCATCTTACAGAGCAGCACAATTAATCGATTTCGCTGCCACCCGGTCGATTCATTCGTTGCACATAGCAGCCACCTGCGCTCCAAGGTGATGCAAGTCACTTGCTGCTACACTCATTTAAGGCACAATGAAGGCCTTTACTAGAGGAAAAAATATGGGCTCGATTGCTGTATCTGATTCAAAAATCATGCATACTCTCCCTGGGGACGCAGTGCGCCAGATTCAATGGCGCTTCGCGGACCGTTTTGACTTGCAAATGCTGGTTCAGTCGGCGCGCGGCGTGGCGCGGGGAACGGTGGCGCGCCTGGTGGCGGCCGGCGAACGTAATACCCACGAATGGACCCCCGGCAAGCAAGGCATGATGGAGGCATTTGACCGCGCCGGCGTCACTGCGGCCTTCATGGAGCCGGAAGAGGGCGGCTTCATCACCGGGCCCAAGAACCTTGCCTTGTCGCTGGCAGCCTTCGAGCTGGCCTGGGTAGACGGCGGCGCAGCGACGGCCAGCCTGGCCAGTTTCCTGGCTCTCTCGCCCATTCACGAGCGCGGCACGCCGGAGCAGGTCAACCACTACAAAAGCCTCGCCGCGCCTCCACAGCCGGGCGAGGACCGCATCCCCTGGCGTGGAGCCTTCGCGCTCACTGAACCTATTCCCTATGTAGGCGTCGACGCCAGCATGTTGAGCGGCAAGGTGCGCGTGGCCGAGTGGAAGGAGGGCGAAGAGCCGATACTGCACGTGGACAAGCGCGGCCGCTTCATCACTAACATCGCCTTCGCCAACTTCGTCACCGCCGCCGTCATCTCCGACGACCCGCGCATCAAGGGCAGTTGCTTCGTAATCATGGAAGAGACTGACGAGGGCATCTTCGACCACGGAACGCCCACCAAAAAACTGGTTCATCAGCTCTCCTCCACCGGCGATCCCATCTTCAATCTGAAGATTCCCGCCAGCCGCATTATCGGCGGTTACACCGTTAAGGACGGCGTCATCATTCCCAACTGCAACCACGGCGAAATCATCGACGCGGTTTTTCGGCGCACCCGCGTGCCGGTCGGCATCATGACGGCGGCCAAGCTGCTGTCGGCCGTCGAGCCGGTCATCCGCTACCAGCGCGGGCGATTCCGCGGAGCCGAAGGCACTAAGCCTGGTTCCGTGCGTTACGAACAGGGCATCCAACAGCGCGAGGACGCGTTGCACCGGCTGGTCGATGTCTGGGCCACCGGCGAAGCAGCCACCTCGCTGGGCTTTGCCACCGCGCGTCTCTTCGACGAGCTGGACCCCATCGAGAAGCAGAAAACGGCCATCCTCAAAGAGCGCAGCATCCAGGGCGGGCGCGCCGAGCTGAGGGCGCTCAAGGAAAGTGAGAAGCGCGCCATTGAGCTGCTGTCTCTTAAAGCAGATTCCCCACGCCGCGCCGAACTTGAGTCCGATCCGCTGGTGCAGTTCGTCCTGAAGGACACCGAAGCCAACGTGCTCTGCCCGGCCACCAAGCTGTGGAACACCGGCCACGGCGCCAACCTGTTGCGCGAGGCCGTCAGCCTGATGGGCGGCTACGGCATCACCGAAGACTGCCCCGGTTTCCTCGGCAATAAATGGATGGACGCCCAGCTCGAAGCCACCTACGAAGGCCCGGAAGTTGTCCAGCGCCGTCAGTTGACCGTCACCATGACCTCGGAGGTCTTCCTCGCCCAGTTCCGCGCATGGACCGCCGAAATGCGGCGCATCGCCTCCTCGCGACCCGGCACCGGCGCATGCACACTGGCCTCGGCCATGCAGATGTGGCAGTGGACGCTGAATCACCTGCAAAAGGCCACCGACCCCACGGGCGGCAAGCTCTACCATGGGCAGCGCCAGGGCGTGACCTTCCCTCTTGCAGATGCCCTCTGCTGGCTGGTGGCATCGCGCGCGCAGATTCTCGACGTGCTCGAACTGGAAGCCAAGGGCCCCAGCGATCCTGTGGCCAGCGAAGGCCTGGAAGGTACCGTCCAATTCCTCAGCGACCTCTGTCACACGCAGGCGGCATCGGCAGCCGGCGAGGTCTCCCGCATCTGCGCCGAACTGGTCTTTGGCTACAACTGTCACCCCTCCTGGGATGAGGAAGAGCACCGCAACTGCTTCCTGGCCAGCGAGTTGGAGGAGTTCGAGGAGACAATGTCCGGCATCAGCGCCATGGCCTTCGACGTGCTGGGGGCCGACGGCACGCATCCGCACAAAGCCGGCCCCTGCGCCGGTTGCGCCGGCTCTGCCGACTTCCTGCGCCTGCAATCCCGGCTGACCGCCTGCCTGACCGGCTCGCGCCTAGCCAAGGACCGCGCCGCAGAAACCGTCAGCAAGGTGATGATTCCCGAGGCGCTGGATTATCCGGCATGAGCGGAGGTCGCAAATGAAGAAATTGTTGATTGTCTTCATCCTGCTCTTCGGAACAAGTGCGTTTTCGCAAGAAATTAAGCCGTCCGATTTTGTGATAGACCTATCAAAGCCATATGTATATTTGAAGTTCGATCATATTGGCCCGAGAAAGCCGCATCAAGATGGTGAAGGCAATACAGGTCTCTGGCTCAAAGTCGTAAATAACTGTCATATTCCAATAGCTTTTCGGGCATTAGGCGGGCTTCCGGGAGATATCGAAACAACTGTAGAGGATGAGGTTGTTGAAAGAAAATCGATCCTGACAATCATCACTTCTAATCAGGAGATGCAAGAATACAAAAATGATTTAAAACAACGTAAAGAGAGATTAAAGAATAAACCTCAAGGTTATTCAGATGAAACATATGGTATCGCAATCGTGCAACCTGGTAAGGAAATCCTAATAAGTTTTCCGCTGAATCATGTCGATGAATATTGGTATTTGCGCGTGAAGTTTACTTTGGACCTCAACAACTATTTTATTGCAGTAGGCCCATTCACCTACCTTACATTTGATGTATGGGATATTCCTAAAGATGTGAGGTGTAGTAATCCTAAAGTATTTTCACCATGCAAACCGAATTCAATGTAATTGCATAGCATTTGAAATCAGGAGGCCGCTTGAGCACGGAAGATAAAGCTGCAGAGACCATCGAGATCGACCGTCCCTCCCTGGAGGTGGACATCGCCTGCGTCGGCTTTGGTCCGGCCACCGGCGGCTTTCTCACCACGCTCACCAAGGCCTGGACGGAAAACCCCGCCGACCCGGCCTTTGAGAGCCGCGTCACGCCGGGAATGCCGCTGCAAGTTCTCTGCTACGAGCGGGCAGACGACATCAGCTCCGGTGTCAGCGGCGTGGTCACGCGCGCCCAGGCCATCCGCGCCAGCTTCCCTGCCCTCAACGCGGCCGAAATTCCCATGGCCTTTCCGGTCACCGGCGAGCGGGTCATGTACCTGCTGGACCCCATCGGCGCCAGCCGGCGCTCGCTCACCCTGCGCCTGGCCGACGCCCTTCTCCGCACTGCCGGGAGGCTACTCGGCGTAAAAGACTACGCCTTCACATTGCCTTGGACCCCGGCCTTCCTCAACAAGCACGGCGGCCTGGTGATGGCCATTGGCCAATTCAACCAGTGGGTCGGCGCGCAACTGATGGCCTCAGGATTAGTCCAGATCTGGCCCGGAACTCCGGTCAGCGAACCGCTCTTTTCTGGGAACAAAATCGAAGGGGTGCGATTGGCCGATCAGGGCGTGGACAAATCCGGCACGCCCACCGAAGGCTTCATGCCCGGCATGGATATTCGCGCTCAACTCACGGTCGTCGGCGACGGTCCAGTGGGCGCTGTTGGCCAGGCCATCGACAACAAGATCGGCCTTCCGCCCGGACATGACCATCGCGAATGGGCGCTGGGCATGAAGTTTGTGATCGAATTGCCGCCAAGCGAAACGGATCAGGACTCGCCTCTCAAGCCCGGAACTGTCTGGCACAGCTTTGGTTATCCGGAGCCGGAGATCTTCGGCTTCCTCTACGTGCATCCGGAGAGGCTGGTTTCAGTCGGCATCTTCGTCCCCTCGTGGATGCATGACCCCTCGCGCACCGCCTATCGCTACTTGCAGCACTACATCCAGCATCCCGCGTTGTGGAAGTACCTCAAGGACGGAACGCTGCGCTCCTGGGGCGCAAAATCTCTGGAAGAATCGGGCAAGCACGGCGAGCCGTACCTCTGTGGCGACGGCTACGCGCGCATTGGCGAGGGTTCTGGATCTACGAATATGTTGACCGGCTCCGGCGTGGATGAGGCCTGGGCCACGGGCACGCAACTCGGCGAGGCGGTCATCGAGCTGCTGCGCGCCGGAGAGCCCTTTACGCAGAAGAATCTGGCCAACACCTACGAAAAACGCCGCCGCTTGAGTTGGGTGGAGCGCGGCGCTCGGGAAGCCGAGAACGCACGGAATGGCTTCCAGGATGGCATCGTCAAAGGCATGATCGGCATGGCTCTCGCGGGACTGTCGCATGGAAAACTTTCGTTAAGCGCGCACATCCCACCGGCGCACAAGCAGATTCGCCCCTTCGCATCGCAATCCGCCGATGGCCTCAAACTCAAAGAAGCAACGAAGTTGGCCATTGCCGACGGCCGTTCCTTCCACGATGCGCTGCTCACGGCGCGCGGCTGGCCGGAGATTCCCCTCGACGGCCGCCTGCTGGTCACGCAGCAGGACGCGTTACTGATGGGCGGCAAGGTGCAGGCCATGGCCGGCTTCGCCGACCACGTGGTCTTCCGCAATCCGCAACTCTGCATCGCGTGCGGCGAGAAGACCTGCGTCGCCATGTGCTCCGGCCAGGCTATCACGCAGGGCGAGGAAGGCGCGCCCGACTTCGAGCGCGAGAAGTGCGTCCACTGCGGCGCCTGCCTGTGGAACTGCGGCCAATCCCACGACGGCGAGCACTCCAACATCGAGTTCCGCGCCGGAGCGGGCGGGCTGCACTCGGCGGAGAACTGAGTTTTTCCTGCCGCTCTTAGTGAACAGTGTATTGGCTATAATCCTGAAGGAGGCTTTCGATGAGAAAATTCGTCGCAGTTTTGTTTCTTCTGCTCTGCACTACATTTTTGATCTATGGACAGAAAGCCCGCTATGGACAACCAGCTCCGAAGGCCAAACCGGGGGTTGATTATCCACTCACAGTGCATATCTCCGGAGTACATGTCCGCCCGAATTGCACAGGTGGCATACGAGAAGCTGTGCCGTGCGAAGACTTAATCTATGCAGATGCGATCATAAATGGAATGAAAGTCGAGCTGATGGGCTACAAAGAGACGGTGCCGCTCAAGCACCTGGCATCGACACCGGCTGATTATCAGGCACGGCTGATGAAGGACAATATTAACGCTGGCCGTCTTTCAATCGGCCAGAAATATGAACTCGTTTTTCCCGACAGAACCATCTGGCAGGGTTCGGTCACCGGCATCTCTGAATAGTGCATCCACTGCGGCGCCTGCCTGTGGAACTGCGGCCAATCGCCCGACGGCGAACACTCCAACATCGAATTCCGCGCCGGCGCGGGCGGGCTGCACTCGGCGGAGAACTAAGCTTATCTCCAATCTCATTGAACAGATCATTGGCTATAATCTTTAGGGAGGCATCCGATGAGAAAAATCGTCGCAGTTTTGTTTCTTCTGCTCTGTTCCACATCTTTGATCTATGGGCAGAAAACGCGATTTGGGCAGACCCCGGATAAACTCAACCCAGCCGATTTCAGCATCAAGGTGCATATTTCCGCAACGCACATTCGAAATATCTGTGTTCAACCCGGAGCCAGTGTTACGTGTAGCATCGGACTTTACGCAGATGCAGTCCTGAATGGAAAGAAACTCGAGTTATCGGGTTCAGCTGTGATTCTTCAGAAGCAGTCCGTGCTTATCATTCCAGGGGACTATCAGGCCCGGCTCACAAAAGATATTCATAACGCGGATAGTACAGTTATCCGTCAGGATTATGACGTTCTTCTACCAGATGGCACTATTTGGAAATGTTATACATCTGGAATATCCGAATAACGTAACAATTTGCACCAACTAGAAGGATAATAACAATGACAAACATTTTGCACATCGTGGTTTGCGCGGGCATCGTTCCCGATCCACTGCAAACGCTGGAGCCGGTCACCACGCCCGCCGGTCCGGGGCTGAAAAACGAGATGGTCCTGCCCGCGGTCCTCGACCCCTGGGCCGCCTGTGCGCTCTATGAAGCCGCCAGTCTTGCCGCCAGGAATCCCGGCAGCAAGCTTTGGCTGGTCTCGCTCGGCCCCAAGGCCAAGCTGCAACAAGTGATGATGACCGTAGCGCAGAAGGTCGCCTTCGAGCTGGTGCCCATCGACGGGCCCATCGGCGGCTTTCCCGACGCGCACTCAACGGCAGCCGTTCTGGCCGAGACCATCGCCGCATTGCCCGGCCTCGACCGCGCCAAGCTGCTATTGTTCGGCGGCTGGGAGTCGGCCACGCGCGGCGCGGGCGTAACGCTGCAACTGGTCGGCGAGCGCCTGGGCATCAGCGACCAGTTCCAAGGCGTAGATGAAATCAGCCTGCGTGATGACGGAAGTTTTGAAGTGCTGGAGCGCGTCGAGGGTGGCAAGCACCAGGTTTCGGTGTGCACCGGAGCGCCTGCTGTTTTGGGCTGGGCTACCGGCAACATGTCCGAGCCGCGCAACAATCCGCAGATCGGCATGAACAATATGCGGACGATTATGCCCGCTCTGCAAAAGGCCAAAGCCGCCAAACTCGAAGCCAATGGCCTCAGCTACATTTCGGTGAGTTTACCCAAGCAGCAGCGCGAGACTCGCGTGGTGAAAGACATGACCCCGGATCAGATTGCCGCTGAATTGGTGGAGTGGATTGGAGCCGAATGATGGAAACGATACTTGTACTGACTCATGCAGACGAATCCGGCTCCGCGCTCAGCAAGGCTTCGATGGAAGCTGTAACAGCGGGAAAAGAGCTGGCGGCGCGGCTTTCGGCCACGCTGACCATCGGCATTGTGGCTGCTGACGCCGCAGCTGTGGCCAGATCCCTGGCCTCAGCAGGTGCGCGTTTGTTCGCTGTCTCCGGCGAGGCCTATGCCCAGGCGCGCTACGCCTCAGATGTTGTTGCTGCTGAAGCACTTTGCCGCGCGGCCAGGGCCACTATCGTCCTAGCTCCCGGCACTTCGCGTTTTACGCGGGTTGCGGCGGGCGTGGCGCACCGGCTCGGCGGATTCATTGACACGCACATTACGGCATTGGGCGGCAAGGAAACCGTGGAGGCTACGCGCTGGTTCTATCGCCAGCGGGTGGAGGCGGTCATCAGCCGCGATGTGCGCCCCTGGTTCCTGCTGCTGGATGCGGGCACCCATGCGGCCTTTGCGGGCACGAGTCAACCTGTTCAGATTGAGCAGGTTGCGGTCGAGTTGCCGGCGCTGCGCACGACCGTCAGCGGCTTCCGCGCCCCGCAACAAGGTCAGCAGACCATCCGTCCTGACGCCAAGATGCTGCTGGTCGCCGGCGCCGGATGGACCAAGAAGCAGCCCGATGGACAGGTACACGTAACCGAAGCTGGAGAATTGATTCTGGGCTTCCTGCGCGCCACCGGAGCTTCACTGGGAAGCAGCAAGTCGTTGGTGGATCAGGGTGGCGAGGGGGAATCTGTTCTTCCATTTCTGACGCATCTCAACCAGATAGGCCAAACGGGCTCGACGCCGCGCCACCAGAAGGGCCTGTCAACTTGCTGCCACGGCGAAGAGCCGCACGTGGTGGGCTGGCGATTTATCGGCGAGCGGCGGGCGATTTCGCTGGACCCCAACTGCGGCTGGACGCGCGGCAAGGCTGATGTGGTCTACGTCGCCGACGCCTTCCCGGTGATGGCCAAGGTCAATGAGCTGCTGGAAGCAAAGAAGGCGTAACCACCACCTGCGGTGGGGCCAACTGCCTTCGGCAAGTGCCACGGAAGCTTTGTGTTAACTTAGGGTTGGAGAGTAGGAAACGAGCGCCATGCCGTCCATTACGTCGTTTATCAAGCACCATTATCGCCACTTCAACGCCGCCGCGCTGGTGGATGCCGCCGAGGCTTACAATCAGCTGTTGGCCTCGGGCGGGAAGATGTTTATGACCATTGCCGGGGCTATGAGCACAGCGGAACTGGGGCTGTCTCTGGCGGAGATGATCCGGCAAGACAAGGTCCATGGGATCTGCTGCACGGGGGCGAATCTGGAGGAGGACGTCTTCAACCTGGTGGCGCACGACTTCTACGAGCGCGTGCCGCACTACCGCGATCTGACCCCGGCCGATGAGGCTAAGTTGTTGAGCCGGCACATGAACCGCGTCACAGACACGTGCATTCCAGAGAAAGAGGCGATGCGGCGGATTGAGAATGAAATTCTGAAGGAGTGGGTGAGCGCGGACCAGGCGGGGGAGCGATTCTTTCCTCACGTGTTCTTCTATAAAATACTGATTTCAGGCGAGTTGAAGGCGTCGTACCAGATTGATCCCAAAGACAGTTGGCTGCTGGCGGCGGCGGAGAAGAACCTGCCCATGTTCGTGCCCGGATGGGAGGATTCGACGCTGGGCAACATGTACGCCGGCCACTGTATCTCAAAGGATATAAAGAAGATCCACACGGTACGGACGGGCATCGAGTACATGATGGAACTGGCCGAATGGTACACGGAGACCACGGCGGAAACGCCGCTGGGATTCTTCCAGATCGGGGGCGGAATTGCCGGCGACTTCCCCATCTGCGTGGTTCCGATGCTGCACCAGGATCTGAGGCGGGAGGATGTGCCGCTATGGGCGTATTTCTGCCAAATCAGTGATTCCACAACGAGTTACGGCTCCTACTCGGGAGCCGTGCCCAACGAGAAGATCACCTGGGGCAAGCTGGGCGAGAGGACGCCCAAGTTCATCATCGAGTCGGACGCCTCGATTGTAGCGCCGCTGATTTTTGCCTACGTTCTGGGGTGGTAGAAGCGAGCGATTACGGCGCGATTTGCACCATAAATGGGTCATTTTGTGCAAGAAATGTGCGCATATAAGTGCACGTTATTCTGCTTTTTGGGCATACTTTTCCGCGTAAAATGCAGTATTTCGCTATGGTTTCGCCTAAAATAGTCCATCGTATTTTTTATGTAGAGGTTAAGGAAAATAATCCGGCAAAATTTGCAGATAATTACGCGGAGTTGACCTAGTCTGGACCTAGTCAGATAGAGGTGGATTTATGCCAACTGTGAACATGTATGAGGCCAAGGCGAAGCT
>Ga0181533_1000063_pt1 | contig 122688 bp, 118 predicted proteins | sample PEATcosm2014_Bin_45_FD_119772 | JGI IMG/M metagenome (GOLD analysis project Ga0181533, IMG submission 119772) | Peatland microbial communities from MTU Mesocosm Facility, Houghton, MI, USA - PEATcosm2014_Bin11_60_metaG | ecosystem: Environmental > Terrestrial > Soil > Wetlands > Peat | place... | reverse complement strand
TTATGAGCCGTGTGCTCTTACCAACTGAGCTACGCCGCCGCGGAGCCCCCTGTCGGAATCGAACCGACGACACCAGCCTTACCATGGCTGTGCTCTGCCGACTGAGCTAAGGGGGCGGTGCCAACCACCATCGGCTGGCTTTGCCGCGCCGGCCGATCATATCCGCGACTGGCCGGGGAACCTAGCGGAGCCGTCTTACGATGAGCCGATGAACATCCGCCGAGCAGTCATGGCCGACGCCGAGGCCATCCGGCAGATCTACAACATCGAGGTCACCGGTTCCACCGCCACCCTCGACCTCGTCCCGCGCTCGCCCGAAGAGCAGGCGAGCTGGATGGTCGCCCATTCGGGCGTGTACCCCGTGATCGTCGCTGACGAAGCAGGCGAGGTGGTCGGATTCGCCTGCCTGTCGCCTTACCGGCCGCGCCCGGGCTACGCGACCGCCGTTGAGGACTCGATCTACGTCGCGGCGGAGCATCGCGGCAAGGGGATCGGCCGCGAACTGCTCAATGCGGTCGTCGTCATGGCCCGGACCCACGGCTTTCATTCCGTCGTGGCCCGAGTCAGCGCTACCCAGCAGGCCTCGGTAGCGCTCCACCAGGCTTGCGGCTTCGATTTCGTCGGCGTCGAGCGCGAGATCGGTCGCAAGTTCGGCCGCTGGATCGACGTGGCCATTCTGCAGCGCCTGCTCTGAGCCGACCGGCCGCAAAGCTCGCCGCGCCCTCCTAACCCCGCGGAAGCGCCAGCACCCGCTCTGCCTCGGTCGGGTGCAGTGCCCTTCGGACTCTCATGACGATGGGGATGGCAAGAAGGAGGAGCATGGCGATCGAGGCGAGGACGATGAGGATCGGGTTGGCCTCGCCGAACTGCAGGACGAGCTCTCGCGCTCCAGGCAGGCCGAAGAAACAGGACACGCACGACAGCATGATCACCAGCACCCTGAGGCGGTGCGTCGCGATCGTCGCCAGGACCACGACGGACCACGCCAGGTACCACGGCTGCACCGTCGGTCCCAGGAAGACGACCGCCATGAGCGTCAGGCCCATCGCCCGCATGGTCGCGGCGCCCTTGGCGTGCCAGAGCAGGTGCGCCGCGATGGTCGCTGCGAGCAGCAACCCGAGAGTCCTCGCGCCGTTCAGGAGCAGGCTCTGGTGGTTTCCGAGCCCGAGGGCGGCCACCAGCTTGGCTCCCCACAGGCCGACCGCCGTCGGAGGATCGATCCAGGACCTGACCGTCCCGGGATTGCCCAGCGCCGATACCCAGCCCCACCCGAGCCCGACCATCTGTGAGACGGCGGTCATGACCGCCGCCGCGAGGACCGTCGCCGAGATCGTCGGCCGGAGCCGGGACCGCCACGAAGCCTCGTCCCCTGCCCAGCCCCAGCCGATGTAGACGACGCCGATGAAGGCGGGGACCTTGATCATCGCCCCGACCGTGCACAGCAGCACACCGAGCACCGGGCGCCCGTCCCGGGCCAACGAAAGCCCGACCACGAGGCAGCCGATCATCAAGGCGTCGTTGTGCGCGCCTGCCACCAGGTGGAGCAGCACGAGAGGGTTCAACACGGCGAGCACGAATGCGACCGAAGCGTCGCGGCCGTAGGAACGCGCCAGGCGCGGCACGAAGACCGCGATCATCAAGACCCCCACGAGGGCGAGCAGGCGGAAGCCGACGACGGCGAAGAGCTCGTTGTGGCGCACCACGGTCGCGTTCACTCCGGCGATCCAGAGGAACACGGGCCCGTAGGGCGAGGTCACGTTGGCCCAGAGTTTGTCGACCAGCCCCGAGAAGGCGTTCACGCCGATCATTCCCGGCCCGAACAGGTACGGGTTGATGCCGCGGCTCATCATCTCGCCCTGGGCGGCGTAGCTGTAGGCGTCGCGGCTGAAAAGTGGCGCCACGACGAGAAGCGGTGCCGTCCAGGCAGCGAACACGGCCGCGAAGAAACGAACGGGCAAGCCCGTGTGGCGACGAGCGACACGGACCAGCGCGATCCAGGCCTGCATCATCAAGACCATGCCGCCGTAGACCGCGACGAGGCCGATGAACAGGTTCTTGTCCGCGGGCAAGGGGGCACCCGCCACCACCGGCGGCGGCGGGATCCCGAAGAACCACGGACGGCAGGCGGTGACCGAGCCGGGAACGATGCCAGTGCAGGTCTTCCAGGTGAACGGCGAGCTCGGCAGCGAAGCGCCCCAGGTGATGGCGACGGCGCTCACGAACCCGAAGACCGCCGGAGCCGCAAGCAACCGGACGACTGGCGTCTCACCGCGCACATACGGCCGCACTTCTCCGAGCGGAGTGCGCAGCCGGGCAACAAACCCAACTCCGCGGTCCACGTGACCGCGGGCCTTGTCGATCAGCCCGCTCAGCCGGCCGACAAGACGCCGAGTGCGCTCGAACCGGGAGCGCGCCGTCTCCGTCTCAGCCGCCAAGGTCTCCGACGCCGGAGTCGCGTCCTCTTGGTGTCCTATGCAGCGATCCTACCTAAGCCCCTCCCGGGAAAGAACCTGCGGAGGGGTGAATGCCCATGTCATAGGGAGCCGGCAGGAATTGGCTACGGTCGGACGGTGCTTCGAACGGCGACCGCTGTGGCGGGGAGCTCGCCATCTGCGTTCTCGACCGAGTCACGATGATCCGCGCGGTGCGCCCCCGATGGCTGGAGAAACGCGACGTCATCGCCATGGGGCTGCTGGTCGCCATCCCGCTTGCCGCCCTGTCGAGCGCCGCTCTCGCCGGCTATCCCCTGCTCACCGGCGACAACGTCACGCAGAGCTACCCGCTCTCGGTGCTGTCGGGCGAGTTCCTCGCCCATGGCCACCTCCCCGTCTATGACCCTTACCTTTGGTCCGGGGCCCCCTTGCTCGCGGGTGCGAACGCCCACGCGCTGTTGCCCACCACACTGCTGTTCGCCTTCTTGCCGCATCTGGCCGCCTGGGTCATGGCGGAGGCGCTCACGCTCGGGGCCGGCGCCATCGGGGCGCTCCTGCTCCTGCGGCGCGACGGGTGCCGGCCTCTGGCCGCAGCGCTCGGCGGCGCGACCTTCGGTCTCGGAGGCTTCGTGTCGTCACAGATCGTCCACATCGACTTCGTGGCCGCCTCGGCGGCGCTCGTGTGGTGCCTCGTCGCCCTGGACGGGATGGTGCGGGGCGAGCCTCACCGGCGGGCGCCCTGGGCCTTGGTTCTGGCGATTGCCGTTGGCTGCGTTGGTCTCTCGGGCAGCCCGGACATCGTGATCGACACCGTCGTGGCGCTCGGCGCCTACGGGGGCCATCTGTTGATCGCCGGGCGCGGTCGCCGGCTTGCCTGCCTGGGCTGGGCCACCGCCGGCGGCCTTGCCGGGTTGGCTGTCAGCGCCGTCCAGTGGCTCCCGGCCACCGAGTTCGTGGCCGTCTCCGAACGCGCCCACGTCGGCTACGCCTTCGCGGCCTCGGGCTCGGTGTCGCCGGCCGAGCTGCTCATCTCGGTCGTGCCGCACGTGCTCGGTGGCGGTCCGATCGGGCTCGAGGCTTACACCGGGCCGTACAGCCTCGCCGAGCTCGACGCCTACTGCGGCGTCCTGTCTCTGGTCGCCGTGGTCGCACTCGTGTCGCGGTGGCGCAGCCAGCACGCGAGCCGCTGGAGGGTCTGGTACCTCATCGGCGCCCTTGGCCTGCTGTTGGCCCTCGGCTCAAACACTCCCCTCGAACGCGCCCTCATCCACCTCCCCCTCGTGGGCGAGCAGCGCCTGCCGAGCCGTGCGCTCATCCTCTTCTCGCTGGCCTCGTCGATGCTGCTCGGCCACTGGGTCGAGGAGCAGCTCGCGTCCGAGCGGGGCGAGCTGAGACCGGCGGAGATCGTCGGCGGGATGGTGGCGCCCCTCGCCGTGCTCGGCCTCCTGTCCGCCACTGCCCTGACGGGCAAGCCTTATGGGGGGCTCCTCGACGCGGTGGCGGGGTCAGGCTGGTCGCTCGGGGCCACCGCCCCCTACCTTTTGGTCGCCGCCGTCATCGCCCTGGCGGCCGGCGCCATTGTGATCCTCGGCCATTGCTGGCCCAGGCGACGGCTCGCGGGAGCGATCGCCGCCCTCGTGATAGCCGACCTCCTCGTGTTCACGGCAGACCAGTCCTCCTTGGCACCCGTCTACGCGCGAGCGCTCCAAGCCGGCAGCTCGCTCGAGACCCAACTTGCCGCCAGGCTCGGCGGCGGCGGGCGCTTTGTCATCGTCGACCCGGCCCGCTCGGACGGCATCGCCCTCGACCAGGTCGGAGCCTCCGACTTCAATGTGCTCTCCGGCCTGTCCAGCGCTCAGGGCTACGGCTCGCTGACCTGGGGTCCCTATGCTTCGGCGACCGGCGCCCACAGCCAGGACGATCTCGACCCGGCCGCCTTGGCGACGGGGGTCCTCGACTCGCTTGACGTCCGTGTGCTGCTCACCGTCCCAGATGAGCTGTCGCTCGCCCGGGCACAAGACGAGGCACCCGGGTCCAGCGTCGGCACGCCGCCCGGGCTGGGCGCGCCCGCGATCGCTGGCGTCGGGCCCGTCCGGTCGCGAGTCGAGCTCCGCCCCGGTCAGGTCGCGAGCCGATGGTTCGGACGAACACTCGTCCTGCGCTCGGTGACCCTGGAGCTTTCCTCGCCGCCGGCCGCACGCGCGGCCCTGGCCGCACTCGGTCGCGACGTGCGCCTGGTGTCGGAGGTCGGCGGCCGCCGCGTCGAGACGGAGCCGAGCGCCGTCATCTCAGAGCCGGACGCGGACACAGTCGTGGTCACCTTCAAGGTGCCGCGCCTGTCTGTCGGCCTCGTGGCAGCGAACCGCCTCGAGGTCCCGGTCCGCCTCTCCTCGATAACCGTCACCGCCGTTTCCGGTACCTCCTACGGCCTCGACGGGCCGCTTGCGGCCTACCTCACGGCCCCGCACTGGGTGGCCGCGGGGACGATCGGGCCCTTCGCTGTGTTCGCGGACACCCAGGCGCGAGGCTCGTTCTCGCTCTCGGGACGGGCCGGCGGGCAGAGCGGTGGTGGTCTTCGAGTCCGCGTCGTCCGCTCGTCAATTTGGACACCGACCGAGACCGTGGCCGTCACCGCAGCGGCAGCGGCCACGATGGTGAGGTCCGTCGCGGACATTCCCGGTTGGAGCGCGAGCGGCTACCACGACGGCCGCACCCGGGCCATCGCCTTGCACCGCGACGGCCTCGTGCAATCCTTCTCCGTGCCGGAGGGGACCACCGTCGTGACCTTCAGCTACCAAACCCCCGGTCTCGGGACCGGGCTCTTGGCAGCCGCCCTGGGAATCGTCGCCATGCTCCTGTTCGCCCTCGCCGGTCTCGCCCGGCCCCGCCGGCGGTCCAGCCGGCGCTACCGGGTCCGAACGGGGAAGAGCTAGGGACACCGGCAAGGCGCGAGAGCAGCGCTCAGGCGCCTTCACGAGCGGATTGTGACAGCGCGCCAGTCACTCGCCAGCGCGAGCCACCGACTTGCTCGCAACGTCCCTTGACGAGTGGGCCGGGAAGGATTCGAACCTTCGAAGGCTGAGCCGGCAGATTTACAGTCTGCTCCCGTTGTCCGCTTGGGTACCGACCCGTCGGCGGACACGATAGTCGCCCGATCCCGCTCAATCCGCAAGGCGAGGTCCGCACCGGCCTTGCTAGCGTGCGTGCGTGCCAAGCTTCGATGTCACCTCCGAGGTCGATATGCAAGAAGTGCGCAATGCCGTCGACCAGGCGAGCCGAGAGGTCGCGACTCGTTTCGACTTCAAGAACACCGGCGCGAGCGTCGAGCTGAAGGGGAACGAGATCGAGCTGAACGCGCCGACCGAGGACCGCCGGCGCGCCCTCGTCCAAGTCCTCGAGGAGAAGCTCGTCCGCCGGCAGGTCTCTCTCAAGGCCGTCTCCTACGGCAAGATCGAGGAGGCCTCCAAGGGGACGCTGCGCCAGATTGTCGCGCTCAACGCCGGCATCTCCACGGACCACGCCAAGAAGATCAACAAGGCCATCAAGGATCTCGGGCTGAAGGGGGTCCAGTCCCAGACCCAGGGTGACCAGGTCCGCGTCACGGGCAAGAAGCGTGACGACCTGCAGGCGGTGATCGCCGCCCTCAAGGAACAGGACCTCGACATCCCCCTGCAGTTCGGGAACTTCCGCGACTGAGGCCCCCGGCCCTGCCGCCCTGGTGGACCGGTAGGGCCGAGACCCCATCCGGGCCGGTGCTCACTCCTCCACGGGGCTCGTCGTGGCACGGCGGCGGAGCTCGGCGACGATGCCAGGGTCGGCGAGGGTGGTCGTGTCGCCGACGTCACGGCCCTCGGCCACGTCCCTCAGCAGCCGGCGCATTATCTTGCCCGAGCGCGTCTTCGGAAGATCATCGGTGAAGATGACCACGCGTGGCCGGGCGATGGCGCCGATCTTCTCGGCGACGTGCGCCCGCAGCAGCTCTGCGTGCCCGCTGCCCACCTCGAGGCCCTGCCTCAAGGTGACGAAGGCGACGATCGCCTGGCCGGTGGTGGCGTCGCTGGCTCCGATGACCGCGGCTTCCGCCACGCTCGGGTGATCGACCAGGGCCGACTCGACCTCGGTCGTCGAGACCCGGTGGCCCGACACGTTCATGACATCGTCGACCCGCCCGAGCAGCCACAAGTAGCCGTCCTCGTCGACCTTGGCGCCGTCGCCAGCGAAGTAACGACCCGCGAAGCGGCTCCAGTAGGTCTGCCGGTAACGCACCGGGTCGCCGTAGATCCCCCGCAGCATCGACGGCCAGGGGAGAGTGAGGGTTAGGTACCCGCCGCCGCGCTCGACGGCCACGCCGGCGTCGTCGACGACCTCGGCGCCGATCCCGGGCAACGGGAAGGTCGCACTGCCCGGCTTCAAGGTCGTCAAGCCGGGCAGCGGCGAGATCATGATGGCGCCCGTCTCGGTCTGCCACCACGTGTCGACGACCGGGCAGCGGCCGCCGCCGATCTCCTTCCAGTACCAGATCCAGGCCTCGGGGTTGATCGGCTCACCGACCGAGCCGAGCAGCCGCAGGCTCGACAGGTCGTGCGCAGCGGGAAGATCGGCCCCCCATTTCATGAACGTGCGAATGGCCGTCGGCGCCGTGTAGAGCGTCGTGACCCGGTAGCGCTCGATGATCGACCACCAGCGGTCCCGGTCGGGGAAGTCGGGTGCCCCCTCGTACAGGACGCTCGTGGCCCCGTTGGCGAGCGGACCGTAGACGATGTAGCTGTGGCCGGTGACCCAACCGATGTCAGCGGCACACCAGTAGACGTCGCTCTCGGGCTTCAGGTCGAAGACGATCCGGTGCGTGAAGGCGACCTGGGTCAGATAGCCCCCGGTGGTGTGCATGATCCCTTTCGGGCGCGCCGTCGTGCCCGAGGTGTAGAGCAAGAAGAGCAGGTCTTCGGAGTCCATCGCCTCCGGCGGGCTGTGGCGGTCCTGGCCGGCCACCAGCTCGTGCCACCAGTGGTCCCGCCCCTCCTGCATGACGAGGTTCCTGGCGGCGTCACCGAGCCGGCGAACGACAAGCACGTTCTCGATCGACCGGGCGCCGCTCGAGAGGGCGTGGTCGGCGTTGCGCTTCAGCTCGACGGCCTGCCCGCGTCGCCAACCGCCGTCGGCTGTGATGAGGAGCCGGGCGCTGGCGTCCTCGATCCGGTCGCGCAGGGAGTCGGCGGAGAAACCACCGAACACGACGGAGTGCGCGGCACCGATCCGCGCGCACGCAAGCATCGCGACCGGGAGCTCGGGAATCATGGGCATGTAGATCGCCACGCGGTCGCCTCGCTCGATGCCGAGGGAGCGCAGGGCGTTGGCGCACTGTCCCACCTCGTCGAGGAGCTCCCCGTAGGTGATGGTCCGGCGGTCGCCAGGTTCGCCCTCGAAATAGAACGCCACCCGGTCGCCAAGACCGGCTTCGACGTGACGGTCAAGGCAGTTGAAGGCGACGTTCAAGCGGCCTCCGGTGAACCACCTCGCGAAAGGCAACTGCCAGTCGAGAACCTGCTCCCAGGGCTCGAACCAGCTCAGGGCCCTGGACTGCTCGGCCCAGAACCCCTCGGGGTCGGCCGCGGCTTGCTCGAACATCGTCCCGTCCCGCACCACTGCCGAGCGGGCGAAACCCTCCGGCGGCGGGAACGTCCTCAGCTCCGCCAGGTAGTCCTCGATGGCGGCGGTGTGCAGTTCCCCGCCGACTCCGGTCGCGTCGCTCATCGTCCCCTCCGTCCACGCTGCGCAGAGCCGCCCGTCGCTACCAGCTGAACGCCGGCTCGCCGCACTGGTGCCTCAAGCTAACGGTCCTGCATCACTCTTGTGATGCGATGTCTACCAACCGTCTACCAACCAGGGCCCGGCTGACTGCAACAATGGAGTACACATGTGTGAGTACGCCGACGTCGCCTGCTTGGAGGTCCCTGTCGGCTGGCGAGTGATCGTCGTCAGTGACCTCTTCCTCGGAGCAAAGCGAACGGACGCATCCGAAGCTGCCTCACTGGAGCTCGCCCACGCCCTCGAACAGGTCGAAGGCCCTGGCGCATTTGTCGTCGCGGGCAACGCCTTCGACCTGCTCGTGCCGCCCGACGGCGACCCGGCCGCCGCCCTCGGGGCGCACGAGGAGCTGCGCCAGGCGCTCGCCGGCTATCTCGCGGCCGATTGCGGCCGCCGGGCCATCCTCCTGCCTGGCAGTCGCGATCGTGCCATCTTGTATGACCCGGCCGCGAACGCCGCTGTCGTCGCCGCCGGTTTCGAGGTCGCGCTCAGCGCGAAGCTGCAGGTGGCAACTGCTGGCGCGCCCAAGCAGGTCCGCATAGAACCCGGCTGGCGATTCGACGAGCGCAACGCCTTCGTCGACCCGGCCGATCGGCGTGACACGCCTCTCGGCCAGCACGCCGTGGCGGAGATCCTGCCGGCGCTGGCCGGATCGCGCTCACGCTGGCTGGACGGCATCGACCGCCTGGAGGATCCTTCCGGCCTGCCCCGTTTCGTGGCCTCGCGCCTCACCTATCGCCGCGTGGTCCGATGGCTCTGGTGGCTCCTGGTGCCGATCGCGGTCGCTCTTTTGGCGAGGCTCCCCGTCGGCTGGCTGTTCGGCGTGACGCGAAGGATCGAGCCCTTCTCGTCGAGGCTGCTTGGGATCGGGCTCACCCTCGTGGCCGAGGTGATCGTGGCCGGGATCGTGCTCGCCGTCGTCAATCACCGGATCTGGCATTCGGCCGGGCGCTCGCTGCTGGGACCGCCCGCCTACCGGGCCAACGACAGCGCCCGCGAAACGGCCCGCCCCATCCTGGCCGAAGGCGGCGTGGGCCTGGTCACCGGTCACACGCTCCAACCCGAGCTTGCCCGCGTGGGCACCGGCTTTTACGCAAACTCGGGTGCCTGCGGCGAAGTCGTCGAGGAGCGGGCCTCGCGCCTCGGCCTGCCTCCGGTCTTCGTCCATGTCCAGCAGGTCTCCTGGGTCGAGATCGAAGGGGGGGCGCAGGTGCACGCAAGGCTCCTGCTGGCACGGAAGTACCTGCGCCCGACGACTGTGCTCGAGCGCTTCGCCGCCGGACGCTTGCCACGCGGCAGCGGTGCACCTGCGGTCGTGGCGTCCTTCCCTGGCGGCCTCGTGTGGCCACGGGTCGCCGATCCGGCGCGCAGCCTGCGGAGGGTGCGCAGGCTGGCTGCGGCCGGCATCGCGATCTTGGGTCTGTTCGACCTCGTCTCAGCCGTTGTGCCACCCCAGGTCCGTGGTCGGCTCCATCCGCTGCTCGGCTACATCCCTCTCGGGGTGAGCGAGGCTGCAGGCGCCCTGGTCGCCCTCGCCGGCGTCGGGTTGCTCGCGGTCGCCCGTGGCGTCAGGCGCGGCCAGCGCCTGGCCTGGCTCGTCTCGATCCTGCTGCTCGCAGGCACGGTCGCGCTGCATTTGATCCGCCACGGCGACGTGGTGCAGTCGATCGCTGCCCTCGCCCTCGTTGCCGTGCTGTGGTTGGAGAGGAAGTCGTTCCGGGCCGGCTTCGACCTGCCTTCGTTGCGAGCCGGCCTCGTCACGCTCCTCGGCGGCGTGCTCGGGATCGCCTGCATCGGCGCGACGATCCTTTGGAGCGTGATCCCGACCCACCGCGGCGGTCGCCCCATCACGTGGATCGACGCCTGGTGGGCCACCGCCGGGCGCCTCGTCGGCATCCGGACCGTCGCCCTCAACCCCCGCGTGGACGCGTTCTTGTACCCCGCCCTGCTCGCCATCGGGTGCGGGCTGGCCGCGGTCGCGCTCGTGCTCGTGTTCCGGCCCGTCGTCGACCGGCGCCGCTTCGGCGTTCGCAGCAACACCGCGGAGCGGGCGGCGGACGTCGTCCGCCGCCGAGGCGTGGGCACGCTCGACTACTTCGCCCTCCGCAACGACAAGCAGGCCTTCTTGGAACGAGACGGCCTGGTCGCTTACGCCATCTACGGCGGCATCTGCCTTGTCTCCCCCGACCCGATCTGCGCGCCCGAGGAGAGGGAGGAGCTCTGGTCGGCGTTTCGCCGCTATGCGGACGAGCACAGCTGGTCGGTCGCCGTGCTCGGCGCCGGTGAGGAGTGGCTGGGCGCCTACCGCAGATCCGGCATGCACGACCGCTACATCGGCGACGAAGGCGTGGTGGACGTGCGGACCTTCTCCCTCGAGGGCGGCGCCCGAAAGGGCCTGCGCCAGGCGGTGAACCGGATCGCAAAGTACGGCTACGAGATCTCGTTCCACGATCCGGCCCGGATCGACAGCGCGCTGGAATGCGCTCTGCGGGAGATCATGGTCAAAAAACGCCGTGGTGATGTCGAACGCGGCTTTTCCATGACGCTCGGGCGGATCTTCGACCCCCGCGACGAGGGCCTCCTGCTCGCCGTCGCGCACGGTCCCGACGGCACCCCGGTCGCATTCTGCCAATTCGTGCCGGCGCCCGGCATCCGCGGCTTCTCGCTCGATCTCATGCGCCGTGACGACGGCGACCACCCCAACGGCTTGCTCGACTTCATACTCGTACGGACGATCGAGCGCCTGCGTGCGGCCGGGGAAGAGCACCTCGGGCTCAACTTCGCCGCCATGCGGGCCGTGCTTGCCGGCGAAGAGGGCAACGGCATCCAGCGGTGGCTGCTCAGGCGGATGTCGGACTCGATGCAGATCGAGTCCCTCTGGCGCTTCAACGCCAAGTTCGGGCCGGAATGGCTGCCCCGATATGTCGTGTGGGACGCGGCCGAGAACACGCTGCCGATGGCATTTGCCATCGCGAGAGCGGAGTCGTTCTGGGAGCTGCCCTTGATCGGCAGGTTCTTCCAACCCCCGGGCACCGACGACGAGCCCGAGCGCGTGGGCGCGGCCTCATCCGGGGCGCCGCGACCCGCTCAGCCGGCCGGCCACCGCTCGGGGTGATTGGCGGCACGCCGGGCCCGGTCCGCGCCAATAGCGGGCGCGCCAGGCTCAGAAGAGGAAGCCTGCGGCCCTAACGAAGTCGACGATCGGCGCGGGCCAGATCCCGAACGCGATCGTGACGGCGACGGTGACGAAGATGGCGACCGCGGTCGCCGGCGGCACGTTCACGGGACCGAGGTCCACACGACGCGGCGTCGCTTCGGCGGGCTCGGGCGCGTCGGGCACGTCGCCGCTGATCGACAACGACAACGAGCCCCTGTCGCTCGCGGTCGCCGAGGGCAGCCGGACTCCGTACATGAGGAAGACGAGGCGCAAGTAGAAGGCGGCGGCCACGGCCGCCGACAGCATGGCGATGACGGCCAGCGCGTACGAGTGGGCCTTCACCGCGGCCGATATCACGTACAGCTTTGCGAAAAAGCCCGTCGTGAAAGGCACCCCGGTCTGGCCGAGGAGGAGCAGCGCGAAGGCCAGCGCCAGCGCCGGCTGGCGACGGCCGAGGCCGCGGTAGGCGTCGAGGTCGTGGGTACGGTCTCCCCGCCCGCCGACGACGGTTATCACCGCGAAGCTCCCCAGCACCAAGAAGGCGTACACGAAGACGTAGTAGACGCTTCCGGAGATCCCCTGCATGGAGGCGGCCGCCAGGCCGACGAGGATGAATCCGGCGTGGTTGATCGAGGAGTAGGCGAGCATCCGCTTCACGTCGCGCTGGACAAGGCCGAGGACGGCGCCCAGCAGCAAGGTGACGATCGCCATGACCCACAACACCGGTTGCCAGTCGGTGCGAAGGGTGCCGAAGGTGGAGAAGAACACCCGCAGCAGGGCCGCGAAGCCACCTGCCTTGGCGATCGCGGTCATGAAACCGGTCACGGGTGTCGGGGCGCCCTGGTAGACGTCCGGGGTCCACATGTGGAACGGCACAGCCGACACCTTGAAGCCGAAGCCGACGAGCAGCAGGCCGAGCCCGGCGAGCAGGACGCCGTTCGAGGTGATGACGTTCTTGCTCAGATAGTCCGCGATCTGGGGGAGGTTGGTCGAGCCCGTCGCCCCGTAGACGAGGGCGATACCGTAGACGAAGATGGCGGAGGAGAACGCCCCGAGGATGAAGTACTTCATGGCGGCCTCGCCCGACTCGCGACGGCGCAGATCCATCCCGGCAAGGACATAGAGCGGGATCGACATGATCTCGAGGGCGACGAAGATCAAGATGAGGTCGTTGGCCGCCGCCATCAGCATGGCGCCTGAGCCCGCCAGCAGCGCCAGCACATGGTACTCGGGCCCCTCGATCCTCTCGCGGACCAAGAAATCGTTGCCGATCGCCGAGCCGACGATCAAGATGCAGGAAACGAGTACCAAGAACACGATGGCGAAGCCGTCGACGGCCACCGAGTCCGCTATCGCCGTGAAGGGACCCCGGGCCTGCATGTCGTGCCAGAGCACGAGCGAGGCGGCGAGCGCCGCGGCCGCCACGATCCCAGAGCCCACCGAGTAGAACGCGACCGGCACCTTGGAGAAGACGAGCTGGCCGGAGACGAGCAGCACGAGCGCCCCGCCGATGAGGATCAGCTCGGGAAGGATCGCCACGTAGTCCACGTGGGGAGTGACGAAAGTGGTCGCCGCGAAAAGGCCGGACAAGCTCGGCACTGCTGCGAACAGGCTCACGGCTTGGCTCCGGCGCCTGGGCGCAGGGCCACGCCCGGTACGCCGACTTGGGGCGGGCGCTGGTGGGCCACGACCTCGACGTGGGTGACAACCTGGCTGACCGATGGGCCGATGCGGCTCAACATCGGCCCCGGGAAGATGCCCAGCAGCACGATCAGGATGACAAGCGGGGCGAGGACGAGGCCCTCACGCCAGGTGAGGTCGCGTATCGCGCCGGCCTCGATCGTTGGCTTTCCCTGAAAGGCCTGCTGGTAGGCCCACAAGAGGTAGATGGCGGCGATGACCACACCCGCCGTCGCCACCACGGCCCACCAGCGATGGGTGAGGAACGTCCCGGCGAGGATCAGGAATTCCCCGACGAAGCCGTTCAAGCCCGGGACGCCCATCGAGGCGAGCACCACGACCATGAACACCCCCGCCAGCACCGGCACGCGGCGTTGCAGGCCGCGCATGTCGCGAACCGAGAAAGTGCCTAGCCGCTGGTAGAGGAAAGCAATGAGGATGAACAGCGCCGCCGTGTAAAGGCCGTGGTTGACCATTTGCAGGACGGCCCCGGTGAGAGCCTCGCGTGTGAGGGCGAAGGCCCCGATCACGATGAAGCCGAGGTGTGCCAGCGAGGAGTAGGCGACGAGACGCTTCAAGTCGCGCTCCACCGCCGCCACGACGCCCCCGTAGATGACGCCGATGGCCCCCAATGTGAGCAGGAGTGGCGCCAGGGTGACGACCGCCCTCGGGAACAGGGCGAGATCGAAGCGGATGATGCCGTAGGTGCCTAGCTTCGCCATGACGCCGGCGAGGATCAGCGACCCGGCAGCCGGCGCCTCGCGGTAGGCGTCGGGCGACCAGGTGTGGAACGGGAAGACGGGCGTCTTCACCGCGAAGGCGGCGGTGAAGGCGAGGAACAGGAGCACGCCGGCGGTGCCCGACAGGTGCGTGTGCGCCAACGCCCGCACGTCGAAGGTCGTCACCCCTGTCTGGGAGGCGTGGATCGAGACGAGGGCCAGGATGCCGACGAGCAGGAAGGCGGAAGCGCCGAGGGTGTAGAGGAAGAACTTGCCGGCAGCGTAGCCACGCCGTTCGTGGCCCCAACCGGCGATCAGGAAGTACACCGGCACCAGGGTGAGCTCGAAGAAGACGAAGAAGAGAAGCAGGTCGAGAGCGAGGAAGCTCCCGAGGCATCCGGCCTCGAGCACCAGGATCCAGGCGACGAAGGACTTGTCGCCCGCTCTGTCGCCCGAGACCGCCAGGGCTATCGGGAACAGCAGGGCTGTCATCAACATCAAAAAAAGCGAGATGCCGTCCATCCCGAGGCCCCAGGTGATGCCGAAGGCGGCGATCCACGGGTGGCTCGAGACGAACTGGTAACCACCGTCGCCGGCGGTGAAGGCCACGGTTGCGGCCGCGGCGATGCCGAGCACGGCGAGCGAGGCGACGAGGCCGACCACCTGCACGAGGCGACGTTGCGCGGCCGGGATCAGGGCGGCGAAGGCCCCGGCCCCGGCCGGGACGAGGACGAGCGTCGTCAGATAGGGGAAGGCGCTTGTCATGACGCCCTCGTCAACACGTAGGCGAGGATCAGCACGAGGCCCGCGCCGAGCCCGAGGGCGTAGTTGCGGACATAGCCGGTCTGGAGCTTGCGCAGCCGGCGGCCCGTGGCGCGGACCATCCAGGCGAACCCGTTGACGGCGCCGTCGATCCCCTTCGCCTCGACCACAGACGAGGTCTCGACGGCGAGCTCGGTCGAGGGGCGGGCGAGGAAGCGGTCATAGGCCCAGTCGATGTACCAGGCACGTTGCAAGAAGACGGGCTCGGCGGCGGGGCGCTCGTAGGTGTGGGTCCAGAGCGCGATGGCGAGGCTGACCCCGAGCAGGGCGAGGACGGAGTCGATCAGGGCGAAGGTCCACACCCCTCCGAGGCTCCACTGATGCTGGAACAAGCGCGCGGCGAACACCGGGTGCAGCCAGCGGTTCAAGAAGTCGAGATCAGGATGGATGGGCAGGTTGATGAGCCCCCCGAGTGCCGACAGAACCCCGAGCACCACGAGGGGAAGCGACATCACCCAGGACGGGTCGTGAGGGTGCAGGCCCGCCTGCCTCGGCTTGGCCTCGACCCAGCGCTGCTCGCCCCGGAACGCCAGCAGGTAGGCGCGCCCCAGGTAGTACGCCGTGAGCACGGCCGTGACCGCGCCGACCGCCCACAGGGCCGGGCTGAACGCGTAGCTGTTCAAGAGCACGTCGCCCTTGGACCAAAAGCCGGAGAACACCGGTACGCCGCCGATCGAGAGCCAGCCGATGAGGAACGTCACCGCGGTGATCGGCATCACCCGCGCCAGAGCCCCCATCGTCTTGACGTCCTGATCGTCGTTCATGGCGTGGATCACCGATCCGGCGCCGAGGAACAGTAGGGCCTTGTAGAACGCATGGGTCAACATGAGGAAGATGGCGGCGTCGTAGGCGCCGATGCCGGCGGCCATGAACATGTAACCGAGCTGGGAGATCGTCGAGTAGGCGAGGATCTTCTTGATGTCGTTCTGGGCACAGGCGATCGTGGCCCCGAGCAGTGCCGTCGCAGCCCCGATGGCCGCGATGACGTGCCCCGCGTCCGGTGCCCGGTAGAGGATCGGGTTGATGCGGCACATGAGATAGACGCCCGCGGTGACCATGGTCGCGGCGTGGATGAGCGCCGAGACCGGTGTCGGACCTTCCATCGCGTCCGCCAGCCACGGGTAGAGCGGGATCTGGGCGGACTTGCCGACGGCGCCACCGAACAGCAAGAGCCCGATCGCCACGAGAGAGGGCTCCCCGACCGAGCCCAGGTGGGCGAAGACCGTGCGGTACCCGAGGCTGCCGGTGCGCTCGTAGATGAGGAACAACGCCACGAGGAAGGCGGCGTCCCCGATGCGGTTGAAGATCATCGCCTTCTTGGCCGCGCTCGACGCGCTGTCGCGCTCGAACCAGAACCCGATGAGGAAGTACGAGCAGACGCCCACGCCCTCCCAGCCGAGGAAGAGGAACAGGAAGTTGTCCGCCAGCACGAGCAGCAACATGGCGGCCACGAACAGGTTCATGTAGACGAAAAAGCGCGGGAAGTCCTCGTCGTGCTCCATGTAGCCGATCGAGTAGAGGTGGATGAGAGCGCTCACCCCGGTCACGAAGGCCGCCATGGTCATCGACAGCGGGTCGACCAGAAGGCCCATGTCGACGTGCAGATGTCCCGCGGAGATCCAGCTGAACCAGGTCTGGGTGTAGGAACGGTCGCTCCCCGGCAGGCGGAACAGGCCGGCGAAGACGACGACCGTGACGACAAAGGAGGCCGTGACCATGAAGGTCGCGAGCCAGCCGGCCCAGGGGTTGCCGAGCTTGCGGCCGGACAGCAGCAAGATCGCGAAGCCCGCGAGCGGGAGCAACGGCACGAGGAACACGACTCGCAGCACCGGAGCTCAGCCCTTCAGTCCGTGGATGTCATCGGCGGTGGCCCCTGGGCGCCGGCGGTAGATGGAGACGATTATCCCGAGCCCGACCACGACCTCGGCGGCGGCCACGACGAGCACGAAGAAGACCGCAGTCTGGCCGGCGACGTCGTTGAGCTTCCGGGCGAAGGTCACAAAGGTGAGGTTGGCGGCGTTGAGCATCAGCTCGACGCACATGAACATCACGAGCACGTTCCGGCGAACGAGCAGGCCGATCGCGCCGATGGTGAAGAGCACCGCCGCGAGCGTCAGGTACCAGGAGGCATCGATGCTCATGAGCTGGTGACCTCCGATTCGGCAAGCTCCCCGTCACGTGTCCGGCCACCGCCGGCGGTGCCGTCTCCCTCGCCCTCAGCCGGCCCTGAGTCGGTGAGCTCAGGGTCGGTGGCCTCGGGCCCGTCGGTCGCTTCGTCGGGCTCTGTGGTCGCTCCGGCCGGCCCGGCTTCGTCTCCGGGCGCGTGACGCGGCCGGCGCGCCAGCACGACGGCGCCGACGACGGCGACGACGAGCAGGACCGAGGTCACCTCGAAGGCGAGCAGGTAGGTGGTGAAGACCGATTGGCCCACCAGTCGCGTGTTGTCGCCGGGTGTGCCGAGGGCCGCGCTCACCGACCGTGCGCCACCCGGCCAACGGCCCCGCGCCAGGAGGAGCACTTCTGCGAGCCCGATGATCCCGAGCAGGATGGCGACGGGACGCTGGGCCGGGAGCGGCTCTCGTTCAAAGGCCTCCCGCCGGTCGACGCCGAGCAGCATGATGACGAACAGGAAGAGCACGACGATGGCGCCCGCGTACACGATGACCTGCACCGCGGCCAGGAACTGGGCGTTCTCCTCGACGAAGAGCACGGCGATCCCGAACAGCGTCATCACGAGCATGAGCGCGGAGTGGACCGGGTTGCGCGCCAGCACCACGCCGAGGGCCCCCACGACGCAGATCACCGCCGCGACGGCGAAGGTGATCGCGTCCGGGATGGTGGCGGCCACGAGCAGGTTCGTCATGTGCCGCGCACCTTGCCCCCGAAACGCCGCGAGATCTTGTCCTCCTCCACGGTCCGGATCGAGATGTTCCCGGTGGCGACGTCGTTGCGGCTCTCGCTCTGGCCGCCCTCCGGAGGACGGACTCCGTAGCCGAGCTCAGCGGACCACTGCTCCACGCCCTCGTACTCGACGGCGCCCGAGGGGGACGTCGCCCGCATCCACCCGGAGCTGTGCTGGTCCTCTCCGGGTCGCCAGTCCTCCCAGGGGAGGTGGCGGGGCAGGCCCTCGTCGTCGACCACCAGCTCCTGTTTCGTGTAGATGGCATCCGAGCGGTTCGTGAAGGAGAACTCGAACATCTTCGACTCGGTGATCGCCTCGGTGGGACAGGCCTCGACGCAAAGGTCGCAGTGGATGCAGCGCAGGTAGTTGATCTCGTAGACGAACCCGTACCGCTCGCCCGGTGACACCGGGGCGTCCGGCGGGTTGTCGAGACCGCGCACATAGATGCAGTCGGCCGGGCAGACGGCCGCGCACAGCTCGCACCCGATGCACTTTTCCATCCCGTCCTCGTAGCGGTTGAGGACGTGACGGCCATGAAGCCGGGGCGGCTTGGGCAGCTTCTCCTCCGGGTACGGCGTGGTCACCCTGGGTTCGCCGACCTGCTTCAAGGTCACGGCGAAACCACCGAAGAACCCACGCGACCTCTTCTTCGGCGGCTTGTTCGCCATCACCCGCCTCCGTCCGGCTCGGGGACCGCCCGCAGGTGGGCGTCGCTGGCCGGCGCCCGGCGCCATCGGGGCGAGCTCTCCTCGAGCGCCGCACGCCGGGCGCCGGCGACACGGATGGCCTGCCACAGTCCTCCGCCGGCGATGGCGCAACCTACGAATACCGAGAAGCCCCAGATGGTGCCGACCCTGAAGGCCGCCACGACCAGGAGCCAGCCCAGAGAGAAGGGGATGAGCACCTTCCAACCGATACCCATGAGCTGGTCGTAGCGCAGCCGGGGCAGCGCAGCACGGATCCAGACGTAGACGTACAAGAGCACGACGGTCTTGACCGTGAACCACACGATGGGCCACAGCCAGCGGACGAAGTGGAAGCCGGGGCCGTCCGGGCCGCCGAAGAACAGCGTCACCATCACGGCCGACATCGTGATCGTGTTCATGAACTCGGCCAGGTAGAACAAGGCGAAACGCAGCGAGGAGTACTCGGTGTTGAACCCACCCACGAGCTCTTGCTCGCCCTCGCTCAGGTCGAAGGGCGGCCGGTTGAGCTCTGCGGTCACGGCTACGAGGAACAGCGGGAAGGGCAAGATGCCGAGGCGGAAGATGTTCCAGTGGAAGAAGCTCGCCGCCTGCGAGTCCACGATCGCCCGTGTGGAAAGCGAGTGGGTGACGATGACCACCGTGGCGATGGTCAGGCCCATGGCGGCCTCGTAGGAGATCATCTGCGCCGAGGCCCGGATCGAGCCGAGGAGCGGGTACTTCGAGCCGGAGGACCAGCCCGCCAGCATCGTGCCGTAGACCGACACCGACGACAACGCCAGCAGCAGCAAGATGCCCATCGCCGGGTCGGCCACCTGTAGCTCGACGGTGTGATGGGCGATCGTCACGACCCCGCCGATGGGGACGATCGTGAAGATCAAAAGGGCCGGCAGCAGCGCCAGGTAGGGCGCCAGCTTGAACACGAAGCGGTCAGCCTGGTCGGGGACGAGGTCCTCCTTGAAGAAGAGCTTGATCCCGTCCGCGAGCGTCTGCAGGATGCCGTAGGGTCCGGCACGGTTCGGCCCGACCCGGTTCTGCATGTCGGAGATGACCTTGCGCTCGAACCAGATCATCATCATCACCGCGACCATGAGCACGCCGAACACGGCGAGGACCTTGACGGCCGCGATGACCACCGCGCCGAGGTCGACCCCGTTGGCGAAAAGCGGATCGGGCATCAGCTCACCGTTTCCAATCGGACCTCGACCACCGCGGCCGAGCAGTCGATGAGCGCGGAGGCACTGGCCTCATAGATGGGGGCCGCGTTGAACTGGACGAGAGCCACCCCGCTCGGGACACCTGCGTCAGCGGTGACAGGGAGCACGAGCTCGCCGCGGGGCGAGCGCACCCGGACCTGGTCACCGGGCACGACGCCGAGCCGCTCCAGCTCCTCGGCGCCGAGCCACAGCTGCTGGGGCCGAGCCAGCGGCGCGAGCGACCTCGCCGACTGCACGAGCGTGCCGTGATCGTAAAGACGGCGCCGCACCACGAGGCGCCACGACCCCTCCTCCGCCGGCGGGACCGTCGCCGGGGCCGTCCACGCGCCCGGGTCGAAGCGCAGCAGCCCGGGCGGCCGGGCGCCGGCGGGGACGGCGGTGGTGGTGCCAGGGGCAGGCAGCGCCGCTTGCTCAGCGGCGCCCTGCGCGTCACCCGGCGCCTTGGCCCGGCCCCGAGTACCCGCGCCCCCGAGGTCCTGGGCCTCTCCGGCGCCCTCTTCGTCGTCGACGCCCTCCTCGGGCTCGACACCGGGCGGCAGCACCGCCCCTGCCGCGAGCGGCGCGCCCTGCTCCTCGACCGATTCGATGCCCGGCGTCGCGATCGGGTCGAGCCGGCGCGGGCGCCGCGTGAGCCCGACCGGGGCGCCCTTCAGAGGGACGACGATGCCGTCGGCAGCACCTGGCGCGCCGAGCGCCTCGGCCGTGCAACCCGAGTACACCGGCGCCACGCGCTCTATCTCGGCCCAGATCCCGTCCAAGGACTCGAAACCGAGCCCAGCCCCGAGCCGATCGGCGAGCTCGGTTGCGATCACCCAGTCGGCCCGGGCCACGCCGGGAGGCACGACCTTGGCCGCGAGCCGCGAGACCCGTCCTTCGATGTTCGTCGTGGTGCCTCCGCGCTCCGCGTACCCCGCGGCCGGCAGCACGACGTCGGCCAGCATCGAGGAGGCGTTGAGGACCGTGTCGACCGCCACGAGGAACTCGACACGCTCGAGCGCCCGGGTGGCGAGGTCGCGATCGGGAAAGTCCGACAACGGGTCTGCGCCGAGGAGCACGAGCGTGCTCAGGGCGCCGGACGCGGCAGCCTCGAGCATCCCTGCGGTGTCGAGCCCACGAGCGCTCGGCGCCGAGCCCCACTGCTCCGCGAACCAGGCGCGGCCTTCCTCGAGGGGCACCCGCCCGGGGAGCAGACCGGGGGCGCAGCCGAGGTCGATGGCACCGTGCACGTTGCCGCGCCTGAGCGCCGGCAGGAAACGGGCCTGGGGCCAGGCGGCGGCGAGCACGCCGGCCGCGGCCGCGATGTGACCTCCCGGCTCGGCGAGCGACGGGCGCCCGAGCACGACGACGACGCCGTCACCGGTCTCCGTGGCCACGAGCGAGCGGGCGAGCTCAACTGCCCCGCCCGGCCGGTACGGGCGCCATGTGGCCACCTTGCTCAGGCCGCTCGCCACCGGCGAGCAGTCGATTATCCGCAGGCCTTCGTTGGCGGCGGCTTGACGCAGCCTCAAGTGAAGGACAGGCAGCTCTTCACGGAGGTCGCCGGCAAGGATGATGACCGTGCTGGCGGCGACGGTCTCCGCGATCGTGGCCCGCGGCAGGCTCGCCACGAGCTCGGCAGGCAGGCCGTCGCCGAGTTGGGCGTCGAAATTGTCGGTGCCGATGACGCCTTTCGCGAGCCTGACCCAGGCGTAGGCGTCCTCGTTCGCCAGCCTGGCGCCGCCGATCATCCCTACCGCGCCCGCCCCGGGGCCCTCGAGCGCCTGCGCGAGCGCGTCCGCGACGTCGCCCAGCGCCTCGTTCCACGTCGCTGGGACGAGCTCGGTCTCACGGCGTACGAGCGGCTGCCCCAGCCGCTCGTGGACTTCCACAGCCTCGTAGCCGAAACGCCCCCGGTCGCACAGCCAACTCTGGTTCACCGGGTCGGAGTCGACGCCGAGGTAGCGCACGAGCGCCCCCGCCGAGGACTGGGCGGCCACGCGGCAGCCGACGGCACAGGTCGTGCAGGTCGTCTCGACCTGCTCGAGATCCCAGGGACGGGACTTGAAGCGGTACGGCACCGAGGTGAGCGCTCCCACCGGGCAGATCTGGATCGTGTTGCCCGCGAAGTAGGACGTGAACGGGACACCGGGGAAGATCGCCACCTCGATGCGGTCGCCGCGCTCGGCGAAGTCGATGAAGGGCTCGCCCGCCACCTCTTCGGCAAAACGGGTGCAGCGTGCGCACTGGATGCACCGCTCCCGGTCCAAGAGCACGAGGGGGCCAATCTCGATGGGCTTGGCCCAGTGCCGCTTCTCTTCATCGAAACGGCTCTCGCCCGGGCCGTACGAGACCGACTGGTCCTGGAGAGGGCACTCCCCCCCCTTGTCACAGACGGGGCAGTCGAGCGGGTGGTTCAAGAGCAGGTACTCGATCACGCCCTCTTGCGCCTTGCGGGCCGCAGGCGAACCGGTGAAGACCTCCTGGCCGCCGGCCACCTCCACGAAGCATGCCGGCTGCAGGCTCGGGCCCCTCGGGCCGGAGACCTCGACGAGGCACATGCGGCATATGCCGACCGACTTCATGCGCGGGTGGTAGCAAAAGCGCGGGATGAAGACCCCGGCCCGTTCGGCGGCGGCGATGATGAGCTCACCCTGGTGCGCCTCCACGACGCGCCCGTCGACGGTGATGGAGACGCCCGCTGGAGCTTCGACGACGTCAGCCACGGCGCACCGCGTCCGGGGGGAAGGGGCAACCGCCCTCTTTGACATGCACCAGCATGTCGTCACGGAACATCTTCGCCACCGAGACGATTGCCGAGGGGATGGACGGTCCGAGCACGCAGATGGTCGTCTGCCTCGGCGGCCACGACAGGCCTGGCGAGATGTTGTCGCAGGCATCGAGCACGAGGTCGATGTCCTTCTCGCGCCCCAGGCCCTGCTCGAGGCGGTGCATGATCTTCTCGATCCAGCCGCTGCCCTCCCGGCACGGAGTGCACTGACCGCACGATTCGCGGTGGAAGAACTGGGCGATGCGCCACGCGGCGCGCACCGGGCAGGTGTCTTCGTCCATCACGACGACCGAGCCGGACCCGAGCATCGAGCCGGCCCGGCCCACCGCATCCTGGTCCAGCCCCAGATCGAGCTGGGCCGGGCCGAACCAGGGCGCCGAGACACCGCCGGGAATGAAGGCACGCAGCTGCTTGCCGCCCCGTATGCCCCCGCCGAGCGAAGGGTCGTAGATGAGGTCCCTGAAGGTCGTCTTCGACATCTCGATCTCGAACCAGCCCGGGTGCTCGACGCGCCCGGAGAGAGCGAAGAGCCTGGTGCCGGCCGAGGAGCCCTCGCCGAGGGCTGTGAACGCAGCCGCCCCGTGGGTGATGATCCAGGGCAGGTTGGAGACGGTCTCGACGTTGTTGACGACCGTCGGCTCCCCGTACAGGCCGACGGCGGCGGGAAAGAACGGGGGCTTGATCCGCGGGAAGCCGCGCTTTCCCTCGAGGCTCTCGAGCAGCGCCGTCTCCTCTCCGCAGATATAGGCCCCCGCGCCGGGATGGATCACGATGTCGAGCCCGTAGCCGCTGCCGAGGACGGCTCGGCCAAGAGCTCCGTGAGCATAAGCCTCGTTGCAGGCCTGCTGCAGGCGCTCCAAGCCCAGGGCGAACTCACCCCGGCAGTAGATGAAGGCCTGCTCGACCCCGGTCGCGTAGGCCGCGATCGCCGTCCCCTCGATGATCTGGTGCGGGTCACGCTCGATGAGCATGTGGTCCTTGAAGGTCGCCGGCTCGCTCTCGTCACCGTTCACGACGAGATAGCGCGTCGGGGTCTGGCGCAGCATCGACCACTTGCGCCCTGCTGGAAAGCCGGCCCCGCCGCGGCCCAGCAGGCTCGCCTTGTTGACCTCGGCGGCGACGTCCGCCGGCGCCATCGACAGCGCCTTGCGGAGACCCTCGTAGCCGCCGGTGGCCAGATAGCGCTGGAGCGTGAAGGAGTCCTCCAGCGCGACGCGCGAGGTGACGATCCGGGGCGCTTGGGCGATCATGCCGGCACCGGCCCCGTCGCTGGGCTGGACGCTGAACCGGGCCCTGAGCCCCGGGCCGCGCCCGGCTTCTTGCCCCCGGCGCTGCCGGGCCCTGAGCCGCCGGACGCCGACGACCTCGCCGCCAGGGCGGGAAGCCCGACGCTGCGCTCGACACGGCTCAGGATCCCCTGCGCCGGCACGGTGTCGGCGAGGCGGCCGGAGCGGAGGTCCTCCGCGAGCTGGTCGAACCCATCAGGGTCCAGCGGTCCGAAGAAGCGGTGGTTCACCTGCACGCAGGGCGCGATATCGCAAGCGGCCAGGCACTCGGCCTCCTCAAGGGTGAACTCCCCGTCGGCCGTGGTCTGGCCGACCGAGATCCCGAGCGACGCCTCGGCATGGTCGAGGACCTCGTAGGCACCCGCGAGCATGCAGGCGATGTTCGTGCAGACGCTGAAGACGTGCCTGCCGACCGGCTCGGTGTGAAGCATGTCGTAGAAGGTCGCCGTGCCTCGCACCTCCGCGGGCGTGCAGCCCACGAGATCGGCGATCTCCTTCATCGCCTCGCAGGTGAGCCAACCGTCCTGCGACTGCGCGAGGTGGCACAACGGGATGAGAGCGGAACGTGGCCTCGGGTAGCAGGCCACTATCGCCTCTGCCTTGGCGCGGTTGTCTGGGGAAAGGTGCGGCATCAGCGGTCCACCTCGCCCATGACCGGGTCCACCGAGGAGATGACCGCGATCGCGTCCGCGATCAACCCGCCGCGCAACAGCGACGGCAACAATTGCAGGTTCACGAAGCTCGGACCCCTGATGTGCATGCGGTACGGCTTGCTGGACCCGTCGGCGACCAGGTAGCAGCCGAGCTCGCCGCGGGGTGACTCGATCGCCACGTACACCTCTCCCGCGGGGACCTCGAATCCCCTCGTGAAGATCTTGAAGTGGTGAATGAGCGCCTCCATCGACTCGTCGATGCGCGCCCGTGGCGGCGGCGTCACCTTCTTGTCCTGGGCCCGGTAGTCACCGGGCGGCATCATCTCGACGCATTGGCGGACGATCTTGCACGATTCCCGGATCTCGTTGAGCCGCACCGCGTAACGGTCGTAGGTGTCGCCGACCGTGCCGACGATGACGTCGAAGTCGACCTCGTCGTAGGCGAGATAGGGCATCGCCCGCCGGAGGTCCCAAGCGACGCCGGAAGCCCGCAGGAGCGGTCCCGTCGCCGACATCGCGAGGGCGAGCTCCGGGGAGAGGACCCCGACTCCTTCCGTGCGCTGCTTGAAGATCGGCTGGCCGGTCAGCATCTCGTCGTACTCGTCAACGCGCCCGGGAATCGTCTCGACGATCGCCGTCACGTCGTCCTGCCACCCGTCGGGCAGGTCCGCTGCGACACCGCCGGGCCTGATGTAGTCGTGGTTCATGCGAAGGCCCGTCGTCTTCTCGAAAAACGACAGGATCATCTCGCGGTCGCGAAATCCGTAGATCATCATCGACGTCGAGGCGAGGTCCATCCCGTTGGTCGCCATCCACATCACGTGCGAGGAGATGCGGTTGAGCTCGGTCATGAGCATCCTGATCCACGTCGCCCGCGACGGGATCTCGATGCCCAACAACGCTTCCACCGCGAGCGAGAAGACGAGCTCGTTGTGCAGCGGAGAGAGGTAGTCCATGCGCGTGACGTTCGTCGCCCCCTGCACATAGGTGAGCTCCTCGCCCGTCTTCTCCATTCCCGTGTGGAGGTAGCCGACGATGGGCTTGGAGCGCAGCACCGTCTCGCCCTCGAGCTCCAACATGATGCGGAGCACCCCGTGGGTCGAGGGGTGCTGGGGGCCCATGTTGATGATCATCGTCTCGTCGGCACCGAACTCGACGTCGATGTCGCCGGGGTCGAGCACGAACCCCTCCGGAAGCTCCGAGGCCACGCCTTGCTCGATGGCGAGCTCCTCGCGGCTGGTCTCGTCGAGGTCCTGCATTTCCTGCGGGCCTTCGAAGGTCTCCGCTATCAGCTCCTCGTCGGTCATCGCGGGCCCGGCGCTTCCTTGAACTGCACCGGCACGCGCCCGACCGAGTAGTCCTTGCGCAGCGGGTGCCCCTCCCAGTCCTCCGGCATCAGGATCCGAGTGAGGTCCGGGTGGCCTTCGAAACGAAGCCCGTACAGGTCGAACGCCTCCCTCTCCATGTTCTCGGTGCCGGGGTAGAGATGGAACAGCGTGGGTAGCACGGGGTCGCTCTCGGGGACCTGGACCCGGAGCCGGACCCGTTGGTGACGCTCCAGCGAGAGCAGGTTGACGACGACCTCGAAGCGTTCGGGCGTCACCCCCTCGGGCAGCGGCCTGTCCGGGTGGCGCAGGTAGTCCACGGCGCACAGGTCCGCGCACATCTCGAAACCGCCCTCGCGCAGCGACCCGATCACTTCCAGGTACTGGTCGCGCGTGACGTGCAGGACCTCCTGGCCAAGCACGCCTTTGGAGGCGAGCACGCTCACCCCGGCCAGCTCGGCGGCGCTCGCGGCCTCCGGGGCGCCAGTGGCCTTCGGGCCGCCAGTGGTCTCCGGGGCGCCAGTGGCCTCCGGGGCGGTCGTGGTCTCCGTCTCCATCAGCGCGGCGTCCCCAGGCGCACCCCGGTAGGTGGTGCGACCCATCCGGACGGGGACGGCTCGGAGGTGAGGACGATGCCGGCCCCCGTCTCGCCCGGGCGCCGCTTGGTGAGCTCTCCCCGGCGGATCTTCTCGTGCAATGTCAAGATCGCGTGAATTAGCGTCTGCGGGCTCGGGGGGCAACCGGGGGCGTAGACGTCGACCGGGACGATCTGGTCGACGCCTTGCACGATCGCGTAGTTGTTGAACATGCCGCCCGACGAGGCGCACACGCCCATCGAGATGACCCATTTCGGCTCGACCATCTGGTCATAGACCTGCCGCAGGACGGGCGCCATCTTCTGCGACACACGGCCGGCGACGATCATGAGGTCGGCCTGGCGCGGGGAGCTGCGGAAGACCTCCATCCCGAACCGAGCCAGGTCGAAGTCGGCCGCGCCGGCAGCCATCATCTCGATCGCGCAACACGCGAGGCCAAAGGTCGCCGGCCAGACGCTCGAGCGACGAGCCCACTTCACCAGCTCCTCTAGAGAGCCCGTGAGGAAGTTGTGACTGAGATCTTCAAGGCCCACGGCGCCTGCGACCCCCGCCTTATGCCGCCTCGCCGCTCGACGGCCCGATGCGCCGGACGGTCGAGGACGAGGTTCGGTCGGACTCCGGCTCCACTGGGCGGACGCGCTTGAGGGGGCCCCAGTCGAGAGCACCGTTCGCGACTAGGTACACGAGAGGCACGAACACCGAGGCGGCGAACACGAGGATCTCGACAAGGCCGAACCGGCCCAGGCTCTGCGCGTCCACGGCCCAGGGGAAGATGAAGATGACCTCGATGTCCACGACCACGAAGATCATCGCGATCAGGTAAAAGCGCACCGGGAAGCGCCGGGCCGGCTCGTGGTCGGGCACGATGCCGCACTCGTACGGGGCCTCCTTGGCCGAGGTAGGTCGCTGGGGCGCGAGCAACTTGGACGCGATGAAAGACAGGCCCGCGAAAGCGATGCCGAGCACGGTCATGAAGAAGATTGGGAGATAGCTGTCCAGGCTGCCCATATGTCCTCGGCGGTTTTTAGCACGCAGGCTACTGCCGAGCACATCGAGACCGCTCGCCGAGCGCCGCTCCTAACATGCTCGCATGGCTGCGACGAACGGCGGCGCGGCTGAGCTGCAGCCTCCCCGCCCGAAACGATGGGACTGCGACGTCCTCGTCGTCGGCGGCGGGCCGGCCGGCGCGGCGGCTGCGTACTGGCTCGCGAGCGCCGGCGTAGATGTTCTCGTCGTCGAGAAGAAGCACTATCCCAGGGAGAAGACCTGCGGAGACGCTCTCACGCCGCGAGCGGTCCACCAGCTCGAGCAGATGGGCCTCGCCGACGAGCTGGCGCCGCACCATCGCTACCGGGGCCTTCGCGCCAATGCCTACGGTCGCGCGATCGCGATGGACTGGCCCGAGCACCCAGGGCTTCCCTCGCACGGTTACGTGATCACGAGGGCCGACCTCGACGGGCTCGTCGCCGCCCGCGCCGAGAAGGCGGGCGCGGTCATCTGGCAGGGCGCCGAGGCATTGGCGCCGCTGCCGGAGCCTGCCGCGTCCGGTGCCGCAAGCGGCCCGGGTCCGGCCTTGGCCGGCGGGGCGCTGCGGCGAGCCGGGGGCGCCATCGTGAGAGACCGGACCCGGGCGACAGCAACCGAGGTCAGCGCCAGCTACGTGATCGTGGCCGACGGGTCCTTGTCCCGTTTCGGCCGGGCGCTCGGCACCGAGCGCGACCGCCGGTGGCCCCAGGGGATGGCCCTTCGCGGCTATTACCGTTCGCCGCGCAACGCCGAGGCTTACATCGACTCGTTTCTCGACATCCGCGACGCCGATGGCAAGGTCGTGCCCGGCTATGGCTGGATCTTCCCGCTCGGGGACGGCCGTGTGAACGTCGGGGTGGGCCTTCTCTCCACGAAGGGGCGGTGGAAGCACGTCAACACCACCAAGCTCATGGAGGCCTTCGTCGCCCAGGCGCCGGCGTCGTGGTGCTTGTGCCCGGAGACGTCCTGCGGGGCGCCGACCGGTGGGCGCCTGCCCATGGGCCTGGCCGTGGGGCCGCGCGTCGGCCCGGACTGGATCGCCGCCGGCGACGCCGCGAGCGCTATCAACCCCTTCAACGGCGAGGGCATCGCCTATGCCTACGAGACAGGCCGGCTGGCGGCCGCCACGGTCTCGGACGCGCTCGAAGCCCGCGACCCGCGCCTGCTCGTCGCCTACGAGAAGTCCCTGCAGGACGTCTACGGCCTCTACTACAGGGTGGCCCGGGCGTTCATCGGCGTGATGTCGCGCCCCGGCCTGATGCGCGTTTGCGTCAACACCGGTATGTACAGCCGCTCCATCCTGGAGTGGCTGCTTCGGATCATGGGGAACTACCTACGGCCCGACGAGATCGGGCCGGCCGAGGCCGTGTACAGGACCGTCGCCGCCCTGGCTCGTCAGATCCCCGAGCGCTGAACACCTCCGCCGAGCAGCTCGGCAACCTCGGCAGCGAAGTAGGTGAGTATCAGATCGGCGCCCGCGCGCTTGATCGCCCCCAGGTGCTCGAGCGCGACGGCTTGGCGGTCGATCCAGCCTCTCTCGGCGGCGGCCGCGACCATGGCGTACTCCCCGCTCACGTGGTAGGCGGCGAGAGGGACGTCGACTGCGGCCCGCACCGCCGCGATCACATCGAGGTAGGCGAGGGCCGGCTTGACCATGACGATGTCCGCCCCCTCCGATATGTCGAGGCGCACCTCCTCGAGCGCCTCGCGCCGGTTTCTCGGGTCCTGCTGGTATCCCTTGCGGTTCCCGCCGCCGGCGATCGTCACGTTCACCGCATCGCGGAACGGGCCGTAGAGGGCGGAGGCGTACTTCGCCGCGTAGGCGAGGATCCCGACCTCGCTGTGGCCCGAGGCGTCCAGTGCCGCCCGGATGGCACCGACCTGCCCGTCCATCATCCCGCTCGGGGCGACAAGATGAGCGCCGGCGTCGGCCTGGGCGACGGCCACCTCGCCGTAGCGCACGAGCGTGGCGTCGTTGTCGACCTCGCCGCGCTCGTCCAGCAGCCCGCAGTGACCGTGGTCGGTGTACTCGTCCAGGCAGAGATCCGATATGAGGACGAGATCGTCGCCGAGGCTGGCGCGAAGCTCCTTGAGCGCGATCTGGACGATGCCGTCGGCGTCCGATGCACCCGATCCGGTCGGGTCCTTGCGGCTCGGCACGCCGAACAGCACGATGGCCCCGATGCCGAGGGACGACAGCCGCTTGGCCTCGAGGACCAGGGAGGCGACCGTGTGCTGCGAGACTCCCGGCAGCGACCCGATCGGCACGGGGGCCTCGATCGATTCACGGACGAAAAGCGGAGCGACGAGGTCGTCGACCCCCAACGCCGATTCGGCCACCAGGCGGCGCATCGCGGGGAGCCGCCGCAGGCGCCGCAGCCTGCGAGTCGGAAAGTCCACCAGCCGAGACTACCCTCGGTCGCCCGGTGCAACCCGGCCGGCGACCCACTCGACTAGCGCGTCGACGAGCCCGCCGGCGGTGTGCACCCGTGCTACGACGTCGACGGCGAGGCCGGCCGCCACAGCCGTGCGAGCCGTGACCGGACCTATGCAGGCCACCACCGGCGGCACGCGTTCGTGGCCGTCTGCGAGCTCGAGGTAGCCGGTCACCGACGACGACGACGTGAAGGTGATGACGTCGGCGTCGCCGAAGGACTCGACGCCGCCCCCCTCCTCAGGCGCCGGCCGGAGAGTCCGGTACGCCTCGACCACCTCGACGTGCCAACCCTTGGCACTGAGGCCGACCGCCAGCACGTCGCGGGCCCCGGCGGCGCAGGGCAACAGCACCGATCCTGCGCCGGGTCGCGCCGGAGCCGGGAACTCCTCGACGAGCGACTCGGCGACGTATCGGTCCGGGACCAGGTCGGCGACGACGTCGCGCTCGGCCAGCACAGCGGCAGTACTGGCGCCGACCGCCGCAATTTTGACGTGGCCGGGCACCCGGTCGGTGCCCAGCCGGCGCCAACAGCGCTCCACGGCATTGGCCGAGGTGAAGACGACCCACTCGAACTCTCCGATCCGGGCGAGTGCCTCTGCGAGCGCAACGCCTTGATCGGCAGGGTCCGCGATCTCGATCACGGGTAGCTCGACAGGGCAAGCCCCGGCCGCGGCCAGCCGGTTCACCACGCTCGCTGACTGGGCCCGGGCACGAGTGACTATCACGCGCCAGCCCGACAACGGCCCGGTCGTTGGCTCGAGGTGCGACGGTGGGTCGGTCGGCGGTGGGCCGGTCGGCGGCGGGTCGGTCGGCGGCTCGATGTGTGGCGGCCCCTCGGCTTGCGGCGGTGGGCCGCTCACGGCAACTTGGCGGTGCCAAAGAGGATCTCGGCCCCCCCGCAGTGGTCGAGGATCTCGCGGGCGAGTGCCCGACCCACCTCTGCTCCGTCCGGGCCGATCATCGCCCTGCGGAGCAGAACGAGCCCATCAAGGCTCGCGATCAGACCCTTCAGCTCCACCGCCCCGTCAGTGCCGATCACCGCATGGGCGCCCACGGGCAGCTCGCAGCCGCCGCCCAGCTCGGCCAGGAAGGCCCGTTCAGCATCAAGGCAGCGATGCGAGCCGACTTCGTCGATCGAGCGCGCCACCTCGGTCGTAACCTCGTCGCCCAGCCGGCACTGGATCGCCAGGGCCCCTTGACCCACCTGCGGCAGCATCATGGAGACCGGGAGCACTTCGGCCGCGAGCCGGGCGAGGCCGAGACGCTCCAGTGCGCCGTAGGCCGTGACGACGGCCCCCGTCTCGGGCACCTTGCTGAGACGTGTTGCGACGTTGCCCCTCAACTCCACAAAACGCAGGTCGGGCCTCAACCAGGCCAGCTGCGCCCGCCTCCTCGGAGCGCCGGTGGCGACGCGGGCGCCGGGACCGAGCTCGGAAAGGGCACGCCCGACGAGGGCGTCTCTCGGATCCGCCCTTTTCGGTACGGCGACGATCCCAAGCCCCTCGGTGCCGGCGCCGGAAGGAAGATCCTTGGCCGAGTGAACCGCAAGGTCCGCCCGGCCTTCCAGCAGCGCCTGCTCGACTTCCTTCACGAAGACGCCCTGGCCGCCAATCGCGCCGATAGGACGGTCGCGCTGCACGTCGCCGGCCGTCTCTACGACGACGAGCTCGATCGCCACGCTTCCGCGCGCCGCAGCCGGCGCCGCCGAGGCGATCGCGTCACCCACGGCCTCGGCCTGGCGCAGCGCGAGCTGGCTGCCACGAGTCGCGATCCGGAGCGTCAGCACTGTGCTCTTTCCATCACGGTCCTGATTGAGGGCCCTCCTCCGAACCGGCGATGGCTTCGGGATGCACGATGTAGAAGGCGAGAGCCTGGAGCTCCACGGAGAAGTCGACCTGGCGGAGCAGGACCGTTTGGGCCACCGTCAACACGGTCGGGGCGAAGTTCAATATCGCCCCGATGCCCGCGGCCACCAGACGGTTGCAGACGTCTTGAGCAGCACTGGCGGGGCAGGCGATGACGCCGATCACCCGGCTCGCGTCGGTGATGGCCTCCGGCAGCTCCAAGATGTGGCGGACCGGCAACCCGGCGACGTCCTCGCCGATCTTGGCAGCGTCGACGTCGAAAAGGGCCACCGTCCGGAAGTTCTGGGTCGAGAATCTTTGCGAGTGGGCGAGGGCGTGGCCGAGATTGCCCATGCCGACGATCGCGACCTCCCATTCACGGTCGAGACCGAGCTCGTGGCGTATCTGGCCGAGGAGGAAATTGACGTCGTAGCCGGTGCCAGGCGTGCCATAGGTACCCAGATGCGACAGGTCCTTGCGCACCTTTGCGGCGTTGACCCCGGCGGCATCGGCGAGCTCGGCCGACGAGACGGTCGGGATACCGTCAGCCGAAAGCTCGAACAGGGCGCGTTGATACAACGGCAGCCGCACGACGGTGGGCTCTGGAATCCGCCGGGCGAAACGTTCGGCCATTCGACCTGATGGTAACTACTTCGTGCGCTCGCTCACAAAACGCGCCCGCTTGCAGGGCGGGTGCGGCGCGCTTCAGCCGGCTTCGGTGAAACGGTCCGCGAGGTAGCGGTCCACGTCCTCCTCGCGGAGCCGGTACGACTTGCCGACACGCACCGCCGGCAGCTGCCCGGACTTGATGAGTCGGTAGACAGTCATGTTCGAGACTCGCAGCGCCCGGGCTACTTCGGCGACAGTGGAGAACCTTGCCTTGGCGTACTCGATGTTTGACAGTTGCATCACCCCTCTCCGCCAGTCACGAATGTACGCCAATGTGGCTGAAGTGCAAAGTGGGAGGGCCCGCGGCAAGCCGGATCGAGCCGGCAGAGCTCAGCGGTGCCCGCTCGGGTCAGTCCTTGGCGCCGAGTTCCCGGGAGCGGCTGGCGGCCGCGGCAACCGCTTCGATGACAGCGGAGCGGAAGCCGTGAGCCTCGAGAACCCGCAAAGCGGCGGCCGTCGTGCCGCCTGGAGAGGTGACCGCCGCCCGCAGCAGCTCCGGTGAGTCGCCCGACTCGTAGAGGAGACGGGCGGAGCCGATCAGGGTCTGGACCGTGAAAAGGCGGCTCGCTTCCCGCTCGAGGCCCGCGTTGACCCCGGCTTCGACCATCGCCTCGGCCAGCAAGAAGAGGTAGGCGGGCCCTGAGCCCGCCAGACCGGTCACGGCGTCGAGCTGGTACTCGGGGAAGCGTGCCACGACCCCGAGCGACAGCAGCACTCCTTCCGCCCACGTGAGATCGCTCTCGGTGACCGATGATCCACCGGCGAGTGCCGAGGCGCCTGAGCCGAGCAAGACGGGAGTGTTGGGCATCGCCCGGAGAACGACGACGTCGCGACCGAGCCAGGACTCGAGCTGGGCAAGCCTGAGTCCGGCCACGATGGAAAGCACGCGGCGGCAGCCGGACCCTGCGATGGTTTGGCACCCGGCCCGCGCATCGGCTGGCTTGACCGCCAGCACGGCGGACTCTGCGGGGATCACCTCCTCGCTCACGACCACTCCGGGGTAGTGCTCGACGAGCTCTGCTCGCGCCGAGGCCTGGGGCTCGACCACGCCCAGCTCACCTGGGACAGCCCAGCCCGATCGGAGAAGGCCGCCGAGGAAAGCACGGCCCATCCGGCCACCGCCGACGACGACGAGGCGGGTCACGATCCCGGCCTCAGCACTCGACCAGGGTGCGCGAAGTCAGGTGGTCGTACAGGCGACGGAGCCGGCTTGCGGTGATCGACCAGGTGTAGCCGGACGCCATGGATGCACCGCCCGCACCGAGCTCGGCCTGCAACAAGGGGTCGGTGCAGATCTCGGCGGCAAACCTGGCGTAGGCCTCCGCGTCGCCGTCGTCCACCAGATAACCGGTCCGGCCGTGCTGGACGAGGGTCGTCAAGCCCCCGACCGCCGCAGCCACCACCGGTGTGCCGCACGCCGCTGCCTCGAGGGCGACGAGGCCGAAGGACTCCGAACGCGACGGCACGAGGCAACAGTCCGCCGCCCTGTAGTACGTCGAGAGCAGCTCATGGGGCTGTGGCGCCACGAAGCGCACCTGGCCGGCGAGGCTGGAGCCCTCGACCAGGGCGTGCAGTGTCTCCACCTCCGCTTCGCCCCTTGGGCCACTCGGGCCGCCGACGACGACGAGCTGGGCGTTGAGAATGGACCGCGAGAGGACCATGAACGCCCTCAGGGCGACGTCCGCCCCCTTGAGCGGCTGGATCCGGCCCACGAAGAGCAGCAGAGGACCTCCACCCCCGAGCCCGAGCGCCCGGCGGGCGTGGGTGCGGTCACCGGGCGAGAAAAAGGCGTGGTCGACTCCGAGCGGTACGACCTCGACCCGGTCAGGCTCCGCGCCGTAGAGGTCCACGAGCTGGTCGACCTCGACGGAGCACGACGCTAACAGGGCGTCCGAGCAGCCGATTATCTCCGACTCGGCACGCGCCCGCCGCCCTGGCTCGGCGCTTTGGACCTCCTCGGGGCTCGCCTCTGCCTTCACCCGGTCAAGGGTGTGGAACGTCGAGACGAGCGGCAGCCCGAGGCGGTGCTTGATCGCGTGGCCGGCCAGCCCCGAGAGCCAGTAGTTGGCGTGGATCGCATCCACCGGCGGGTCGCTGGCGCCGAAGGCGGCCTGGGATGATCCGGTCATCCGGTCGATGACCGACTCTGTGAACTCCTCGACGTGGTCTTGAAGGGTCTCCTTGGCGACCGCGACCGGCGGACCGGCGGCGACGTGATGCACGCAGAAGCCGGGCTCGACGGCGACGATGTCGGGCAGCTCGGGAGACCAGCGCCGCGTGTAGACATCACAGATCACCCCTCTGCGGGCGAGCGCTGCCGAGAGCTCACGAACATAGACGTTCATGCCGCCGCCGTCCCCCGTCCCCGGCTGGGCGAAGGGCGAAGTGTGCATCGAGAGGACGGCCAACCTGCGCATCGAGGGCCAGCCTAATGAGCGGGCCCCGGGATCAGGCCTTTGGGACTTCCAGCTCGGCCGGTGGCCCTTCGCGCTCGGCTCCCCACAGTCCGTTCTCACGGCGAAAGGAGAGGTAGACCCGCACGAGGGCCTGGCGTTGTTCTTCGACCAGGTGGGGATCGGTCAGGATGTGCCGCACGAGGTCGTCGTCGCGGCGCTCGTCCTCGAGGATCCCGGCTCGCACATAGAGCGTCTCGGCCGAGATCCGCAGCGCCTTCGCGATCTGCTGGAGGATCTCCGCCGACGGCTTGCGCAGGCCGCGCTCGATCTGGCTCAGGTAGGGGTTCGAGATGCCGGCGATCTCCGACAGCCTGCGGAGCGACAGCCTGGCGGTGTTCCGCTGCTGGCGGATGAACTCGCCGAGGTCGGCCCAACGGTCCGATGACTGGCTCTCGGTCATCCAACCTTCACTTGAGCAGGCTGTCCGGGTCCGCCGCTCCGACCTTGTAGCGATGGACGATCGCCGCCTGGAGGTGGTCGATCTGGTCGTGCAGGGCCCGGCGCCTGGTCGAGACGCTGGTCTCGGCGGCCAGCAACGACTGGGCGAGCATCCGCAACTCCTCGTCCCCGAAGGCTCCCAGGTTGGCACCGGGCAGCACGCCGTGTCGCGCCGCATCACCTTTCATCTCGGCGGTGAGCACCTCGACGACGAGCTCCTCCAAAGCCAGATCGCTCTGCTCGGTCCACCCTTCGGCGACCCCGGCCATGGTGAGACGAGGCTCGTGAGCATGGACCGGCGCCGGTGAGCTGGCACCGGAACCGGCGAGGATCGTGGGCAGGTCCTCGATGAGCCGGCCCGTGTCGCCGCGCACGCCCCGGCCCCGCGCTTCGAGCTCTGCAGCGACGATGTCGAGCTCGCCCTGGAGCACGCGCCGCACGTAGGAGAGGGCGACCTCGGCTCGTTGGCAGGCGTCCCGGCGAAGTCTCAGCTCATCGACGGGAACGGCCTCCAGGCCATTGGTCAGCTCGGGATCGAGCAGCCGGTCTATGTCCTCTTGGTGCAGGCCCATTGCGACCGAGCGTACCGCCGCTCGTGGCGGGATGCCGTAGGAATCCGGCACGAGCAGGTGGGAAGTAGCGGTACACGGCTTTGCCGACGAGGCCTGAGGGCGCCACGGGCCCGAACACTCGGCTGTCCCGGCTGGCCGCGCAGTTGTCACCGCGCACGTCGATGCCTGTCGGGAGAACGGCCGCAACCCGCTTCACGAGCAGCCGCCCGGGCTCGGCCGGGTCGCGCAGCGCCACGAGGTCGCCCGCTCGAGGGCGGCCAAGGCTCACGACGAGGAGCCGATCGCCGGGTGCGAGCTCCGGCATCATGCTGTGGCCCTCGACTGCGACCCGCCGGGGCCGCGTCCGCAGCGCCCCGACGACGACGATCGCCGCCGCGACCGCGGCGCACGCGGGCAGCCTCGAGGCGACTGCGGCGGCAGCTCGGCCCCCCGGCCGGCGAACCCGAAGCCGGGGATAACCTGAGCTGGACCTAGCCATCGATGCACGACCAAGGAGCTGTCGCATGCAACTCACCTCGCGTTTGCTGACCCTGCTCGACCGTCTGAGCAGCCCGGCGACCGTCCACGCCCACTGCGACTTGCCATGCGGCGTCTACGACCCCGCTCAGGCCAGGATCGAGGCCGAGTCGGTCAAGGCCATCATGGAGAAGTTCAACGCCTCGAACGACGAGGTCTTCAAGGAGCGGGCCCTCTTCATCAAAGAAGAACGCGCCGAGCTCGTCAAGCATCACCTCTGGGTGCTCTGGACCGACTACTTCAAGCCTGAGCACCTCGAGAAGCACCCGGAGCTTCACAGCCTGTTCTGGACCGCAACCAAGACCGCCGGCGAGTCCAAGAAGACCACCGACGTCGCCGTCGGCCAGAAGCTGCTGGACCAGATCGCCGAGATCGATCGGATCTTCTGGGAGACGAAGAAGGCCTGAGCGGGACGCCGGGCGGGCGCCGCGAGAACTCTCAGCGCTCACCCGCCCGAGACGGGTGGCAGCACCGCGACCCCGTCGCTGTCGCGGACGGGCGCCTCACGGCTTGCCGGGTCTCCGTTGACCCAGATCGCGCTGACGGCGACGACGGCCGCAAAGCGCGGCCCGTAGCGCTCGGCGGCAGCGTCCAAGACCTCACCGACGGTAAAGCCGTCGATACCGGTCTCGCTGGTGCCGGCACATTCGCGTGCCTGGGCGAAGAGACGAAGCCGGGCCAAGCCGTCAGGTCCCGGCCGGAGCGCTCGGCGTCATCGGCGAGTCGTGCTCGGCACAGCGCCGTGCCAGGGGTGACCTCGCGAGCCGGTCGTCGCCGATCGCACGGCCACAGGCTTCGCAGGACGCGTAGCTCCCCTCGTCCAAGCGCCGCAGCGCCCGTTCCACATCCTCGAGCTCGGCCTCGGCGTGATCGAGCACGCCGAGATCCTCTCCTGGAACGCCCTCGAGCATGCTTGCGATCGTACCGAAAGCTGGCGCCTTGACACTGAGGCGCCTCCCAGGAGAGGTCGCCTCAGTCGTCCTCGAGCCACCTGCGCCTGGCGCCCACCACCTCGAGGCCCGGCAGGGACCAGATGAACCGCTCCACGGCATCAAGGGTCTCTGTGACCACGCGCTCGCAAGCCGCTGCCGCGGCCACCTCGACGATCGAACGCTGATGCAGGTCCTGGAAGTCGGCCTCGGCGACAGCGACCGCAAAACGTGAGCGGGCCCCGTCGATGACCGGGCGGAGCAGGGAACGTTTCTCCTTGAGGGAACGACAGGCCGGGAAGTGGAGCTCGACCACCAAGGCACCGATCACACACCAAGCATGCCCGTGCGCCGGCGCCGGCCGCGCCGGGTCCCTCATGGTTCGTTTCGCGCCTGCCCGATCTGACCCAGTCCTGCCTGGCAGGTAGAGTCCTGGGCCAGAGGAGGCACCATCTGCCCGCGCCAGGCGCGACAACGACGAGGAGAGCATGCCGTAATGGCACAAAGTGGCAACCGACCGCCCCGGCGTGGCCAGCCGACGAAAAGTGGAAGCCGCCCGGCGGGCAACGCCAGCCCCACTCCCGCCAACGGGCACGACGAATCTGCCGCCGAGCGGGCCCGCGAGCGCCTGGCCCAGCGCAGCAGCTCTGGTCAAAAGCGCCAGAGCGCCTCGCAGCGCGCGCGATCGGCTGCGCCGGCGACGCCACGGACAAAGGCGCAGGCGGCCGCTCGGCGGGAGAGGGCGGGCGGTCCTTCCTCGCGGCGCGGATCCGCGAGAGGGCTCGAGAAGCGCTCCACGGCCATGACGGTGGCCATCTTCGCCACGGTGTTCGTCCTGCTGGCCGTTCTCGTCATCGTCCTCGTGTCGGTGACCGGGGGCAGCAGCGCGAAAGCCGGGAGCGGGTTCGGGATGAAGACCGCGCCCGCGAGCGTGGTCAACGCGATCGGCAACGTGCCCGCCTCGGACTTCGCAGTCGCCGGGACCTCGATCACCTCGTCCGGGCCGTGGACACAGTTCCTCTCGGCCCCGAAGAACCCGCAGTCGCTTACCAGCAGCGGCAAGCCGCTGATCGTCTACGTCGGCTCGAATTACTGCCCGTACTGCGCCGCGACCCGCTGGCCGCTCGCCGTCGCCCTCGCGCGATTCGGCACGTTCAAGGGCCTCAAGATCACGGCTTCGGGGCTCAGTGACGAGTATCCGGGCACCAACACCCTGAGCTTTTACCACGTGACCTACAAGAGCCCCTACATCGCCTTCCTGTCGAGCGAGCAGTGCTCAGACCTGATCGCCTCCACCTCGTCGCCGGCGGTGCAGGACTGTTTCGGCTACGAGCCCTTGGAGAAGCTGACCGGGACGGCCCTCAGGGTCTTCAGCAAGTACGACGCCCAGCCCTACCAGACTGCCAACAACGCCGGCGGCATCCCCTTTGTCGACTTCGGCAACCAGCTCATCGAGGACGGTGCCTTCATGGATCCCACCATCCTCGCGGGCTACACCCACGAGCGGATCGCGCAGAGCCTCAGCGAGAATCCCGCCGCTTCGCCGGCCCAGACGATCCTGGACGCGGCCAATTACTACTTGGCCGAGATCTGCAAGCTGACAGGTGGCAAGCCGGGCTCGGTCTGCGACATGCCCGTCGTCAAGCAGGCGGCCGCTTCGCTCCCCAAGCCGTGAACCGCCAGAACGCCTCGCCGAGGGCGCGCCCGGCCGCGCCGACGACGCCCCCCAAGGCGAAGGCTCCGGCGGAGGACAGCAACGCCGTTTCGACAGGCGACCTGGGCGAGAGCAGGCTCTGGCGACCGATCGCCACCGGCGCCATCTGCATCCTCGGGATCGCCATCTCGATCTACCTCCTGATCGTGCATTACGACCGGGGCGCTCTCATATGCCACGCCGGCGGCGTCGTGAACTGCGAGGAGGTGCTCACGAGCCCTTCATCGGTCATCTTCGGCATCCCCGTGCCGATCTTCGGGCTCGCTTACTTCATCGGGATGGGTGCGATCAGCCTTCCCGCCGCCTGGCGCTCCGAGGCCGCCTGGCTCGCCTGGGGGAGGGTCGCGGGGGCCGTCGCCGGTGTCGGGATGGTGGTCTACCTGATCTACCAGGAAGCCCTCGTCCTGCACGCCATCTGCCTGTGGTGCACAGGCATCCACGTGCTCACCTTCGCCATGTTCTTGATCATCATCACCGGCTGGGAGGACACCGGCTACGCCCAGTCGCGCTGGAACGACTGACCGGCCCTTTTCCGGGGCGGGCTAAGGCCGTCGCCGGCCGCTGCCGATGCATAGGCATGGCCAGTATCTCGGCGATCGGCCCGATAGGAGCCGGCGTCGTCGTCGCCGCCGTCCTGTTCTTCTGGGGCTGGAGCCGGGCGGCGCGATTCCGGGCGGAGCGCGGCAAACCTCCCTGGGCCATCCCGCCCGCCGGCTGGGGAGTCGTGTACGTCGCGCTGGCACCGATCGGCTGGATCCTGTACTCGGCCGCGTCGCGCACGACCCAGGTCGTGGATCCCTCCCTCGCCCACCGGCCGGACGCCGTGATCGCCGATACGGCCGAGGAGCGCGACAAGCTCAGGCGGATCGCCAGCGAGCTGCCACTCCTCCGCCCGCCCAAGCCGGACTCGCGTGGCTGGCACCTGGATCCCCTGCACCAGCGACGCTTCCGGTTCTATGACGGTCAGCGATGGACGCGGGAGGTGACCGAAGACCCGGCACGACGGATATCGGCCGCAGCCGGAGACGCGAACGCCGACCTGCAGCGGCGGCTGAAAGCGCTTCCCCCACCCCCGGACACGGCGGCGTCGTGGCACGTCGACCCTCTCGGCACCTATCGCTTCCGCTACTTCGACGGCCGGGCATGGACCGAAGAGGTTCGCCAGGCGCGCCAGTCCTAGAGCGCGCTCCGGGGGGAGGGCTCGAACCTCCAACATCCGGCTCCAAAGGCCGACGTTCTGCCGATTGAACTACCCCGGAAGGAATCCTTTGCCTGCATTTTTACAACAGTGACCGTCCTTGGCCGGCCGCGTCGAGTCCCGGCCACGATTCCCGCGACCCGCCGCGGTCCCCCTGGGGCCCGAGAAACCGGCCCTCCGATGGGCAAGTCTTGCCCAAGTTCGGCTAGCGTTCCGCCAGCCATGGGATCACTGATCAAGAAGCGCCGCAAGCGGATGCGCAAGAAGAAGCACAAGAAGATGTTGAAGCGCACCCGCTGGCAGCGACGCGCCGCCGGCAAGTAACAAGCCCCGAACCAGCCGATCGAACGCGCGTAGTCCCGTTTCGTCGCCAGGCGCCGGGTGGTCGCGCCCCGACGCCCCTCATGGCGGAGGAGTGCTCGCTGCAGCGACCACGAGGGCTCGGCTGCGCTCGGCCCGCACGGCCTCGGTGAGCTCGGCCACGAGATGCCCGGCTGCCTCCGGGGCGCGCTCGAGATACCAAGTGCCGCCGCTTCCCGCCAGCCGGGGCCGCTCACCTGCGACGGCCGTGACGAGATCCCGCCACCAAGCCAGGCGTGGCTCACAGGCCACGGCCGCCGCTTCGAGATCGTTGCCGTGCTCGCCGAGCGGACCGCCGAGGGCGTCCCAGACTCGGTAGACCTGAGGGGTCGGCACGCTCAACGCAGGCGTCACCAGCACCACGGTGAAGTCTTCGAAACCGAGCGGCTCGACCCGCTCGCCTACGCCGCTCACGAGCGCCCTCCCGCCCATGACGCAAAACGGCACGTCTGCTCCCAGGCCGGCGGCGATGGCGGGATCGAGAACACCTGCCCACCGGAGCACTGCCGCCGCATCCGAGGAGCCACCACCCAGTCCGGCCCCAGCCGGTATCCGCTTTCGGAGCCTCACCCGGGCGCGCCGGCCGACTGCGGTGAGCGCCCGGATGACCAGGTTCTCCCCGCCCGCCGGTCCGGTGCCCGGCGCCGGGTCGCCTGCCCGATCGCCCGGCCGCGCCCCTGCGGGCGAAAGGCGCCCGGGTTCGCCGACCCAGGCCAGTTCGTCACGAACCTCGAATCCCTCGGCCCCTTCTTCGATCTCGAGCTCGTCAGCGAGGTCCACGGTCGCCATCTCCGCCTCGAGCAGGTGATAGCCGTCGTCACGGACTCCGACGACACGCAGGCCGCGGGTCAGCTTGGCGGGCGCCCGAACACGATCGACCGGCGGCATGCGACCAGCTTGCCCCACTTCTCGATGCTCAGCTCCTCCGCCCGGCAGCGGCCGTCGATGCCGGCGGCCGCGAAGACCGCCTCGTCGACGAGTCCCGCGAGGGAGCGGCGGAGCATCTTGCGCCGGCCGCCGAACCCGGCTCGCAGGAGAAGATCGATCTCCTCGTAGCTCGCCTCGGCGGGGTCGACCGCCGGCGACTGGCGGCGCTGCAGCTCCACGAGCACCGACTCCACCCTGGGTCGAGGCAGGAAGACCCCCGGTGGGACACGCCCGAGGAGTCCAGCCGCCGCGAAGTAGGCCACGCGGACCGACACGGCGCCGAAGCCTCTCTCCCCTGGTGCCGCGACAAGGCGCTCACCGGCCTCACGCTGGACCATCACGAGCATGCGGTCGATGGCCGGCACGTCACGGAGAAGATCGAGCACGAGCGGGGTCGCCACGTTGTAGGGGAGGTTGGCGACGAGCACCCACCGAGGCGCCGTTGCGAGCAGGTCCGCCCAGTCGCACGACATCGCGTCGGCCTCGACCACGGTCACCCCGAGCGGCTCGACCATCTCCCGCAGGACCGGAATGATGCCCTTGTCGACCTCGAGCGCTGTCAGCTGGGCCCCGGTCGCGGCGAGGGCGACGGTCAGGGACCCGAGCCCAGCTCCGATCTCGAGGACGTGGTCTCGGGGACCGATGCGCGCAAGACGGGCGATGCGTTCGGTGGTGTTCGGGTCGGCGACAAAGTGCTGGCCCAGCGCCTTCGAAGGGTGCAGGCCGTGCTGGCTCAAAAGACGCGCCACCTCGCCGCGGCCGGGGGGGCGCCGGGAGGAGAAGGCGGGGGGGCTGCTCGAAGGCTCGGCGATCTCAGCCTCCGAGACCGAACGCCTTCTCGGCGTTCGTCCAGCTGAGGGCCGCCAGGAGCTCGGGCTCGAAGCCCTTCAGCTGCCCGATGGCGTTCCCGACGACGGTGACGTTGGCCGGGCTGTTACGGCGTCCCCGATGCGGTACCGGAGTGAGGAACGGCGAGTCGGTCTCGATCAGCAAGCTGTCGGGCGGGCAACGCACGACTACCTGGCGCAGCTCTTCGGCGTTGGCGAAAGTCACGATGCCGCTGAAGGAGAGGAAGGCACCGACCCGCAGGCACTGCTTGGCCTCCTGCTCGCCCCCTGCGAAGCAGTGGAAGATCGTCCGCTCGGGCACGCCCTCGTTCTCGAGGATGGAGAACGTGTCCTCCCAGGCCTCCCGGGTGTGAATGACGAGCGCAAGGTTGTGTCGGTTGGCGAGGGCGATCTGGGCGGCAAAGACGTCGCGCTGGACTTCTCGCGGTGAGTTGTCGTAGTGGTAGTCGAGCCCGCATTCGCCGATGGCCACGACGCGCCAGCTCCGCAAGCCGCCGCTCGTGGACAGCTCGTCGAGGAGCTCGTTCACCGGACCGAGCCCGGCCTTGGCGTCGTGGGGGTGGAGACCTACGGTCGCGAAGAGCTCGGCGCCCCGCCCCAGGGGGGCCCCGGGGGCGGGAGAGCGATTGGCCGACAGCTCGGCCGCCAGGGTCACGGCCCGCCGCGACGAAGCCTCATCAGTCCCGACGCACACCATCCGCCCGACGCGCGCCGCGCGGGCGAGCGCGACGGTCTCGGCTGGGTCAGGGTCGTCTTGCAGGTGGCAGTGACTGTCGGTCCAGATGGCCGTGGGCACCGACGGCCCCCATTGGTCCGAAAGCGACCCGCCGGCGTCGACCGGGACGGCTCTCTCGCCTGTCTCGTCCTCTCTCGCACGGGAACGGCGACCGGCACCGAGGCGTCGGAGCCAGGAACCTTCCCGACGATCGTCCCGCGCGCTCGGATCGTTGGATTCGTCCACGTCTCCTCTTTCGTTCAACGTTCGCTGGTGCGCCGCGGGAACAGCGGCGCACCTTTTGTCACGAGCAGGCCTCCCGGGTAGCCGCCCCAGAGAAGACAGCCGTCGTCGGCGGCCGCGCCTGGTTCGTCGGGCCGGCCTAAAAGCCCGATCCGCGCCCAGAGCTCCGCCGCCGCCCCCGGCATCACGGGCGAGACGAGCACCGCCACGATCCGCAACGCTTCCAGCGCGTCCCCGAGGACGGCGTCTACGGACGAACCGGGCTCGAGCTTCCACGGCTCGGCGGTCTCGAGCTCGGCGTTCGCCGCCCGGACGAGGCGCCATGTCGCCTCGAGCGCCTCGTGGGGCGCAAAGCGTGCCCAGGCCTCCCGGCACGCCGCGACCACCTCGGTCGCCACCTCACTGAGCCGGACGGCGGGTGCGGCGGGCCTCGGAGCGGGACCGATCCCCCCACACTTGCTCCCGACGACCGTGGCGACCCTTGCGAGCAGATTGCCGAGATTGTTCGCGAGGTCCGAGTTGTACCTCGCGACGAGGCCCTCGTAGGTGAAGTCGCCGTCCGCGCCGAGCGCCACCTCCCGGACAAGGTGGTAGCGGAGGGCGTCGACGCCGATGTCGGAGGCGAGCGCGACGGGGTCGATCTGGTTCAGCCTCGTCTTGGACATCTTCTCCCCGCCCACGAGCAGCCACCCGTGAACTATGAAGTGGGCCGGCGGGTCGATGCCCGCGGCGAGGCACATCGCCGGCCACCAGACGCAGTGGAAGCGGATGATGTCCTTGCCGAGCAGATGGTGGGCCGCCGGCCACCATTTCGAGAAGCGCTCGGGGTCGTCGCCGTAGCCGATGGCGGTGATGTAGTTGACGAGGGCGTCGTACCAGACATAGACGACGTGCGCGCCGTCCCAGGGCACCGGTACGCCCCAGTCGATCGAGGTCCTCGTGATCGAGATGTCCTGCAGGCCGCCCTTTATGATCCCGAGCGCCTCGTTGCGCCGGGACTCAGGGAAGATCGCCTGCGGATGTTCCTCGTACCACTCGAGCAAGGGCTGCTCGAAACGGGAAAGCTCGAAGAACCAGTTCTCCTCCGTGAGCCATTCCACCGGCCGCTCGTGCACCGGGCAGCAGTGCCCTTCGAGCAGGTCGATCTCGGGGTAGTAGGCCTCGCACGACACGCAGTACCAGCCCTCGTAGACGCCTTTGTGCATGAAGCCGTTGTCGTATATCGCCTGCATGAACCGTTGCACGCTTGCGAGGTGACGGGGCTCCGTCGTGCGGATGAAGTCGTCGTTGGAGACGTCAAGGGCCGCCCATGAGGCGATGTAGCGCCGGCTCGTGCGGTCGACCCACTCCTGAGGCGTCACTCCCTGCTGCTCGGCGGCGCGGGCGTTCTTCAAACCATGCTCGTCGGTGCCGGTGAGGAACCAAGTGTCGTCGCCGATGAGCCGGTGCCAGCGGGCGAGGGCGTCGGCATTGACCGTCGAGTAGGCCGTGCCGAGATGAGGGGCGTCGTTGACGTAGTAGATGGGCGTCGTCAGGAAGAAACGGCCAGGCACGCTCCCAAGTTACCGGTCGCCGTGGGCCAGCGAAGACTCGTAGGCGAACCGCTTCGACACGCCGAGGTCGGCAGCCACCTCGCTCGCGGCTTGCCGGCGGCTGGCGCCGGCCGCCATGCGCCGCTCGACCGCGCCCTGGACCTCCGCCTCGCTTGGCAAGGAGGGCTTGTTCGAGGGCGCGCCCGCTACCACGAGCACGTGCTCTCCGCGCGGCGGAGCCACAGAGTTGCGCTCGCATGCCTCGGCCAGGGTCCCGCGCCAGGTCTCCTCGAACCGTTTCGTGAGCTCCCGGCACACGGCCACCTTGCGTTGCCCCCCGCAGGCCGCGGCGAGATCCTGCAAGGTCGAGCCGACACGCTGGGGCGCCTCGTAGATGATGCTCGGGTGCCTCGCCGCCGCGATCTCGCCGAGGCGCGCGGCGCGCTGCGGCCCTCGTCGCGGCAGGAACCCTTCGAAGCGCCAGCGGGCAGTCCCCAGCCCCGCGACCACGAGGGCGCTCAAGGCCGCCGAGGGCCCGGGCACGGTCGTGACCTTGTGGCCGCAGGCGATCGCCGCGGAGATCAGCAGCTCGCCGGGATCGGAGATGGTGGGCGTGCCGGCATCGCTCACAAGGGCGACCGCGGCCCCTCGGTCGAGCAGCTCGAGGACCTCGGCGACGCGCTCGCGCTCGTTGTGGGCGTGCACCGAGAGCAGGCGGGCCGCCCGCAGTCCCAAACGGGCGAGCAGCTGTCCGGTGTGACGCGTGTCCTCGCAGCAAACGACATCGGCCTCTTGAATCCTGGCCGCGGCACGGGGCGAGAGGTCGCCGACGTTGCCGATCGGGGTGGCGACGACGACGAGCTCGCCACGAGCAGGCGGCTTGGCCCGTTCCGGGTCTGCGATCGTCAACCTTTGATCTCCAGCTGGTCACCGGGGGCGAGCTGCCACCTCGCGAAGGCGCCCGCCTCGGCTTCGAGCACGGACCGGCCTCCGCGGCGGGGAAGGGCGATCCTCTGGCGGCCCAAGGTCGTGGTGGCGACGACGCTCAGGTCATCGGTCAAGAACGCGACATCGATGGCGAAACGCATGCCGATGGTGTGCACCGAACGGGTGTGACGCAGCAGCAAGGCTCCCTCGAAGCTCTTCTTGCCCAGCAGGCCGCGCGATCTGGCCGCGAGCGACGAGGCGACCTCGACGCTCGCGAGCACCTCGCCATTACGCAGCAGCCATGCCATGTACCCGTCCCTGTAGCGCCCGAAGCCCCGAGCGGTGGCGAACCCAACGCTACCGAACGGCCGCTCGGCCGTGACCAAAAGCACCAGCGTGGGAGCCACTACACTGTCCCGCTTGTGTCCAAGCGAACTGTGAAGCGCAAGCTGCGCAAGAAGAAGAAAGCCAACCACGGCAAGAAGCCGAACTGCGGTCGCGGCTGATCCTCACACCTTCCAGTTCGCTCCCAAGCGGCCGAGCTCGGCTGCCAGCACGCTCGGCTTGTCGGACATGATCCCGTCGACTCCGAGGCTGACCAGCTGCTCCATCTCCGAGGGATCGTCGACCGTCCAGACGTGAACCGCCAGGCCGCAGGCGTGCGCGGCCTCAACGAAGCTCTCGTCCACGACCCTGAGCGGGCCGAGGCGCGCCGGGGGCTGCAGGGCGACGTAGCGCCCGATGTCGTCCTGCGGCGGCTCTCCGGCCTTCAGCCTGCGGTAGAACTCGGTCGTCGCCTGCTGGCCGGCCACGATGCCGACCTCGGGTGCCCACCTGGCGAACGCCGCCGTCGCCGTGTCCGAGAAGGAGGCCACGATCACCCCGTCCCTCCGGCCGTGCTCTGCCAGCTCCCGGGCCAGGGCCTCCTCGTAAGGAACGACCTCGGGGGCGGTGAGCTTGATGTCGAGGTTGAGCACGACGCCGGGGAAGGCCTCCAGCACCTCCGAGAGCGTTGCGACGCCGAGGTCCCGATCGGCGGGTGCTCTCCCCCTGAGCACGTAGTCCTCGGGAGGGCGACCTCGAACGGCATTCTCGCCGGGGCAGAACCAGTAAGCGTTGTCGAGCTGGCGCAGGTCCTCGAGGCGAGAACGGGCGATCTCCCCGTTGGCGTTGGTCGTGCGGTCGAGCGTCGGGTCGTGGCTGACGACAAGTCGCCTGTCGCTGGTGGCATGAACGTCGAGCTCGATCCCGGTGGCTCCGTGCTCGAGGGCCCGCCGGATCGCGTAGAGGGTGCTGGAAGGAGCCTCTCTCGCGCCCCCTTGGTGCGCGAAGGCGATCACCCGCCGCTCCAGCCAGGGGTTGTCACGCACGATCGCTGTCTACCAGCTGAATACGCTTCTCGCTCGGCAGGCGGGTAGCCTCGGCTCGCCATGATCGATCACATTCTCCTCGACGTCATCGCGGCCCTCCGCGAGGCGTTCGAGGGCGCGCTGCTGGAACAGCAAGCGGTCGAGGAGCGCTTCCAGGTTGACGTCTTCCTCGGCGACGTCGCCTTCGAGACCTCCTACAGCCTCCCTGGAGAGGACAGCCCCCCGCGAGTCAGGGCAGACCTCAGCCTGGATTGGCCGACCTGGAGCCAGAGCGCCTACCGGTCGTGGTCGATCGGCGAGCCTCCCGCCGAACCGCCGGAGCTCGTCGTCGAGATCGCGCTTCGCGTGCAGCGTCTCGCCGCGGTGCCCGACCCGGCCCTTGTGCTCTCCGCGCTTGCAGGTGAGGGACCCGAGTTCGGCTCGGAGCGCTTGGAGCAGTCCGGGCCGATGATCGAGCAGCTCTACGAGCCTTCCTCGGCGACTCCCGCCTGCGCCATCGAGATCGCCTACCAGGGCAGCATCCGGCTCGAGGAGCCTGTTCTGGACGATCCGACGAAGCTCGACGGTCAGGTCGCGGGCCTCGCCCGCTGGGTCGCCTCCGCACTCGTGCGCCTGGCAGATCTCGACCTGGCCTTCCTCCCGCCGGACGAGGACAGCGACCAGGTCTGAAGAGCCCGGCTGGTCCGAAGCGCCCGGCTAGAAGGGCGCGGCAAGGCCGGTTCGCGCTGCCAACGAGCGCAGCGAGACTCGGGGCTGGGCGCCGAGATGGGAGACGATCTCGGCCGCCGCCAGGGCTCCGAGCCGGCCCGCGACCTCGAGCGGCGCCCCGTGCACAAGGCCGTGGAGGACGCCGGCCGCGAAGATGTCGCCAGCTCCGGTCGTGTCGTCCACCGGGCCGACCGACCAGGCCGCGACACTGGCTCGCTCGTTGCCGTCCACCAGCACGGCGCCCCGAGGCCCGAGGGTCACCGCCACCACGAGACCCGGCCGTTCGAGAGCCTCGAGTGCCCCGGACAGGTCGCCTGCCCCGGTGAAGCGCCGTGCTTCCTCCTCGTTGGCAAAGAGCAGGTCCACTTTGTCATCGACGAGCGCGTTCAGTGCTTCGCCGTGGCGCTCGACGAGAAATGGGTCCGACAGGCTCAGAGCCACCAACCCGCCGGCCGACTTCGCCAGCTGGATCATCCGCTCCAGCGCAGCAAGGGTCCCAGGCGAGTCGAGCAGGTAGCCCTCGATGTACAACCCGGCGGCGGTGCCCATGTCAACCCGCTCGACCGCCTCGGGGTCGATCACGACGCCCGCGCCAAGGTTCGTCGCCATCGTGCGGCCCGAGTCCTCGGTGACGAGCACCAGGCACTGGCCGGTGGGCAGACCGGTGGCGCTGTGGCTCAGCACGCAGCGCACGCCGACCGCGGAGAGGTCGCGCTCATAGCGCTCACCGAGCGGGTCGGCACCCACCGAGCCGACAAAGGTCGGATGGTCTCCCAAAGAGGCGAGCCCGGCAGCAGTGTTGGCGGCCGATCCGCCGGCGACTTGGACCCAGGAAGGCACGAGCTGGAGGATCCTCGCGATCTGCTCGCCGTCGACAAGGGTCATCGACTCCGGCTCGACGCCCGATGCGGCAACGGTCGCTGCATCCACGTGCGCGAGCCGGTCGACGATGGCATGGCCTATGCACACAACCTCGGCCGTCCGACTGCCGAGCGGCTCGCCCGAGCCATTCGAGGCAACGTGAGACGATCCGGGCTCAGGCACGAGTCCTGACCGTAGCGGGTGCAGAGCCATGGCCGACTAGTCTTCGGTGCTCGTGACTTCGAACACAGACGAGACGGACTTCAGGCTTCCCCGCGACGTCGTGCCCACTCGCTACGAGCTCACCCTCGCTCCCGACCTCGACGCCGCCAAGTTCCTGGGTCATGAGCGGATAGAGCTCGAGGTGACGACGCCGACAAGCTCGATCGTCTGCAACGCCTCTGAGCTGCAGGTTTCCAACGCCATGCTGAGCTGGCCGGGCGGCTCACCTCAGCCGGTCGGGCTTGCGATCTCCTTCGACGAGGAGCTGGAGCGGGTCACCTTCACTCCGCCTCGCCAGATCCTGCCCGGGCCTTGTGTCCTCGAATGCGATTTCGCGGGCGTGCTCAACGACAAACTCCGCGGCTTTTATCGCAGCACGTTCCGGGACGAGCAAGGCCATGAGCAGGTCCTTGCCACGACCCAGTTCGAGTCGACCGACGCACGCAGGGCGTTCCCGTGTTGGGACGAGCCGGACCGCAAGGCAGTCTTCTCGGTCTCGCTCGAGGTCGATGCCGGCCTGCTGGCTATCTCGAACGCCGCCGAGCGCTCCTCTTCTGACCTCTCCGGTGGCAAACGTCGCCTCTGGTTCGCCGACACCATCCCGATGTCGACCTATCTCGTCGCCTTCGTCGTCGGCCCTCTCCAGATCACCGACGCCGGGAGCGTGGACGGCACCGCGCTGCGGGTGGTCCACACCGCCGGCAAGGAGCGGCTGACGGGCACCGCCATCGAGGCTGCGGAGCACGCGTTGCGCTTCTACGCCCAGTACTTCGACCAGCCCTATCCGGGCGACAAGCTCGACCTCGTCGCGATCCCGGACTTCGCCGCCGGAGCCATGGAGAACCTCGGCTGCGTCACCTTCCGTGAGGTCGATCTCCTGATCGACCCCACCCGCTCGGCGCGCATCGAGCGCGAGAACATCGCCACCACGGTCGAGCACGAGATCGCGCACATGTGGTTCGGGGACCTCGTGACGATGAGCTGGTGGAACGGCGTCTGGTTGAACGAGTCTTTCGCGACCTACATGTCCCTTTGCTGTTTGGACGACTTCAAGCCCGAATACGAGTGCTGGGTGAGCTTCAGCCGCGATCGCGAGATGGCGCTCTCCCTCGACGGGCTCCACTCCACGCGGCCCATCGAGTTCCCGGTGCACACGCCCGAAGAGGTCGAGTCGATGTTCGACGCCCTCACCTACGAGAAGGGGGCCAGCCTTCTCCGCATGCTCGAGCAGTACCTCGGCACGGACCGCTTCCGCGACGGCGTCCGCCGATACCTAGCCGCCCATCGCTACGGCAATACCGAGACGAGCGACCTGTGGGACGCCATCGAGGAGGCGGCAGACGGCAAGCCGATCCGGGCGCTCATGGACTCGTGGATCCGCCAGGGCGGACATCCGCTCGTGAGCGCGCGGGCGCAGGATCACGAGGTGTTTTTCTCCCAGGAGCCCTTCTCCTACCTGCCCGAGCACGACAGACCCGCCGGTTCCGCACCGAGCGCCATCGGCTTGAGCTGGCTCGTACCGGTGGCCATCGAGAGGCGGCCGGCTCACGGCCAGGGCGCCGGTACGGGGTGCCACTACGAGCTGCTCCGTTCGGAGCCCGTCCGCGTCCCGGCAGGCGACGGGATGCTCGTGGTCAACGTCGGTGGCAGTGGCGTCTACCGGTTGCGCTACGACGATGGGCTGCTCGGTGACCTCCTCGCCGGCTTTGACCGTCTCCAGCCGCTAGAGCGCTTCAAGCTCGTGGCGGACACCTGGGCCTGTGTGCTCGCCGGCCGGACGCCGCTCGAGCAGTTCCTCAGCGTCGTTCGCCGTCTCGAGGGCGAGAAGGACCCGAGCGTGTGGGCGATGGTCGCCGGGGCGCTCGGTTTGTTGGACTTCGCGGTCGCCGAGGACGACCGCGGCGCGCTCGAATCGTTCATCCAGTCGTTGCTCGGGCCTGAGCTCGCGCGCGTCGGGTGGGACCAGCGTCCGGATGACGACAACGAGGCGGCCCGGCGCCGCGCGGTCCTCATCGGAACCCTGGGCACGATCGGCGCCGACGCTGGCGTGCGGGCCGAGAGCCGCGAGCGCTTCCTCGCCCTCGGCCAGGGGGTGTCGCTGGACGCGGACATCGCCTCGGCCGTCTTGCACGTCGTAGCCACCACGGCAGGGCGCGCCGAGTACGAGACCCTCCTCGCCCGCTTCCGGTCTCCCGCCGACCCGCTGGAGGAACAGCGCTACCTCGACTCGCTCAGCTATGTGCGCGACCCGGAGCTCGCCGCTGAGACCTGCGAGCTGTGCCTGAGCGAGGTCCGGACCCAGGACGCCCCCTATCTCCTGCGCAAGCTCCTCATGAACCGGCTCGTCGGTCCAGACGTCTGGGAGTTCGTCACCGTTCACTGGGACAAGCTCTTGGAGCTGTACCCGGAGAACGCGGTCCCGAAAATGATCGAGGTGTCGCGTCTTTGCCAGCTGGATCCCGACGGCAGTCCCCGGCTCTCGCGCGAGGTCACGGCCTTCCTGGAGACGCATCGCCTCGGCGGCCAGCAGCGGACGGTGGACCAGAGCATCGAACGCCTCGAGATCAACGTCCGCTTCGTGCTCAGGCTACGGCCCCACCTGCGGTCCTTCCTCGCCAAGGCATGAGCTTGGAGGGCGTCGGTGAACCTCGCCATGGCGGCGACGACGTTCGCGCTCGTCATACCGGCGGAGCTGCCTGACAAGACTTTCGTCGCGTGCCTGGTCCTCTCCTCGCGTCACCGCCCGGTACCGGTCTGGTGCGGTGCCGTGGCGGCGCTCGTCCTCCAGGCCGGCATCGTTGTGGTCGCCGGCGGGCTGATCGCCCTGCTTCCCAAGCCGGCGGTGCAGTCGGTCGTGACGGCGCTGTTCCTGGGAGGTGCCGTCTACCTGCTGGCGACGACCGAACATGCCGAGCAGGAGCGCGGCGAGCTGCTGGCCTCGGGGGAGGACCGGTCGTTGGCCGCTGGCTCGAGCTTCTGGCGCGTCGCCGCCGTCACATTCGGCGTGGTCGCGATCGCCGAGTTCGGAGACATCACCCAGGTGCTGATAGCCAACCTGGCCGCCCACTATCGGGACAGGGCAGCAGTGTTCGCGGGCGCGACGGCTGGTTTTGCGCTGGGTCACCGTCGCAGGGGTCCTCGCCGGCCGCACGATCACGCGCTGGGTGCCTCTCACTGTCGTACGGCGGGTGTCGGGACTGGCCCTTTTGGGCTTCGGCATCTACACGATCGTCTCGCTCGCCACGAGCTGAGCCACCTGCGATGAGGCCGATGAGGATGGAGCGCCGATGAGCCCTCAGTCGAGACCACAGCTGCTGCTGGCGGCGGCACGTGCCACCAAGGGCTTCATGCCCGATGAGGAGGGCCTTGCCCTCGCCGCCGTCGCCCGACGCGCCGTGATGGCTGGTTTCTCCTCGATCGTCGAGGTCGGCGCCTACTGCGGCCGGTCGACACTGTACCTGGCCTCGGGGACCGCCCAGGCGATGGACGCCGGAGCGCCACCGGCCCTGATCTTCAGCGTCGACCATCATCACGGCTCCGAGGAGAACCAGCCCGGCTGGGAGCATCATGACGCAACGCTCCTCGACCGCGAGACCGGCCGCATCGACACACTGCCGTTTTGGAGAAGGGCGCTCGAGTCCGCCGGGGCGGAGGACCTCGCGGTCGCCGTCGTCGGTGACTCGCCGGCGATCGCCGCCCGCTGGAACGTCACCGCAGGCTTGGTGTTCATCGACGGAGGCCACGGCGAAGTGCCCGCCTGGGCTGACTACCGGGGCTGGGCCCCGCGCGTCGCCGAGGGCGGCTGGCTTGCGATCCACGACGTGTTCCCTGACCCCAGAGACGGCGGGCGCCCCCCCTTTGAGATCTACAAGCGCGCGCTCAGCGGGGGCGAGTTCGTGGAGGAAGCCTCGGCCGGCATAGGAAGCCTGCGAGTGCTCAGGCGGGAGGTGGGGGCGTCGGTCGGATCGAGATCGAGGCCCCGGGGAAGCGACCCGTCGACGAACAGCTGAGCGGCCGGGCTCAGCCCGGACAAGGCGTCCTCGGCGAGGACGATCGCCGCTGCCGTATAGCTCGAGCGCTCCCCCGGGGGATAGCTCGAGCCTTGCGGGTAGACCATGCCGGTGACGTAAGAACCGTCCGGGAGGCGGTGCTGGCGTGCCCAACCGAGCAGGTCCACCGCCTCGTCGCGCCGCCCGATCGACGCCAGGGCGATGGCGCACTCGGCCGTCTCCGCCGCGGTCACCCAGGGGCGGTGCGAGACACAGCGCACCCCTCGCCCGCCGATCACGAAGTCGGACCACCGCTCGTCGATGCGGCCTGCGGCCGTCTCGGGCTCGAGGGCTCCCACCAGCGCCGGGTAGTACCAGTCCATCGCGAACTCGTCCTTGGGCGCGAACCCGCCCGAGCCGTGGGCGACGGCGTGGCGCAGGCGGCCGGCGGCAAGCTCCCACTCCGGGCGCTCGAGGCCGAGCTGCAAGGCGCAGGCGATGGCGCACCGGAGGCTGAAGTACGCCGAGGCGGAGCCTGTCAGCAGCCCGTAGCTCCCCGGCGTCCCGTCAGGCTCGACCGACCACACCAGCTCCCCGCCAGGGCGCTGCCAGCCGATCACAAAGCCCATGGCCCGCTCGACCGGCTCCCAGAGATCCTCCAGGAAACCGGAGTCACCCGTGACGAGGAAGTGGTGCCACACACCCGTCGCCACGTAGGCAGAGACGTTGGTGTCCAGGCGGGGCTCTTCGACCTGGCCGCTCGCCAGGTAGTAGGTGTGCCACGCCCCGTCGGCGCGCTGGGTCGCCTGCAGCCACTCGAAGGCGCGCTCGGCCTCGCGCACCGCACCCCCCACGCTGAGCGCCATGGCCGCCTCGACGTGGTTCCACGGGTCGGCGTGGCCACCGGCAAACCACGGGATCATGCCGTTTCTCAACTGGACGGCGCGGATCCACTCGATCGTGTCGCCGATCGGCGCCCTGGCGATCGGCGTCCCGGCGATCGGCGCCCTGGCGATCGGGTCGCCGGCGACCTGACGGAGGGGCGTCATCATCGCTCTGCGCGCACCAGGTAGACGACGAGGCTCTTGCCCAACAAGGGGTTGAGGATCTTCTCGGGGACACGCGTCAGCGGCGTCTGAGCCGTTATGTCCCACACCAGGAGACGGTGGTAGCTGCGCACGGCCAGGCAGCGGTCGTTGTCCACTCCCACGAGGCAGCGCAGCCACCAGTAAGGGCTGTGCAGGGCGTGCGCGTGATGGGTCGCGACGAGCTCCAGACCTGCCTTGTCGAACCGCTCGAGCAGCTGGCGGCGCCGGTAGATACGCACATGACCGCCCGGGACGGTGTGATAGCGCTCCGAGAGCGCCCAGTTGACGAGCTCGGGCCCGTAGCGGGGCACGCTGATGGCGAGCAGGCCTCCGGGACGAAGCACCCGGGCGAGCTCGGCCATGGCCGAGGAGTCGTCGGGCAGGTGCTCGAGCACCTCGGCACAGATGACCTTGTCGAAAGCCCCGTCAGGAAACGGCAGCCCCAGCGCGTCACCTCTCACCGCCACCCCCGCCCCGCTCTCGGGAACCTCTCCGGCCGCGATCATCGCTGCCATCAACCCGGTGACGCCTTTGACCTCGACCGAGTCGGAATCGAGGGCGACGACGAGCGCCCCGCGACGCAGGCACTCACAAGCGTGCCGGCCCGCGCCACAGCCCAGGTCGAGGACGCGCTCGCCCGGGCGCAGGCCGAGACGGCCGAAGGCGACAGTCAGCACGCCAGAAGCTCGAGGTACTGCTCTGCGGTGGCCCGGGCGGTCACCGGCCAGGTGAAGCGCTCGGCGACGCGCCTGCGGCCGGCGTCGCCGAGGCGATGGCGGAGCACCTCGTCCGAGAGGACCGCCCCGATCGCCCGGGCGAGCGCGTCCGGATCGTCGGGTGGCACGAGCAGCGCCGACACGCCGCTCGGGCCCGCCACCTCGGGCAGGGCGCCGCCGGTGGTGGCGATGAGCGGCACGCCGCAAGCCATCGCCTCGATCGCCGGCAGAGAGAAGCCTTCGTAGAGCGACGGCACGACGGCGAGCTCCGCCTCGGCGTAGAGATCGACGATCTCCTGGTCGCTCAGCCCGGAGACGAAACGGACCGCCCGCGCCAGGCCGAGCCGGTCCAGCGCGGCAGGGATCGTGCTGCCGTCTCGCAGCCGTCCCACGACCACCAGATGGGCGTCCTCGCGCTCGGCGCGCACCTTCGCGAGCGCCTCTAGAAGCGGGACGAGCCCTTTCATCGGCACGTCGGAGCTCGCCGTCGTCATGATCCTGCCCGGCACCCGCGCGACAGCCGGCATCGGCCGGAAGACCGAGCTGTCGACGCCGACGGGGACGACGGCAATGCGCTCGAGCTCGACGCCGAGCTGATCGGCGATGTCGCGCCGCGACGACTCGGAGACGGTCACCACGCGCTGGATCTTGCGCGCCACCCGCGCCTGCATCCCGACAAAGCCGTACCAGCGCCGCAGTGTCAGGCGCCGCTGCCATCGGTCCGCGTGAGCGAGGTCGAGCTCGCGATCGACAGTGATGGGATGATGGATCGTGGCGAGCACCGGCCAGCCGTCTTTCATCATGCCGGCGACACCCCGCCCGAGGCTCTGATTGTCGTGGACGAGGTCGAAATCCGAGCGGCGCCCGGCGAGCAAGCGGCGCGCCCGCAGGCTGAAGGTGAGCGGCTCGGGAAAGCCTGCCGTGCACATGAGCGCGAACTCGAGGACGTCGGTCGGAGAGGTGAACTCGCGCAGTTTCGGGACACGAAACGGGTCCGGCTCCCGGTAAAGGTCCAGGCTCGCGACCTTGACCAGCTCCACCGGCTCCTCGAGCTCGGGATAGGGCGGCCCGGAGAACACCGTCACCGAGTGCCCGAGCGCCGTGAGCTCGCGCGTCAGATGACGCGTGTAGACACCCTGGCCGCCACAGCGCGGATTGCCTCTGTAGACGAGGTACGCAATTCGCAGGCAGCGGGGCCGGTACGGCTCTGGCATAGCCGTCTAGCCTCTCCCGCACCGCTCCCATAAGCAAGCGGTCGCCCGCCTCGACGAGCGCCGGAACCCTTCCAGCCCGGCGAAGTTCTCACTACTATGGAGCCGTGCGGATCGCCGCGTGCCGATCGCGCTGGGCCTCCTCCTGATGGCAACCGACATCATCCACCTTTCCGACATCGTCCGCAGCCCGCTGCTCGGTGGCGACGGGGAACGCATCGGCCGGGTCGAGGACCTGATCGCGCGTCCTGGCGAACAGGCACATCCCCCCGTGAGCGGGATCGTCGCGACGATCGGCCGCCGGCAGCTCTTCGTGCCGATGTCGCTCATCGGGACCGTCAGCCCCGGCTCCGTCCAGCTCCAGGGCGAGACCCTCAATCTGGCCCGTTTCGAGCGGCGACCGGGCGAGCTGCTCTTGGCAAGGGACCTGTCGGCGAGGCATCTGATCAACATCGTCGGCGCACGGCTCATCCGGGCGAACGAGATCGAGCTGGCCGCCGTCGACGGCACCCTGGAAGTCATCGGAGTCGACCCGTCGAGTCGGCCGGTCCTGCGCAGGCTGCTCCCGCGCATGCTCGCCAAGCGCATACCGGCCAAGGCCATCGTGGACTGGGAGAGCATCCAGCCGTTCGTCGCCCACGTGCCGACGGCCATGCTCCGCATCCCCTACCGCAAGCTCGCCCGCCTCCACCCCGCCCAGATCGCCGACCTCGTCGAGGCGGCCTCGCACGAGGAGGGCGAGGAGATCATCAATGCCGTCGGTCAGGACCTCGAGCTCGAGGCGGACGTCTTCGAGGAGCTGGACACGGGCCATCAGCTCGAGTTCTTGAGCACGCGCTCGGACAAGGAAGCGGCCCGGCTGCTGGCGACGATGGCACCAGACGATGCAGCCGACCTGATCGCCGACCTCGAGCAGGACCGCCGGCTCGCGGTCCTCGAGGCGTTGCCCCAGCCGGACCAGGTCAAGGTCCGGGCCCTGCTCAGCTACAACCCCGAGACCGCGGGCGGGCTCATGAGCCCCGAATTCCTCTCCCTGCACGGCGACACCATCGTCTCGGACGCGCTCGAGGAGATCCGCCGAAGCCCGGTGGCACCCGAGGCGCTCGGAGTCATCTACACCACGGACGAGGAGGGCCGGCTCACCGGCACGGCCTCGGTCGTCCGTCTCCTGAAGAGCCCGTCGGGGGCGCGCATCGGTGACGTGGCCGACCTCGACCCTCAGGCGGTGAGACCCGACGCCGACCTGCACTCCATCGTCCGGAGAATGTCGGACTTCAACCTCGCCGCCGCGCCCGTCATCGACGATGAGCACCACATGATCGGTGTCGTCACCGTCGACGACGTGCTCGAGCTTCTCCTGCCGACTGGGTGGCGACGCGACTTCGGGATGACCACCTCCGACGAGTAAGAGCGCCGGCTCGCCCGCTGGGCCGGGATACCTCCGGCAAGTGGACCGGAAGTGAGCTCAGACGGCTAGGATTGTGCCCGCAAGCAGCCACGCCTTCTCCGGAGACGGTGGGCGCAGTGTACCCGGTGTCATCGCCGGGCTGAAGCCGGTACCCGCCGGCGCCACTCGCTCAAAGGCAGGTTGACGATGGGTCAGGAAACGGAGCAACCCTGAGTACCGACGGTTGGTTACCGGACCAACTTCACGTGTGCGCAACCAAGGAGGAGCGACTGCTCCGCTGAGGCCTGCTTGACCTCTGGTGTGCGTGCGCAACCAATCACGCCCACGCACACCCACTACGCCAACGATGGCGCGAGAGGTCACCATGGTCGAAAAGCTGCTTCCAGGCGACGAGGAGGAGGTGAACGACACCCTCCTCGGCGACGAAACCGAGCCCGAAGGACACTTCGACGCGCCCAGCGCCGTCCTCGACAGCGCGCACGTGGGCGACATCCAGGGGGCTTTCGGAACGATCCGCGAGCACGACCTCGCTGCCCGGCGGTCCTGGGGGAAAAAGCTCCTCACGCTGCTCGCCATCATCGGGCCGGGCCTCATCGTGATGGTGGGCGACAACGACGCCGGGGGCGTCTCCACATACGCCCAGGCCGGGCAGAACTTCGGCCTCAGCCTGCTGTGGACCCTGCCCCTGCTCATCCCTGTCCTCATCGTCAACCAGGAGATGGTCGTGCGCCTCGGAGCGGTGACAGGCGTCGGCCATGCCAGGCTGATCAACGAGCGATTCGGAAAGTTCTGGGGGGCATTCTCCGTCGGCGACCTGTTCATCTTGAACTTCCTCACGATCGTCACCGAGTTCATCGGCGTGGGCCTCGCCCTCGGCTACTTCGGCATCTCCCCCTACATCTCGGTCCCGATCGCAGCGATCGGCCTGATCGCCATAACCGCCTCGGGCAGCTTCCGCCGCTGGGAACGCTTCATGTTCATCTTCGTGGCGATGAACTTCCTCGTGATCCCGCTCGTGATCCTGGTCCACCCCCACGCCGGCCCTGTACTGCACGGCTTCCTGGTACCGGGCGCCCAGGGCGGTATGTCGTCGACGGCTGTGCTCCTGATCATCGCCATCGTCGGAACGACAGTGGCGCCCTGGCAGCTTTTCTTCCAGCAGTCCAACATCGTCGACAAGCGGATCACGCCTCGCTGGATCAACTACGAGCGTGCCGACACCGTCATCGGCTCCCTCGTCGTAGTGATCGCGGCCACGGCGCTCGTCGTCACCCCGGCCTTCGCCTTCCGGGGCACCGCCTTCGCCGGTCACTTCGTGAACGCGGAGCAGGTCGCCCGCGCTCTCGAGCACGTCGTCGGGCACGGCACGGGGCCGCTGTTCGCGCTCGTGCTGCTCAACGCCTCGATAATCGGAGCCGCCGCCGTGACCTTGTCCACCTCGTACGCCTTCGGTGACGTGTTCGGGCTCCACCATTCTCTCCACCGAAGCTTCGCCGAGGCGAAGCAGTTCTACATCCTGTTCAGCTCGCTGGTGATCTGCGCGGCGGCAATCGTGCTGATACCGCGGGCGCCGTTGGGGCTGATCACGACTTCGGTGCAAGCTCTGGCGGGGGTGCTTCTGCCCAGTGCGACGGTGTTCTTGCTCTTGCTCTGCAACGACAAGGAAGTCCTCGGGCCCTGGGTCAACCGCCCGTGGCTGAACGTGCTGGCCGGCTTCATCGTGGCCGTGCTGCTGGCCCTTTCTCTGATACTGATGGCGACGACGGTCTTCCCGAGTCTTCAGGTCGTCACGTTCGCCCTGGTCCTGGGTGCCATCATCGCGGCAGGGTTCTTGGGTGTGGGATTCTGGTCGGTCCTGCCGGCCCAGCGCGCTCGTCGCCAGGCCACCGCCCGCCTTGCCGCGGCCGCTGCCTCCCAGCACCCTGTACGGCGCGAGACCTGGCGGATGCCACCGCTCGCCCTCCTCGAGCGACCCGTCTGGTCGCGTGGGCGCACCTCGGCGATGTGGATCCTCCGCCTCTACCTGGTCGCGGCCGTGCTCCTGCTCATCGTCAAGGCGGTGCAGCTCGGCACGGCTCATTGACGCCGGCTCAGGCCCAGGCGCAGGGTCTCCGCGGACTCTCGGCCAGGACCCCGGCGGGCTAACCTCCCCCAGGTGGCTCCCCCCGGCGACGAGCGAAGAAAGCCTCCAGGGCAGCTCCTGGCGGAGCCGGGGCTCTCGCCGGAGCATCTTCGCGAGATCGACAAGCTTGCCTCGACCTGCATCGCAGCGGACGGTGGGCGTCTCAAGCTCGAGCGACGAACCCTTCAGACAAGACCGCCCGAACAGGTCAACGACTTCTTGTGGGTCGGGCCCGGTGGCCTCGTCGGTTTTCTCGGCCTCTACGGCTTCCGGTCGGACCAGCTCGAGATCTGCGGGATGGTCCATCCCGCCCACCGTCGCCAGGGCGTCTTCTCCCGGCTGTTCGAGGCCGCGATCGCCGAGGTGGACAACCGGGGCGCGCCGCAGGCACTCTTGGTCGTGGACCGGCTCTACGCAGCCGGGACAGCCTTTGCCCAGTCGGTCGGGGGTGAGCTCGAGCATTCCGAGCACCGCATGGTGCTGCGGCGCGAACCTGCCGCTTTCGTTCCCGACCCGCTCGTCAAGGTGCGCCAGGCCGAGCGGGGCGACGTCGCCTTCGTCGTCGCATGCCTGGGGGAGGCCTTCGGCCTCCCCGTCGAGCAACTGAAGACCGACGACATAGAGGCGCTCGTCGAGCATTTCCCGGGGACCCTCGTCATCGAGCGTTCAGACGAGCTGGTCGGGACGGTTCGTGTCGAACGCAGCGACGACGCGGCAGACATCTACGGGTTCGCGGTCTCGCCGCAGTTCCAGGGCCGCGGGATCGGCCGACAGGTGCTGTCAGGTCTCTCCCGGGACCTCGTCGCCGAAGGCCTGACCAGGGTGGGGCTCGAAGTCTCGTGCACCAACGACAGCGCCCTCGGCCTCTATCTGAGCTGCGGGTTCGACGTCACAGGGACGGAGGACTACTTCGCCGTGTCACCGAGGCACGCGTCAGGACCCTAAGTTGGCTGCCATGCGCTATCGAACACTCGGAGGAACCGGCATCGAGGTAAGTCCCTACTGCCTCGGCGCCATGATGCTCGGCCAATGGGGCAACCCGGACCACGATGAGGGGGTGCGCATCGTGCACGCCGCGCTCGATGCGGGCATCAACTTCATAGACACAGCAGACGTGTACTCCGCCGGCGAGTCCGAGGAGATCGTCGGCAAGGCCTTGAAGGGACGGCGCGACGACGTCGTGCTCGCCACGAAGGTCCACAGCAACATGGGCCCCGGCCACAACCGCTCAGGCAACTCGCGTCGCTGGATCCGCTATGAGGTCGAGCAGAGCTTGCGGCGACTCGGCACCGACCGGATCGACCTGTACCAGATCCACCGCCCTGATCCCCGTACGGACATAGAAGAGACCTTGTCGGTGCTGACCGACCTCGTCCGCGAGGGCAAGGTCCGCGCCATCGGTTGCTCGACGTTCCCAGCCGAGCTGATCGTCGAGGCGCACTGGGCGGCCGAGAGGCGCTCCCTCGAGCGATTCCGGTGCGAGCAGCCGCCGTACTCGCTATTCGCCCGCGGGATCGAAGCAGGAGTGCTGCCGGTCTGCGAACGCTACGGCATGGGCGTCATCGCCTGGAGCCCGCTCGCAGGCGGTTGGCTGACCGGCAAGTACCGGCACGGCAAGGAGGTCGACATGACCACGGGACGTGCGTCGCGGATCCCGCAGCGTTTCGATCCGAGCCTGCCCGCGAACCAGCAGAAGTTGGACCTCGTCGAAAAGCTCGAAGCCGTGGCCGACGAAGCCGGGGTGCCGCTCAGACACCTCGCCCTGGCCTTTGTGGTCACGCATCCGGCCGTGACCGCCGCCATCATCGGGCCGAGGACGATGGACCAGCTAGAGGACCTGCTCTCAGGCTCGGAGGTCACCTTGGACGACGCCACCCTCGACCGTCTCGACGAGATCGTCCCGCCGGGGGTCACGATCAATCCCGCCGATGCCGGGTGGCAGAGCGAATCGGTTACCCAGGCCTGGCGGCGCCGGCGGCCGCCCGAGACACGTGCCGCCGGCTGAGCGTGGCGCCGGCTTGGACCTTCACCAGCGCGGGCTGACGCCTCGCTGCTGACGGGTCGCTGGTGAGCGGCTCGCCGGCTTGGGTCCTCACCAGCGAGGCATATAACCCCCGCGGCCCATGGCGGCGCTCTCAAAGGGATCAACTGACTCGTCGACGCCGCCTCTGACCTCGGTGATCCAAGGCAGGCGCTCTTTCAAGAGGCGCTCGACGCCTCCCTGCAATGTCACCGCGGAGATGGCGCAAGAGCCGCAGGCACCCTGAAGTTGCACTTCGACGACTCCGGTGTCGTAGTCGACCTCGACGACGGCGAGGTCCCCCCCGTCGGCCTGGACGGCAGGGCGCATGAGATCGAGCAGATCATCGAGCGCTTCCTTGCGCCGATTGCGCTCGGCTTCATCCATCGGATCGCCAGAGGACCTGGTGGACACATCGACCGCCGCGGGGACCGCTGGCCCCGCCCCAGGAGGAGTCGCAGCTGTCCTCGTTGAATCGTCCTGCACCGACCGCCTCCTCTCGCGTGTCTCTCGGGCTTGTCGACCCACACCGATGTTAAGAGGTCGTAGGCTTCAATCATGCAGCTCGTCGTGCTCGCAGCAGGCTTCGGTCGCCGCTTCGGCGGTCTGAAACAGCTCGTCCCTGTCGGGCCGGAGGGCGAGACGCTCATGGACTACACGGCCCGCGACGCCCTCGCCGCCGGTTTCGACGGCGTCATCCTCATCGTACGCGAGGAGATCCAAGACGAGCTGCTCAGCCATGTAAGGTCCTCCTGGCCGGCCGATCTGCCCGTCGTGCCTGTCGTCCAAGGACCGATCGCAGGCACCGCGCAAGCGGTGGAGTCCGCCCGGCCCTTCGTCGACGGGCCCTTCGGCGTCGCCAACGCGGACGACCTCTACGGCAAGCAGGCGATGGCGACGCTCGCAGATCAGCTCCGCAAGGGCAACCCGGGCGAGCACGTACTCGTCGGCTACCACCTCAAGGACACGGTCATCACCGACGACACCGTCACCCGTGGGCTTTGTCAGATCGAGGCCGACGACTACCTGAATCGCATCGTGGAAAGAAAGGTGCGGCGCCTTGGTGACGGGACCTTCGAAGGCTCCCCGATCGCGGGGGGCGCCGGAAGCACGCAGCACATGAGCGGGGAAGAGCAAGTGAGCATGAACCTCTGGGGTTTCTCGGAATCGATGCTCGATGAGATCGATGACGGGCTCGACGCGTTCGATCCCGACACCGCCCCACACGAGGAGGGCAAGCCGCCCGAGCTCCTCCTGCCCGAGGTCGTCGGCAAGGCCGTGGCTGAAGGGCGGGCCCGTATCCGAGTCGTCCCCTCGAACAGCCGTTGCATCGGGCTCACCCACCCGGACGACCTACCGCTCGTCCGCTCGCTCATCGCCGAGGGGCCGACCGGCTGAGCCGTCCGATGTCGCGATCGCGCCGGCTTGTGCTGGCTCTCATCGTCGACCTTGTCCTGGTGGCAGTCGAGGTCGCCGGAGGGGCGTTCGCCCATTCGACCGGTCTCGTGGCGACCGCGGGCCACGACCTGGCAGATGCCGCCGCCCTGGGGCTCGCCCTCGTCGCCACCCGGCTCGCCCTCAGACCTGCGACAGCGGCGCGGTCGTTCGGGTACCACCGGGCGACGATCATCGCTGCGCTCGCGAACGCGACTGCGATCGTTCTCGTAGGCCTCGGCGTGGTCGTGCTTGCTGCCTACCGGCTCGCCCACCCGGCCCACACCCAAGGCGGGCTCGTGGTGATCTTCGCCGCCGCCGGCCTCGTCGGCAACGCGGGCGCGGCCCTTGTTCTGCGAGAGCACACGCGCGACCTCAACTTCCGGGCCGTGGCCCTGCATTTCACCGGTGATGCCGGTGCCGCCCTCGGCGTGGTCGTGGCGGGGACGGTGATCCTCACGACGGGACGTTTCGAGGCGATCGACCCGGCCGTGGCACTGCTCATCACGCTGCTCATCGGCGCCGAGGCCTGGCGGCTCGTTCGGGCGAGCCTGGACGTGCTGCTCGAGTCGACCCCACCCGACCTCGACGTGGCAGCCCTCGCTTCGGCCGTCTCGGCCGTCCCGGGAGTGACCGCCGTCCACGACCTCCACTGCTGGAGCCTCTCGAGCGACTTCAGGGCGCTCTCGGCCCACGTCGTGCTCGATGGGCATCCGACCCTCGAAGAGGCACAAGTCATCGGGGAGCGGGTGAAAAGCTCACTCGCAGAACGCTTCCACGTCGCCCACACGACTCTGGAGATGGAATGCGAGCCCTGTGCGGAGGACGTCGCCGAGGCCTGCGCGGTCGACCCCGTCTCTCACGCTCTCGGGTGAGGCTGCAAACTCCCGCCGCCAGGCGGCGGCCGTATCGTCGGGCCGATAGCGTCCGAGCCGATGTGTGGTCGTTTCGTCGCCAGCCGCCCCGTCAGGGAGATCGCCCGGCTGCTCGAGGTGGACGAGGTGGACGTGCCCCCCGAGCTCTCTCTCCCGCGCTGGAACGTCGCACCACAGGCGACGGTGCTCGCCGTGACCGAGCCGCGCCCCGAGCCTGGGCACAGACGCCTCTCGGCCTTCCGTTGGGGCCTCGTCCCCTGGTGGGCGAAGGATCCCTCGATCGGGGGACGCGCTTTCAATGCGAAGGCGGAGACCGTCCGCGACAAGCCCATGTTCCGGGGCCCGATCGAAAAACAACGCTGCGTCGTTCCTGCGGACGCCTTCTTTGAGTGGGCCCCGGCTTCACGAAGCGATCCGGTTCGTCGCAAGCAGCCCTGGTGCTTCACGGCGCCAGGCTCAGGGTTGCTCCTGCTGGGCGGCCTCTGGGACCAGTGGCGGCCTCGCCACGATCAGTCCGCGCCACCGCTGCGGACCTGCACGATCCTCACCACCGACGCGAACGACGTCGTCGGCCCTGTCCATGACCGCATGCCGGTGCTGATCACCGAAGAAGACCTCGAGGAATGGCTTTCCCCCGACCCGCTCTCATCCGGCGAGCTCGACCGCCTGATCCGTCCCGCTCCACCCTCGGCTCTGGAGGCGTTCCTGGTGTCGACCCGGGTCAACGACGCACGCGAGGAAGGGCCCGAGCTCGTCGAGCCCTTGGCCGAGGGGCCTGGTGCGAACGCCGAGCCCGGTGGGGACTCGGGCAGCGAACGGCCTGGTCAGGAACGGTCCGCTGCGCACGCCGAGACCGCTGGGAAACCGCCCGATGACGGTGAAAGGAGCGGTGTCGCTCAGCGGTTCTGACCGGGCGGGTGCCGTTGCCCGGCAAGGCCTTGCTGTTCGGGGCGATCCAGTTGCTCGGCCTGTTGCGCCCGTTCGATCCGGCGGCGCCTCGCAAGCGCTCTTCGCGTAGCGTCCGCGATGCCGGCGCCGTCCAGCCCGAGCCGGGAAAGGATCGCGTCGGGCTTGGCGTGCTGAAAGTATTCGGTCGGGACGCCGAGCACCATCTGACGGGGACCGGGAAGCCCACCGGCGTCGGCCAGCCGGTCGGCCTCGCGCAGCAGGTACGAGCCGGCGCCACCATGTGCCAGCCCGTCCTCGGCGGTCACCACCAGCCTCGAGCGCGCGATCGCCTCCAGCAGCTCGGGGTCGGCAGGGCGGATGACCCGGGCGTCGAAGACGTCGGTCTCGATGCCGTCGCTGAAGAGCTCCGCCGCCGCGACCAGCACCGCGCGGGTCATCTTGCCGATGCCAACGAGGACGACCTCTCCGGTCCCGGTTCTCAACCGGCGCGCCTTGAGACCGGTCCCCGGCTTGGCGAGCGGACCCGGCGAGGGAGTCTTCGGGTACCGGATCAACGATGGCCCGGGGAGCTTCAAGGCTTCGGCAAGCATCGGGGCTATCTCCGCGGTCTCAGCGGGGCAGAAGATCGCGCAGCCCGGTATCTGGAGCGCTTGCACGAGATCGTAGATACCGTGGTGGCTCGGCCCGTCATCCCCGGTGACCCCAGCCCGGCCGGCACAGATCACGACCGGCAGGTTGTGAAGGCCGACGTCGAGGTTCCACTGGTCCACCGCTCTGGCGAGGAACGTCGAATAGATCGCCACGACGGGGCGCAAGCCGCTCATCGCCATCCCCGCCGCCGCCGTGAGGGCGTGCTGCTCGGCGATCCCGACGTCTACGAAACGCTCAGGGTAGTGGTCCTGGAACGCCAGCAGCCCTGTCGGGCCGGGCATGGCGGCCGTGATCGCCACGATGCGCTCGTCCTTGGCCGCCAGATCCACGAGCGCCGCGGAAAAGACCTCCGAGTAGCTCTCCCCGGCACCAAGTGGCCCTGGCAATCCGCCGTCGTCGGTCGAAGCGCTCACCAGAGACCCGGGGCGTGCCGGCCCGCGCCCGCCGGGGCGGCTCGCCGGTACCGGCGAGGTCGAAGCCTTCATGTCGTGGAGGCAGGCGATGTCGTCGGCCTCTGCCGGGGCGTAGCCCTTCCCCTTGGTCGTCACGACATGAAGCACGATCGGGCCGTTCCAGCTCGCGGCCCGGCGAAGGGACTGCTCGAGCCCGCCGATGTCGTGCCCGTCGATGGGTCCCGTGTAACGGATGCCGAGCGCCTCGAAGAACATGCGCGGCTCGACGACCTCGCGCACGGCCGCGCTGAGCCCATGGAACGATGTGAAGGCGAGGGAGGACACGCCGCCCGGCAGGTCCTCGACCAAGTGACGGACTCGTTCACGGACCTGGAGATAGCGCGGGTCGAGCCGCAGTTGGGTGAGCGAGACCGACAGTTTCGAGACCGTCGGTGCGTAGCTCCTGCCGTTGTCGTTCAGCACGATGAGCACCCGGGCGCCCGAATGGCCGAGGTTGTTGAGCGCCTCATATGCCATCCCGCCCGTAAGAGCGCCGTCGCCGACCACCGCGACCACGAAACGACCACCGGCTTCGGGATCGGTCCTGCCCTCGAGGCGAAGGGCCGTGGCGATGCCGTGGGCGTAGCTGAGCCCCGCGGAAGCATGGGAGTTCTCGACCCAGTCATGAAGCGATTCGGCCCTCGACGGGTACCCGGAAAGCCCACCTTGCTGCTTGAGCTGGGTGAACGCGTCACGGCGGCCGGTCACGAGCTTGTGAATGTAAGCCTGGTGCCCGGTATCGAACAGGAAGATGTCATCAGGGGAGTTGAAGACGCGGTGCAGGGCGAGCGTGAGTTCGACGACACCGAGGTTGGAGCCGAGGTGGCCACCGGTGCGTGAGACGGTCTCCACTATGAAGTCGCGGATCTCTCCCGCGAGCTGGTCGCACTCAGCAAGCGATAGGGCCTTGAGATCGGAGGGTGAATTGATGGATTCGAGGATCATCTGAGCATCGAATCTCAGGCTATCGGACGGGCGCAGCGCGAGTCTGACCAGCTGGTCAACCCGGCCACAGGCGATCGGTCGGGTGCCTGGGCGGTCCGCACGCTGACGGGGCCGGGCACGCAGTTCATCGGGTTGGCCTGCGATCTCGGGTGAGCGCCTGAGTGACCAGCCTCACGACGCGCTCGCGAGTGGCCGATGCGCTCTCGATCACCGGGACACCGCCCTCGAGATCGGTGGAGACGAGGCCACGACGGGCTTCGAGCTCGGGCCGGAGCGCCACCACGACGGCGCGGTCGTGCCAACTCGGGCGCTCGAGCAGGAGCAAGAAGGCGAGGAACGACTCGCGCTGCTCGCCGACACACTCGTAGGGCTTGCGCCCGGCGGCACACAGGTCCCAGAAGCCCTCGACTTGCTCGGGGTCGTCCAAGAGGTTGCGGCCGAAGATGGCCTCCAAGCGATCGGGCTCGAGAAACGGCGCCAGCACCAAGAACACGAACCGGCACTTCGGGCACTGCCCGCACCAAGCGTCAAAACGAGCGCCGGGTCGGTAAGCCTGATTGCAGCTGAGAAAACCGGCGTGGTAGGCGGGCAGGTCCGCGAACCACCTCGCGATCTCGAGCTCGCCGCACGAGCGCAGCCCGGAGCCGTACTCGATCGAGCTGGAGACCGATTCTCGGATGACAGAGCGCAACCCGAGCTCGCACTCTGTGCTCTTGCTCCATTGGTGGTTGACGGCAACGTCGTCGATGAGCGCGGTGGCCTCGTCGGCCGAGCGCTCGAGCGCCATGAGCGTCGTGTCATAGCCATAGACGTACCCCGCCGCCACGGCGATGAGCGACACGATGGCGGTTATCGGCACGTGACCGTTCAGCGCCCCGGCCGAGTTGAGCTCCAGCAACCGGGGCGAGATGGTTCGCGTGATGGAGGCGAACGGCAACCCTGCGACATCAGCGATGCGCTCCATGGCGGGACGCTTGTTGATCGCCACCAGCCAGGTCGGGACATCCTCCGGCGGGCCCGCGGCCTTCAGGGCTTCCACCAGCACGATCGAGTCCTTCCCCCCGCCGATGGGTACCGCGATCCCAGGTCGCGGGGCATCGCGAACCTGCTCTGCGGCGTCCCCAGTCCCTGTGGGCACGCCGGCAGCCACCCCGCCGGGCGGATGTCCGCGCTCTTGCTCAACTTTCAACTCGAAATCAACCGGCACCTGCAGCTGGTTGGCCACCGCGAACTCGCGCAGGCCCTTGTCGTACAGGTCGTGGACGAGCCCTGCCTCAGCCCGGCTGAGCGGCCCCGTCTCGACGAGGATCCTCTCCGGGGCCGCCGCCTTGTAGTAGCTGACACCGGCGGCAAGATGCACGAGCCGCAGCGCGCGCTCGATGCCGTTCCCCGAACGCGACCCGAGCGGCGGCCCACCTAGCTCGACGGTCTCGCGAAAGCTGTGGGTGTCGTCGAAGGCGTAGTCGAAGCGGGCCGTGTTCTTCGCAGGGTCGAAGTCGAAGCTGACGATCCTGAACGTCTCGACGTTCTCCAGCTCAGGCGCCGTCACGACGTCCCCGTTCGCCATGCTCGGCCTTGACGGCGCGCTCGGCCCCAAGAGCGTGCTCGAGCCCGACGACGTGCCTGAAACGCCGGCTGCGGTCGAGGTAGGTCCCCTCGTCATGCGGGGTCGGCGCCGCCGGCGAGAAAAGCACCGCTGTGATCTCCGGACAGGAGGCGGCGAGGGCGACGGCCGCCTCGAGCGAAGGTGCGGGCCGCCGTTGGGCGGTGCTGGAGATGCGCCCGAGGGCGGTGGCGATGGCCGCTCCGGCTTCTCCGATCCAAAAGACAAACGGTTGCGGCGAGCTTGACTGGATCGCTCGGGCGAGCGGCGTGTAGTCGACGCCTCGGTCGTGACCGCCGACGATCAGCGCCACCTGTCTTCCGGCAAAGACCTTGAGCGCGGCAAGCGTCCCCTCGGGATTGCTGGCGAGCGCGTCGTCGATGTAGCTGACGCCGTCGACGACCCCGATCGGCTCCAACCTCGATCTCGGTGCCGTGACTGCCGACAGCTCGTACTCCAGCCGCTTCTTGTCGGGCAACTCGCCGGTGAGCAGGAGACCGGCCGTGACCGCACCGCAGGCGTTGAGCAGGTTGTGCTCCCCCAGCAGCTGAAATCCCTCGAGGTCAAGGGGCCCGAGATCGGAGGCGACGACCTTGGCCTCTTCGAGGCGCACCGGGCCGCCCTCGCCATAGAGGACTCTGCCGGCCAGTTGCGAGCTCCGGGCGACCGCCTCTTCGCAGCATCCGTTGACGACGACGGGGATCCCGTTGCGATGCGAGAACAGGCGCAACTTGTCCTCGTAGTAATTCTCGAGGCTCCGGTGCCACTCGAGATGGTCGGGTGCGAGCAAGGTGAGGACGCCGACGGTGGGCGAGGTCGTGAGCTCGGCCGTCTGGTAGCTCGAGAGCTCGACCACGAACACGTCATGGGCGGCATCGTCGTACAGCTCCGTCAAAGGACGTCCGATGTTGCCAGCAAGCGCGACGTCCAGCCCACAGGCACGAATAGCGGCCGCCGTGAGCATCGCGGTCGTCGTCTTTCCCTTGGACCCGGTCACCGCCACGACCCGCCGGTCCGAGAAGTCCTCCATGAAGAGGGCGGTCGGGGTCGTCACCACGGCACCCAGCCGGGCCGCGCCCACAAGACGCTCGTCGTAGCGCGATACCCCGGGCGAGTGAATGACGAAATCGAAACGGCGCTCTTCTAGGAGCGAGGGCGAGTGCACATCGAGGCCGCCCAGCTCGGCTTCGACAGGTCGGCGTGGGCCGCCCGCAGCGGCAGGATCACCGGCAAGGTCGTCGAGGACGACGAGCTCGGAGCAGCTCGGACCGAACTGCCGGGCGAAGCACTGGCCTTCCATGCCTGCCCCGAACATCGCGACCCGCCTACCAACGAGCGCCGCGACACCTCCGATCAGCGGCACGCCGCGATGGTACACAGGGCTCTCGGCCGTCGGTCAGCCCTGGAGCGGGTTCAGTGGCACGACACCCAGGATGACACGGGATCGGTCCCTCAAACGCGCGGCGCCCGCGCGGACCGGTCGTCGCGCCCCGCCACGAGCGACGGATCTGTCGCCGATAGGGCGCACCGGCCAGCTTTTCGCGAACCTGGGCGACAGCCATTAGCGTTGCTGGCGCGTGCACGACAATCGAGCGGTTGGGGAACCAGAAGGTGGCAGCCATGATGACTGAAACAGCCAAAGCCGCGCGGCATGAGCACCTCGAGACGCAGCCATGATCGTCGGGGTGCCCGCGGAGGTCAAGGTCGCGGAGTGCCGGGTTGCCATCACCCCCGACGGAGTCCGTGAGCTGACAGCGCACGGACACCGGGTCCTCGTCGAGACGGGGGCCGGCACCGGGTCGTCGCTGAGCGATGCTGAGTTCACAGCAGCAGGAGCAACTCTGGTCGACGCGCCGACTGCGTGGTCAGCTGACCTCGTGTGCAAGGTGAAAGAGCCACAGGAGTCGGAGCTCTCGTACCTGAGGCCCGGCCTCGTGCTCTTCACATATCTCCACCTCGCCGCCTACCCAGGTGTAGCCAAGGCGCTGCTCCAGTCCGAGACGACCGGGGTCGCATACGAGACCGTTCAACTCCCCTCAGGCGAACTTCCCCTCCTGGCGCCGATGAGCGAAGTCGCGGGACGGATAGCGACCCAGGTCGGGGCCCACTTCCTCGAGGCCTCACACGGGACGCGAGGCATCCTGCTCGGCGGCGTCCCGGGCGTGAGGCCGGCTCGCGTCGTGGTGATCGGTGCCGGCAACGTGGGCTGGAGCGCGGCGTGGATAGCCCAGGGCATGGAGGCCGAAGTCCTGCTGCTGGACCGGGACATCGCCCGCCTGCGCTGGGTCGACCAGATCCACCAGGGCCGGATCATGACCTTGGCGTCGAACCGTGGGTCGATAGAGCGGGCCATATCCGAAGCCGATCTCGTCATCGGTGCTGTCCTCGTGGCGGGGGGAAGGGCGCCGGTCGTCATAACCGAGGAGATGGTCGCGGCCATGAGACCCGGGGCAGTGATAGTCGACGTAGCCGTCGACCAGGGCGGATGCGTCGAGACGACGCACGAGACAACTCACGAGGACCCGACCTACTTCATGCACGGCGTGCTCCATTACGCAGTCGGGAACATGCCGGCCGCTGTGCCTCATACCTCGACATACGCGCTCACCAACGCCACGTTCCCCTACCTTGTCGAGCTCGTCGAGCGCGGCGTGGAGGCGGCAATGGCGGCTGATCCGGTGCTGCGTGGCGGGCTCAACACCATGCGCGGAAGCTGCACGAACGCTGCCGTCGCGTCCGCCCTCGACCTCGACTGGGTCGACCCGATGACGCTCGTGTCCGGCTGAAGCAAGCTGCCTGATCATCCGCAACGGTGAGCAGGCGAGCGTTCCCCTAGCCCCGTCTGCCATCTCGCCGCTCCCAACCGGACCCGGATCTCACGGCGAGGCCGAGCGCGGCCAGGTGCTCGAGTGCCACGGCCGTCGTCGCGAGCTCCAGACCGGAGCGCTCGCACACGAGCTCGAAGGAGACCGCGACGTCCTCGAGCGCCTCCAGAACCGAGTGCTCGGTGGCTGAAAGACGGGCACTGACGGGCGGGAGCGTGTCGCGGGGCGCGCTCGCTCGGGTGGCGGCGACGACACCAGGACCCAGGCGACGGCTGTCCCCGGCACAGGCGAGCTCGAGGGCCGCGAGCACGTCGGCGGCATCGCGTGCCATGCCGCAGCCGTCTGCAATGAGGGAGTTCGTGCCTTCCGAGGCGGGGCTCCTCACCGATCCCGGGACAGCGAGCACAGTCACGCCCCGTTCGTCCGCCGCTGCCACTGTGTGTAGCGCGCCGCCTGCCTTGTGGGACTCGACCACGACGACGACGTGGGCGAGGGCGGCGATGAGCCGGTTGCGGAGGGGGAAGCGCCACCTTTCCGGCGCCGCCCCGGGTGGCGCTTCTGAGAGGATGCCGCCCGCCGCCTCCAACCGAGCCCAGAGGCGGCCGCTGCTGGCGGGATAGACGACGTCCACTCCCCCACCTACGACGGCGACCGGTGGCGTCGGGCTTTCGGGAGCGAGTGCCCCCTCGTGAGCCGCCGCGTCGATCCCGGCCGCCAGGCCGGAGAGGACAACGACGCCCGCATCGGAGAGGTTCGCTCCGAGCTCGGCGGCGACACTGGAGCCGTAGTAAGTCGCTGACCTCGTGCCCACGAGCGCCACACAGGGCCCGTCGAGCTGAGCGATCGATCCGCGAGCGAAGAGGACCTCCGGCGCGGCACGATCCTCGGCGAGGCGCGCCGGATACCCGGGCGACCCCCGCCGCCACACGGTCGTGCCCGAGAGCGAGAGCTGCTCCCACACGAGAGCGGGGTTGGCCTCGATCGCGGCTTTTCGCCAAGCATCCAGGATCTGGGCGGTGCGCAGAGCGCGATGTCCTGGGATCGACTCGGCACGCATCAGGCGCGAAGCGAGACGGGCCCGAGTGCGCAAGTCGGTGAATACCTGCTCTGCCGGTCGGCCACGCAGCAAGCGCTGCAAGCGCTGGGGCGTCATCGACACGAGCCCGGCGAGCGTCGCCGCATAGGCCAGATCCGGCAGAGCGGCTCTTTGGTTCGTGGGGTCGCCCGAACTGCTCATGGTTCTCTCGAGCCACCCAACAGAGCGGTTCGCCCTGCGCGGAGCTCGAGCGCCATCGCGACGTGGCCTTCGTCGACGGTCGTCTGTGAAACTTCGAGGTCGGCGAGGGTCAGGGCAACCCGCCGGACGCGATCTAGGCCACGGGCCGAGAGCGCGCCCGAGCACAACTGACGTTCGAGCAGGAGGCGGGCCCCCTTTGTGAGCGGCGCGTGCTGGTCCAAGCTCGCCGTTGGCAACTCAGCGTTGGCAGTCACACCTCGCCGGCGAGCGAGCCTTCGCACCCGCTCGACCCGCTGGGCGACAACGCTGCTCGACTCGCCCGGTGTCGCGTCAAGGAGGTCACGGACGGCCGGCCGGCCGACCGCAACGTGCAGATCGAACCGGTCCAACAGCGGCCCCGACAGCCTCCTCAAGTAACGGGCGAGCTGCGCGGCCGAGCACACGCAGCTGCCGACACCTTGCCGTTCGCCGCACGGGCAGGGGTTCATCGCCCCGACCAGGAGAAACCGGGCCGGAAAGCTGACAGTCGCCCTGGCACGAGCGACCCGGATCACTCCCTCCTCGAGCGGTTGGCGAAGCAGGTCGAGCAACGCGGCAGGGAACTCACCGAGCTCGTCCAAAAACAGCACGCCGTTGGTGGCCAAGCTGACCTCGCCCGGGCGCATCCACGACGAACCGCCGCCGATGAGGGCGGGCGCGGAGATCCCGTGATGAGGAGCCCGAAAAGGGGGACGGCGCTCGCCCGCAGGCGGCAACGGCAGGGCCGCGGCCGAGTGGATCCGACAGGTCTCGAGGAGCTGCGCCTCGTCCAGGGGAGGGAGAACGCTCGGCAACCTCTCGGCCAGCATGGTCTTTCCCGAACCTGGCCGCCCCGACAGGAGCAGGTGGTGGCCGCCGGCCGCGGCGACCTCGACGGCGAGACGTCCCACCGGCTGGCCCCGCACATCGGCGAGGTCGAGAGGCTCACGAGCGTGATACCCGCCGGCGGCCGTGGTCCCGCTCGGCGCTGGGACTCGCTGGTGATGGACCGGCGTCGCCAGTGCCAAGTCCGGCCAGGCGATCCGTCCCGACAGGGCGTCGACGAGCTCACGGAGCGACCGTGCCGTGCGCACGATCTGCCCCCCCACGAGCAAGGCCTCGGGAATACACGCGGGCGGCAGGACGACCGCCGGGGAGCTGAGGGCGTCAACGAGCGGTAGAACCCCCGGTACGGCACGGATCGTGCCGTCGAGTCCGAGCTCTCCGACGAAGGCGCAACCGCAAACTGCCGCCGAATCGAGCTCGCCGGTCGCGACGAGCAGGCCGACGGCGATCGGAAGATCGAGCCCGGCGCCTGTCTTGCGGACACCCGAGGGTGCCAAATTGACTGTGACGCGCCGCAGCGGCCAGGGGAGGCCGCTCGAGAGCAGGGCCGCCCGGACCCGGTCCCGTGCCTCCCGGCACGCGGCATCGGGCAGCCCGACGACTGTGAATCCGGGCAGGCCGTTGGAGACATGCACCTCGACGAGCACGGGGCGACCCCGGACACCGAGCAAAGTCGCAGATGGGATGGAGGCGATCACGAGCTGGCTCCCGACAAGGGACTGTTGTCTGCGGAGCGCCCGGTGAATCGCGCGCTCGATAGCTACCGGACCGCAAGCTACTGGTTGGGTGTGTCACACCTCTGCGTCCCGGAGCGACCAACGCTCAGGAGAACGTGTAGTTGGGGATCCCTGTGCCGGAGTGGATCGGGCGGACGTTCATCGACGAGACGTGCGGGCAGACCTGCACGGGGAAGTTCTCCACCTCATCGGCTTCACCCACCGGCATCGGCTGGCCGGGCGGGACGACCCTCAGCCCTGCCGCCTTAACGCCCGGGCCTTGGCACACCGCGCCAGTGTCTTCGACGCCCAGGATTGCATGCGAGGTCGCGCCAGGCTGGAGCTTGACCGTGCTCGGGACGATGCTTTGGTGCCATGCGGGCTTACCTATCTGGGTGCCGCCCACACTGACGGCCCATACGTCGGGGAAGCCGTGCAAGGTGCAGGGCTGGGTCCCGATGTTGCTGAACTCCAGCTCGTAGTAGGTAGTGCCGGCGGTGCCATTGCCTTCGACCGCCGCCCACACCTCAGTGTTCGCGGCGCGGCAAGTCGCCATCGCGGCCGGTGCAGCCAAAGCTGCGGAGGCGGCCAGGACGGCCGTAGGGAGCAGAATCGCCCCACAGGCCAGAGCCACAACGGCAGCGAGCCGTCGGCCGTCATGCAGCGTCGGTTTCATGGTGGTCCTCCTTGGTGGAAATCCTCCAGGTTTCGCAAAGCCGACTCGAGGCCCCGAGCGTTTCCGGACGCCTCCTGCGAATCTCCAAACTGCCAGGGTGCTCGCCTCGATCAGCGTCATCCTTGCACCAGGAAGCACATAACATGTCGATGCCATGACGGAGGATCCGGCGACCTCACAGCCGAGGCCACGGCGCGCGAAGGGCCTGTGGAAGGTGGCCGTCACAGGTGCCCTGATCCTTGCTGTCGGTGGGGCGCTCACGTCATCGCTGAGCCGTGCGTCAACAAAGCACGCTCTCGGCGTCGGGGCAAGCGTCGCCCCACCGGTGCACGCGGCGGCCTATCAAATCGCAGCTCAGCGTAGAGCTCCCCGCTCTCTCCCGCCGCATGCGAAAGCCCCGGCTCCCGGAGTGCTCATCCTCGACCGCAACCTGCCGGACCCGGCGGTGGTGGAGCTGCAGGGCCGGTATTACCTGTATTCGAGCCAGACCGGGTTCGCCACGCCCCCGGTGTCGTTGACGACGAGCGACGGAGCGACCCTTTTCCACTGGAACCGGACCGGCACGGCCCTTGCGACCGTGCCGTCATGGGCCGAGACGGGCTTCACCTGGGCACCCGACGTCCGCTTGATCGACGGGCGGTACGTCATGTACTTCGACGCCTGGGCCGAAGAATCCATGTACTTCCAAGCCGACGAGACCGGGTTCGCCCAGCGCGCCCAGTGCGTCGGCGTCGCCACGGCGAAAGAACCCGCCGGTCCGTTCACCCCGGTGGCGGGCCCGCCACTTGTCTGCCAGTTCAATCATCACGGTGCGATCGACCCGCGGACCTTCGTCGCCCCGAACGGCCAGCTCTACCTCGATTGGAAGTCAGACGACAACGCCAGCCCAGGATCGCCCCCGACGCATCTGTGGTCGCAAGAGCTGTCGAGGAACGGTGAGCAGCTCATAGGAGCCAGGCACCTGCTCATGAGCGGGAGCCGGCACATCTGGAACGGTGGCCTGATCGAAGCGCCCGACATGGTCTACGCCGAGCGAACCTACTGGCTCTTCTACTCGGGCTCGTGGTTCAACGGACCCGGTTACTCGATCGGAGTGGCAACTTGCGCAGGACCGGCCGGGCCGTGCAAAGCGACCTCAGCACGTCCCTGGCTCAGCGCGAACTCCCAAGGCAGCGGGCCCGGTGAAGAGTCACTGTTCCGCGATGCACAGGGCTGGTGGATCGTCTACTCACCTTGGTCGCTCTACGGCCATGACTACCGGCCGGTTGAGCTCGCCAAGGTCTACTTCGCGCCGTCCGGACCCTATCTGGCGAAGTTCCCGCCCCGAGGTGCGAGTTAGCGGTCCCGACAACAAACCGCGCCGGTGACGACCAAGCCCCGGAGCGGGTTGGCGCGCCAGGATGGTGGACGTGGCACTGCGCCGAGGACTCGCCTGGCTCCTGGGCGCACTCGCCCTGGCCTGGTGCGGGTGGGCCAGCGGCTTCCGGCCGGGAACCCGCGCCGGGCAGTGCGCCTGGCTCGTATCGCTCTTCGCCGTGCTTGTGGCCGACCTCGCCGTCTACCTGGGAAGAAGCGGGCACCGACTCGGCTGGCGCATCGAGGCGGACCAGCCGTCGTGGCCCCGCCCCGGGCGGGGAGGGGCCGGCCCGGCGCTGGCGGGAACGGCTCCGTGGCTCGCACTCTCGGTGGTGGTTCTGGCCTGGGAAGTTCTCGGTCTCGACACCGGCCCCCATGAGCCGCACCTGACCATCAGCGCCCTGACCTTGGCGTTTCGCCTCGTTCGCGCCGCCATGCTGGCGGTGTGGATGGACATCGGGGTGTACTTCGCCGTGGCCCGGGCACGCTCACCGGCGAGTCCGACCCCGCCGCGGATCCACGGCGGCGAAGCTGGAAGGTCTCCGGTGGCGAGCGCGGCCGGAACTGCACTCGGTTCGGGGTGGCTGGCTCGGCACCTCGTGCCCCCACTGGCGCTCCTCGAGGGCCGCAGCCGAGCCGTAGGCGTGGCGTTCTGGATAGGCGTGCTCGTCTGCGCCGCTGGCATAGATCTGGTGGCGCGGCGGTCGGCGGGCCGGATCGCCACCTTCGAGGAGCTGCTGCGCTTCATCTCCCGACCGGTGGGAGTCCGAGTCTTCCTAGTAGTGGCCTGGACCTACGCCGGCTGGCATCTGTTTGCACACTGAGCGTCGGGATGGGCGACAGCAAAGCGCGCAAGGGCAACTCCGCGCTCTCGCGGTGTCTTGCCAAGGTCGCCTCGTCAGCTGGCGACGGTGGGAGATGGGGGAACGCAAGCAGAGGGGTCGAGGGGGCTCGTCGAGCGGGCGGGCCACGCAGGCCTGTAACAATCAGTGGTATGCCCCGACGCTTCCCCGACCGCCAGTCGCGAGATGAGGCCACGACGGGGCGCCCTGGCGGGCGCAGGACCCGCGGTGGCACTGGAGGCGGCGTGGCCGGTCGGGCAGGCACCGGCACGGACTCGTTCGTAGAAGACCCGATGGGGCTGGGCACGGCCGAGATCCGCCGCATCCAGCCCTATCAGGCGGACAAGACCTACATCTGCCCGGGGTGCAACCAGGAGATCTGGCCCGGGACCGGCCATATCGTCATCGTGCCGTTGTCAGACCCTGCCAGCAGGCGTCACTGGCACTCGCCTTGTTGGGAACATCGGGAGCGCAGGCGGCCGACCGGGCGCTGAGGACCGGGTCTCGCCCGGCGGGTCAGAACGCGTTCTCCAGCACCTCCACGCGGCCGACTGTCACCGCGGCCACATCGAAGCGCACCATCGTCGTGCCCGGTGCCGCCTCCAGGAGGTAGAGCGTGGCAAGACGGCGAAGACGACGACGTTTCGCTGAGGTGATGGCCTCGAAGGGAGAGCCGAACTCGTTGCCGCTCCTCGTCTTCACCTCGCAGATGACAAGGACGCGCCCGCGCCGGCAGATGAGGTCGATCTCACCGCTGCGACAGCTCCAGTTGCGCTGGACGACGTCGTAGCCCTGCGCGAGGTACCAGGCGCCGGCTGCGTCCTCACCCAGTCGTCCCAGGCGCGAGCCACCGGGGGAAGGCGCCATCAGACCTCGTCTTCGGGCCGTTCCTCCACGTTCACGTCTTTGTAGGTGACAACGTGCACCGACGACACGAAGCGCGCCTGGCGGTACATGTCCCAGACCCACGCATCAGTGAGCTCGACCTCGAAGTAGGTGGCACCAGGCCCTGACTTCGGGGTGACCTTGACGTTGTTGGCCAGGTAGAAGCGGCGCTCGGTCTCGACGACGTAGCGGAACATCGGGTACACGGCGCGGTACTCCCGGTAGAGCTCGAGCTCCACCTCGGCCTCGAACTGGTCGAGATCCTCTTCGGCGCTCATGGCCGCCTCCCTGGCAGGTCAGCGACAGGCTGAAAGTGCACTCCGGAGCGCTCGAAAGGCTCAAACACGGCCATAACGACCAACCTCGCACCGCAGCTCAGCGGACGTCGCGCTTCTCCTTGATCTTGGCAGCCTTGCCCGCACGATCGCGCAGGTAGTACAGCTTCGCCCGGCGGACATCGCCTTCGGTGATCCGCTCGATCTTGGCGATGATCGGCGAGTGGACCGGGAATGTGCGCTCGACACCGACGCCGAAGCTCACCTTGCGCACCGTGAAGGTCTCGCGGATGCCCGAGCCCTGACGGCGGATGGCGGCGCCCTGAAAGACCTGCACCCGTTCCCTGTTGCCTTCGACGACGCGCACGTGCACCTTCAAGGTGTCGCCGGGGCGGAAGTCGGGAATGTCGTCGCGAAGGCTCTCGCGATCGATCAGGTCGGTCGGGTTCATCAAAGGTCACGCTCCTCGAGGCGATCGGACGGGTCGCTGGCACCCTGCCGCTTGCCGGACGCGGCGTCCGACCGTTCGGCTCGTCCCGTTCCGTGGGCACCTAGAGGATAGCCGTGCTCGACGAGGAGGCGCACCTCGTCCCCCGAGAGACCGCCCCGGGCGTCCAACAGGTCGGGCCGGAGCTCGAGCGTGCGCCAGAGCGCCGCCGCCCTGCGCCAGCGCTCGACCCGGCCGTGATCGCCCCTACGCAGGACTTCTGGGACCCCCCAGCCCCGAAACACGGCAGGCCGCGTGTACTGCGGGTACTCCAAGAGGCCCGTCGTGAAGCTCTCGTCGCCTGCGGAGGCATCATTGCCGAGCACCCCTGGGACGAGCCTGACGGTGGCTTCGATGACGACGAGGGCCGCCAGCTCCCCGCCGGCGAGCACGAAGTCCCCTATGGAAAGCTCACCGTCGACGAGGTGGTCGGCGATGCGCTGGTCCACACCCTCATAGCGCCCGCAGAGGAGTGAGAACGCCGGCGGCGCGGCGCCCCCGGCGGAGCGTTCGAGTCCGGCGAGCTCCGCCGCCACTTCCTGGTCGAAGCGCCGCCCGCCCGGTGCGAGCAGGTACAACGGGCGCGGCGGGTCGACGAGCTCGACAGCGGCAAAGACCGGTGCCGGAGCCAGCACCATGCCCGCCCCGCCGCCGAAGGGCGCGTCGTCCACGCTGCGATGCGGATCGGTCGCCGCCGCGCGCAGGTCGTGGACGCGCAGCTCCACGAGCCCGTCTCGCCGTGCCCGCCCGACGACACTCGTCGTGCAGTAGGCGTCGACCACCTCGGGAAAGATCGAGAACACGTCTATGCGCAGGGCCGTCGTCGTCTCCGACGGCGCGGCGGCGGGAGCGGTCTCGGGCGGGGCCGGCCTCGCCGGCAGGCTCGCCTCGCTCAATCGAACAACCCCGCCGGCACGTCGACCACGAGCCGTCCCTCCTCCCGACCGAGCACGAACCTCAGCGGGACCAGATTCCCGTCCTCCATGACCAGAAGATCGCTCGCGGGGTTCGCCTGCACTGCGACCACGGTCCCCCGTCGCGTCCCGTCGATCTCGACGACCTCGCGGCCGACGAGATCGTGCACGAAGAGCGCTTCAGGGTCTTCGAACACCGGCGCGACGAGGAGCGCATCGCGAAGCTCGTCAGCGGCTTCGCGAGTGTGAACCCCCTCGAACTGGACCAGGTACCGCCCCTGAAAAGGCCGGGAGCTGCGCACTTTGAGGATCCGGGCATTCGGAGAGGGCGCCGTGCCTCGGGTGGGGGACGAAGTGACGGCGCCAGGCAGGCCCGACGGCGCGGAGGGGTAGCACGTCAGCTCGGCTCCCGGAGCAAGTCGCTCGGTACGGTTCGTGACGAGCGCGACCACGACCTCGCCGACCAGCCCATGCGGCCGGGCGATCCGGCCCACCTCGAGAAGTGGCCGCACGTTGCCGTCACCACCGGACCGCGGCGCCATTTCGTCCTCAGTCGACGATGTCGACCGACGCCTCCTGGCTGTCACGGGCCGCGGCGGCTCGCACGAGGGTGCGGAGCGCCTGAGCGGTGCGCCCACGGCGGCCGATGATCCGACCCATGTCACCTTGAGCGACATGAAGGGAGAGGTGAATGCCACTACGGGTCTCGGTGACGTCGACCGCCACGCCCTCAGGATCATCCACGATGGAGCGGGCGACATGCTCGAGGACCGATCGTGCGGTGCCGCCCGTCATCCGGTTGCCGGCGTAGTCCTCGTCGACCTCGTCGCGCGCCTCCACGAGAGAGCCTTGTCTGGCGAGCTCGCCGGTGCTCTCGAGCTCGTCGCGCTCGTCTTCCTCGTCGAGCTCGTCTTCCTCGTCGAGCTCGTCCTCTTCGAGGTCGTCGTCCTCCTCGAGCTCGTCGTCGAACTCCTCCTCGAGCTCGTCGTCGTTGTTGTAATCCTCGCCCGGCGCCTGTGCGGCGCCCGAGGTGTGCAGAGCACTGAAGTCAGGCTCTGCGAAGGGGTTGCTTCCGGTGTCGGTCATCTCGATGTTCAGCTTTCGGCTTCGGCGTCGCCAGCGGCAGCGTCCGCGGCGGGGATCGCAGTGGCCGGTGCTTTGCCTGCGGGAGCCTTGGCGACGGCCGCTTTCTTGGCGGGCGCCTGCTTGCCAGGTGCCTTCTTGCCAGGTGCGGTGGCGCGACCGGGCCGCGCGTAGCGATGTGAGGCCTGCCTGGGCGGGCGGGTCGACGCGAACTGCTCCCAGGCTCCCGAGATGACGAGCAACTTGCGTACGGTCTCGGTGGGTTGAGCGCCTTTGGCCAGCCAGCCAAGCACACGGTCGTTGTCGATCTCGATGGTGGACGGGTCCATGCGGGGCTCGTAGGTACCGACGGCCTCTATGAACCGCCCGTCGCGAGGCGAACGGCTGTCGGCCACGACAACACGATAGGTGGGTTGCTTCTTCTTGCCCATGCGCATGAGGCGGAGCTTGACGGTCACGGGGTTTCTTCCTTCTTTCGTGGTGGAGACAACTAGCGGGCCGGGCCGAGGCCCTTGGAGGACGGGGTGACTCGACCGCCCTTGACTTTCTTGCGGTTGCCCTTGGTGGGCTTGGCCTTGTTGGCGGGGCGCCCGGCGCCGGCGAGCTTGGCCATCGGCCCAACGCCCCGCATCATCTTCTGCATCTCCTTGAACTGGCGCAGGAGATTGTTGACCTCGGTCGTAGACGTGCCACTCCCGTGGGCGATCCTGAGACGGCGCGAACCGTCGAGCACCGCCGGGTCGGCCCGCTCGAGGGGTGTCATCGAGCAGATGATCGCCTCGACCTTGCCGACGTCGCGCTCGTCGACCTTAGCGTCACGCATCTCCTTGGGAATGCCGGGCATCATCGACAACAGGCCGGTGAGCGGGCCCATCTTCTTTATCTGCCGGAGCTGGTCGAGAAAGTCGTCGAGGGTGAACCGTCCTGACTGCAGTCGCTCGAGGGCCTGACCGGCTACCTCCTCGTCGTACTCGTGCTCAGCCTTCTCGATGAGGCTGAGCACGTCACCCATCCCGAGGATCCGGCTGGCGAGCCGGTCAGGATGGAACACCTCGAAGTCCGCGAGCCGTTCCCCGGTCGACAAGAAGGCGATGGGTCGACCCACGACCTGTTTGACCGAGAGGGCGGCGCCGCCACGGGCGTCGCCATCCACCTTGGTCAAGATGATGCCGTCGAGCTGCAGCGCCTGGTGGAAGGCCTCTGCGGTCTGGACGGCATCTTGGCCGGTCATCGCATCGACGACGAAGAAAGTGTAGTCCGGGCGCACTGTCGCGGACACCCGGCGCACCTCGTCCATCAGCTCCCGGTCGATGGCGAGACGGCCCGCAGTGTCGACGATGACGACGTCACGCCCGAGACGCTCTGCCTCGGCCAGCCCGCGGCGGGCGACAGTTACCGGATCGGTCGGCTCAGAGAAAACTCCAACGCCGATCTCGGCTCCTAGCACCCGCAGCTGCTCCACGGCCGCCGGGCGCTGCAGGTCGGCGCCGATCAGGTAGGGATGGCGTCCCTGCTGGCGGAACCAGCGCGCCAGCTTCGCGGACGCGGTCGTCTTGCCGGAGCCTTGAAGGCCGGCGAGAAGCACGACGGTCGGCGGCTTCGATGCGTAGGTGATCTTGAGCGCCTCACCGCCCAAGGTGGCGGTCAGCTCCTCGTCGACCACCTTGATGACCTGCTGGGCAGGGGTGAGGTACTTGGCAAGCTCCGCCCCCGTGCAGCGAGCACGGATCCGCCCTATGAGGTCCTGGGCGACGGCGAGGTTGACGTCGGCTTCCAAGAGTGCGACTCGGATCTCGCGGAGAACCTCGTTGACCTCGGCGTCACCGAGTCGCCCGCGGCCACGAAGGCGCGTGAGGATTGCGTCGAAACGATCAGTCAGGGTGTCAAACATGGGCTAGACCAGGTTAGTCGGGCTACGACGCGCGCACGGTGGGCGGCGACGGGCACCTCGGTCATCCAAAGAGGGCCGCCACGAACTCCACCGGGTCAAACGGCACCAGATCCCCTGGCCCTTCCCCGACCCCGACGAGCTTGATCGGCAGACCGAGCTCGGACCGGATGGCCAGGACCACCCCGCCCTTGGCCGTGCCATCGAGCTTGGTGAGGATGATGCCCGTCACCCCGACAGCCTCCGTGAACTGGCGTGCCTGGACCACACCGTTCTGGCCCGTCGTGGCGTCAAGCACGAGAAGCACCTCGGTCAACTGTCCCGGGGGCCGCTCCGCGACGCGGCGCACCTTGCGCAACTCGTCCATCAGGTTCACCTTGGTGTGCAGGCGCCCGGCGGTGTCCGCCAGCACGAGATCCGCCCCCCGGGAGGCCGCGTGCTGGACGGCGTCGAAGATCACCGACGAGGGGTCCGCCCCGTCGGAGCCCCGGACGATCCGTGCCCCAGCGCGCTCGGCCCAGGACTCGAGCTGCTCTCCTGCGGCTGCCCGAAAGGTGTCGCCGGCCGCCAGGACAACTGTCCGCCCGGCCCGGGTCTCCTGCAAGGCGAGCTTGCCGATCGTCGTCGTCTTGCCGACCCCGTTCACCCCGACGAAGAGCCACACCGTCGGCCCGTCGCCTTGGCCGAAGGAAAGCGATTCATCGTCGCCCTCGAACATCGAGACCAGGTCGGCCTGCAGGGCCTGGAGGAGGGCGGAGGGATCCGTCGCAGGCAGGGCGCCAGAGCGCAGTTTCGCCCGGAGGTCGTCGAGGATCCGTGTCGTCGTCGTGATGCCGACATCGGCGAGGATGAGCGCCTCCTCAAGCTCCTCGAAGGTCGCCTCGTCGATGTTCTTGCGGCCGCGAACCTGGTCGAGGTAGCCGGCCAGCAGGCCCCGGGCGCGCCCGAGCCTGTCCTTGAGCGCCGGGCGAGCCAGTTGTTCCCCGAGCTGGGTGCTGCTATCCGCCGCCGCGGGGGCAGGGGTCACCTCGGCCTGCGGCGGTGCGGGCACAGGGGCCGGGGGGGCAGGGGGCGGCGCCGGCGTCCCGGCGGGCGGTGCCGGGGTGGTCCCGGCGGGCGGTGCCGGGGTGGTCCCGACTCGAGAGGCGCCAGAGCCCGGGGGTGCCGAGCGACGCCGGCGCGTGCGCTTGCTGATCACGAGCCCACCTGAGGCGAGCAAGACGACGGCGACGGCGACAAGGACAATTACGAGAGTCATGCGGTGCGCAGACTACCGGCCCGGGGCCAGGGAGCCGAAGGGCGCCCCGCCCCGCCCCCCGGGCGCCCCCTGCTCGCCGGCAGCCCTCGACGGCGCGCTCTTACTCGAGCGCTGCGCTGCGAGCCGCCTATTCGAGCGCTGTGCTGCGAGCCGCCGCCGTCTCGACCCGCTCGCTCACGACCTTGGAGGCTCCGCCCGGTTGCATGGTGACGCCGTAGAGGACGTCTGCAGCCTCCATGGTCCGCTTCTGGTGGCTGACGACGATCAGCTGGGCGTCGGAGCGGAACTCGTCGACAAGGTCCAAGAAACGGTGCAGGTTCACGTCATCGAGTGCCGCCTCGACCTCGTCCATCACGTAGAAGGGAGAGGGCCGGCTGCGGAACACGGCAAAGAGGAACGCGAGCGCCACGAGGGACCGCTCACCTCCCGACAGCAGCGAGAGCCTCCGAACGTTGCGGCCCGCCGGCCGGGCCTCGATCTCGATGCCTGTCGAGAGAAGGTCCTCGGGCTCGACCAGGCTCAACCGGCCGGTGCCGCCGGGGAACAGCATCGAGAAAAGGTTCTCGAAATGCCCGGCCACGTCGGCGAACGCCTGCGTGAACACCCCCACGATCTCCTCGTCGACGGCGCGGATTACCCGTCCGAGCTCCCGACGAGCGCCACGGACGTCCTCGAGCTGCTCGGCGAGAAACCGGTCCCGCTCCTCCAGAGCGGCAAGCTCCTCGAGCGCCAGGGGGTTCACCGGGCCCATCAGGCGGAGCTCGCGGTCGAGCTCACGAACCCGGGCCTGGGCGGGGATCCCGGGCGGCAGCTCCGGGCACGGCGCCGCCACGGCATCTTCCGGCTCACACTCGAGTTCCCGGCGCAGCGCCTCGACGGCGGTCTCGAGTCGCAGCCTCGCCTCGGCGCGTTCCAGCTCGACCCTTTGCAGCAGCTCGCGGGTCCCCGCGAGGGCGCGCTCGGCCGCGGTGCGCTGTTCACGCAGCTGCCGCAGACGACCGGTCGTCTCGGTGACAGCCAGCTCATGGTCCGCGCGCTCGGTGCGCAGGCGATCCCGCGCGCCCGTGAGCTCGCTCGCGAGCCGGGCCAGCTCGCCTGCGAGACGCCCGAGCGCGAGCCCGGCAGCTTCGAGCGACTCTCGACGGGCGGCGGCGCCCGAGCGTGCCGCGTCGAGCCCGGCGAGGCGCCGTTCCACCTCTTCGCGCCTGGCTGTTAGCAACGCTCGCCGCTCTTCGAGTCCCGCGCTGCGTATCCCCAGATCGGCTCTCGCCGCGGCGAGCACGCGGGCGCGCTCGTCAAGGCTCTTGCGGGCACGATTTGCCTCGTCCGCCACTGCGAGGGCCTCGATCTCCGCCCCTTCGGCTTTGGCGAGCTCGCCCTCGCGTAGCCGAAGCTCCGCCTCGCTCGCCGCCACGAGCCCCAAAGCGGCTTCGTAGGCCGACGCCGCGGCGGCGTGCTCGGTGGCGAGGCGTACGAGGCGCTCGGCCGACTGGGCTTGGGTGGCTTGTGCCTGGGTACGCGCCGCGACAGCGTCGCCGAGACGCCTCGCGGCTTCGGTGCTTGCTGAGCGGACGGCGGCAAGCGCCTCACGAGCGGCTTCTGCCTCGGCTGCGGCCGTGCGCGCGGACCCTGCGGCGGACTCGGCGTCACGACGGACGGCGTCGAGAGCGGCGCGCGTCGCCCCGGTACGCGCCGCCCCGATCCGCCATCCACGCGCCGAGAAACGGTCGCCTTCGGTCGTGACGATCGTCCGGTCCGGCAGCTCCTCGGCAAGGCCAAGCGCTTCGCTGAGCCCGCCCCGACAGAGCAAGACGCCAGCCAGCAACTGGTCGAGCACGGCAGAGACCCCAGCCACCTCCGACCTGACACGCGCGCGGAGCAGCTCGGTCCCGCCATCTGGCACTGGCTCGGGGGACGCCGAGGCGGCTCCGGGCCTGCCTGTGGGCAGCACGCCACCGTGGAGGCCGGCGTCATGCAGATGGCGCAACGCCTCGCGCGCCCTGCTCGTGCCTTCAACGAGGACCGTGCCGAGGACATCCTCGACAGCCGCCTCGAAGCCCCGCTCGCACCCGTCGTCGATGTCGACGAGGTCGGCCAAAGTCCCCAGCACGCCCTGCAGGCCGGCGAGGCGCTCCACACCGGCGCGCGCCCGTGTCTCGTCAAGAGCTGCTTGCAGCGCCTCGGCACGAGCCTCGAGAGCGTGCGAGCGATCGAGCGCTTCCCGGGCGCGCGCCTCGCTCGCCCTTTCGGTCGCAACTGCCGCCTGTTCGGCTGCCCCAAGCCGTTCGTGCTCGGCGCGCAACTGTATCTCGCCGCTCTCGCAGGCCTCGAGCGTCGCCGCCAGCTCGGCCAAGCGCTGCTCGTGCTCGGCGCGTATGCGATCGAAACTGGCAAGTCGCTCGGCAAGTCCTGCCACTGACTCGCGTGCTTCCGACAGGCGGGCGAGGGCAGCGTCGTGCTCTTGGCGGGCGGCTCGGGCATCCGAAGAAGCACCCTCGCCAGGCGCCGGCCCCGCGACTGCCTCCGGCCCGGAGGGCACGCCGAGCTCGCCGGAGGCTGCAACCGCCGCGAAAGCCGCCTCGTCACGTCGCAGCTCCCCCTCGAGGTCCTCGAGCCTCTCGCGTTCGGGCTCGAGGGCTTCCGAGGCGGTCTCGGCGGCAGCCAGGTCCGCGGCGAGACGGGACGACTCGGCCTCGAGCGAGGCAACGACATCCGCCTCGGTCACAACCGCGAGCGAGCCGGCGACGGCGCGGCGACGCTCGGAGACCACGTTCGCGAGACCCCGTTGGCGCTCCAGCAGGCGCTCGGCGCGCCCGAGCCGGTCAGCCCCGTCCCAGGCCTGCACCTCGGTCAGCGCCGACTCGGTCGAAGTGACCAGATCGTCGAGGCGCACGAGCTCGTTTCGCTGGCTCACCTCCTGCTCGGTGATCTCGCCATGGGATCGTTCGGCGCGTTCTAGGCGGCGCTCGAGCGAGTCGAGCTCACGACCCGCGAGATGCAACCGGAGCGCCCGCAGCTCCGCGACGAGGCCGTCGTGGCGGCGGGCCGCCTCGGCCTGCCGCTCCAGCGGGCGGAGCTGACGGCGCACCTCTCGCTGCAGGTCTTGCAGCCGAAGGAGGTTCTGCTCGCTCGACTCGAGCCGGCGCTCGGCGCGTTCGCGGCGCCGGCGGAACTTGAGAACCCCCGCCGCCTCCTCGATCACCATGCGCCGGTCCTCCGGGCGCGCCTGGAGCACCGAGTCGAGCTGGCCCTGGCTGACGATCACGTGCTGCTGGCGACCGACTCCGGCGTCGGAGAGAAGCTCCTGGATGTCGAGCAACCGGCACGGCGCACCATTGAGGGCGTACTCGCTCTCGCCCGTGCGAAACAGCGTCCTTGTGATCGTGACCTCCGCGAGCTCCACCGGGAGGCGTCTCGAGGCGTTGTCGATCGTGAGGGAGACCTCCGCACGTCCGAGAGCGGGCCGTTTCGAGGTGCCGGCGAAGATGACATCGTCCATCTTCGTCGACCGGACCACTTTCGGCCCTTGGGCACCGAGCACCCAGGCCACGGCATCCACAACGTTCGACTTCCCCGACCCGTTCGGTCCCACCACGACGGTGATGCCCGGCTCGAGCTCGATCGTCGTGGGATCGGCGAACGACTTGAACCCCTTGAGAGTCAGCGTCTTCAGGAACACGTTGGGATCACGTTATCCGGGTGGCGCGGTTTCCAGCGGATTCGCCGGCCGTATCGCATCGGTCGCGCCCCCGCTTCATTGCTGGCAGCCTTCGCAGCAGTAGGCGGAGCGGGATCCGATCTTCAGCCGCACGACCGGGTGCCCGCAGCGCGGGCACGCCTCGCCGGCCCGGTCGTAGACGGCGTGACGACCCTGATAGGACCCGAGGTCACCGGCGAGATCGCGATAGCCCAGGTCCCGCAATGAGGACCCGCGCGACGCCACGGCGTCGCGCAGCACGGCCCTCGCCGCCCTTGCCAGGGAGGCGAGCTCGGCTGCGGAGAGCGAGCCGCCGGGGCGGTCGGGCCGGAGCTTTGCCCGAAAGCAGGTCTCGTCCGCGTAGATGCTCCCCATGCCGGCGACGATGCGCTGGTCGGTGAGCAGCGCCTTGAGCGGGGCGCGACGGCCCGAGAAACGGGAGGCGAGATAGGTCGCGGGCAGGCCTTCCAGCAGCGGGTCGCGCCCGAGGTGCGAAAGCTCGGACGGGACGCCCCGACTGTCGAGCTCGGAGCATACGAACCATTCTCCGAAGGTCCTCGGGTCGACAAAGCGCAGCTCGGTACCGTCCTCGAGGCCGACGATCACATGGGTGTGCTCGGCGAGGGGCGGGCGCTCAGTGCCCCCGAAGTGGAGCAGTTGGCCGGTCATCCGCAGATGGACCACGAGCACCGAGCCGTCGTCCAGCGAGAGCAGGAGGAACTTGCCCCGGCGCCCGGCACCGGTGAACCTGCGACCGGCCAACCGGCTCGTCAGCTCAGCCGGCGACTGGCGCCGGACCGTACGGCGCCCGAGAACTTGGACCTCGGTGACCCGCCTGCCGATCACGGTGCCCTCAAGGCCCCGGCGCACGGTCTCGACCTCGGGGAGCTCGGGCACCTAAGCGCTGGGATCGCCCTGTCGGGCGCCAATGACCTCGAGGGCGGCGGCCGCCGCGACGCGCTCGGCCAGTTTCTTCGAGGTGCCGGTACCGCGGCCCAAGACCTCGCCGCCCACCGTCACCTCGGCGAAGAAGACCTTGGCGTGGTCGGGGCCCTTGCCGTTCACCTCGTACGACGGCATCTCGAGGTTGAGCCGCGCCGCCAGCTCCTGGAGCCGGTTCTTCGGATCGCCGAGCCGGCCTTCGGCGGCGATGCCCGCGATCGGTCCTTTGAGCAGATCGACCACGAAGGCGGCCGCGGCCGGGAGCCCGGAGGAGAGGTAGACGGCGGCGATGATGGCTTCCAGGCAGTCGGCGAGGATCGACTCCTTGGCACGGCCGCCCGAAGCCTCCTCGCCCTTGCCGAGCAGGACCGCCTCGCCCACGCCGAGCTCATCGGCGATCGGCGCCAGCGCCTCGGTACTCACGACCGAGGCGCGAAGCCGGGCGAGGTCTCCTTCCGGCAGGTCCGGAAAGGACCGGTAGAGGTGCTCGGCCACGACAAGGCTCAATACGGCGTCGCCGAGCAGCTCCAAGCGCTCGTTGGAAGGGCGGCCGCCCCATTCGGAGCAGTACGAACGGTGCGAGAGCGCCTGGCGGAGCAAGCTGCTGCTCACGCCGTACTCGCTGAGCGCGCTGAGCAGCCTCTCGCCGTTCGGCTCGGGCTCGCCTGTGGGTTTGCTCAGGCCGCCCCGACCTTCCCGCTCACGTAGTCGACCGCGTCACGCACGGTGCGCAGCTCCTCGAGGTCCTCATCATCGATGCGGAACCCGGGCAACCGGTCGCTGAGCTCCTCCTCCAACGCCTCGACCAGCTCGATCAGGGCGAGCGAGTCCGCGTTGAGGTCGTCGGCGAACGAAGACGACTCGCTGATCTCCGACATGTCGATCTCGAGGATCTCCGCCAGCTGGGAGCGGACGAGCTGGATCACCTCGTCGCGGCTCATGATCGCACCGGTCGTCTCGGACACCTGGGCTCCTTCGTCTTGCTTCTGTCCCATGTTAAGGCCTGCGGGGCGGCCTCGCCCACTGCCCGCCGCCTTTGCGCCGCTCTGAGGCGGGTGAGGTCACCCGGGCGACGGCGCCGTCAGACAACCGCAACCGCGTCACGCAGCGATCCCACGAGATCGCCGGTCACGGCCTCGTGGGCCACGCGCACGGCGTTCAGGATCGCCCTCGCCGAGGAGCTGCCGTGGCTGATGACGCACACACCGTCCACGCCGAGCAGCATCGCCCCACCGGTCTCTTCAGGGTCGAGCCGTTGCGCGTAGACGAGCAGCTCAGGGCCGAGCACTTCGCCAGCGGCGCGGCTCTCCGGGGTGGCGCCGATCACGCGGCCGAGGATGTCAAAAAGGGCTCTGAGAGCCCCTTCGAGCGACTTGAGGGCGACGTTCCCGGTGAAGCCGTCGGTCACGATCACATCGACCTTGCCCTCGAGCAGGTCCCGGCCCTCTACGTTGCCCACGAAGTCGACTCCGACCCCGGCCGCCAGCAGGGCGTGCGCCTCCTTGGCGAGCTGGTTGCCCTTGGAGGACTCCTCGCCTATGGACAACAGGGCGACTTTGGGGACGAGCGTGCCGAAACGCAGTGTCATGAAGGCAGAGCCCATCTGGGCGAACTGGACCAGCCACTCGGCGTGGCAGTCGGCATTGGCGCCGGCGTCCACGAGAACCGCCGGCTGCCCTGTGACGGCCGGGATGAGCGCCGCGATCGCCGGGCGGGCGACGCCGGGGAGCCGGCCCATTCTCAACAGTGCGCTCGCCATGGCAGCCCCGGTGTTGCCGGCGCTCACCACGGCACAGGCCCGCCCGTCGCGCACCGCCTCGGCTGCGCGCACGAGGGTCGAGTCCTTCTTGGCCCGAACGCTCTGGGCGGGGTCGTCGTGCATGGCGATGACCTCGCTGGCCGGCAGAATCTCCAGGTCGCCGGTGTCACCGAGCGATCCGTCCGTTGGGCCCACCAGCACGACGGGGATCCCGAGCTCCTCGGCCGCGCGCCGCGCCCCGGAGACGATCTCGCCAGGGGCACGGTCCCCGCCCATCGCGTCAACGGCGACCGGCAAGGAGCTGACAGACGAACGCACCGCGCCCGCTCCGCTGGTCGGCCGCGCCACGACTGTCAGTCGACCTCTACTGCCTGGCGACCCTTGTACCACCCGCAATGGGGGCAAACCACGTGCGGCAGCTTCGCCCGGTTGCACTGGGGACAAAGGCTGCGCGAGGGCTCGTTCAACGTCCAGGCCGACGCCCGCCGGCTGCGGCTCTTCGACTTCGAGGTCTTCTTCTTGGGGACGGCCATCGTCATTCTCTCCACTCGGGTACGGCTTGAGGAGCACCGAGCCCGGAAAGGGCGGCCCACCGCGGGTCGGTCGTTTCCGTGCAGGTACAGGTCTCGTGGTTGCGGTTCGCGCCGCACTCGGGGCAAAGCCCGAGGCAATCGGGCCTACAGAGCGGCGCGAGCGGCAGCTCCAAGATACAGGCATCGTGGGCTAGCAATTCGAGGTCGAGCCAGTCGGCCGTCATCGGGTAGCCGAGCTCGGGGTCGGCGTCGTCGGAGCAGAGCTCGCGAACCCGGGCGAGGAGGCGACCCGTCGCAGGCTCGAGGCAGCGACGGCACTCGCCCTCCCAGCGAGCCGAGACTGTGCCGTTCACGACCACGCCTCCGGGCACCGACTCGAGCACCACGTCCACCTCGACGTCCGAACCTTCCGCTATCCGGGAGTTGCTCACCTCGAGCTCGGCGATCGGCCCGACGGCCTTTACCCGGCGCCGCGTGCCCGGGTGCTTGCGCAGCACCGCCACGCCGACGGCGAACGGGCCGCGGTGGTCGTTCCTGCTCACTCGAGATCCTGGTCGAAGAGCCCGTCCCCCGAGAGCCAACCATCGTCGCCGAGCTCGTCCGGCGGCTCGTCGCCCGGATGGGGCTGCGGGGCCGGCACCGCCGCCAGCCGTTCCCGGCCGGTGCGCACCGTCTTGATCGTCCGGTCGAGCACGATCTCGAAGCCGGCGAGCTTCTGGTCGACGTAGTCCTCGGTCTCGTGGCGCATCTGGCGTGCCGCCGCCTCGGCGTCTTCGACGATCCGCACCGCCCTGTGCTCGGCCTGGCGGACGATCTCGGTCCTTTGCACCATCCGCTCGGCCTGGACCCGGGCGTCACCGACGATGTCGGCTGCCTCCCGCCTGGCCGCGGCGAGCAGCTCCTCATGGTCCTTGAGCATGCGGCGCGCCCGGCGGAGCTCCTCGGGGAGGTCGTCGCGGATCGCCTCGAGCAAGTCGAGCACCTCGTCGCGGGTGACGATGGCGGAGGACGAGAGCGGCATCGACTTCGCCGAGGTGATGATCTCGATCAGCTCCTCGATGAGGTCCTCGACGTTGCCCTCCTCGGGCGGGGCGTCGGCGTCGGGCTCGGGGGATTCGGTGTCGTGCACGTCGGTCACGGTCGCAGCTCCTTCAACCTGCTAGCAACAGGGGGCGGCACGAACTCGCTCACGTCGCCCCCGTGGCGGACGACCTCACGGATGAGTCTCGAGGCCACGAACGAGTGCGCCGAGCTCGTCGGCAGGAACAGTGTCTCGATGCCCGAAAGATGCTGGTTCATCTGCGCCATCTGCAGCTCGTTCTCGAAGTCGGAGACCGCTCGCAGTCCTTTGATGATGACGTTGGCTCCGACCTCGAGGGCGACCTCGACGACCAGGACCGACATCGCCACGATCCGGACCGAGCCCAGGTGCGCCAGTGACTCGGCGATCATCGCCTCGCGCTCGTCGACATCGAAGAGGGGCTCGCCCTTTTGCGGGTTGCGGACCACGGCCACCACGAGCCCGTCGAACAGCCTCGAGGCGCGCTCGGCGATCTCGAGGTGCCCATTGTGGAACGGGTCGAAAGAGCCGGGAAACAAAGCGATGGTCACACGGAGTCCTTCTCGGTGGTTCGGGGATCGTCACGGCCGAGCCCGCGGGCTTCGACCAGCGTGACGAGCGTACCGCCGTAGCGGTACTCGCGGATGATCCCGAAGCCCTCGGGGAGAGCGACAGGGCTGGACGTCTCCAGCACGGCGAGGTCGGCTCTCAGCAGCCTGAGCAGCGAGGGCCAGTCGTCGAATGAGTACGGCGGGTCGACGAGCGCCAGGTCGTAACGGGTGCCGGTCTCGCCGGCGAGGAACTCGGGGACGTCTGCCCGCACGACGCGCACGGCCGACGATGTGGCGAACCCGGTCGAGGCGAGGTTGGCGCGAATGGCGGCGACCGCCCGGCGGTCGGCCTCGACGAAACACACCGCCGCCGCTCCTCGAGACAGCGCCTCGATGCCGAGCGCACCCGAGCCGGCATACGCGTCGAGCACGGCCGCGCCCTCGATGACCCCGCGGCTGGCGAGGATGTCGAAGATCGCTTCGCGCACCCGGTCGCTCGTCGGACGAAGGCCTTCTATGTCGGGAGCCCTCAGCCGGCGCCGCTTTGCCGTGCCGCCTATGACCCGCATGCCACCACGGTAGGGCTCCGGCCTGCCAGGTGCCCGAATCGCGCGCCGATCGGAACGCCGGCTCAGCCCTTCAAGACGAACTCCTCGGACTCCTCGTCCACGAACAGGTGGACCTCCTCGGCGAGCAGAGGATGCGCCTCGAGGGACGGGTCCGCATCGACGATCGCCTCGGCCACCCGGCGAGCCTGACGGACCAGCTCCTTGTCCCGGCGCAAAGAGGCCAGGCGCAGGTCGCTCCGGCCCTTTTGGCGGATCCCGAGGACGGTGCCCTCGCCTCGGAGCTCGAGGTCGACCTCTGCCAGCTCGAAGCCGTCGCTGGAATCCTCGAGTGCCCGTAGGCGCCTTTCCGCCCCGGGTGTCACGGCCTCGGCGAGCAGGTAGCACCACGACTCGTCCCTCCCCCGGCCGACCCTTCCTCGGAGCTGATGGAGCTGGGCGATGCCGAAGCGCTCGGCGTCCTCGATCACCATCACGGTGGCGTTCGCCACGTCCACGCCGACCTCGATGACCGTCGTCGCGACGAGTACCTGGAGCTCGCCGCGGCGAAAAGCCGCCATCGTGGCTTCCTTCTCCTTCGAAGCAAGCTGCCCGTGCAGGAGGCCGACGGCGAAGCCGGCGAGCTCGCCCGAGCAAAGGCGGGCAAACTCCTCCACCGCCGACTTAGGGGCCTGCTTGGGCGTCGCCTCAGGCTCGAGGCCAAGGCCGGCGAGGGGCAGCCGCATGACCTGGGCGTGCGGCCGGCCGAAGTCCTCCTCCGGATCGTCCTCCTCCAAAGACGCCTCGTCGAGGGTCTCGGGCTCCTCGTCCTCGGGTTGGCCACCGCCCACGAGCGGGCAGATGACATAGGCCTGGCGCCCGGCTGAGATCTCCTTGCGCACCCGGTCCCAGGCGGCCGGGTACTCCTCGGGCCCGTTCAGCCAGGCTGTCTTGACCGGAGTCCGCCCGAGGGGCAATTCGTCGAGGACTGTCTGGTCGAGATCGCCGTAGACCGTCATGGCCGCCGTGCGCGGGATCGGGGTCGCCGTCATGACGAGCACGTCGGGGTGCCGGGAGCCCACCTCGGCCTCGGCGAGGCCGTCGGCGGCGCCGGCGCTCGGGCCCTTCTCCCGCAAGGCGGCGCGTTGCTCGACCCCGAACCGGTGCTGCTCGTCGATCACGACGACCCCGAGGGAATGAAAACGGACATTGTCGGTCAAAAGCGCGTGCGTGCCCACGACGAGATCCAGGCGCCCGTCCACCAGCTCGGCTTGAATCCTCGTGCGCTCGCTGACCGTCGTCCGGCTCGTGAGCAGTGCGACCTCGAGGGCGCGGGTGCCTCCGAGGCGAGTGCCGTCCTCCACCTCCAAGCCGGCGAGGAAGCCCCGAGCCGCGAGATAGTGCTGCTCGGCGAGCACCTCCGTCGGGACCATGAGCGCCCCCTGGTGGCCTCCCTGCACGCCGTAGAGGAGCGTCGCCAGCGCTACCACCGTCTTTCCCGCGCCGACGTCGCCCTGCAGGAGGCGGTGCATCGGGTGCGAGGCGGCCAGATCCGCCGCCACCTCGGAGATGGCCCGCTCCTGGGCCTCGGTCAGCTGGAAGGGCAAGCGCCCGAGGAACTCCTCGACGAGGCTCGCCTTGCCCGGCCCCGGCCTGAGGACGTGGGGGATCCCCGGGGTCTGGGCGGCTGCGGCGCGTTTTTGCATCACGAGGATGAGCTGGAGCCTCAACAGCTCGTCGAAGGCCAGGCGGCGCCGGGCGACGTCTCTTTCCTCGAAGCTTTCCGGGGCGTGAATCCCCCGGAACGCCTCCGTGCGCCCGGCAAGGCCGATCTCGTCGATGAACCGCCCCGGCAGGACCTCCGCCAGGCGTCCGGTGCGCTCCAGGGCCTCTTTCACGTAGGTGGCGATCTCGACCGAGCCGATCTTGGCCTTGCCCGACTGCGGGTAGACGGGGACGATGCGGCCCGTCTGGTCGCCGACGAGGTCCACGACGGGATTGGTCATCTGGCGCCCGCCTCGGTAGACCTCGGTGCGGCCGAAGACGACCACCTCCGAGCCGACCACCAGCTGGCGGGCCCGCCAGGGCTGGTTGAAGAACACGAGCTGAAGGCGCCCCGTCGCGTCCTCGACGAGGATCTGCACCATCGTCCTCCCACCTCTCAAACGGCGGGCCGAGACACGTCGCACCGTGGCGGTGACCATCGCCTCCTCGTCCTCGGCGAGGGCGGCGATCTCGGACTGGTGGCGGCGGTCGATCCAGCGCCGGGGGTAGTGCATGAGCAGGTCGAGAACGGTCTCGATGCCCATCGACTCGAGGCCAGAGGCCTTTCGCGCCTTGACGGCACGCAGCTCTGTCACGCTCTTGTCCTGGAGAAACCGCAACGTGCGGCCTCCAGCCGCCTCGCTCACTCGACAGAGACCAGGTACGGGTAGAGCGGCTGGCCACCGTGGTGCAGTTCGAGGGAGATGCCCGGCCAGTTCTCCCGCAACCACTCCGAGACCCGCCGGGTGTCAGCCGCGGTGGCGCCGGCACCCTCGATCAGGGTGACGATCTCGTCCCCGTCCCCGAGCATCTTCGCGAGAAGGCCGCAGGTAGCCCCTGAGAGAGTCGCAGCGACTGACTCGACCCCACTTCGCGACAGGCCGATCCAGTCCCTGGTCTCGATCGGGCCCGCCTCCGAATCGCTCGCCCGGACTGCCCGGGTCACCTCTCCGGCCCGCACCCGGCGGGCTGCTGCGGCCATGGCCCGTGCGTTCTCCTCGCCCGTCGCCCCGGGGTCGTACTCGAGCAATGCGGCCAGGCCCTCCTGGATCCCGGGGGTATCGACGACGTACACGGGCTTTGTCGACAGCCCGCGTACCTGCTCGGCAACAGCCACGATGTTCTTGTTGTCGGGGAGGATCACGACCTCTCTGCCCGGCACGGACTCGACGACCTCGAGGATCTGCTCGGTGGAGGGGTTCATCGACTGGCCCCCGGCCACGATGTGGTGAACACCCAGCGAGTAGAAGATGCGACGGATCCCGTCGCCCGTCGCCACCGCGACGACCGAGGTCACCGGTGCTGGCTCCTCGACGCTCGGCGGAGGGGCGCTGAGCTCGGCCGCCCGACGTACCCAGGACTCCTCTTCGACCTGGTCGCGCAGGTCGGTGACGCGTATGTCGCGCGGGCGGCCCACGTCGAGCGCCGCTTCGATCGCGGCGCCGATGTCGTCGGTATGGATGTGGCAGTTCCACAGCCCGTCGCCGCCGACGACGACTATCGAGTCACCGATGCCGGCCCACACGGCCTTGAACGCCCCGAGCGTCTCGTCGGGAGCATCGAGGAAGTACATGACCTCATAACGCGGACCCTCGACGCTCCCCGCCTCGCCGTTGCCGGTCGCGGGCCGGTCCCTGGCGCTGTCGTGATCGCGTGCGCCGTTGCCGGTCACTCCATGGCGCGCACCCGTGCTCCCAGCCGGCGGCACGAAGTGGTCGGCCGCGAAACCGCCGGTGATCTGGTCTGCGACCTCTGGCGGCAAAGGCAGCTCATCGACGGGCGGCCGCCCGTCGATCACGTGCAGGAAGGCGTCGTACATCAACACGAGCCCGGCGCCGCCCGCGTCGACTACACCGGCCTGCGCCAGCACAGGCAGCAGTTCGGGCGTGCGCCAAAGCGAGGAGACCGCGGCTTGCCTCGCCGCCTCGAACACGCCCAACAGGTCCCCACCGCCGATCTCGTCCACCTCACGCGCAGCCGCCGCCGCGTCCGCGGCGACAGTCAGCATCGTGCCTTCGACGGGGTGCATGACCCCTGCCCGCGCGGCTGCGCTGCCCTCGGCGAGAGCAACTGCCGCCTCGTGGGCCCCGACCACCTGGCAGGGAGCGAACGTGCCCGAGATGCCGCGGAGGATCTGGCAGAGGATCACCCCTGAGTTGCCCCTTGCCCCCATGAGCGACCCGCTGGCGATTGCCCGGCATGCGGCACCCATCGCATCGCCGTCTGCCGCCTGGAGGTCGAGGCCGTCCAGAGCCCTTACGACGCTCTCGACCGTGAGCGCCATGTTCGTCCCGGTATCGCCGTCAGGCACCGGATAGACGTTCAGCCGGTTCACCACGGAGCGGTGTCGCTCCAAGCCTTCGGAGAAGGCGTGCATCACCCTCACCAGGCTCTCAGGAGTCAGACCGTCGGCGGGATCGGCGTCTGCGGGATGTCCGGTCACCGGCTCACGACGCCTTGGGGTGATGCCGTCGGCATGGTGGTACCGATGGTCGCGGATCGGTCACGCACGGCGCCATTCCAATGGATGCTAACGTGACACCTCGTCCATTTGTAGGAACTCTCTCTTGGGGAACGCGTCATCGTGGCAGCCGTATGCGAGATATGTGAGAAACACCCGAGCTTCGGGATGAACGTGTCCCACTCCCATCGGCGCACGAAGCGCCGCTGGGACCCCAACATCCAGCGCGTCCGGGCGCTTGTGGAGGGGACCCCGACACATCTGAACGTCTGCACCTCTTGCATCCGCGCGGGCAGGGTCGTCAAGCCACCGCGGCGGATCCTCGCCGGACGTCCGAGCTGAGCGAGAGTCCGAGCTGAGCTACAGGCTCAGCGGAGACGGTGCTCCCACCCTGAGGCCTCCAGAGGCTCATCGCCTATCCGCCTCGTCGCCGGGTTCGAGACGCACGCACCGATGTGGATAGGCGGCCGAAGGCCGGCGGCCGTGAAGGCCTTCGAGACCGCGACGGGATCGGCGGCGGCGAAGATGAGCTCGTAGTCCTCACCGCCTCCCAGCGCTTCGTCACGCGTCGCACCCTCGGCCACCGGGAGCGAGTCGAGGACGACACCGACTCCAGAAGCGGTCGCGAGGCGGTCGAGATCGATCCCGAACCCGTCGGAGACGTCGATCATCGCTGTCGCCCCGCCTGCTGAAGCTGCCCTCCCCTCGCCCAGCCGGGCGACGGGGCGGCGATAAGCGGCGGCGAGGTCGGCCGGTGCCGGCCCGGCGCCGGTGAGCTGGGCGCGAAGGGCCCGGAGCCCCGCCGCCGAGCGGCCGAGAGGCCCCGTGACGAACAGCGCGTCACCTGGGCGGGCATTGCTACGGAGGATCGCCGGCCGGTTGTCCGAGGTGCCCGTGATGGCCACAGAGACGACGAGGCACGGTCCCGACGAGAGGTCGCCGCCAACGACCGCGCACTGGTAGGCAGCTGAGGCTTCGGCGAGACCGCGGGCCAACCCGTCGATCATCGAGGCACTGGCCCCGGCTACCGTCACGAGGGCGTGCAGGGGCCGGCCGCCCATAGCTGCGATGTCGCTCACGTTGACGGCGAGCGCCTTCCAGCCCACGTCCGCCGCGTCCACGAGACCGAGGTCGAAGTGCACGCCTTCGACCACGACGTCCGCTGCGAGCAGCAGTGACCCGCCCGGAGGACTGGACACGACGGCGGCATCGTCACCGATCCAGGTCTGGCCCTGGGGTGGTTGTGGCACGGCTTGGCGGATGATCTCGATCGCAGCCATCTCGCCGTCGTCACCTGACACAACTTCGGACGCTACCGCCGACACGGGCGGGCAGTGGTCGTCAGCAAGGCTGGCCAGGCGACTTGGGCGCTTGCCGGGGGCTCGCCTACGATCGGCCAATGGCAAAGACCAGCAACCGCAAGCTCCTCGCCTGGGTCGACGAGGTCGCGGCGCTCACCCAACCCGCGCGGGTCGAGTGGTGCGACGGTTCGGCCGACGAGTACGACAGGCTGTGCCAGCTCCTCGTCGACCGGGGAACTTTCACGAAGTTGTCCGATGCAAAGCGCCCGAACAGCTACCTGGCCCGTTCGGACCCGGCCGACGTCGCCCGCGTCGAGGACCGTACCTTTGTCTGCCCAACCGACCCGAGGGATGCGGGCCCTACCAACAACTGGGTGGACCCCGACGAGATGCGCGCCACGATGACCGACTTGTTCTGTGGGGCGATGCGGGGGCGGACCATGTACGTGGTGCCGTTCTGCATGGGACCCCTCGGGTCTCCCATCGCGCACGTCGGCGTCGAGATCACCGACTCGCCGTATGTGGTAGTGAACATGCGCATCATGACGAGGATGGGCACGGGGGTGCTCGAGGTGATCGGCGACGATGGGGACTTCGTGCAGTGCCTGCACTCGGTCGGCGCCCCCCTCGAGGCGGGACAGCAGGACGTGGCGTGGCCTTGTCAATTAAGTCACGTCTACGTCACCCACTTCACCGACACTCGCGAGATCTGGTCGTTCGGTTCCGGTTACGGAGGCAATGCCCTCTTGGGCAAGAAGTGCTTCGCGCTGCGGATCGCCTCGGTGATAGGGCGCGATGAGGGCTGGCTGGCCGAACACATGCTGATCTTGAAGCTGACCTCACCTGGCGGCGAGGTCCGCTACGTGACCGGGGCCTTTCCCTCGGCCTGCGGCAAGACGAATCTCGCCATGCTCGTCCCGACGATGCCAGGCTGGAAGGTCGAGACGATCGGGGACGACATCTGCTGGATGAAGGTCGGTCCTGACGGGACGCTGCGGGCGATCAATCCGGAGGCCGGTTTCTTCGGTGTGGCGCCGGGTACGAACATGGTCACCAACCCGAACGCGGTGCTCACGCTCGAGGCCAACTGCATCTTCACGAACACGGCGCTCACCGACGACGGCGATGTCTGGTGGGAGGGCCTGACCACAGAGCCGCCGGAACATTGCACCGACTGGCGCGGCAATGAGTGGACCCCGGAGGCCTCCACACCGGCCGCGTACCCGAATTCACGCTTCACCGCTCCGGCCAGCCAGTGCCCGGCGATCGCCAGCGAGTGGGAGGACCCGAAGGGCGTCCCCATATCCGCGATCCTCTTCGGCGGCAGGCGGGCGTCGGTTGTCCCGCTCGTCCACGAGGCTTTTGACTGGGCCCACGGCGTTTTCCTCGGCGCGACCATGTCCTCGGAGACGACGGCTGCCGCCGCGGGGGCGGTCGGAAACCTGAGACGCGATCCGTTCGCGATGCTGCCCTTCTGCGGGTACAACATGGCCGACTACTGGGCGCACTGGCTGTCGTTCCGCGACAGCCAGGACGAGGCGAATCTGCCCCGGATCTTCTCTGTCAACTGGTTCCGGAAGGGCACGGACGGGCGCTGGCTGTGGCCCGGTTTCGGCGAGAACTCCCGCGTGCTGGCCTGGGTGTTCGAGCGCTGCGGCGGGCGCGGTGAAGCCGTCGAGACCCCGATCGGCTACCTGCCCGCCCCCGACGCGATCGACGTCGAAGGCCTTGACATCTCCGAAGAGGACATGACCGAGCTGCTGCGAGTCCACCGCGACGAGTGGCGCGCCGAGCTGCCCCCTATCGCCGATTACTTCGGCCAGTTCGGAGATCGGCTGCCCGTCGCAATGTCCGACCAGCTCGAGGGTCTCAAGAAACGCCTCGATTGACAGCCGTCCCGGCGAGCTCCGTCCCCGGCGAGCGCCGTCCGGGCGAGCGGGACCGGCACGTTCCCGTCAGCCCCAGGTCGCACTCGTGACCTGATTGGCGGGAACTGGCACGATCGCCGTGATCGAGCCGTCCGGCCCGACCACGGCGTAGTCGCCCGCCGGGAGGCTCGGGAACACCGCGGCGTAGACCGTGGCGCTGCGGCCCACCCGGGGCAAGCCGTTCTTGTCGGTGTGGGTGACCGAATAGAAGTGCTTGCGGTTCCACGTGGTGTCGCTCAGGTGCTTGATCTGACCCGTGCTGTACAGGAACAGGTCGTGCACGCCGATGTCTGCGAGCACGGTGTTGAATCGGAACTGGTAGGTGATGTCCGCGCGAGCGTCACCGTCGTTGTCGATGTGGATCTCGTAGAGCACGTCGTCGCCGAACTCGTAGAAATTCGGCCCTCCGGCGGGCTGTTGAAGGGGTACGTAGCTCGCGACGATCGTGACCGTGCTGGGGTTGTCGGGGCTCACGAAGGCATAAAGGTCCGCGCTGTCTGCGACGGCATCCTTTGAGATCTCGGGAGCTTCTCGGTGGGAAGACATGGTCGGTTACCTCACCTTTCGTCTGGGATCGCAGTGCGATATCAAGGTCGCCTGTCGGCGACCGGGACTGGCGCTGCCGGGCGGCGGTGCCTGGCTAACCCGCCTCTCGCACAAGCCGTGCGACAAGCGACGAGTCACGGCGGACCACTTCGCGGGTGCCGACCATGAGGTGAACCTCACCGGTGCGCGGGTCGGCCATGTGCACGACGAGCGGCCCAGTGGCAGCGCGCCCTTGGGGTGCGGCGACACCGTTGGCGTGAACGCTCGCGGGCTTGCGTGCCGCCCACACCCGTCCCGGCAAGGACGGTATGGCGGCGAGGAAACCGGCTGCTGCGACCCCGGTCCCGCCCTGCTTGAGGAACATCCGTCGGGAAATGCTTGCCATCTACCTGGCCTCCTTGTCCGAAGGTTGCCAACGGCCGCACCGCAGGCGGGACACGTCGCCACCTGATGTGAGAGCCGCCGGCCCCGGGCTCGTCCCGGGCACGTCTCGGAGGGGACTACGGCGCAGGACGCGGGGCCGGATGACGGCTTGCAATTGCCGGCGGGGTATTGCTCAGTTCAGCGACGTGCCCGGTATGTCGCCCTGACCCGATCGGGGTTGCGCGGGGCGGCTCTGGAGCACGGCCCTCCGCATCGACACGTAGAACCCTGCCGCGACGGCACAGGTCACACCGATCAAGACGTCCCCTGCCTGCAGGGAGAAGCCGACTATCACGGCCAGCAACGCGCACAGGACCCAGACCAGTTGCAACTGCGTCTCGAAGCGGGCAAAAGCGCGCCCGAGCAGAGCCGGAGCCACGTGCTTTTGCGCCATCGAGTCGAAACACGGCTTTGCCGCCGTGGTCGCGAACCCGATGGCGAAGGTGAGAAACGGCTGGGCCCACAACGAGCCCGCCACCGCGACGAGCATGCCCGCCAGCGCCGCCAGCATCAGCGAGTAGAGGATCAGCTGCTGCTCGGAGAGATACTTGCGCAGAACCGGCACCAGGAGCGATCCGGCCAGCGAGCCGATCGCGCTTGTCAGGAGGACAAATCCGAACCACCAGGTGCGGGCGTGAAGAGAGCGCAGCGCGAACGCCAGGAAGAAGGTCATGAAACCGACTGCCCCCCTGATCACGGACATCGCCGCCAGGCCGAGCACCACCTCGGGGACATAGAGAGGGAGCCCCAGCCGCTGGCGCTCGCGAGCGACGTCGAAGCGTGCCCGAGGGTCGCGGCTGGAACGGGCCGGGTCGTCGGGGGGCGGGAACCCGGCGCCTTGTTGTGATGGGGCGCCTGCGGGAACAGGTGGCCCCAGGATGGGCTCACCGCCGGGCGTCCTCTCCGCCGGCTTGGCCACTGGCCTGGAGACGCGCGTGTCGAGGATCTTCGGAAGGCGCATCGCGGCCACGCCGCCGAGAAGGAACACGGCGAACGCAAGCCTCAAGACCCAAGGTGCCCCGAGCTGGAGGAGTCCCACGGCAACCGGCGAGACGATGAAGCCGGCGAGCGAGGCGAGCACGGCAAGCTTCGCGTTCGCACTCGCGAGATCGTCATCGGTCTCGGTCATCGATGGCACGAGGGCGGCCTTGGCGACGAGGTAGAGCTTGGAGAGCACAAGAACCCCGAATGCCTCGGGGAACAAGAGCAGTCCCTTGATGTCGCCGGCCATGAAGAGGACGAGGACGGCGCTGCCGACCGACGCGACCGCCATGCTCGTGCGCCTGGCATAGCTGCCCCGGTCGAGCAGGGGGCTGAGGGCCGGGGCGACTACGGCAAATGGCGTGATCGTGAGCAACAGGTAGAGGACGACCTTGCCCTTGGCAGCCTCCGGCGAGATCGTGAAGAACAAGGTCCCGGCGAGCGAGATGGTCACGAGCGTCGTGCCCGTGGAGAAGATGGCGTGGACGAGCGCGAGCCTGCCGAAGGGCTCCGACTGGTCGAACAGATCGTGGATGGCGCTTCGAACAAGCCGGGTGAGGCGAGCCCAACGCGCGGCGCTGTCCACGTTGTCATGGTACGTGGCGGCGCATCGCTTCCGGTCCCCCGCTACGATGCGGCGCAAACCGAGGACGAGGAGGTCACTAGTGGGAGTTCGGGCCTACGTGCTCATCCAGACAGAAGTTGGCAAGGCCGCCACGGTCGCAAGGCAAGTGGCAGAGATCTCCGGGGTGCTGCGTGCCGAGGACGTGACCGGGCCTTACGACGTCATAGCCGAGGCCGAGGCCGAAACGGTAGACGACCTCGGCAAGATCATCGTCAGCCGGGTGCAGCTCATCGAGGGCATCACGCGGACCTTGACCTGCCCGGTGCTGAACCTCTAGTTAGACCGGCCGACCGCCAGTCAGACCGGCCGACCGCGCCCTTCGAGCGCCGCGGGCTCCTCCCGATAGGCGGCATAGCCGGTCCGCTCGAGCTCCTCGGCGAGTTCAGGTCCCCCGCTCGCGACGATGCGACCCTCCGACAGCACGTGGACGTGCTGCGCGGGCAGCTCTGCGAGCAGGCGCCGGTAATGCGTGATCGCAATCACGCCAAGGGGAGGATCACCCTCGCGCGTCGCCCGCTCGATGCGCCTTGCGACTCGACCGAGCGCATCGACATCGAGCCCGGAGTCGAGCTCATCCAAGATGGCGATTCGTGGGCGCAAGATCGCGAGCTGGAGGGTCTCGTTCCTCTTGGCCTCGCCACCGGAGAGGTCGACGTTCATCGGGCGCGCCAGGATCTCGGACGGGATCCCGAGCTCGGCTGCCTCCTCCAAAAGGCGGGCTCGCAGGGGCGCCGGCTCAGCTTCCAGGACGCGGCCCGCGGCAATGAGAGACTCGGCGAGCGCCGACGCGAGCGGAACCCCGGGCACTTCGATCGGGTACTGGAAGGTGAGAAACAGCCCCGACTGGGCGCGTTGAAAAGGCGCGAGGTCGAGAAGCTCGACGCCGTCGAGGGACACGCTCCCGCTCATCACCTCGTATCCGGGCCTGCCCATAAGCACATGGGCGAGGGTGCTCTTGCCGGACCCGTTCGGGCCCATGACCGCATGGATCTCCCCACTTCGCACCTCGAGATCGATTCCCCGCAGGATCTCGCGGGAGTCGACTCCGGCGTGAAGATCGGAGATCTTGAGCACGCTCGCGCTCATGTGATCACCGCGAATACCTCGTCCCCGACGACCTCGATCGGTATGACCTTGACAGGCTGGGTGGCAGGCAGGCTCTGCGGCGAACCGTCCAGCAAGGAGAAGGTGCTGCCGTGCCGGAGGCACTCGATCTCGCACTCCTCGGCAAGGACCTCGCCTTCCGAGAGCGGGTAGTCCTCGTGGCTGCAGACATCGACGAGCGCCCGGAACCCCGACTCGCAGTGAACCAGCGCGATCGCGCCTGTCTCGATCTCGAAACGGCGAACATGTCCCAGCTCGAGCTCGCCGGTCGTGCACAGTCGGACCCTCACCTGATCAACCCCCACTGGTGACACCGTCCAGACGTGCGGCGACTGCGGCAACGAGATGGGCGCGGATGCCCGGTGCTGCGATACGCGCCCAGAGGTCGTCGAAAAAGCCCAACAGGATCAGCCGCTCCGCGACTGCCGGGGGAACGCCGCGTGCCTCGAGGTAGAAACGTTGCTCACGGTCGATCGGGCCGACGGCTGAGGCGTGCGAGCACCGCACGTCGTTCTCCTCGATGTCGAGATTCGGGACCGAGTCCGCGTGAGCCCCCTCGCTCAGGACGAGGTTCCGGTTCGTCTGGAAGGCGTCGGCGCCCCTGGCTCCGTGCCGCATCCTGATCAGCCCCGAGTAGACCGAACGGGCCGTGCCTGCGACAGCGCCCTTGAACACGAGGTCGCTCGTCGTGCGTGGCGCCCCGTGCTCCTGCAGCGTGCGGAAGTCGTGCACCTGTGAGCCGTCGCCGAGGTAGGCGGCCAGCAGCTCCGCGCTGCCTCCCTGGCCCGCCAGGACCGATTCGGTGCGAAAGCGCGCGTACTCGGCGCCGAGCGACGCCGTGAAGGTGCGGACCGTGGCGTCGCGGCCAGCACGGATCCGTTGATGGCCGATCTGCCAAGCGCGCTCACCGAGCTGCTGGATGGCGTTGTAGGACAGGACGGCTGCGTCCCCTACGAAAAGGTCGACTATCGGCACGACGAGGAGCGGGTCCTCTCCGGAGACGAACAGCTCGATCACGGTCGCTTCGGCCGCCTCGCCGAGCTCGATCACAGTGCGTTCGAAGACGGCCAGGGCGCTCGCCTCGGAGGCCTGGCGCGAGCCGAGCAGGTGCACGACGACGATCGGGTGCTCGATGCGCGCCCGAGGGGGAACCGACAGCACGAGGGCGTCACGAAGGAAGGCGTCGGCAAGATGGTCGAAGACGTCCGGCTCGTGCTCTTCCTTACCGGTCTCGGCATTCAGCTTCGCCACCTGGTCCAGTACGGCCGGGCCACGCGCGTCAGCAAAGACGCTACCGAGGACGGCCCCGGCGGCGGACGCGGCGGCGGACAGCTCGCAGGAGACCGGGACGCCGTCGACGACCACGGCGAGCCCGGAACGCTCGCCCACGTGCTCCAGCAGGGCAGCCGACTGCGGCCAGGCTTCGGCCTGGAGCGCCGGCCGCAGCTTGGCAACGGCGGCAGAGCCGCTCGGCACGTACTGATCTAGGTCGAGGTCGGCGATCCGGCTGTACCGCCAGAGATCCTCGTCCAGCGCCGGGGGCGGGCTCGCACGGAACCGCTCCAATGCGCCGAGTCGCCGCTCGGAGATCCATTCCGGGCCGCCGAGGCTCCGCGCGACGTCAGCGGTGAAAGAAACGGATGACTGCATCGTGATCAGGTCAGGACGTTACAGGATGCCCGTTACGGGCTGGGCGGCGGAGGACCCCGGCGCTTGAACCAGCGACGCGGGCCGCTCGCGCCGGAGCGTCGCTCCTCCTTGCGCTCGCGCTCCGCGGCTTCGGCGAGGGCCTCGGGCGCCACCGCAGAGACGATCTCCTCGGCATCCTCGAGCAGATCGGCGGCGTCCGCAGCGGACACGTCGGCCGGCTCCTGCTCCAGGGCGGGCTCGGTGACCTTGGCCTGGGTCCACCCGGCGTCCGCAAGCCGCCGCTCGTAGACCGGGCAGTTCTCCGGGCAGCGCCACGGCGCGTCCGGGGCCATGTCCAGCACGCAGAACCTGGCCACCTCGCCACTCGCGTAGGTGCGGCTCTGGTAGTGGCGACAGTCTTCCCGCATGGGCATGACGATGGACGCTACCTCGGAAACCCGCGAAGCGCGCACAGGCCCGCCCGACCCCCACTAGCTGCGGGTGTGGCACTCAGCCGACCGAGCCGTCCATCTGGAGCTCGATCAGCCGGCTCCATTCGACCGCGTACTCCATCGGCAGTGTGCGAGTGATCGGCTCGATGAAGCCGTTCACGATCATGCCCATTGCCTGTGTCTCGCTGAGGCCACGGCTCATCAGGTAGAAGAGCTGGTCGTCGCCGATCTTGGACACGGTTGCCTCGTGACCGATCTCGGCATCACGCTCTGAGACCTCCATGTACGGCTTGGTCTCCGAGATCGAGTTCTCGTCGAGGATCAGCGCATCGCAGCGGACGAATGACTTCGCCTTACGGGCACCTTCGTCGACATGCACCTTCCCGCGGTAGGCGGCAAGGCCGCCGTCCTTCGAGATCGACTTCGAGACGATGGTCGAGCTCGTCTCGGGAGCGCAGTGGAACATCTTTGCTCCGGTGTCGAGGATCTGACCCGCCCCCGCGTAGGCAACGGAGAGGACCTCACCAGAAGCCTTGGGCCCCATCAGGTACACAGACGGGTACTTCATGGTGAGCCGCGAGCCGATGTTGCCGTCGATCCACTCGACGTGGGCCTCGGCCTCGGCCCGAGCCCGCTTGGTGACGAGGTTGTAGACGTTCGTGGACCAGTTCTGGATCGTGGTGTAGGTGATACGGCTGCCCGGGAGCGCCACGAGTTCGACGACGGCCGAGTGCAGCGAGTCCGACGAGTAGACGGGCGCCGAGCAACCCTCGACGTAATGCACCTGCGCACCCTCGTCGGCGATGATCAACGTCCGCTCGAACTGACCCATGTTCTCGGCATTGATGCGGAAGTACGCCTGCAGGGGCATGTCGACGGTCACGCCTGGCGGCACGTATATGAAAGAGCCCCCCGACCAGACGGCCGAGTTCAGGGCTGCGAACTTGTTGTCACCGGGAGGGATGATCTTGCCGAACCACTTGCGAACGATCTCAGGATGCTCGCGGACAGCGGTGTCCATGTCGGTGAAGAGCACGCCCATGTGCTCGAGGTCCTCGCGATTGCGGTGGTACACGACCTCGGACTCGTACTGAGCCGTGACGCCGGCCAGGTACTTGCGCTCCGCCTGCGGGATGCCGAGCTTGTCCCAGGTGCTCTTTACCGACTCGGGCAGCTTGTCCCAGTCGTTGACCTGGGCATCGGTGGGCTTGATGTAGTAGTAGATGTCGTCAAAGTCCAGGTCGGGCATCTTTTCCGCAAACCAGCGCATCATCGGCTTGCGCTCGAAGCGGCGCAGGGAAGCCAGCCGGAACTCGAGCATCCAGCTCGGCTCGCCCTTCATGGCCGACATCTCCCGGACGATCTCTTCTGAGAGTCCCTTGCGCGGCTTGAAGACGTAGTCCTCGACGTCACTCCAGCCGAGCTGGTACTTGCCGAGATCGAGCTCCGTGATGGCCATAACGCGTTCCTCTCGAGGGAGAGTTTCTCCTACGCACATAGTAACAACTACGGGGCCGACGAGCGCACTCGTCGTTCGCCGCTGCGGGGCTCCGCAATGCTCAGCCAGACCGGGACCGGTGCCTGGGCCCAGGCAGCTGCAGGCCGAGGCCGAGGCCCAGGCAGGCGCAGGCCGAGGCCCAGGCGGGCCGAGGCCGAGGCCCAGGCGGGCTCAGGCCGAGGCCGAGGCGGGCGCAGGCCGAGGCCGAGGCGGGCTCAGGCCGAGGCAGGCGTGAGCTCGACGCTGTAGGCCGCCGTGACTCCGCTGGGGAGCTTCGCCGCGAGCCCGTTGACCGTCAGAGCTATGTAGGGCGGGGCACCGAGCCTGACTATGAGCGTGCCCGATCCCTTGAAGGTCACCGACCGCCCAGCGGCCAGGGTCTGGGCGAAGAGCCACGGGCCCGCCGTGGTGTGCTCGATCCCTACCCAGCAGCGTCCCCCCGTCGCCTGGAAAGCCAGCGTGTATTCCCTCGAGGGCACCGTGAAGGTGACCGGCGACACAGAGGTGGGCCGCAGGCTCGTCGGCAACTTCGTCGTGGTGGTCGAGGTCGTCTTGGTGCGCCCGCCACCTGAGTGGTGCGCGGTCGTGCCGGTCACGGACGCTGCGCCATGCCCACCACGGCTGCTCGGCGTACCACCGCTGCCGCTCAAGTAGAGCCCCGCAACGACGACCGCCACGACGGCGGCGGCGGCGGCCACGCCGGTCGCGGCCCGTCGCGCCATTACCTGCCGGCGGCGCTCAAACGTCGACCTGTAGGCCGCGCTACGAGCGCGCGCCTCGGCCGTCCCGGACGCTTGCCCGTGGGGCGAGGGCAGATGAGGACGAGCACCGGCAGTCGCCGTTCGCGCCGCCAGCGCTCCGGCTTCCAGGTCGGCGTCTTCACCGGCCTCCTCACTTGCTGCCGGCGAACGGTCCGCCGGGCGCGTCGGCCCGGAGAACCGGAGCTTCGGCTGGCCAGCCGGTGGCAGCCGCCTCGAAACCAAGGGGCCCTGCCCACCCGAGCTGCCTTCCTTGCGACCCTCGGCTGCCTCGCCGCCTGCCGGGTCGATCGGCCTGCCGACATGGGGCCGGCCCGTCTCCTCATGGGGGAGGATGCGGAACCCGGTGGACTCGGTGCGTTTCGAGACCTCTCCGAGCACGCCGAGAGCGTGTTCGTAGGTCTCGACCGACTTGTGCTCGGACCTGGCCGCACTAACGCGAGCCCAGACGACCGCGGCGATGACGAGCACCGCGAGGACGACAATTACGACAGCGATCACGACCCGCAGCTCCTCGAATGGCTACTTAGTCTCCATTCAAGCCGAAGGCCGAGGCCATGGCACCGCGGGCGCTGAGACGGTCCCTCAGACTCTCAGGCCGTAACGCGGGCGGAGATGGTCCGGGATCTCCGCACGGCGCGGGTTCGCGCGGTCCCGTGCTGACACGACCGGGTCGGCGACGCCCCAGTCCGCTTCGAGCTCCGGGTCGTCCCAGGCGACGCCCAGCTCGTCGGCGGGGTTGTAGTACGCGTCCACGAGGTAAGTGAGCGTCAGGTCCGTGACTGCGGCGAAGCCGTGCCCCACGCCAGGAGGGATGTACACCCCACGATCGTCGTGCTCACCGATCTCCAGGATCTCGGTCGCACCGTCGGTCGGTGAGCCGATCCGGAGGTCGTGCAAGACGACCCGGGCCCGGCCCCTTGTCACGTACCAGTAGTCGGCCTGGTGAAAGTGGTAGTGAAGCCCGACGAGCGCCCCTTGCTGGCGGTCCGAGCGATTTCCCTGAACCATTTCCCGCCCGAGGGGGAACCAGCTGCGCCGGTATGTCTCGATGAACCTGCCCCTGCTGTCGCCAAAGACGTCGGGGGTGACGATCATGACGTCCGCTATCACCGTCGAGGCTTCCACTTTCGTCAACGGTCGCCCTCCTTGTCTGGTTCGCCCTCCGCGCCAGGACCGAAGGGTCTCTCATAGGTGGTCATTGGTCCGGCTGCTCGTGTGGCGGCCTGGTCGAAAAGGCCAGCTGCCAGTCATCATCGCTGTTCCCGTCGATGGTGAGGCGCCAGGTGAAACGCGTGTTGTGGGCGAGCGGCAGAGGGCTGAAGTTGACTGCGAGGGCAACGTCTACCGGGCTTCCCTCCGGCACTCCTTCGGGCCGCCCGACCTCGAAGTCACCTCGGACCTCGATCGGCTGAGGACCGTCCGCGCCCTCGACGACGACGGAGCGCCCGTCCTCGTCGACGAGGAAAAGCTCCCAGTGATGGGGTTGCCCCGCCTCGTGCCAGCCCACATCCACCTTTATGGCGATCGCGGACGGCATCGGGTCCGGCCCTATGAGGCTCCAACCCCCGCCGAGGATGAAGAGCTTCCCGTCCGCCACTTGCGCCGCGTCACAGAGCATCATGGTCACACGCACGGAGCCAACCGTAGCCCGGCACGCAATCGTCGATCCGCTGTGCCGGGTACCGTCGTCGCGGTGGCCGAGCTCGGGTTGCGCAACGACATCTACCGGCGACCCCTCGCGACCGCCCTCGAGCGCCTTGGTCTCCAGGCCGGATGGCGCTGCGCGGACGTCGGGGCGGGAGCTGGGGACGTATCTGTCGCCTTGGCTGAGCTCGTCGGGCGCGAGGGACGCGTGTATGCCGTCGACAGCGACCCGCGTGCGCGCGACGCGGTGGCCACAGCCGCGGCCGCCGCCGGAGAAGCGCAGGTCGTGGCCATCACCCAGGCCGGAGAGGACCTGGCGTTGCCCGAGAGCGTGGACCTTGCCTACTGCCGTTTCTTGCTGCTGCACGTCTTGGAGCCCCGCTCGGTCCTCGTCCGGATGGCCCTGGCGTTGCGCCCGGGCGGCTTTCTTCTCGCCCAGGAGCCCATCACCTCGGCAGGACGGATCGACGGAGCTCCGATGTCGATGCCGGAAGCTCGCCACCCCGACGTGGGCGCGCTCTTGCCCGGGCTGGTCCGCGAGGTCGGCCTCGAGCTCGTCGACGCCTGGGCTGAGGCGCCCGCAGGCGCGGGGCCGGGACCGGTGGCGGCCTATCTCGGGGAGCTCACCGGCGTGGACCCCGAAGACGCTTCCGTGGTGCTGCCGCCCCTCGTCACCGTCATCGGACGCCGGAACGCCCCGGAAGCTGCCATCGTCTCGCGCCCCGGCGTCAGCCGACGAAGGACTGGATCTGCTTGACGAGCTTCTCCTCGATCTCGAGGTTCCATGCCGACTCGGCGACATCGACCAGGAGGAACAGATCGGAGAGCAGCAGCGTCTCGACGACCGCCGTCCCCAGGTGCTGGAGCCACTTGCCGATGCCGATGCGTACGACACAGTCGTCGGTCGAGCCCGACACGAGGATCGACAGGGCGCGGTCGGCGTCTATGACCGCCGCCAGGAACTTTCCTTTCTTGGCCTGGATGACGGTCCCGTGGTCACTGTCGGCGGACCTCTGGGTTGTGAAGCCGTCCGACTTCAAGTACTCCTCGATCTTCGACTCCAGATCGCTCAGGTCGACGTGCTTGTCCTGAAAATGCAGGACCCTCTCACCTATCACTTGGGCTCCTCCCAGGCATACAGCGGGCCCCATGGCCCGCCTGTGAGCGTCCCGCATCTGGGGTGCTCGGCGAGCACGCTAATCGCGCTCACCTGTGCCGGCAGGTCGCTCCCCATCGGGGCCTATTTCAAAAGACGCGACAGGCGGCGGTCCGCCAGCACGCGACCCTTGGTCTGGCAGCGAGTGCAGTAGACGACCTCGTGCGACTCGTAGGAGACCCTGCTCAAGGCCTCGCCACAGCTCGGGCAGGGATGGCCGGCCCTGTTGTGCACGGCGAACACCGCGCCGAGCCTCGCCTCCGACAGGCCTCCGACCCGCTTGCGCTCCGACGCCATCGCTTCCGACATCACCGACCGGACAGCAGCCACCAATTGCCTGCGGTCCGCCAGGCTCAGCGACTTGAGGGGCGAGAAGGGCGACAGGCGTGCGCGGTTCAGGGCGTCGTCCGCGTAGCCACGGCCGACGCCGGCCACGAACCGCTGGTCCCGGAGCAGGGTGTGAAGACGACGGGTGTCCTCACTTGTGAGCAGCAACTCCTCGAAGGCGTCCTCGAGCGGCTCTGGGCCGAGGCCGGCCAGCAGGCCGTCATCGCCGGCGGCGAGCACCCACCAACCTGCCTTGCGCTCGTGGCCGTGCTCGCGGACTAGGACCGCGGCGCCGTTGCTGAAGACGAAGCGAGCGACGGCACCCCTCGGCCTGGTGTGCTTGGGGGGCAGCTCGATGTCCAACCGGCCCGCCTGGGAGAGGTGGACAAGGACGCGGCGAGCCGAGGAGAGGTTGAGCACGAGGTACTTGCCCCGGCGCCCCACCTCGATCAGCTCCTCTCCCTCGAGGCCTTCGCCGGCCGGGACAACCGTCTTCAGCCCGGAAAAACCCAACGTCTCCACTTGCACGATCGTCGCTCCCGCGAGCGCGGCATCGAGGCGCTCGGCGAGCGCCTGCATCTGCGGAAGCTCGGGCATCTGAGGCGACGACCCAGTCGCCTAGAGGAAACCCGGGGCGCCGTTCAGGGCCCGGCCGGCTCCGGAGCGCTTCAGGCCCGCACGCTCTCCCCGGGCGACGAACTTGAGAGCCATCTTGCGGCTGGCCTCGTCGATCATCTCCTCGCCGAAGATGACCGCGCCCTTGCCGTCGTGCTCGGTCGCCTTCTTGTACGCGTCGAGGATCGCCCAGGCCCGGTCGAATTGCTCCTGGGTGGGAGAGAACACCTCGTTCAAGATCGTGACCTGGTCCGGGTGCACCGCCCACTTGCCGTCATAGCCGAGCAAGTACGCCCGAGCGCAGTACTCACGGAGCAGCTCTGGCTCGCGGATCTTGAGAAACGGGCCGTCGATGACCTGAATCCCGCTTGCCCGTCCGGCCATCAAGATCTTGCTGAAGACGTAGTGGAAGTGGTCGCCCGGATACTGGTCGATCTGGACTCCGCCACTCAGCACGGGCATCTCCACCGAGGCTGCAAAATCCGCCGGACCGAAGACGACGGCCTCGAGCCTAGGTGACGCGGCACAGATCTCCTCGACGTTGATGAGTCCCCGGGCGGTCTCGATCTGCGCCTCGATGCCGATGTGGCCCACGGGCAGCCGGCTGTTCAGCTCCACCTGGGTGAGCAACAGGTCGAGGGCGATCACCTCGGCCGCGGACTTGACCTTGGGCAGCATGACCTCGTCGAGCCGCCGGCCCGCCTGGCCGACGACCTCGATCGCGTCGCCGTAGGTCCAGCGCGACGCCCAGCCGTTGAGCCGAACGCACATGACGCGGTCTCCCCATTCGAGGTTGCGGATGGCCTCGACCACCAGTGCCCTCGCGGACTCCTTCTCGGGCGCAGCGACGGAGTCCTCGAGGTCGAGAAACGTCATGTCGGCCGGGACGTGAGGAGCCTTCTCGAGAAAACGCGCGCTCGATCCCGGGACCGAGAGGCAGGAACGGCGGGGAAGATTGCGGGAACGCTCGGACACGACACCGATGGTAGGGCGACGCCGTCAGGTCGGCAGTCGGCTGATGTGGCGGCCCACTGCCGAGCTGAGCGCGAGGTGGCACTCGACGACCTTCGCCGTCGCGAGGCGCTCAGCCGATGTGGGAGTGGAGGAACTCTATGGTCCGCCTCCAGGCCAGCTCCGATGCCTCCGGGTCGTAAACCTCCGGGCGGGTGTCGTTGAAAAAGGCGTGGTCGGCCTCCGGGTAGATGTGGATGTTCACGTCCCGGTTCCCGGCGTCTCTCAGCGTGCGCACGAGTGCTCTCGCGGCCTCCGGGCTAGCCGACTCGTCCCTCCCCGCGAAGTGGCCGAGGACGGCCCCGCTGAGCGCCGCGTAGTCGGGTTGCGCGCCTTGCCACGGCACGACGCCGTAGAAGGGCACTACGGCTCGCACCTTGTCCGGCCGTTGCGAGGCGAGCATGAGGGCCAGCCCGCCACCCATGCAGAACCCGACGACCCCGACACCATTGCCGTTCGACCTGGACGCGACCTCGTCGACGGCGCCGCTCATGTCCCTTCCCGCACGGTCCAGCTGGAGGGCCATCATCTTCTTGGCGGCCTCATCCGGCTCCGCGACCTTCGCCCCGTGATAGAGGTCGGGCGCCAGCGCCACGAAGCCCTCGGCGGCGAAACGATCGCACACGTCCTTTATGTGATCGACCAGACCCCACCATTCCTGGATCACCACAACTCCAGGTCCTTCGCCACTGAGGGGCGTGGCCAGGTAGCCGTCGTCGGTCGACCCATTGCTCGGAAACTCGATCATCGATCCCATGGAATTGAAGCTACTCGCCTGGCGGTGATGCGGCTCTGGAGTTCGCGGGCGGACGCGCGATGCCCACGAGTCGTCTCGCTCTCGGGGGACCGGTTCGAAAAAGACCGAGGAGCCAGCCCTAGCCCGCACGAACGAGCAGCTCGGGCGCCGGAGGGCACAGCGGCCGGCCGAGGCACACGGCAGGGTTCTCCGGTCCGGTCGGTCCGATCACGACCTCGAAAGAGCCCTGTCCGATCAGCTCGACGGTGTCACCGGCCCGTCGCAGCATCTCTCCGAGCAGCTCGTCGTGCAGCAGGCGGCCAACTCCGGCGACTGCCCAGAGGGGAACCGAAGCCTCACGGGCAGCCTGGGCAAGGCCAGACGTGCCTGCGCTGGCCAGGACCCCGGACGGTCCGGCGGCGAGCGCCTCGACGATCACCACTGCTGCGCCCTCGACGGCCTCTTCTGCCTCGTCTGGCTCCCAGCCGCTCACTTCGCTGACGTGAGCCTCGAACCTGCGAACCTCGGCGCGCCGTCCGGGCGACGGCCCCACCACGCGGACAACTGCCCAGGGCAGACACGAGAACGCCTCGAGCACGGTCTCGGTGGGGCACGTCACGACGACGGCCTCACCGTCACCGAAACGACCGCTCAGCGCGTCGGCGAGCAAGCCGGCAGTCGGGTCCGAGACGAGCTCATCGACGACCCGCCGGGCCGCTCGGTCAGGATCGGGAGCTACAAGCAGTGTCGCGGCCACCCACCAGAGGGGCCCAGCGGTCACATGAGACTCTATGAGCCGCCTGCAGGCGGTCACAACCGCTGCCGGCTCGTCCATCGCCAGCTCGGAGATCGTCCATGCCGCCTCGGCGCCCAGGGTCGCCGGCGCCTCGTCACTGGCACGGGCGATCCATCGCAGACGCTCGATGGGATGCATCGAGACGACGCTACCGCCCGCTTCGATGCCGCGGTGCTACAGGCCTCACGACCCGCACAACGATGAGCTCAGCCGACTATTCCACCCTTGGTCATGGCGAGAACGTCGAGAGCCCGGTCAACCTCCTCCTCGCTCAGCAGGCCCATGTCGAGCACCACGGTGCGCAGATCCTTTCCCTCGGTAAGGGCCGTCTTGACCACCTTTGCCGCCTGTTCGTAGCCGATATAGGGATTGAGTGCCGTGGCGATCGAAGGCGAGGAGAGGGCGTAAGACCTGCACCGATCCTCGTCGGCAACGATACCGGCGATGCATTTGTCAGCCAGCACGACACTTACGGACGAAAGCAGCCGGATGGACTCGAGGAGATTGCTGCCGATCACCGGCAGCATCACGTTGAGCTCGAAATTCCCTGCGGCACCTCCGAATGCAACTGCGGCGTCGTTGCCTACGACCTGGGCGACGACCTGGCAGACGGCCTCGGGGACCACGGGGTTCACCTTCCCCGGCATGATCGACGAACCGGGCTGGAGATCCGGCAGGTGAATCTCACCAAGTCCGCACCGCGGCCCTGAAGACATCCACCGAAGGTCGTTCGAGATCTTGTAGAGCGATACTGCGATCGTCCGGAGCACACCAGATGCCTCGACAAGGGCGTCACGCGAGCCCTGGGCCTCGAAATGGTCGCGGGCCTCGGTGAGAGGCAATCCGGTGCCCGACGCGAGTCGCTCGATCACCCTTGCGGCAAATCCCGGTTTGGCGTTCAGCCCCGTACCGACAGCGGTCCCGCCGAGCGGTAGCTCCCCCACCCGCGGCAAGGCTGATTCGAGGCGCTCGACGCCGTGCTCGACCGCTGCCGCGTACCCGCCGAACTCCTGGCCGAGCGTGACAGGAGTCGCATCCATGAGGTGAGTGCGGCCGGATTTCACGACGACGCTGAACTCCTCCTGTTTCGCACGCAAGCTCGACGCCAGATGACCGAGGGAAGGGATCAGATCGCCGACGATCCCCAGAGCGGCGGCCAGGTGAACCGCGGAAGGAAACACGTCGTTCGACGACTGTGAAGCATTCGGCTCGTTGTTGGGGCGAACCTCTCGCCCGAGCCGTTCGCTGGCAAGATTCGCCAGTACTTCGTTCATGTTCATGTTCGTCGAGGTCCCCGAGCCGGTCTGAAAAACGTCGATCGGGAACTGATCAAACTGGCGCCCGCCTGCCACTTCATCGGCAGCCTCGGCGATGGCCGCTGCGACATCGGGTCCGATCGTGCCCATCTCCGCGTTCACTGTCGCCGCCGCGCCCTTGATCATCGCCAGGGCGACGAGGAGGCTTGGGTCCACGGTTCGGCCCGAAATCGGGAAGTTCTCGACGGCGCGCTGAGTCTGTGCCGCCCACCGCGCGCTTCGCGGCACGCGTACCTCACCCATCGAGTCGTGCTCGATGCGGTATCCCTCCGCATCCCGATCGGCACCTTCTGGGACTCCTGTCAGGGTCATAGGCTCAAGCTAGCTGTCAGTGGAACCGTCGTAAACCTTAAGTGCGCGTTATCGTAACGACGCTGTAATGGCAACAGTTCGCCCGCAAGCCTCGGTGCGACTGGGCTTGCAAGCCTTCGTACGGCGGGTTAGGTTGCGGGAATTGTGAGACCTGCTGGTGGGAGTCTCGATGCGGCTGCGCAAAGCGTGGCCGGTGCACCCGATGCCTCCAAGCATCGTCGGCGCGCGGCCGTATCGATGGCTGTTTCGGCCATGTTGCTCATGGGAATCGGCACTCCGCTCGTTCTTGCCGGGTCGCCTGCGGGAGCAGACCAAGTCTCCACCTTGCAACAGCGCGCTCAGTACATCGCCTCTGAGATCCAGGCCGCCAACGTCAAGCTGACAATCCTCGACGAGCTCTACCACCAGGCCGAAGGCCGGGTGGCGTGGTATGCGCAACGCGTCGCCAGCGCGACCGAGGCGATCAGGCAGACCGAAAAGGCGCTTGATCTGGACCGGTCGCACCTTCGCGCGATGGCCATCGAAGCCTACGTCACCGGTGGCGCGTCGCAGAGCTTGTCGGTCGTCTTCAGCGGCAACCAGCAGACCGCCGGCATGCAACAGGCTTACATCCAGGCGGCATCGGGCAATCTGGACGAGTCTGAGACGACCGTGCTGATCAACCAGCGCTCCTTGTCGATCGAACGGACCGCCCTCGACCGCACAGAGCAAGTCGCCAAGGCCAACGAGATGGCGATCTCCTCCGACCTCGCACAGGAACAGGCCACAACAGCTCAGCTGAACAACGAGGAGACACAGGTCAAGGGCGAACTCGCTGCAGCCGTCGCAGCGGTTCAACGGGCCCAGGCTGCCGCCTACGCTGCCGCTTTGGCGGCGGCAGCAGCAAAGGCCGCTGCCGAACAGGCATCCGCTCCACCAACGCCGTCGGCTCCCGCACAGGCGACGGTGCCGACACCAGCACCGTCGCCTGCAGTCTCGCCGGCCTCTTCGCCAGTGCCGGCTGCGGGCGACAGCGCCGGCCAAATCGCAGCGAATGCCGCCCAAGGCCAGCTCGGGGTGCCCTACGTCTGGGGAGGGGCCACACAGGGCGAAGGTTTCGACTGCTCGGGCCTGACCATGTGGGCGTGGGCCCAAGCCGGCGTCTCGCTCGCCCACGGGGCGACAGAGCAGTACTACGAGATCCAGCACGTCTCGATGTCGGATCTTCAACCAGGTGACCTCATCTTCTACGGCGACGCCTACCTCCTCTACCACGTCGTCATGTACATCGGCGGCGGCATGGTCGTGCAGGCAGAAGAGACAGGCACCAACGTGATGGACACGCCGATTCCGCCCGGTGCTTACGGCGCTGGCCAGCCCTGACGGCCGGCCAGTTCATCTCAGCTGTGCCAGCGCGCCTCAGGTGTCGCCCTGCGTACCTTTCAGACCATGCGCGCCGTTGTAATCGAGGAGGGCTCCCTCGCCGTGAAGGAACGAACCGACCCCGTGCCGGGTGTCGGTGAGGTGCTCGTCAGAATCCACGCCGCGGGCTTGAACAACGCTGATCTGCTGCAGCGGGCCGGCTTGTACCCGGCCCCGCCAGGTTGGCCTGCGGACATCCCGGGTCTCGAGCTCGCCGGGGTGGTGGCAGCCGTCGGCCCCGGCGTGGCACGTTTTGCCCTCGGCGATCGGGTCATGGCAGTCGTCGGCAGCGGAGCGCAAGCTGAGCTTGCGATCGTTCACGAGCGCAGCGCGATGCCGGTGCCCGACACGCTGGCACTGATTCAGGCCGGAGGGTTCCCCGAGGCGTTCACGGTCGCCCACGACGCCCTGTTCACCCAGTGCGGGCTCAGGCCGGGCGAACGGCTGCTGGTGAACGGCGCCGCGGGGGGTGTCGGCGTTGCCGCAGCCCAACTCGGGGTCCTGGCAGGTGCGACTGTCATCGCGAGCGTGCGTGCTGCGCGGCACCGAGGTGCGCTGGAGTCCCTCGGCGCCGCCGCGATCGACCCAACCGATGTCGCCGCATGGGGTCCCTACGACGTGATCTTGGAGCTGGTCGGCGCCCCCAATCTCGAGACCGACCTCGCCTCGCTCGCCATCGGGGCTCGCGTCGCGGTGATCGGCATCGGCGCTGGCGCCCGCGGCCAGATCGACCTCCTCCAGCTCATGAACCGGCGGGCGCGCATCTTCGGCTCCACGCTGCGGGCCCGGCCACTCGAGGACAGGGCCGTCGCCGCCCGTCTCGTCGAGAGCCAAGTCCTGCCCCTGGTGGCCGCAGGGCGAGTTCGATTCCTCGTCGAAGAGGTGTTCGCCCTGAAAGACGTGGACGAGGCGTACGCACGCTTCGCCGCCGGGGCAAAGCTCGGCAAGATCGTCCTCGACATCGCCGGCTGAGACCGGTCGGCGCCGCCTCCGGCGTCCGGGCGACGTTTCATGGGTGGAATATTTCAACAGTGGAACTGTTCTACCATGAGTAATGTCACGAGATCCAGCCAGAGGCCCGCAGTGAAAATGACGATCGCGCCAACAAAGCCAGAAGCGCCAGGACCAGGGAACGGCCTTGTCCCGGAGCAGTCGACCCGTGAGCTGCTCATCGACCGGTACTGCGAGCTCCAGCCCCTGCTGCAACGGCACATGAGCGCCCTCTTGCACGGGGAGCTGCACGAAGAGCTGCACACCGTGACCGACCACCAGCTCGTCGTGCTCACATACCTGCGCGGCCAATCGGTGACGATGCGCGAGCTTGCCAAGCAGCTCGGCGTCGGAGAGAGCGCCGCCACCGCGGTCGTCGATCGGCTCGTCCGTCAAGGGCTCGTGGTCCGCTGTGACGATCCCTCGGACCGCCGCGTGGTCCGTTTGGCCCTGAGCGATGCGGGTGAGTCGGCCGTGACCGAGCTGCACGCGAAGGCCTGCCACAAGACGGCAAGCCTGCTCGCCGTGCTTGCAGACGATCAGCTGGCCCAGCTTGTCAGGATCATGGAGACCCTCGACGCTGAGGCCGCCAAGGAGACGAGCGCCGGGTGCAAGGCCGTGGCCCACGACAGGAACCACCAGGAGCAGGCATGAGAACGACTGACAACTACCTTGACGCCGAGCAGCACCTCGACGCCGAGCAGCACGACGGCCATCAGGAGGCCTCCGACCAGGTCCCGCCTCGACACGGGGCCGGCCGGGTCGCGAGAGGCGCCGGGGCGCCGCCCCGGCGCGAAGCCGACAGCAGTGCCATGAGCCCCCGCCAGATCCGAGTCGTGTTCTCCGGGCTCATGCTCGGGCTGCTGCTCGCCGCGCTCGACCAGTCCATCGTCAGCACTGCGCTTCCGACCATCGTCGGTGACTTCCATTCCCTGAGCCGCCTGACCTGGGTGGTGACCGCCTACCTGCTCACCTCGACAGTGAGCGCTCCCCTGTACGGGAAGATCTCCGATCTCTACGGTCGCAAGCGCATCTTCCAGTTCGCCATCGTCGTCTTCCTGGCCGGATCCGTGCTGGCCGGCCTCAGCCGGAGCATGGACCAGCTGATCGCGTTCCGTGCCCTGCAGGGACTCGGGGCCGGCGGCCTGATCGTCCTCGCCATGGCAATCGTGGGCGACGTGGTGTCGCCCGCCGAGCGAGGCCGCTACCAGGGCTACTTCGGCGCAGTGTTCGGCATTGCCAGCGTCGCGGGGCCGCTCGTGGGCGGTTTCCTCGTCGACCACGCGTCTTGGCGGTGGATCTTCTATGTGAACCTTCCCATCGGCGCCATCGCCCTTGTCGTCACGAGCATCGTGCTGCGCGACAGGGCTGTCCGTACCCGGCACAAGATCGACTACCTCGGTTCGGCCCTTCTCCTCATCGGTTTCTCCGCCCTGCTGCTGGTCACGACCCTCGGGGGCTCTCCAGACGGCTACCCGTGGCTTTCACCGCAGATCGCAGGCATGACCGTGGCCGGCCTCGGATTCGTCGGGCTGTTCCTCGTCCGTGAGCACTATGCGCCCGAGCCGATCGTGCCGCTCAGGCTGTTCCGGATGCGGGTCTTCACGGTGGCCAACGCCGCCGGCTTCATCGTGGGCGTCGCCATGTTCGGCGCCATCATCTACCTGCCCGTGTACCTGCAGGTGGTCCGCGGGGTCTCCCCGACCGCCTCGGGCCTCATGCTCCTGCCCATCATGGTCGGCCTGTTCACGGCCTCAATCGGAAGCGGCCAGATCATCGCCCGTATCGGCCGTTACAAGATCTTCCCGATCCTCGGCACGGGCATCATGACCATCGGCATGGGGTTGTTCTCCACCCTGACCGTCCACACATCCTTCCTGGTGACCTCGGCCTTCATGCTGATCACCGGGTTCGGCCTCGGCCTCGTCATGCAGGTGCTGATCCTGGCAGTTCAAAACGGCGTCGATTACAAGGATCTCGGGACGGCGACGTCATTGGCGGCGTTCTTCCGCTCGATGGGAGGTGCCTTCGGGACGGCCTTGCTGGGTGCGGTCCTGAACGACCGGCTCATAGGCAATCTGACCAAGGCCCTGCCTGTTGCGGCCCGCCCGCACGTGAGTGAGATAGCTCGCCAGATCGTCGGCAGTCCGGCCGAGCTGAAACTGCTCCCCTCCGCGATCCACACGGCGGCCACCGTCGCTTACGTGCACACGATCGACACCGTGTTCCTCATAGCCACGCCGGTCGTCGCCGTCGCCTTCGTCCTGTCACTCGTGCTGCCCGAGATCAGGCTCCGCAAGACCGTCCACAGCGAGGCGGGGGCTGCCGAGACCGAGCACGGCTCGCCGTCGGCTCCGATCGATCCTGCAGGGGCGATCGCTCTCTGAGGCGAACCGTCCCTAACCTTGAACCGATGACGACGCCATCGGGACCCGAGCCGGCCGGGCGGCCGGCGGCAAGGTTGCTGGCGCGCCTTCGTGACACGCCCGGGGGCCCGCAGATCATCCTCAGGGCGTTTCTGGGCGTCACTTTCACTTACGCGGGCCTGCAGAAGCTGGCGAACCGCTTCTTCTTCAATGCCGCCAATCCGGGATCGATCCAGGCGCAATTGCACGCGTCGATCACGACGAGCCCGATCGGACCGCTCGTGCGAGTGGCGGCGCACGCGCCGGTGCTCGTGGGCTTGCTGATTGCTCTTGGCGAGCTGGCGGTGGGTCTCGGGACTCTGTTCGGCCTGTTCGGGCGGATTGCCGCTGCCGGCGGTATGGCCTTGTCGTTGATCCTGTTCCTGTCGGTCAGTTTCAACACCACGCCCTATTTCTACGGCTCGGACATCGTGTTCTTCTTTGCCTGGACGCCCCTTGTCCTAGGAGGCTGCGGAGCCTGGACCCTCGACTCCGCCCTGGCAAAGCGTGACGCCGAGGAAAGAGCGACGGCCACGGTTGGGCCTGCGCTGATGACTCCGGCTGCCCTGGACCGCCGTGCGGCTGCTCGCAAGTTGGCCTCCGCGCTCGCGCTCGGGAGCTTTGCCGTCGTCACGGCCGGGATCACGGCCACAGCCGGGAGAATGTTCGCCAGTACGTCGCGCACATCGGTCGCGCCCACGCTCTCGCGACCGACGACGGGGTCGGAGGGTGAGACTTCGACGAAGGGCACGTACATAGGGCTCGCCAGCGACGTGCCCGTCGGCGGCGCCAGCCAGTTCACCGACCCGGCCCAGGGCGTCCCCGCCTATGTCGTCCATCCCTCCAAGAGCTCCTTCGTCGCCTTCAGCGCGGTATGTACCCACATGGGCTGCACGGTGGGCTTCTACGAGCCGGCGCTCCAGTTCCGCTGCCCGTGCCACGGCTCGATCTTCTCGGCCGTCACCGGAGAGGTCATCCAGGGCCCGGCGGCGGTGCCACTACCCAGCATCCCGATCGCGGAATCCGGCGGCGACCTGCTCGCAGACGGGTGAGAACCGCCCACTAGGTAACTGGCAGGCCTGCTGACGAGTCCGGCCGCGCGGTTTTGAGTAGCATGACTGTCGTGAATGCTTTGTCACCCGGATGTCATCGATGGTGACCCGATCGGCTCCTAGCGCGCGCTCTCGCCGTACGCCTGGCACAACCGCCACCCGAGCTCGGACCACTACCACCCCGAAACGCAGCGCCGCCCGGCAGCCGGGCCGGGCGGAAACCGCCCGCTCGCCCTCGGACGTGCGTGCGGTTTCCGCCCGCACCCAGCGCTTGGCCCGCCAGGTCCCGCCCCAGCCCGTGCGAAAGCGCGGCCCGGCCTCTGGCGAGAAGGAGGCGGACGGGCGCCGGCTGCGAGCGGCACGCAACTACGAGGCGGTCGTAAGTGCCGTCCTCGACATCGTGAGAGAGTCGGAACCACAGGTGATCTACCTCCCCAGCGCCGCCGAGGTCGCAGCTCGCGCCGGGGTTTCGGAGCGCACCGTGTTCCGTCACTTCGCCGATCTGAATGCGCTTTTCGTGGCGGCGGCCTCGAGGATTCGCCCCATCCAGGACACCTACCTGGGACCGCGGCTCGACGCCCCACGCGTGGCCGACCGGATCGCCGAGCTCGTGCGTCTGCGCTCGAAGCTCTACGAGGAGATCGCTCCCGTGAGAAGGGTCGCAATCCATCTCAGCTACACACATCCTGTCCTGGTCGAACAGCTCGCCCACGCATATGCGGCGGCCAGAGCCCAGGTGGCAGACGTCTTCGCTCCCGAGCTGTCACGTCTTGACGCCAAGCGCCGGCCGCTAATGCTCGACGCGCTCGACCTCGCGGCAAGCTGGTCATCGTGGAACAACCTGCGTACCGTCCAAGACTGCTCTGTGCCCCGCACTCGACAGGTCCTGACAGAAGTGTTGACGGACCTGCTCGCAACCGTGCCGAAGACAAGGCGTCGCTAGTGTTCTGAGTTGATAGATCGGTGAATATATCTAGTCATGCAGCCCCTCAGTGTTGGGTGCCGCCGCGGCGGAGACTTTCTGGCAGTAGCGGGCCAAGGCGTTGAGGATCTGGTCGGCG
>Ga0181533_1000061_pt1 | contig 124315 bp, 125 predicted proteins | sample PEATcosm2014_Bin_45_FD_119772 | JGI IMG/M metagenome (GOLD analysis project Ga0181533, IMG submission 119772) | Peatland microbial communities from MTU Mesocosm Facility, Houghton, MI, USA - PEATcosm2014_Bin11_60_metaG | ecosystem: Environmental > Terrestrial > Soil > Wetlands > Peat | place... | reverse complement strand
CCCGTAACTCCTTATCCTGGACGATTTTGCAGGGAACTCCTTTGTTTTGACGATTTTACAGCGCAACCCTGCCTGTAACCTCAAGAAAACAAGGATTTTGCGTCCAAAGTATGGGTGGGGGTACCCCATGGTCCAGCCGGGTGCCGGGTGGCGCAGGCCTCAGCGGTGATGGTTCAACTACTACGGCTGGGTGCCCCATCCATTCGCGCATTTTGCAAATGGGTGGGAAACCACAAATATCAACCGGCTCCGTTCATGAGAAACAGAAAGACCAGCTCCCTCACGGCTCGTCGCTGTAAATCTTGATCTCCAACGGACCGCCCTCCGTCTGCCGCGCGCGGAACATGCCGGGCGTATTGAAGCTCCACACCATTTGCCCGTCGGGTGTGATGGCGATGACGCCGCCATCCCCGTGCAGCGCCTCCAGCTCCTGGTGAATCACCTGGTCGGCGGCCTGCTGCAAGCTCATGCCCTTGAAGGCCACCAGGTTGCAAATCTCCCGCGCCACGCCCAGGCGGATGAAGTACTCGCCCGAACCGGTGGCCGAGACGGCGCACGATTGATTGGATGCGTAGGTGCCCGCGCCGATGATAGGCGAGTCGCCCACCCGGCCCGGCATCTTGGCCTGCAATCCGCCCGTCGAGGTTCCGGCGGCGATGTTGCCTGTCCGGTCCAGCGCCACCGCGCCCACCGTGCCATGCACATCAGCCGATTCCTCAATCTGGGCCACCGGCGTGGCTGGCCCCGTGGGCGGAGGCGGTGCGCCGGCCGGTCGCGGCGGCACGGGCAGGCCCTGCTTCTGCAACTGCTTCACCAGCGATTGCCAACGCGCTTCGGTGAAAAAGAAGCTGGGGTCCACCTGCTCCAGCCCCACCCGCGCGCCAAAGGCGTCAGCCCCCGCGCCAATCAGCATCACGTGCGGCGACTTCTCCATCACCGCCCGCGCCAGGCTGATGGGATGCCGGGTGCGCGTCACCCCGGCCACCGCCCCAGCCTTCAGATTTGAGCCGTCCATAATGGATGAGTCCAGCTCGTTTTTGCCCTCGGCGGTAAAGACCGCGCCCCGGCCCGCATTGAACAGCGGATCGTCTTCCAGAACCTTAATCACGGCCTCCACGGCATCCAGCGCCGAGCCGCCCTGGTCCAGCACCCTGGCGCCGGCAGCCTCGGCCTGGGCCAGCGAAGTGCGATAAGCCGCATCTCCGTTGGGGCCCAGCGCCTTCCGCGCGATGACTCCCGCTCCTCCATGCACCACGATGCTCCAGTGGTGAGCCGGCTGCCCTGTTTGCGCAGTTTGCCCAGCCGGCTGTGGCGTCTGGGCTACACAGGCCAGCGTGGCCAGCGCAAAAACTCCCGCAAACACCCAACAAATCCTTTTCATCGGCAATTCCTTCCGAAAAAATCCCTGCCGTTAACCTAGCCGCCCTTCTTCCGAATCGTCAACTCCGATGCCCCAACCGATTTTTTCCCCAATCCCGCCCCAATGAATTAAGCTTCTCGGCAGAATGAAAGACATCTACATCTCCGATCTGGCCAACTTCGACGAAGGCCGGTCCTTCGACGGCTACTTCCTCGTCCTGGCCAAGCAGCAACGCACCACCAAGAACAACAAGCCCTACCTCAACCTCATCCTGGGCGACAAGACCGGCCAGCTCGAAGGCCGCGTCTGGGATCCTGGAGACCCGCGTATCGCCAAGGACTTTGAGCGCGGCGACGTGGTCAAGGCTCGCGGCTCGGCTTCCCGCTTCGACGACCGCCTGCAGATGAAGATCGACCAGATCCGCGTGGCGCTGCCCAACGAGGTGGACAAAACCGACCTGTTGCCATCGACCACCTGCGACGTAGCCGAGCTCTGGCGTCAGCTTCTTGGATACGTCGACAGCCTAACGAACCCCGACCTGAAACTCCTGCTTACCACGATACTCAATGATCCGCTCCTCGCAGAGGCCTACCGCGAAGCTCCCGCCGCCCGTCTGCTCCATCATGCCTGGCTCGGAGGCCTGCTGGAGCACGTCATCAGTTTGTTGACGCTGGCCGACCTCGTCGCCACGCATTACCCGCTACTCGACCGCGACCTGCTGATGACCGGCGTGATCCTGCACGACATCGGCAAGCTCTACGAACTCTCCTGGGAGACAGGCTTCGATTACACCGTCGAAGGCGTCCTGCTGGGCCACATCCACATCGGCACGGCGCTGGTCGAGCGCGCCATTGACAGCCTGCCCAACTTCCCGCCACGCCTCAAAACTCTGGTTCTGCACATGATTTTGTCGCATCACGGCAAGCTGGAGTTCGGCTCCCCCAAGCTGCCTATGATTCCCGAAGCCCTGGCCCTCAGCTTCCTCGACGACCTCGACGCCAAGATGCAGGCCATGCAGGGCGAGTTCGACAAGTGCCTCCGCGAAGGCAAAGGTCCCAACGAGTTGACCGGCAAGGTCTGGGCGCTCGACCAGCGTCAGTTGCTGAATACCAAGCGCTGGCTGGGGGAGGCGTAGCGGTTCAGCAAAGAGCGGCTCAAACAACTGATCTACATTTTCGGTTCTGTACCGGAAACTCTGCTTCGGTACTCCTCCGGCGTTTCGATAACAAACTCCGTCTGTCCCACCAGCGCCAGCAAATCCTCGTCGCCTGTCACCAGCAGATCAGCCATACCGCTTTGAGCCAGGTCGAGAAATGGCTGATCTTTAGGGTCACGGCAAAGAACCGTGCACGACTTCACGACCTCGACTGCCTCGCAATAAGGGATATAGCTGGCCAGGGCTTCCAACTGTTCGTTGGCGGAAAGCTGGAACTTCGGGTATGAGAGGATTCTCATCAACTCCGCTGCCGTCGCATGTGAAACAAGTGGCACGCATTTTCCGGCTTGCCAATGGCCAACCAGCCAGCTCAACCGGCCATGAGTAAACAGGAGCGCGGAGAGGACGACATTCGTGTCAAAGACGACTCTCGCTTTGGCAGCGGCACTCACTGGCTTTCACGCGCCCAGGCAATCGCGTCGGTAATATCCTGCTCGGTGATGCCAAGCCTGGCGAGTTTGTCGCGCACCTCATCCAGACGGTTCGGTCTCAGCGGCTTGAGCGTGATCGCGGAGCCATCCGTGCTGACGTCGAAGTACTCCACCCCGCTGAAGCGCGTGACCACCGCCTTGGGGAGGGTGAGCTGGTTTTTAACGGTCAATTTGGCCAGCATGATATGCCTCTTTCAAGGATACAAGGAAATCTTACCACGTTATTGGCTGAAATCGCAACCATAATAGAGAGGTTTATGCCACACTCTGCTTTCCAGACCCTATTCTCTGTCTCTTAAGCCACAAGCCACTCCCGCTGCTCGTCCTCTTCGACACCGCATTGATGTGCAGTTTCAGTTTCCCTGCCGGGCTCGAGGCAGCCGGTTTGATGCGCAGGGCAGGTATACCGGTCAAAGTGACAAAAAGTACCACATAGAGAGCAAAATCTTGCAAGTTGCGACCAGTAAATACGCCTAACTTATTTGTTTTCAGTCCACTAGAATAGTGCGCGAATTGCGAAAACTTACCTACGATTGTGTAGTCCATTTTAATTGTGGACCTAAAAATTTTACTTGACAGATTTTGCTCGCAGAAAGCAAAATTACCTAACAAGAACGTAATTGTTGATTGCTAACAACTTCAAACCCCAAGAACCCCGTTACACACAAACAACTAATTCCCCTGGAGGATTACGAATGAAGGTTCGTGTACTGTGTTACTGTCTGCTTGTCTCTGCGGCGTTTCCGGTGATTGCCAATGCAGCACCGATGCCCTTACCACCTGTCTGGCCCACTACCTGGGTAAATGTAGTTGATGACCCAAACATGGCCCCCACCCCCAGCTTGTACCCTGAGAGTTACGTCGCCACCCAAAACGAAATCGGGATGATCACCGACTTGTTCGTTGTAGGTGACAGCTACACCGTTTTCGTCAACGGCAATCCCGTATTAACCACCCCGGCTGTGCCAAACTGGACCGCCGATGGATGTTCAGGCCCCTACGATTCGAATTGTTTTACCACTGATCCGAACGTGGCTTGGGGCAATCCTATCTGGAGCCAAGGCACTTTCAACCTGAATGCTGGCGATATCGTCACCATCCAGGAGGACAACATCCCATCCGGTTTCACGGACGGCACCTACGCAATCACAGCGATGACCCCGGAGCCTGGGACTCTGGGTCTGCTTGGCACCGGCCTGTTGGGTCTGATGGGTGCACTGCGCCGGAGGTTTGGCAGTCGCACATAGTTCTCTTTGCAAACTTATCAATCACTAAAGCCCCTGGTGACAAACCAGGGGCTTTGGTTTTTTTGATTGGGTCTCCAACGGGGCTGACTCGCGGTATCACTCGGATCACTCACGCAGGTCGAGTTCGACAAGTGCCTTCGCAATGGCAAACCCGCCGGCGAGCTGACCGGAAAAGTCTGGGCGCTGGATCAGAGGAAGTTGTTGAATAACAAGCTGTGGCTGGGTAAAACAGAGTATAACAACAAGAGAACGAGTTAGGACACAACCATACGCATGTTTGCTCCTGTGTCCTCTTTAGGAGCACGCGATGATACAAGCACTTGACTATTCGGATGCCCTGCATGATGGGTATTCGAACGAAGGTTACTCAGGTGGTAGCTTCTACTCCAGAGACGATAACTGTCCTTTCTGCAAACAACAGGTCGACACAGTTTTCTATGGCGGAATAACAGAATACAATCCTGAAAACCAAGACTCCACGCAGGACGTTCACCATTCTGTGACAGCGAAATGCTGCAAGTGCGGATGGTGGACCGTTGAGGATGCGCAAACCTCCAACGCATATAACTCATATGCACTTGCGAACTGGGTTTCTGCCTTCCGGGGTGCCCTCAGGAAGTTTTCTCCGGTAGAAACAGCTATTCAGATGGACGCTCTTCGCCGTGCCATTGCCAAAAGTCCAGAGGCAATTGATCCGACCAATCCACAAAAAATGGAAATGTTCGTCGCTTCGGCCATGGCAGGATTCTGGCCCGGCTCGAAATGCAAACTCTGTTCTAAATCGGGCGATGGAAGCATGGATTTGCTGCTCATCATAGGTGATAAGCCTTTCGCGATCCGAGTGTTGCACAAGCAAGGCATTCGCCCGGAAGAGTCAGTTTATCCTGTGACATATTTCACTGGTGCGGTCATAGGGGAGAACATCCCCAACGAGATATTCGTGACTTCGGCAGACCGCTTCCCCGCCGCGGAGGATGCAGCGCGGCGCGCGGTTCCCACAATACCCGGGAGAGATTGCGTGGATAGTTTTCCCCTTGTTGACCGTAGTTCCTTCATGGAGTTTCTCGAAGCAACGAGTAGACATGTGCAAGATGTGTGGCGAAAGTGTATTCCACCATGTCTCTTGGATGACTCTCACGGTCCGACACCATACTCGGTAAGTCTTAGGTCGCCATACTGACCTGTCCGTTTAATTGTGCACTGATTGGGAACAGTCACTTCAGCGAGCACTAGCCGTTCTCAGGTAGCCCCTGCGGAACAGAGATAGGCTATTTCCTGTTCCCCGTCCTTCCCCGTTACAATCAAGAAGATATGATTTGTTTCTCAACCGCCGGCGAATCCCACGGTGAGGCCCTCATCGCTCTCATCTCCGGGCTGCCCGCCGGTGTGCCCGTCGATCTCGAATTCGTCAATCGCGAGCTATGGCGCCGCCAGCAGGGCTACGGCCGCGGCGGGCGCATGAAGATTGAGACCGACAAGGCTCACGTGCTCTCCGGCGTGCGTCACGGCAAGACCATTGGGTCTCCAATTGCCATAGAACTCGTCAACCGCGATTGGAAGAACTGGGAAGACAAACTCCCCGTCGAGGCCGGCGACCCCGCGCTGCACCCGGCTGTCGCCTCGCCGCGTCCCGGCCATGCCGATCTGGCCGGCGCTCTCAAGTACAACTTCCCTGATGCCCGTTATGTGCTGGAGCGCGCCTCGGCCCGCGAGTCCGCCGCGCGTGTGGCCGCCGGTGCCTTTGCAAGGCTGATGCTGCGGACGCTCGGCATCGAGGTCGCCAGTCACACCATCCGCGTGGGCCGCGTTGCTCTCGATCGAACCGCCAAATGGGAAGAGATCACCGCCCTTGCCTCCTGCGACGAGGTTGTCCTCGGCTGCGTCGATTCCGTAACTGAGGCCCGCATGAAGCAACAGGTCGAGGAGGCTTCCCGCACCGGCGACACCGTCGGCGGCATCTTTGAGGTGGTAGCACATGACGTTCCGCCCGGTCTGGGAACGTATGCCAATTGGGACGAGCGCCTTGACTCCCAGCTCGCCTCCGCGGTAATGAGCATCCAGGCCGTCAAGGCTGTCGAGATTGGCCGCGGCGTCGTGGCCGCTGAGTCTTTCGGCTCCCAGGTCCACGACCCCATCCAATACGCTGACAAAGACATTGGCAAACCCTCCCGCTTCACTCGCCCGCAAAACAAAGCCGGTGGCATCGAGGGCGGCGTCTCCAACGGCGAAGACATCGTTGTTCGCGGCTACCTGAAACCCATCTCCACCCTCCGCAAACCTCTCGAATCGGTCCGCTTTGACTCGCGTCAGGCAACCAGCGCTAGCTACGAGCGCTCGGACATTTGCGTCGTTCCCGCCGCAGGAGTGGTCGGCGAGGCCATGGTGGCGCTCACCCTCGCCCGCCTGGCCCAGGAAAAATTCGGCGGCGATTCCGTCCTGGAATTGCGACGAAATTTTGACGGATACATCCAACAATTAAGGAACTATTGAGAATTGAGCAGAGACGGAGTTCTTCGCATAAACCGATGATTTTGAAGATTATTAAATATCCTGACCCCATACTCTCGCGGCCCGGTGAGCCGGTTACCGAGTTCAACGCCGAGTTGCGCAAGCTCATCGCCGACATGTTCGAAACCACCTACGCCGAGCAGGGCATTGGCCTGGCAGCCCCGCAGGTGGGCGTGTCCAAGCGCCTCACAACCATCGACCTGAGCGTCGGCAAGGAACTGAAAGACAAGCTGGTGCTCATCAATCCCGAGATCATTTTCAGCGAGGGCAAGGTCTACGAGGAGGAAGGCTGCCTCAGCTTCCCTGAGATTCGCGAGAAGGTAACGCGTCACGCCAAGGTGCGCATCCGCGCTCAGGACGAAAAGGGCAAGTGGTTCGAGATGGACGGCGAAGATGTGCTCTCGCGCTGCTTCCAGCATGAGATCGATCACCTGGACGGCATGTTGTTCATCTACCGCATGAGCGCCCTCAAGCGCGACCTGGCCCTGCGCAAGATTCGCAAGCTGCAACGCGAAGGCAAGTGGTAAACTCGCCCCGGGGGATGAACATGACGAAACCCCTCAGGTTGATTTTCTGCGGAACTCCACAGTTTGCCGTGCCCACGCTCCAGGCGCTCCTGACGGCCGGTCACGAAATCGCATTGGTCGTCACGCAGCCCGACCGCCCCGTGGGACGCGACCGCCAGCTCACCGCTCCGCCGGTCAAGCTGACCGCGCTCGCCACTGGTCTCCCCGTCACGCAACCGGAAACGATACGCAACAACCCCGAGTTTCGTGCGCAGGTCGAAGCCATCGCGCCCGACGCCATTGTCGTGGTCGCCTACGGCCGCCTCATTCCCCCCTGGATGCTCGCGTTGCCCCGTCTGGGCTGTATCAACCTTCATGCCAGCCTGCTTCCCCGCTATCGCGTCGCAGCTCCTATCCAGTGGGCGGTGGCCAAGGGTGAAACCGTCACCGGCAACACTACCATGCTGCTCGAAGAAGGACTCGACACCGGCCCCATTCTGTTGCAACAGGCACTCGCCATCTTTCCCCATCAGACCGCGGCTGACCTCCTCGATGTTTTAGCTGTCGGTGGCGCACCGCTGGTGGTCAAGACCCTGGCAGGACTGGAAAATGGAACCATTGAGCCCCGGCCGCAAAATCATGCCGGAGCCTCCTATGCTCCCCTGCTCACGCGCGAAGACGGCCGCATGGATTTTGCCGCGCGCACGGCTACGGAACTCCACAATCGCTGGCGCGGCTTTCAGCCCTGGCCCGGCGCATTCACCGCGCTCGACGGCAAAAAGCTGATCGTTCACCGCATGGAGGTTGTGGACGCGCCAGGCTCTCAGGAGTTAACTCTTGCCGATCCCGCCTCCATCTTGCCTGGACAAATTCGCATCCAGGACCATCGCCTGTTTGTCGCCTGCGCCGGGAACACCTGGCTGGAACTCGTCGAATTGCAGCTCGAAGGCAAAAAGCGCCTAACCGCCGCCGAGTTTCTTCGCGGAATCGCGCTGCCCGCCAATACTCGGCTCGGCTGAGGCTTATGGCTCAAATCTCCCCAGCGCGCAAGGTTGCCTTCCAGATTCTGATGGCCGTTGAGCAAGGTCAATCCCATTCTGACGACCAGTTGCGCGGCAAAGCTGTCAATGCGCTTTCTGACCCAGATCACAACCTGGTCACAGCGCTTGTCCTCGGCGTTCTCCGCTGGCAGATTCAACTCGACCACCAGATTCGCGCCCTGCTGGCTCGCCCCAATGCGAAACTCGACACAGAAGTCCTGATCGCTCTCCGCCTGGGCGCATTTCAGTTGCTGCACATGGATCGCATCCCAGCCCGCGCAGCAATCAACGAAAGCGTCGAGCTGGCCCAACAGGCCGGCCACCACTTCTCCTCCGGCATGGTTAACGCCGTTCTGCGCAAGCTTGCCAAGGCTCCGCCGTTTCACTATTTGGAGGAGAGCGTTGAGGACTTGGCCCTTGCCCAGGCCCACCCCACCTGGATGGTCGAGCGCTGGGCCGACTTCTATGGTTTTGAAGCCGCCCGCGCAATCTGCCATCACGATCAGCTCCAGCCTGTGCAGACCATCCGCATCGCCAGCCCCACCGTCGAATCAGAACTCCTCGCAGCCGGCATCGCCCTCGAACACGGCGAGTTGCTCACCACCGCACGCACCGTCATCTCCGGCGACGTGACAGAAACCGAAGCCTTCCACGATGGCCGCGTGCGCTTCCAGGACGAGGGCTCGCAACTGGTGGCCGAGCTGGCGTCCTGTGTCAACTACGCTCCCAACCAAGAAGTGAAAAGCATCCTCGACGCATGTGCCGCGCCCGGCGGAAAGACGCTCATCTTGGCCGAGCGCAACCCGCAAGCTCGCATCGTCGCCATGGAATCCAGCGCGCCGCGAATGGAATTGCTCCGCAAGCGCCTCGCCCCTCTCGCCGCCCGCATCGAATGCCGCCTGGCCGATGCAACCGCGCTCACTGAAGACTCTGCCTTCGACCTTGTGCTGGCCGACGTGCCTTGCAGCGGCACCGGCACTCTGGGCCGCAACCCGGAGATTCGCCATCGCCTCCGCCCGGATGACCTCGCTCGCCACTCCGAACGCCAGCGCGCCATTCTCGCTACTGCTCTACGCGCCGTCCGCCCCGGCGGTCGCGTTGTCTATTCGACTTGCTCGCTGGAGCCGGAAGAAAACGAGCAGGTTGTAGCCGCCGTTCTCGCCGCTGCCCCGAACTCCCGTCCAGTTCCGCTTGCGCCGCGAATCGATTTTCTGCTCGGCGCAGACATACTCACGAACAACGGCGCGGAACACCTCCGCACCTGCCTTACACCCGAAGGCACGCTCCGCCTGCTGCACGGCGCGTTTCATACCGACGGCTTCTATATTGCTTTGATTGAGAGAACTGCCTGAAAGCCCTCGCTGACAGCTACTTCGCCACCGTAAGCTGCACCACATCGTCCTGTGCCACGCGCGCGCCGGCTGCCGGCTGCTGTGCAATCACCGAGCCTGGCTTCACCGGCATCTCCGGTGCTGCGTTGCCCTTACCCACAGGCGCCACCGGCACATTCATAAATATGGGCCTCGCTGGATGGATGCCTACCAGCGCCAGCTCCGCCTGCGCCGTCACCACTGGCAGGCCGGTCAGGTCGGGCATGACAAATCCATCGGGCGTGTTGTCTTCCGGCGCAGCCACCAGCAGGTCGATAGTGGGTCGCGCGATCCCTTGCGCGTGCGCCGCTGGGTCCTGGGCAATCACCGTTCCCTCCTCCGCCTTACCCCAGGGAAGCCGCGCCGTTATGCCCGCCTCCAGCCCCACTCGCCGCAGCCGCAGCGCCGCCACCCGCTCATCCAGCCCCACGGTCTCCGGCACTTCCACCCTTTGCGGCCCCAGGCTCTCCGCCACACGCACCCGCCACTCCCGCCGCACCACCGAGCCCGGCGCGGGCGACTGCGAAAGAATATGTCCCGCGGCCACGTCTCCCGAGTAGTAGCGGTTGTCCACGTCCAGGTTCAGTCCCAGCCCCGAGGTCTGGCTGCGCGCCTCCGCCACGGTCATCCCTTTGAGCGCGGGCACCTTCACCTCCACCCCATGAATTGCGAAGTGCATGGTGGTGACAGCCGACCCCAGCGCCACGGCCACCAGCAGCATCACCAGCGACGCCACTTGAAAAAAATTCAGAACCGGACGTGTACTCATGACTGAACTCTCCGATCTCCGACAATCCGCTCTCCGCGCAGGGCGAATCCCCTCGCCCTCACCGCAAATTATCCGTCACCGGCTCGGGATGAATCGTCACCCGGTAGACCTCCGGGCACGCCAGTTTGAAGCGGTCCTCCAGCTCGGTGATCGCCGTGTGAACCCGCCCCATCGTCAGTTTGTCAGGCAGCGTGCAGTGGCATGAAACGTGAATGTGATCGGCCGAGCGGCTCACCAGAATCTCATGCACATCGATAATCTCCGGAATCTGCGCCGCTGCCGCCTTCATCGCCTGCTCGATGCGGCGATCTGCAGCCACCCGCTCTCCCGGCGGCTCAATCGTCGCCGGCTCGCTCTCGATGTGCGTCAGCACCCCGTCGATCTCTGGAACCTTGCGCAGAATCTCCGCTTCGAGCGCGCAGACAAAATCGTGCGCCTTGAGCAACGTCAGCGCTTCATCCAGCTCCAGGTGCTGCTCCACGCGCAGCTTCCCCTGGTGCGACTGCACGCTCAGCTCATGCACGCTCACATTGTTGCGCGCCGCCACCGCGCGCACCCGGTCGAAGATGCTTTCCGCCCGCGCCTGCCGCGGCACCGTGTGGATCACCACATCAGCCTCTGGCAGCGTGCGATGCACCGCATCCGTGGCTTCTTGCACCAACTCGCCGGTGTGTTCAAAGGTAAACCGCCGCGGCAAAGCCACCGTCAGGTCTGCGAAATAACCCGCTCCGGCCCGCCGCACCCGAGCCTGCTCCACGCTGAGCACTCCCGGAACCCGCGCCACATCCTCGATCAGCCGCCCTCGCGTCTCGGCGGGAATCTCATCCAGCAGCACGCTCACCGCCTCGCGCCCCAGTTTCAGCGTCAGCCGCAGAATTAGCAGCGAAACCACCACCGCCGCCAGCGGGTCCGCGTAGCGCAACGCGCCAATGCCGTACCGCGAGCCCAGCCAGCTTGCCCCCAGCCCACACAGCACCGCCAGTGACGACCAGATGTCCGAGGCAAAGTGAAATGCGTCAGTCGCCAGCGCCGACGACCCGGTCTTCTGCGCTACCGCGCGCAACCGCCGCGACCGCCAGAAGTCCACACCAATCGAGCACACCACCACCGCAACCGGCCAGCCCAGGTTTTGCAGCTCCTTCGTGGGGTGTAGAATCCGCTGAATCGCCTCCCAGATAATCCACCCGCTGGAGACGGCCATCAGCAGAACCACTCCAAACGACGAGAAGTTCTCAAACTTGCCGTGGCCGTAGGTGTGGTCCTCGTCAGCCGGTTTGTCGCTTACCCGCACGGAAAAGAAGGTGAGCGCCGAGCCCACCATGTCCAGCCCGGAGTGGGCCGCGTCCGACAGCACGCCCAGCGAGCCGGAGAGCAGCCCCGCCCCCAGCTTCAGCAGCGTCATCGCCGCCGCCGCCAGCATGGAGTGCAGCGCCACCCGCCGCTTCTCCGCGGAAAACCCGGCCACTTTGGAGGTTTCGTAAACCATCGCGTTTCTAGGCTACAGCGCCGCGCCGCGCCGTGTACAACCCAGCAATCCCAAAGGTGTAGGGCTGCCACGCGCACTCGGCGTAGCCGGCGGCCGTCATCAGCTCGATCATGGCCTGTGGCGCGGGAAAATTGCCCACCGAGGTCGGCAAGTAATTGTAGGGCCTTGCTTTGTCTCCAGCCACTCGACCGCAGATAGCCCGCCCAATCGCCGGCAGCACACGCCGGAAGTAAACCGCGTATGCCTTGCCCACCAGCCCACCCGGCTCGCTGAACTCCAGAATCCCCAACTGCCCGCCCGGCTTCAGCACGCGATGAAACTCCCTTAGGCCAGCCTTGTAGTTGGCCAGATTTCTGAATCCAAATGCCGACACAATCAGATCCAGCGACTCCGCGTGCAGCGGCAAGTGCAGCGCGTCGGCCTCCAGTGGCACTGCGTACGGCCTTCCAAGTTCTGCAAACGGCTCGCCCGCATTCCGTGCGCCCACGCCAAATTTCTTCGCCCCGCGGCTCAACATTTCTCGCGCAAAATCCGCTGCAAGAATGGGCCGCGCGCCTCGTGGCCGCCGCTTCAGCAGCGCCATGGTCATGTCGCCCGTTCCGCAGCAGATGTCCAGCACCGACGCATCGGGATTTCCCAGCACTTCACGGAATCGCCGCGCCGCTCGCCACCACCACAGCCGGTCGATATTCATTGACAGAACATGATTCAGCAGATCATAGCGCGGCGCAATCGCATCGAACATCTCCCGTACAGCCAGTGCAGCGCTGGCCTCGTCGGTTGCTCCATGCGGCTTGGCTCCGGTCACGGTCATTGTTTCACGCCTATTCAAAAATGCTCCGTGAGTATTTCTTTGCCCTGTATGCAAAAGCTACTCTTACTGTCTCCGAATCAGAGTTTCAGATCGGATCTTTCCATCTGTCCCAATTTATCTTTGTAGAACTCATTCAAATTCACTCCACACCAAGGGCAATATTTTAATGGGATCTCTGAAACAAGTGACAAGGGTGATTTCGTAAATGGTGCGGATGCTCCATTGTCCATAGCGCGATATTGCAACATAAATTGATACTCACCATCATCGAACCTCTTGGTGAAAATGCCGAACCCACGTGAACCAGCGCACTTGTGAAACTCTTCAATTCCCATGCAACAAAAACTCGCCTGTTCCGATTGGTCAATAGTTTTGGACGAGTTTTGTATCCAAAATCGATTACTTTTTTTGCTGTCTGAAAACATAAGACTCCTCGATCAATCCTTCTTCTTCCCCGCCTGCCACAGCACATACCTCACCGCAGCCTCCAGCTCCGCCGCCGTCACATCCTCCACCACGCCCCCATCGCCAATCCCCAGCGGCAGCACGAAGCGCCTCACCCCGCCGACGTTCTTCTTGTCGCTGCCCGTAGCCGCCAATACCTTGCTCGCTTTCAGCTTCAGCGCCGGCAGATGCCCATAGAGATGAATCAATCTCTCCAGCCGCTCAAATTGCCGGCTTGTAATCGTTCCCCGCTCACGCGCCAGGTAGAGCGCGGCCACCATCCCCCACCCCACCGCCTCGCCGTGCAGCAGCGTCTTATAACCGGTCGCCTGCTCCAACGCGTGCCCAACCGTGTGTCCAAAGTTCAGAATCATGCGCAGTCCGCTCTCGCGCTCGTCCCGGCTCACCACCTCGGCCTTCATGCGGATCGACGCCGCAATCACCTTCTCCAGCGCCTTGGCATCGCGCCCTAGCACCTCATCCGCGTGCTCTTCCATGTACCGCACCAGCGCCCGGTCGCGGATAATCCCCGCCTTCACGCTCTCCATCAGCCCGGCGCGCAGCTCGCGGTCGGGAAGCGTCTGCAGCACGACCATATCGGCAAAGACCGCCAGCGGCTGATAGAAGCTGCCCACCAGGTTCTTGCCCTCCGGCAGGTTCACCCCCGTCTTGCCGCCCACCGACGAGTCCACCTGCGCTAGCAGCGTAGTCGGGACCTGAATGTACGGAATCCCGCGCATGAAAATCGAAGCCGCAAACCCGCCCACGTCGCCCACAATTCCGCCGCCAAAGGCAATCAGCAGGCTCCCGCGATCTCCGCCCGCCTGCGCCATCTGCCGCAACAGGCCCTCCACGCTCTTCATCGTTTTGTGTTCTTCGCCGGGCTCCAGGAAGAGCACCACCGGGGCCTCCCGAAAGGACTGCTGCATGGCCTGCCCCCACAGCCCCCAGACCGGCGCCGAGGTCAGCACAAAAACCCGTCGCGGCAGCCTGCCGTAGACCCGCTCGATGCGCGGAGCGAGCGACCCAATCAGCCCGCTGCCCGTCACCACGTCGTACTTCGCTGTAGTTGTCTTAACTCGTATCGTCTGCACAGTACTTCCATCCTAAATAAAAAGCGGCAGAGCCGTCAGGCTCCGCCGCTTTTCTACAATCAGCCGACTGATTTCGCGGCTACAGGTTACTTGTGGTGCTCGTTGCCGCCTTTGGGCGCGCTGCCGCCTTTGGGCGCGCTCCCGCCGGGGTGTGCGTTTCCGGGATGTGCATTGCCGGAGTGCGCATTACCAGGGTGCGCGTTGCCGGGATGTGCGTTGCCAGGGTGCGCATTACTGGGGTGTGTGTCGTGGTGTTCAGCGGGATGTGTATTGCCGGGGTGCGCATTACCGGGGTGCGCTTCGTGGTGTTCAGCGGGGTGCGTGTCGTGGTGTTCAGCGGGGTGACCTTCGTGGTGTTCCCCGGGGTGGCGATCGTCGTAACCGTGAGCATAATGACCATGCTCGGCCTCATAGCCGCCCCGTCCGTGATAGTTGCCTCCATGGCCATGATCGAAGTAGCGATGGCTGCCCCAGCCGTGGGCGTAGCCCCAGCCGGCCCATGGGCCTACGCCCAGGAAGATGCCGTTGTAGAAGTAATCCGGCCCGTAAAAGCCCTCGGGCGCGCAGCCGTAGGGTGGAGCTTCGTAATAGCCCCACTGACAAACGGGTGGAACGCCTATTTCAATGGCAACCTGCGCGCGAACTGCTGGCACAAAGGCCAGTCCCGCGAGCAATGCTGTCGAACTGAGTAGAATTTTGAATCCGCGCATGTGTGACCCCTCCTGAGGTGTCTGCGGTTGCTTGTTCTCGTGCGGTACCCTGATGCCGTCAGCAACAGCCCGGCAACAGCAGCCACCGTAAAGATTGTAAATCTGTTCCTAAATCTCCATTTCAACGCAGGGGTTTGCCGCCACCCCCATCAACGGATTGGACTCTAGCAGCAAGGACCAATTCTGAGCAATATTGAACACTTTTCTTGGCAAGCTGCCGTCCGGTCCTAACACTTCAATGGTTATACACAGGATTAAGGCAAGTGTTGCGGAAAGCCAGCGAATTCCTGAGCCCTGCCCTCTCAGTGATAGCCTTAACCCTGATGGCAGTCTCGTCGCAGGTTGATTTTTTGGTGATGGGGGCGGGCGTGGCCGGGCTGCGTGCGGCCGTCGAGCTGGCCCGTCATGGTGAGGTCCTGGTCGTCACCAAGGAGTCTGTCGCCGAGTCCAACACCCACTATGCTCAGGGCGGTATCGCCGTGGCCATGGAGGGCGACCGTGATGTTGCGCTCCACCTCGATGATACCGTCAACGCCGGCGATGGGCTGGTTTATCGTCCCGCGGCCCAGGCGCTGGTCGCCGAGGGGCCAGTCCGTGTGGCCGAGCTGATGGAGTGGGGCGCGCGCTTTGACACCGAAGCCGGAGTACTGCAGCGCACCCGCGAGGGCGCTCACTCTATCGCCCGCATTCTGCACGCCAACGGCGACGCCACCGGCGCCGAGATCAGCCGCTCCCTGGCCGCTTTTGCTCGCGTTCATAAGCGCATCCGATTCGCCGAGTGGACCACGGTCACCAACCTCATCGTCGCCGATGGCCGCGTGGTTGGGGCCGACCTGCTCAGTTGCGACCGCCGTCCGCGGCTCCAGCAGCGCATCATCGCTCGCGCCGTCCTTGTGGCCGCCGGTGGAGCGGGCCAGGTCTACTCCGACACCACCAACCCCGCCGTGGCAACCGGCGACGGCATCGCCCTGGCATCGCAAGCGGGGGCTGTGTTGGCAGACATGGAGTTCTACCAATTCCACCCTACCGCCCTCTCGCTTCCCGGCGCGCCGCGTTTCCTGCTCTCCGAAGCTCTGCGCGGCGAGGGCGCAATCCTGCTCAACGATCGCGGCGAACGCTTCATGCAGCGCTATCATCCGCTCCTCGAGCTGGCGCCTCGCGACGTTGTGGCCCGCGCCATCGCCCGCGAGGGCATGGGCGCAACCGCCGATAAATCCCGCGTCGTCCATCTCGACATGCGCCACGTCCGGAGTATCGACCTGCGCCACCGCTTTCCCGGCATCAGCGCCGTCCTGGCGCGCTACTCGCTCAATCTCAGCCGCGATCTCATCCCTGTCCGCCCCGCCGCGCATTACCTCATGGGAGGCATCCGCACCGATCTCTTCGGCCGCACCACTCTCGCCGGGCTCTACGCTGCCGGAGAGGCCGCCTGCACCGGCGTACACGGCGCCAACCGCCTGGCTTCTAACTCGTTGCTCGAAGGTCTCGTCTTCGGAGCCCGCGCGGCGCAATCGATGCTCAACGACGGCCTGGCCTTGCGCACGGCGGATGCGTCCATAATTGCGGATTCGCCCGATTCCCTTCCCCTGACCCCTGCGGAGCAGGAGCATCTGGAAAAGATCATCGCCAGCCTGCAAACCTCCATGTGGACCTACGCCGGATTGCTGCGCGAGGACTCTACCTTGCGCCTCGGCATCGCCGCTCAGCAGGCCTGCGCCGACTCGCTCGCTGAGTTGACGGCGCAAAACAAGGGAAGCCGCCGCATGACCGAGGCCCTGGCCATGAGCTGCGTAGCCCGCGCCATCCTGCTCTCTGCCCTAGCCCGCACCGAGAGCCGTGGCGCTCACTTCCGCAATGATTTTCCCCATCGCGACGACCAGAACTTCCTCAAGCACTCGCTCTATACCGGCCGCGAGCCAGTTATCTTCGAAACCTGGTAGGGTAATCAGTCCATCAAAACAAAACTGCGGAAGAGAAATCTCTTCCGCAAGTTGCAATGCTTTTCAATTGGGTCTGTAGCCGGAATTCAGTTGGGCCGGTTTCCCGAAGTGGAGCGGCGATGAAAGCGTTCATCCACCGGCTGGCGGTCTTTGAAGCCGGAGTCCGCAGGGTGCCAATGCTCGATTGCCGGCTCGCCGAGGCGCCAGCACAGCAGGACTACCTGATCTTCAAGCCGGCAGGGAAAATCCAGCAGTCCGGTATCCAGGTCCTTCACCTGTGCGCCGATGGCGTCGATCTCGGCGACGCTCTCGCGAACCATCTGCACGTGCCCCTCGAGATCCGCGCGCAATCTGGCCACTTTGTCCGTATCCACCCTCATGCCGCCGGAAAGATAGATGCGCCGGGCCAGATCAGAGAGGCCGGACTCCGCTTCTACAGCCGATTGCTTGCCCTCGATGGCGCGCTTCAACAGCGACTCCATCACCGGCAACAGAGATTGCGCTTCTTCGAGCGTGAAGGTTTTCATAGCGGATATTCCTTTGGGCTACATAATACGATGAATGAGCCTCTAGCTGCTAGCTTCAAGCATTCTATCCAGCGCCACCTTCGCCCAGTGCTTGACGCTCGGCTTCACCTGGATGCGGTTGACTACTCGGCCTTCGACCAGATTTTCCAGTGTCCAGGCCAGGTGCTGCGGGCTGATGCGATACATCGTCGTGCACAGACAGCCGGTATCGTCCAGCGTGATGACCTTCTTGCCCTCGGCGGCAAATCTGCGCGCCATGCGGTTGACCAAATGAATTTCAGTCCCCACGGCAAATATCTGTCCCGCGGGCGCCTGCTCCACCAGCGCAATCAGCCGTTCCGTGGAACCCATGGCGTCGGCCTTCTGGCAGACTTCGAAGCGGCACTCGGGATGCACAATCACCTTGATGCCGGGATATTTTGCGCGCACCGCATCCACGTGGCTTGGCAAAAAGCGCTGATGCACTGCGCAGTGTCCCTTCCACAGAATCAAGCGGCTGGCCGCCAGTTTTTCCTTCGTCTGTCCACCCTGCAAACCCCACGGATCCCAAACCGCCATCTCCTCCAGCGGAATGCCCATGTCATAACCCGTATTGCGCCCCAGGTGCTGGTCGGGTAAAAACAAAATCCGTTTGCCGCGCTTAAAGGCCCACTCCATGGCAGCACGCGCGCTCGACGAGGTGCAGACCAGCCCGCCGTGCTCGCCGCAAAAAGCCTTGATGGCCGCCGTCGAGTTGATATACGTCAGCGGCACAATCTCGTCCGTCAGTCCCAGCCGCTCCAGCGCCTCCCAGCAGGCCTCAACCTGCGAGATTTCCGCCATATCGGCCATCGAGCAGCCCGCGTTCAGGTCGGGCAAAATCACCTGTTGCCCTTCGCGGCCCAGCACGTCGGCGCTCTCCGCCATAAAGTGCACGCCGCAAAAAACAATGTATTTGGCTTGCGCCTCGGCGGCGATTTTGGAGAGTTTGTAGCTGTCGCCCGTGGCGTCGGCAAAGCGAATCACCTCGTCGCGCTGGTAGTGGTGGCCAAGAATCAGAGTTGTCGTGCCTAGCCGCGCGCGCGCTTCCGCAATTCGGCTGTCCATCGTATGGTCGGGGAGCGCCAGGTAGTTTTCCAGGCTGCATGCACTGCCGGTCTCCGGCGAGGCCGCCGTCACTTCGTCGATAACCAAGTTCACCGTATTCCGCCTTCAGTCCACTCGCCCCTTATCGGAGCAGCAGACGGGGATGTTGAAAGCAATTCACGGCTTGCAGTGGATGCACTGGCTCTGTTTGAAACCTGCCGGCTCTTGCCGGCTGCTTCTCAAGCGTCCCCATCCACGGGGTTGTTGCAAGCCTTTAACAGTTAGACGCGGCACGCAGCCGAAGGATTCCACGGAGAAATCCATCCCGGCAAAGGCCGCTTCCACTGACTTTAAGTGTAACAAAACATTAACAAAGAACTCAAATGGTGGGTTTATGTATTCCACACTAGCTGTGATGTTCCAAGAATCAGGTTCTTCGACTCCGCTGCGCTTTGCACAGGATGACAACGGCAAGGGTGGGGGCGCCCTGCTCGTCCCTTTCATACTCGGTACACACATTCCCAGGATAATCGTGAGGTAGGTCCAGCCAGGAGGAGCGTATGGCAGAACATTGCTTCACAAAGAAGGTCACAAATCCGCCCGTCTGCGGTGTGCATAATGTTCCGCTCAGACAGATACAAGTTACCATTGACGGAAATGCGCCAGGACTTGGACAGATCAACTGCTTGAAATGCCCCGTCAGCCGAGTCGTTGCGCTGGACGCACAGCGAATTCAGGCGCGAAATTCAAATTGACCCATTACCGGGTTTGGGAAGGGGCCTCGGCAGGCATTTCCGGAACGCTCTCCCCGGTTTCTCTCCTGCTCTTCAGCACAAGCTCAACCCGACGCGGTCCGTTATTTTGCCCGCGCAGGCGAAGGCTGCTTGAAGACTACCGTCGTGAAGAACTCGATCATCAGCCCGAAGAGCCCATTGACAAGAAAATTGATTGGCGGCAGCAATCCCATTCCCACATTCATGAACAGGAAATAGGAGAAGATCGATCCGACAATCAGCCCCACGACGATGCCGTTCCAGGCCCAATGCAGTTTCAGCCCCGAGGCGCCAATCGCAAAGCCCATCACCGCCCGGTTCAGCAGGACCCAAATCAAAGTGATAACAGAGAACTTAAGAATGCCGCCATAGAATACCCCTGATGCGCAAATCGCACCTGCAACCAGGCCAAAAAGAATCGCTATCGCAATCCGCTTCATTGTTACCTCATTCCGGGCAGGGAAATACCCTGCTCCTGCTCCGATATGAATGATACGTCCAGGCATGATCTTAAGTTCCGCAATTCTTTAGCTGCTTTACAGCCTCTGTTCTGAAATTCTTAAATTGAGCTCTGCCTCCATTTGTTCGCCCCATGCGCGGGCAGGTATCATGAGTTTTCATGGTGATGCCGCCGACAATTGAAGTTGCCAGCCTGGGATTTGAAAACTCCATCATCCTCATGGTGCTGGCGTTGGTGGTCTTCGGCCCTCGCCGGCTGCCGGAGATCGGCCGCAGGATCGGCAAAATCATGTACGAAATCCGCAAGGCCTCCAACGACTTCAAGTTCCAGATGGAAGAGGAACTGCGCGTTGCCGAGGAGGCCGACCGCCGCAAAAAGGAAGAAGAGCGGCTGAGCGCGTTGGCCTCCTCCCAGCAACCTGACGCGGTTTCTCCTGCTCCGAAGTCAGCCTCTGCATCGCCGGCTGTAAATCCCTATCCGGCTGAGATCCCTTACCCTCCAGCGACCGCAGCCGCTAATGATGCCCCTGCGGAAGAACCCTATCCGCGCATTCTTCCTCCCTCCACCGGTGGGCCGGTTCCGGCGGCGCGGCCAGGTAAAAAGTCAGCGCAAACCAAACCTCCGGCAGCAAAGAAACCCGCCCGCTCAGCCAAGAGCAAAAAGGCCGCAACCAAGGCGCCAGCCCGGGCGAAAAAGGCCGGCAAGGCGCAGGGGAGACGCTCATGATTGATCCGGCAGAGGCCATCGGCAAAGCGCGCGAGGTTGTGGCCGAGCGAGCGGAACTGCCCGGCATGAGCCTGATGGAGCATCTCGACGAGCTGCGCAAGCGCATCATCCGTTCGTTTATCTTTCTGGTCCTGGGTTTTTGCGTAGCAGGCATCTTCTATAAGCAGCTTGTCGCTTTCATCCAGGCGCCGCTCAACCACATCGGCAAGTCGCTGGTCTTTACTCACCCCATGGACCCCTTGAACCTGGACATTCAGGTTTCGCTGATCGGCGGACTGATTCTGGCCTCGCCCTTCATCCTCTACCAGGTGTGGCTGTTCATTGCGCCGGGGCTCTACCAGAATGAGCGGCGCTTTGTAGTTCCCTTCATGGCTGCCACAGTGGGACTGTTTCTCTCCGGCGCCGCCTTCGGCTATTACTGGGTTCTGCCTGGCGCGATGCAAATCCTCATCGTCAACTTCGGAAAGAACTTCACTCCCATGGTCACTATCGAGGAGTACTCCAGCTTCTTTCTGTCCATCATCCTCGGCCTGGGCATCAGCTTCGAGCTGCCAGTGATCATCTTTTTCCTGGCGCTCTTCGGCATCGTCACCCCGCGCTTCCTGTGGCGCAATATTCGTTACGCCATTCTTGCCGTCTTTCTGGTGGCAGCCATCATCTGTCCCAGCCCCGACCCATGGACCATGTGCATCTACGCCCTCCCCATGCTGGCGCTCTATCTGCTGGGCATCGGCGTCGCCTGGTGGGTCCATCCCGCGCGCCGCAAAGCCAAAGAAGCCAAGGAGACCGTAAAGTGAGTTTATTTTCGTCATGGACGAGATTTGTAGCGGTAAAAAGGGTGCCCCACCTTCGCCGCGTCTTTGTTTTTGCGGCTAAGGTGGGAAGGCACGAAACCCAACCGCACTTGTTTGTGAAAAGATTTATTTTCGCGCTGCTCCTTCTCACCCCCCTCGCCGCTCCCGCCCAAACCCACTTTAACGGCGCCAAAGCTCTCGACTACGCCCGCCAGTTTGTCGCCATCGGCCCGCGCTGGCCCACCAGCTCCGGTCACGACAAGGCCGAAGCCTTCCTGCGCGACCACTTCAAGCACGATCAGCTCGAAGAAGACGCCTTCACCGCCTCCACGCCCATCGGCCCGGTCCCCATGCGCAACTTCATCGTGCGCTTTCCCGGCAAGAAAGACGGCATCATCGTCCTAGCCACGCACTACGAAACCAACTACTGGCTTCGCAACATCAACTATGTCGGCGCTAACGACAGCGGCTCCACCACCGGCCTGCTGATGGCCATCGCCGACCAGTTGCGCGCCGAGACCGCGGGCGGAAAGAAGCTCGACGGCTACTCTGTCTGGCTGCTCTTCGACGATGGCGAAGAGGCCATCCAGAGCTGGACCGACTCCGACTCGACTTACGGCACCAGGCATCTGGCCGCCAAATGGGCGCGTGACGGAACCCTATCCAAAATTAAAGCCTTCATCCTCGCCGACATGATCGGCGACAAGGATCTGGACATTCAACACGACACCAACTCCACCGACTGGTTGGTTGCGCTGGTCCAGCAGGCAGCGAGGAAGTTCGGTTATGAGAAACACTTCTTCAAGATAGATGAGCCGATCAGCGACGACCACCTGCCCTTTGTCAAGCGCGGCGTGCCCTCCATCGACATCATCGACCTCGACTACGGCCCCAATAACAGCTTTCACCACACCGCCCAGGACACCATGGACAAGATCAGCGCCCACAGCCTCACCATCGACGGCGATGTCATCCTGGAGACAATCCGGCTGATCAACCTGCGGTAATACAGGGGTCAGAGATCAGGGTACAGGGGGCAGTAACTCATGGCGGCTGGGAGTTAAATACTTCCAGAAAGTCTACTATTGCATCCAATTTGCACATAGCGGATCAGAGTATCATTTAGATTCTTCCTCATTTTCAGGCCATGCGACTCGAATCTCTAACACTTGCTTTACCTCGGCACCCTTATCGGAGGATTCAGGCCGGTGTCGCTGTAGTACGTAATCAACCTCCACTAGTGTGCCCACTCGGTAGGGGTCTCGCGCACGATATGGATTCAGCGCGCGGTAGAGTTTTAGAGCAGCTCCATTTTCATTCCGAGTCCATCTTGAAACCTCTCCTGCGTCGCTCGTCATTTCGAACACCGGCCAGTCATTCATGCTTTCCATATACAAGCCTGTGATCCTGCCCTTCAGCCTATGGACTTGAAGTTCTCCGGTATCGATCTTCTTCCACCATTCATCAGAACCAAATATCCCATGAGTCGGCTCGATTCCGAAATTCTTGGTTGTACGTGTAGCGCGTTGTACCCCCTCAATGAATCTCTGGTCTTCCTTCAGACGGTAAACGACGATCATCTTCATCTCCTAAATGCTTGTAGGTTTTATAATATTATTCGCCATCAACTGGACGATTCCAGTATATCCGCTGTCTGACCCATGACAACCGATGCCTGCTTTCCTGTAGCATCAAGCAAGGGAGCAACCCATGACAACCACGCCCGCTGATATTCCTTCGCTTTTTCTCGAGCATTCCCGCCAGAAGCTGCTCGTGCAATACTGGCCCCGGCTCAAAAGTTGCGTCGAATCGCTCACCGGCGAGCAACTCTGGTGGCGTCCCAACGAGGCCTGCAACAGCATCGGTAATCTGCTCCTGCATCTCAACGGAAATGTGCGCCAGTGGCTGGTGGCCTCGTTCAACCGGCAGGAGGATCGCCGCAATCGTCCCGAGGAATTCAATCAACGTGAATCGATTTCAGCTTCCGCGCTCCTCAGTCAACTCGGCGCGACAATGCATCAGGCAGCAGAAGTCCTTGCGCGGCTCACCCCAGTCGATTTGGCCGCTCCCTATGAAATTCAGGGTTACAAAGTCAGCGGCCTGGATGCTGTTTATCAGGTGGTGGAGCACTTCGCCATGCACTACGGTCAGGTTCTCTACATCGTCAAAACTCTTCACGGCGCGGATTTGGGTTTTTACAGCGAACTGAACAAGACCGGCCGGGCTTCCTGAGGTCCTCCCACGATGATTGCCGGCATCTCCTGGATTTGGTGGCTAGGATTTCATGTGGTGGTGGCAGCGCTACTGCTGGCCGATTCGTTTCTTTTCGGCCGCAGCTCCGAAGCGCGCCGCACCCAAACCATCGCCTGGCTCTGGACCGCCCTGCTTGTCGTCGCCGCAGCCGGATTCGCCGCCTGGATCTCTATCACCCGCGGCCATCAGACGGCGCTCGAATTCGTCGCCGGCTACTCCATTGAAGCCTCGCTCAGCGTCGATAATCTTTTTGTCTTCATGGTCCTCTTCCAGGGCTTTCGCATCTCTCCGCGCCGCCAACACACCGCCCTGCTCTGGGGAGTAGCCGGAGCTGTCATTCTCCGCGCGCTCTTCATCGCCGCCGGCATCACTCTGCTGCAACGCTTCGCGTGGATTACCTGGCTCTTCGGCTTGATTCTGCTCTATACTGCCTGGCGGCTCATTCGCGGCAGCTCGGCCAACGCGGCAATCCCTGAAGCGCCTGCGGCCATTTGTGGATTGCTTCGAAAACTTCAACCTGCTCAGCGCCTGCGGTCAGGAATAGGCTCGCTGCTCCCCGTCATTCTCGCCGTCGAACTCACCGACCTGCTCTTTGCCGTCGATTCCATCCCCGCCGTGCTCGCTGTCAGCCACAATCCCTTCGTGGTCTACACCTCGAACATCGCCGCCATTCTCGGGCTGCGTTCACTCTATATTGCCCTGGGCTCGCTGCTCAATCGCTTCCGCTACATCCACTACGGCCTGGGTGTGCTGTTGGTCTTTGTGGCTCTCAAAATGTTCGCCGCCCGCTGGATCGAGGTGCCCATCTCCCTCTCGCTGGCGGTGATAGGAGCGATCCTGGCCGTCTGCGCAGTAATCTCCTGGCTTGCAGGCAACAGGGCTCAGCAGATTCCTGATTGATAGTTACGGCTTCTTTTGCAGCGCGTCAGCCGGTACCAGCGCCGTCGCTGCATCGTCGTCCAGCGTCACTGTGCCTTGCTCGAAGGTCTGCAGCGCGTCATCGTCGGCGGCCATCGTCATCCAGCAAACCACGCCCTTCTTGAGAACGCTGCAAACCGTCTCCATGGTCCTCTTGATCTCGGGGTGGCCGATCAGCGAGCCTGAGGCGCGTTCAATCCACATGCTGTGGGTGCCCAGCGTGTAGGTGTTATTAACAGGACTGACAATCTGAATGTTCTTCTTCAGGCCCTCATTGACGCCGGAAGCAATGCCCGGAAGATCCGCAGCGGTAAACGAGTGTCCCATGCAGTCAAAGGAAAGTCCTACGACCGCAATGGCCGATGGCGGGTCGCCGTGGTGGGCCGTCAGCGGCAGTTGGACGCAAGCAGCCATCTTTGCGGCCTCGTTGCCGTAGTCCCTCGCCGCCTGCTGCAGCGCCGCCGGCATCATCGCTTGGGTATTCACAACTGTCCAATCCGGCGGCAGACTATAGCTGAAGCCCAGATCGTTGCTCTGCGCTTGTGCGTCTGGAGGAGGAGGCGGAGGAGGAATGGGAGCAGTGTCAGGGGTGGCGGGCGCTTGCGCCGCTAGCGTAGCGGCGCAAAGGATAAGTAGCGCGGCAAATAGGCGGGTTTTCATATGGCAACCAGTCTAACACCATTTTGATACAGAAAACCGCCCACTGTCTCAGGCATTATTTCAGCAGAACTCCCAGCGTCGCCGCCACAATCCCGATAACCGAAAAGCCCATCCCCACGAACCAGTAAATCCGCTTGTGGGTGAGCAGCGTGATCGAGGTAATCACCAGCCCTATCTCCAGCAGCGCCTCGCCAAAATCGAAGCGGTCGGCCTTCTTCTCGGCCAATTCAACCGCTTCCTCCAGCCCCTTGGCCTTTTCCATATCTTCTTTGATCTCTTCGGCCTTCTTTTCCTTCTGCTCGGCGATGGTCTTTTCCAGCTTGCGCGCGGCGTTCTCGTCGGCAATTGTCACCACGCTCAGCAACTGCGCCGTCAGGTCCGCCTCGTTGGCGCGAATCTTGTGCGCCTGGTATTCACCCCACGTATCGGTGGCCTGATCCTGCTTAAGAATTGCCTCGGTATGCGTGCGATGCCCCAGTACCGTAACCACCGCCACCAGCACCGCCAAAAAAGTCATGGTCAAAGCCACCGGCCGCATCATCCGATCATGCTCGGCGTGCTCCGCGTGTTCCTGCAGTTCCTGTGCTTCATTCGCTTCCATCGTTGATCTCCAGATTGCAATTGTTAATAGGTTGACTCATGTAGTAGACTTGAGCGTCTGATCACTGGCCGCTGTTCATTAACCACTGTCATTTCCGCTTCCACCTTACTCCGTCCTTCGAATCCTCAATCACCACGCCCTTCTCCGCCAACTCCTTGCGAATCTCATCCGCCCGCGCAAAGTTCCTCTGCTTCTTCGCCAAACTCCGCTCCTCCACCAGCGCCTCAATCGCCGCATCCGTTATCCCCTGCCGCGCCAGCAGCTCCTCGGCGGCCTCGCTCATCCGGCCTTCCTTCTCCGCCCACTCCAACGCCCGCCGCGTGGCCTCCGCGTCGCCGTCCTCCAGCACATCGAAGATCGCGTCGAAATCCTTCAGCACCACCAGAATCGCATCCCGGTCGCCGGCCTTCAGATCCCCCTGGTCCATCGCCGTATTCGCCGCCCGCAGCAGCTCGAATATCGGAGCCCGTGCCTCGGCGGTATTCAAATCATTGGCCAGCGCGGCCAAATACTCCGCTCGCGCATTCCACGCCGCCTCCTGCATCGCCTCATTCAAACCCGGCGCAAAGCTCCCTTCCATTAGCCGCTCGCGAAACGTCCGTAGCCGATCAATCGCCGCCGTCGCCTCCGCCAGCCCCTCAAACGTGAAGTTCATCTGGTGCCGGTAGGGCACCGAAATGAGCGCCAACCGTATCGCCGACGCCTTGTACCCCTTCAGCAGCAGGTCCCTCAGCGTATAAAAGTTTCCCTCGCTCTTCGACATCTTCCTGCCGTCCACCAGCAGGAACCGCACGTGCATCCAGATCCGCGCAAACTCCTTGTGCGTCACGCTCTCACTCTGCGCAATCTCGTTCTCGTGGTGCGGAAAAATCAAATCCTCGCCCCCCGCGTGCAGGTCGAAGCTCTCGCCCAGGTACTCCATCGCCATCGCCGAGCACTCGATGTGCCATCCCGGCCGCCCCCGCCCAATCGCCGTATCCCACGAAGTCTCGCCCGGCTTGGCCGCCTTCCACAGCGCAAAATCCCGCGCCGAATCCTTCTCATACTCGTCCAGGTCCACCCGCGCCCCGTCTTCCATTCCGGACAGATCCTTCTTGCTTAATTTTCCATACTCCGGAAACGCCGCCAGCCTGAAGTACCAGCTCCCGTCCTCCGCCTGGTAAGCAGCGCCCGCCGCCGCCAGCTTCTGCACCAGCTCCACCATCCGCGGAATGTGCTCCGTGGCCCGCGCCATCACCTCCGGCCGCTGCACCCTGAGCGTCTCCAGGTCATCAAAAAAAGCCTTCTCAAACCGCGCCGTGTACTCGCCAATCGTCACTCCCGCCGCCGCCGCGTTGCGGATAATCTTGTCGTCCACGTCGGTAATGTTCATCACGTGGCGCAGCTTCGTCCCCGTCAGCTTCAGAAACCGCCGCAGCACATCCAACTGCAAAAACGTCCTGAAGTTGCCGATGTGCCCGTAGTCGTAGACCGTCGGCCCGCAGGCATACATCCGCAACGTCTCGCCATCGGCTGGCGTCACCGGGTCCATCTCTCCCGTCATCGTATTGAAGAGCCGCAGCGTCATCGGTCGCGCTTCTTGCTTGGTAAACAGTTGAATTTGGTTGGTTTTCTGCCTTTTTTTGATTGTACCAGCGGGAATTCTTGCCGGGTAGGCTGGGGCTTCCGATAATGAAGAAGGCGAGCCGCAGGCTGGGCGAAGGCCGGCGCGGTCGGCCGGGGGAGGAGCTGCGATGCAATGCGATAAGGCTCATCCAGTCCAGACCGAGTCCAGCCCTCCCGATCCTGTCCGCGCCGCTCGCCTTCAGGCCTGTCGCAGCACCTACGCTCAGCACATCCTTGCACGAGCCGGCCTCGCTCCCGGCGTCGGCCTGGGTAGCGAGATTGCCGCGGCCCTCGAGTCCATTCCGCGGGAAAACTTTGTTGGCCCGCCGCCTTGGAGAATCATTATGCCCGGCACACATACCCGGGAGACTTCAGACGATCCCGCCGTTCTCTACCAGGACGTACTGGTGCCGCTGGACGCGGGCCGCAACCTCAACAATGGCCAGCCCAGTCTCCACGTCCTGTGCCTCAACGCTCTGGCCCCCAAAAAAGGCGAGTGCGCAGTCCACGTGGGCGCGGGCACCGGTTACTATACCGCTATGCTGGCCATGCTGGTGGGCTCGACCGGCCATGTGGATGCCTATGAGATTGAGCCGGAGCTGGCTCGCCGCGCCGCTGCCCTTCTCGCCTGCCTTCCCGAGGTTGCGGTGCACTGCCGCTCCGGCGCTGAAGCACCCTTGCCGGCCTGCGATCTGCTCTACGTGAACGCTGCCGCCGCCGAGCCCCTGTCCCTTTGGCTCGATGCGCTGTGCCCCCACGGGCGCTTGCTCTTTCCCCTCGAGCCGGAAAATCAGGACGGTAAGATGCTGCTCGTCACTCGCAATCCGGACGGCTCCTATCCCGCCCGCTTTCTCTGCGGTGTGCAATTTGTCCCCTGCGCCGGAGCCCAAAACGCTCAGGCTGCGCGCTCTCTCTCCGAAGCGTTGTGGAGAAGAAGCGGCAGCCAGGTCAAGCATCTTCACCGCAACAACCAGCCCGACGACAGTTGCTGGTGCGCCGGCCGCGATTGGTGGCTCTCCACTCGCTAAGGGCCATCGCCCCCTCACCAATACACATATTTGCCGCTATAGCATTTTCGGAATTGGTGTAGACCGGAAGCACGATGTCAAGTGGCTTTTTCCTCAAGAAAAAGCCACCTTTCACAGCTCTCAAAAAGACTACATGTATTCTGAAAAAGCTCTACCCCACCCTCGTCCGCCTGGCCACGGGATGCGTGGAGTAAGTCTCAGACATTCATTTTTGACTGCGTCGGAACCGCGAGTCTCGATGATGTGAACTGGGATACCACTCACCTCATGGCGCGCCAGCGCCGCCCGCCTGGACAGCCAGTCCTAGCGCCAGCGAAGGATCGGCAGACAGCGTCCCCTCCGCAAACTCTCCCGCCAAAAATCTTCCCCACGCCGCCGCCGCAATCATCGCCGCGTTGTCCGTCGACATCGCCAGCGTCGGAAAATCCACGCGCACTCCCCGCCGCGCGGCCTCGGCGCTGAATCGCTCGCGCAATTCGCGGTTGGCCGCCACTCCACCAGTCACCAGAATCCGCCGCGTTCCCAGCGATTCCGCCGCCGCAAAGCTCTTCTTCATCAGGTCGCCCACCACCGCGCACTGGAAGCTGGCCACCAGATCCAGCACCTGTTGCGGACACAGCGTCAGCGCCTCTTCCCTGCTCTGCGGTGGGCGCGCCTCAACCCCCGGCGCAAACAACCGTGCCGCCCGCGCCCGCGCCTCCTCCCGCAGTCCATGCAACTCCACGTACCGCAGCACCGCCGTCTTGATTCCCGAAAACGAAAACATAAATCGCGGGTCGAGATTGGCGATAGGCGCCGTCTTGGCCGCCTTTGTGCGCGGAACCTTCCCCGCCAAATGCGCCTTCACCTTGATCTGAGCGAACGCAAACGGCACAGCCTTCGGATTGCCGTATCGCGCCAGCGCATCGATCCACGGCCCTCCCGGATAGCCGAATCCCAGCAGCTTGGCCACCTTGTCGAAGGCCTCTCCGGCCGCATCGTCCACCGTCCGCCCCATTAGCCGGTAACTCCACGCGCCCCTCTCCTGCCGCGCCAGATAAAGGTGCGTGTGCCCACCAGATACCACCAGCGCCAGCGCAGCCTCATTACTCTTGATGTCATCCTGAGCAACCGAAGGGAGTCGAAGGACCTGCATTTCGTTCTCTTGCGACCGCAGCAGCACCGCATGAATATGCCCTTCCAGATGATTGACGGCAATCAGCGGCAGCTCCAACGCCGCCGCCAGTCCCTTGGCATATGCAATCCCCACCAGCAGAGCCCCCGCCAATCCCGGCCCGGCAGTCACGGCAATCGCGTCCAGATCGCCCAGCGCAACTCCCGCCTCTGCCAGCGCCTCCCTCACCACCGGCACAATGGCCCTCAGATGCTCCCGGCTGGCCAGTTCCGGCACCACCCCGCCGTAGCGTGCGTGCGTCTTGATCTGCGACGCCACCACCGACGAAAGCGTCCGCGCCCCCCGCTCCACGACAGCCGCCGCCGTCTCGTCGCACGAGGTTTCAATGCCCAGGATGAGGCCGCGTCCGCTCATCTATTTAGTTTATCGGGCCCGACGAGCGGACAGCGGTTTCCTACCAGGCATCAGTGGGGCGACAATGGATGCAGTACCTATGCTCGCCGCCACGCCTCAATTCGAAGCGGCCCTCCGGATCATCGCCTCCCTGCGCGCCGCCGGCCACCAAGCCTATCTAGCTGGCGGATGCGTCCGCGACCTGCTTCTCGGCCGCGAGCCCTCGGATTACGACGTCGCCACCTCCGCCACCCCCGATATCGTCCTCGAACTCTTTCCGCGCACCTTTGCCGTCGGAGCCCATTTCGGAGTCGTTCTTGTCGCCACCACCTGCGATTCGTCAGACGGCACCTGCGGTGCGGCAGACGCGGCTTGCGCCGCAGGAGAGGAGCTGGCGGAGCCAGAGTATGTTGTGACGGAGGTCGCCACCTTCCGCTCCGATGGCGCGTACTCCGATGGCCGCCATCCCGACGCCGTCCGCTACACCACCAGCGCCGAAGACGATGTCCGCCGCCGCGACTTCACCATCAACGGCCTCCTCCTCGACCCTTCGCGGTTGTCAGACATCTCTCTCATCGCTTTTAAAGAAACATTCGCCGTCCGCGCAGGACTCCGCGCAGGACTCATCGACCACGTCCACGGCTTGGCCGATCTCGACGCCGGCATCATTCGCGCCATCGGCCAGCCCGACGAGCGCTTTCAAGAAGACCATCTGCGCATGTTGCGCGCTGTCCGCTTCGCCGCCCGCTTCAGCTTCCATATCGACCCCGACACCGCCGCCGCCATGCGACGTCTCGCCCCAAGAATCCACGCCGTCAGCCGCGAGCGCGTCCGTGACGAGCTGACCAAGATGCTCACCGAAGGCCATGCCCGCCGCGCCTTCGAATTATTGGACGAAACCGGCCTCCTCGCCGAACTCCTCCCCGAAGTCGCCCGCACGAAGGGCGTCGAGCAGCCTCCGCAGTTTCATCCCGAGGGCGACGTCTGGACGCACACCCTGCTGCTGCTCGCGCAACTCGACGCTGGCTGCCCGCTCCCTCTTGCATGGGCCGCGTTGCTGCACGATGTCGGCAAGCCGCCCACCTTCACGCGCGTCGACCGCATCCGCTTCAATGGCCACGTCGAAGTCGGCGTAGCCATCGCCGCCGGCGTCTGCCGCCGCTTCCGCTTCTCCAACGACGAAACTCGCCAGACGCTTTCGCTCGTCGAGAACCACATGCGCTTTGCCGACGCCCAGCACATGAAGGCCTCCACCCTCAAGCGCTTCTTCCGCCTGGAAAATTTTCCCCAGCATCTCGAGCTGCATCGCATGGATTGCCTGGCCTCCAGCGGCAACCTCGACCATTGGAACTTTGTCCGCGAGCGCTATGAATCCATGCCCGAAGATGCCGTCCGCCCCGAGCCGCTCGTTACTGGCCGCGAACTCATCGCCGCCGGCTACAATCCTGGCGCAGCATTCAAGGAGATGCTCCGTGCTGTCGAGGACGCGCAACTGGAAGGCGCAATCGCGACTCCCGCCGAGGCGCTGGCCTTCCTCCGCGATCGTTTTCCGCTGTGCTGACGGCCTCCAGTCTTCAAACTCTGAAAGCTCAGGAAGTGCGAAGAGTTGTGGCCGTGCGCATCTGCGCAGCCTCGTCTAGGATGCGCTGCGCAAGGTTGGACTTTGATTGTGCCGGGAAGGCAACTTCGCGTGTCGCGGTGATGAAAGTGGCGGCGTTCTGTTCCGAGTCAAAGCCTAGGCCGGGTTGGGAGACGTCGTTGGCGACGATGGCGTCCGCACCTTTGCGCTTCAGCTTCTCCCGCGCATTGCGGACCAGCTCCTGCGCATCCATCGCCGTCTCGGCCGCGAAGACAATCAGTAATGTTCCGGAGTTGCGGTGCTCCGCGACGCTCTGCGCAATGTCTTCTGTGGGCTCCAATTCCAGCGTCAGCGGGCCGCTGCGTTTCAGTTTCTGCGGGGCAGCGGCTGCGGGGCGGAAATCCGACACTGCGGCGGCTTTAATAACCATGGTGGCTTGCGGCAGATTGGCAAGGACGGCTGCGTGCATCTCGCTCGCCGTGCTCACGTCCACGCGTTCGCATCCAGCCGGAGTGGCCAGCCCCGTGGGCGCGCTCACTAAAATGACCTTTGCTCCGCGCGCCGCGGCGGCTTCGGCCAGCGCGTATCCCATGCGTCCGCTGGAGCGGTTGCCGATATAGCGCACGGGATCGATGGGCTCGCGCGTGCCCCCGGCGGTGATCAGCACTGTTTCTCCGGCGAGATCGTTCTCATCGACGCGCTGAATCCGGGCGAGAACGGCGGCGACGATCTCGTCGATCTCGGCGAGTCGGCCGCTGCCGGTCATGCCGCATGCCAGGTACCCGCTGCCCGGTTCAATGATTTCCACGCCTCTCTGGCGTAGCGTGGCGAGATTGGCTCTCGTCGCGGCGTGATTCCACATGTTCACGTTCATAGCCGGGGCAACCATGACCGGCGCGGTGGTGGCCAGATAAAGGGTCGAGAGAAAATCATCAGCCAATCCATGCGCGAATTTGGCCAGCGTGTGCGCGGTGGCCGGAGCCACCAGCAGCAGGTTAGTGGATTCGGCTTCGGAGATGTGCTCGATGGAGCCGCCTTCGTACGCATCCGTCTGCCACATTGATGTGATGACCTTGTGCCCGGTGAGCGCGGCGAATGTGAGCGGGCGGACAAACTCTTCTGCACTGCGAGTCATCACAACATGGACATCGAGCGCGTGCTGCTGCAAGAGGCGAACCAGTTCGGCGGCTTTGTATGCGGCAATGCCGCCAGTGACACCGAGCGTGACTTTGAAGGGAAGCGGACTAGGCATGATCTGCTCCTATTAGATGGTTGTCAATCAAGCGCGTTTCTCCCAGTCGTGTGGCCACGGCGATCAGCGCGCCGCTGGTGGTGTCCGCCAGCGGAAGCAGCGTGTCGGGGTCAACCACGGTGGCGTATTCCACAACAACTGAGGGCTCGGTCGCCAACATCTGCTGCATGGCTTTAATCAGCGCCTGGGAACTGCGTTCGCCCCGTGCGTGGAGATCGGCAGCTGCATCGAGTGCCCGGTGCAGAATGGTGGCGCGTGCGCGCTGCTCCGCCGTCAGATAGCGGTTGCGCGAGCTGAGGGCCAATCCGTCCGGCTCGCGCACGATTGGGCAAGAGACGAGTTCCACAGGAAAATTCAATTCGCGAACCATGGCGCGGAGCACGGCCAACTGCGCGGCATCCTTCTGACCAAAGTAAGCGCGGTCGGGCAAGACGATGTGGAAGAGCTTGGCGACGATGGTGGCGACTCCGCGAAAGTGGCCGGGACGGTGTGCGCCATCCAGCCGGTCGCTGATGCCGGCGACCTCAACAAATGTGGTTGCGCCAGCGGGAATCAACGTCTCGGCGCTGGGAGCGAAGAGAATATCAACACCGGCGGCGATAAGTGCGGCACAGTCGGCGTCAAAAGGGCGGGGGTAACGGTCGAAGTCTTCGCCGGGGCCAAATTGCAGAGGATTCACAAAGATGGTGGCAACCACGTGCGTGCATTCCCGCTTCGTCGTGGCGATAAGCGAGAGATGACCGGCGTGCAAAGCGCCCATGGTGGGCACCAGGCCGAGTGTGCCGCCGCGCCGGAGTTCGCGGGCGGCGGTTTGCATCTCGGCAATGGTGGTGATGATGCGCATAGGGTTAGTCAGTATGTTCTCTTTGATTGGTCGCAGCAACTGTCATCTCTGGCGGCCTTGTTGAGGCTCGCTCTGTAATAGCTCCGCGCTGGCATCGTTGGGAAGGTGATAGCTCTCGGCATCGGCGGGGAAGACGCCGCCGCGAACGTCGCTCGCAAAATGCTGAACGGCTTCGCTGAAAAGCGTGGACGCGTCGGCATAACTGCGGACAAACTTGGCTGGGGTTGCTCCGGTGAGATTGACGAGATCGTGGAAGACCAGAATCTGCCCGTCGCACTCCGGTCCCGCACCGATGCCGATGGTGGGAATGGCGAGCGCGGCGGTGATGTGTCCGCCCACTTCGCGAGGAACGCACTCCAAAACAATGGCAATGGCGCCGGCGGCCTCCAGTGCCTGCGCGTCGGCGAGAAGGTCATCGATCTCGGCGGCAGATTTACCCTGCACGCGGTAGCCTATGCGATGCACCGATTGCGGCGTCAGGCCGATGTGGCCGACCACTGCAATCTCCGCCTGGGTGAGCGCGGCAACCAGCGCGGCGCGATTGCGGCCGCCTTCAATCTTCACCGCTTCGGCGCCGGCCTCCTTAATGAATCGCGTTGCGTTGCTAATAGCCTGCTCGGTGGAGGCGTGATAGGAGCCGAAAGGCATGTCGGCCACTAGCAATGCGCGACGCACACCGCGGCGTACGGCGCGCGTGTGGTGCACCATCTCATCCATGGTGACAGGAAGTGTGCTCTCGTAGCCCAGCACTGCCATGCCTAGCGAGTCGCCGACAAGAATCACGTCAATGCCGGCCTGGTCGACAACCAGTGCGGTGGGGTAGTCGTAAGCAGTAAGCGCAGTGATGGGCTGACGGGCTTGTTTTCTGTCAAGAAGGGTTTGCGCGGTGACTTTCTCCGCAGCAGAAGTAGCTTCCCGGGCGGGAAGTTGGATTAGACTCATGACCATTCTCCAGTGCAGCTCCGCAAGCAGCGCGGATGCTACCTGATAGGTACAATTTCAGTATACGTCTTTCAGTCTCTATCCCAAAGGTTCCAAACCGTCATGTCCGTCTTGGGCTACCTACAACTTCTTGCTCATTTCGCTGTCTCCGGTTCTAAAGGCCGGTCATCTTCTCTATGTGTTCCGGATACCGCGCGCCTTCAACCTTGATCTTCGCCGCGGCGCTTCCGATCTGGCGCAGGTCTTGGGCCGTGAGTTCGATCGCGGCGGCTCCGTTGTTCTCTTCCAGCCGATGCAGCTTCGTCGTCCCCGGAATGGGTACGATCCACGGCTTCTGTGCCAGCAGCCAGGCCAGCGCAATCTGGGCGGGCGTCGCTTTCTTCTGCGCAGCGATCCGGCCCAGCAGATCGACAAGAGCCTGATTGACCTTCATAGCTTCCGGCGTGAAGCGGGGAATCGAGCTGCGAATGTCGGTTTTTTCAAATGTCCTGCTCTCGTCCATCTTGCCCGTCAGGAAGCCCTTGCCCAGCGGGCTATAGGGAACGAAACCAATCCCGAGTTCATCTAGAGTCGGTAGCACTTCAGCTTCCGGCTTGCGGTACCACAGCGAATACTCGCTCTGCACCGCCGTTACCGGTTGCACGGCGTGGGCTCGGCGAATGGTCTTGGCGCCTGCTTCGGAAAGCCCAAAGTGCTTTACCTTGCCTGCCTGAATCAGCTCCTTCACCGCTCCCGCCACGTCCTCGATGGGCACATCGGGATCGACGCGGTGCTGATAGTAAAGATCGATGACATCGATGCGAAGCCGCTTGAGCGAGCCTTCCACGGCCTGCTTGATGTGCTCCGGCTGGCTGTTGACCGGCTTCGGGCCGCGGCTCCCGTCGGGATTGATATCGAATCCGAACTTTGTGGCGATCACCACCTGCCCACGAAACGGTTCGAGGACCTCGCCCACCAGTTCTTCGTTGTTGAAGGGGCCGTAGACCTCGGCCGTGTCGAAAAACGCAACCCCGCGCTCCACGGCCGCGCGGATAAGTGCGATCGAATCCTTCTTTTCCGGAAACGGCGCATAGGAAAATGTCATTCCCATGCAGCCCAGGCCGATCGCCGATACTTCCAGATTGCTTTTACCCAATTTGCGTTTTTGCATTGTTTCTCCTCTTCGTTGTTGCCAGCCAAATTGGCAGGCGATTTAGACGGTGCGCCGGCCAAGATGGGAAACTTCTCTGAAATCACTTTCGATAGACCCGACGGCCCCGGTCGGCACTCTATTGAACCAATGCTCCCAGTGCTCAGCGTCCGGTCATCTTCAACATGGCCTCAGGAAGGCGGGCTCCTTCGAGTTTCAGCCTGGAAGCAGCTTCGTCGATCTGCTTGAGGTCGTTCTCTGTCAGCTCGACATTCACCGCGCCGAGGTTTTCCTCGAGCCGATGCAGCTTGGTGGTTCCCGGGATCGGCACGATCCACGGCTTCTGGGCCAGCAGCCAAGCCAGTGCGATTTGTGCAGGCGTCGCGCCTTTGCGTTTCGCGACGGCCTTAACCAGATCCACCAGAACCATGTTGGCCTTGCGCGCCTCGGGCGAAAAGCGAGGCACGAGGTTGCGAAAGTCAGTGGCATCGAACTTCGTGTTCTCGTCAATTTTCCCCGTGAGGAACCCGGCGCCCAGCGGGCTAAACGGCACGAACCCGATACCAAGCTCCTCCAGGACCGGCAGAAGCTCGGCCTCCGGACCACGCCAGAACAGTGAGTACTCGCTCTGCACTGCGGTGACCGGCTGGACCGCGTGCGCCCGGCGAATCGTCTGAACCCCGGCCTCCGACAAGCCGAAGTGCTTGACCTTACCCTGGGCAATCAACTCCTTGACCGCTCCTGCTACATCCTCAATCGGCACGCCAGGATCGACACGATGCTGATAGAAGAGATCGATGCAATCGGTCCGCAGACGCTTAAGGCAAGCGTCCGACACTCGCTTGATGTGCTCAGGCCGGCTATAGGTCCCGCCAGTCCGCGCACCAGTCTCAAGATCGATGTCGAAGCCGAACTTGGTGGCAATCGTTACCTTGTCGCGGATCGGCTGGAGCGCCTCGCCCACCAGCTCTTCGTTTGCGAACGGCCCATAGGCTTCGGCCGTATCGAAATGGGTCACGCCGCGGTCAAAGGCGGAACGAATCAACTTGATCATCTCGCCCTTGCCGGCTGCCGGGCCGTAGGCCGAGCTCATTCCCATGCAGCCCAGTCCAATCGCTGATACTTCCAGATTGCTTTTTCCCAATTTGCGATTTTGCATTGTTTCTCCTTCTGCTTGTTCTGAACCGAACCAGCTCGTGCCGAATCGAAGACACATGGTTCAACGGTTACTCCGATTTCAGAGAAGCCATGTCAATGGAGAAGCGATACTTCACGTCGGACTTTACCATCCGCTCAAAGGCTTCGTTGACCTTCTGGATGGGAATAACCTCGACGTCGGAAGTGATCTTGTGCTGGCCGCAGAAATCGAGCATCTCCTGGGTCTCCGCGATGCCGCCGATGAGCGAGCCGGAGAGGCTGCGGCGTCCGAAAATCAGGCTGAAGGCATTCACGGCGTGCGGCTTCTCCGGCGCTCCGACAACAGTGAGGTTGCCATCCAGGTGCAGCAGGTTGATGTACGCATTGATGTCGTGCTGGGCGGCCACGGCGTCGAGAATGAAGTCGAAGCTGCCGGCATGTTTTTGCATCTCATTGGCATTGCGCGAGAGGACAACCTCATCCGCTCCCAGGCGAAGCGCGTCTTCCTTTTTGCTGGGTGAAGAGGTAAAGACCACCACGTGCGCGCCGAACGCATGCGCGAACTTCACGCCCATGTGGCCCAGCCCGCCCAGGCCGACTACGCCCACCTTCTTTCCCTTGGTCACGCCCCAGTGGCGCAGCGGCGAGTAGGTGGTGATTCCCGCGCAGAGCAGGGGAGCGGCCCCGGCCAGGTCAAGATTCTTGGGCACGCGCAGAACGAACCGCTCATCGACGACGATGCTCTCCGAATAGCCGCCGTAAGTAACTCCTCCCAGGTGCTTGTCGGGCGAGTTATAGGTAAAGACCCCTTTCAGGCAAAACTGTTCGAGGCTCCACTTGCATGCCGGACAATCTCCGTCTGAGTCCACCAGGCAGCCAACCGCGGCAACGTCGCCGGGCTTGAACTTGGAGACCGTGGAGCCAACCTTGGTGACGAGGCCCACGATCTCATGGCCCGGAATGCAGGGATAGGTGGTGGACATCACGGCGCTCCATTCGTTGCGCACCGTGTGAAGATCGGAGTGGCACATGCCGCAATACAATATTTCAATCTGTACGTCTGTTTCGGTCGGATCACGACGCACAATCTTGGTGGGAGCAAGCCGCGCAGTCGCGCTGGCGGCGGAGTAAGCTTTGGCGTTGTACATGGGAATACCTCCTCATTTCCTGTTGTAGTTGATGATTTTGTTTGCGTCATGGTGCATGAATCATGTCAAAAATCGCGATTCTCATGGTTCTTTACTAGAAGAATACTGTATAGCTTGCTGCAAAGGTGAGCGCATCGTCAACCCGAGGAGTAATCGCTGGCCCGTGGATGTAGCTCAGACCAATGCTCATGTATTGCCCGGAATGGACGCGAAGCGCGTAGCTGCCGGTAACTGAAGCCGAGTTACGCCAGACGGTCTTGCCGGCGGCTGCCAGCGAGTCTGTCAGGTACCTACTGTGACCCGTGTAGGAAGCAACCAGTGAGGCCATATCAATTGGCCGGGAGCGAAAGGGAGCTTTCTGGTAGAGCCGGGCCTCGTAGTAGCTGTCGTAAGGGTTGAAGTGCGATTCGGCTGTCATTGCGGTTCCTCCCAGGTAGAGGCCGTGGTCAGGATGGAGTTGATCTGGCTTTCGCAGTTGATAGTCCATTAAAACAAAAGTGGAGGAATTGCCGGCCCGCTTCTTGCCGGTAGCCAGGTCGGTGTACGGGGTGCTGTTGCGCATATAACCGGCGCGAAACCATGTGTCGTGAATCGTCTCGCTGGCGATTCGCTGGTATCCCGCTTCTGCAAACGACAGGAGTTTATCGCCCGCGGGATCAAAACGCATGCCGGTACGATTACGGGCAATCTCGGCCGGGCCGCCCGCTGGATCAAGGCTGCGCTGCGCCAAGGCCTTGACGTAGGTCGAGCGCGGGCCACGAACCCGTACGTTGAGCGAAGGTGCTGTCATTGGAAAGTACGAGAGTCCAAGCTCATAAGGCAGCACGGCATAGACGCCCTGCGCTCCAGTCGCAGTGGAGCCTCCCACCGTCAGGCCGATTACTTCGAGATTGTTGCCAATGTATCCTGCCTTGACCTCAACAACTCTGCCGGCGAATGACTTATAAATATAGGCGCCGTAGATTTGAAAGGATTTTGGGTAGGCCGGATTCCAGCTTGCCCATGTCCATACACCGCAGATGTAGAGTTGCATGTGCTTGGCATGAAGCTGGCGCACATCCCACGTGAGCGTCCAGTTCGTCATTGCACCAGCGAATTCGCGCTCGCCGACATAGACTTGTTGGTCGGCGGGCACAGGCGCCGCCAACACGTTTTGCGCATATTGACCCTGGAGAAGGCCGCGCAGGGCCAGTCCTTTGCTTAATAGTGTTTGCCGGAAGCCGGATTTGATATCGATGGGGCTTTCGACGAAAGGGGGCATCGCGGTTTCGGCGCCTATGAGGTTCAAATCCTCAATCGACTGTCCGTTGCTTTTCGCCGGATCGGAGACAATCGGTTGATCTGGAGCGCTCTGCGCATGGCTCCATGCGCCGGCCAGCACAAGGAATGTCGCGAATAAAATCGACTGTCGTATTTGTCTATTCGTAACCTGCACTCTGTTCTCCCTCGATCTCTGCCTCACGTCCGGGATGATTGCCGGAATGGCAACTTCATAATTCTGATGCTACGGTGGAATGGATCCGAAGCGGTATCCCAATCCTTCCTATTGATTGCCTATTTCTGTCGAGAGATGCTATTTTTGTACATAGCAGGCCGGATTGGCGGTAGGCTGGATTTGTAGAAGCCGTCAGAGGTCCATATGCCGAAAACGAAGGTAGCAAACATTGGCTCGCGGGCGAAAGTGGATGAGATGCGGGCCGAACTGGCGCGCAAGATTGCCGCCCACACCCACGTGGAGGGTCCGATTGACACCGCTCTGCCCAGCCTGTGTCTCTCCCGCAGAACCGCGCCTTCAGAGTTCCTATGCACCACCTACGAGCCCGAGTTGGTGGTCTTTGCGCAGGGACAAAAGCGCATTACCGTCGGCAGCACGACTCACATTTGCGATGGTTCCACATTCCTGCTGACCTCGGTCGATCTGCCGGTGGTGAGCCAGATCATCAAGGCCTCCAAATGCGAACCGTACCTGGCCATGGTCCTCAAGCTCGAAATGCCCATGGTTCGGGAGGTCCTCAGCCAGGAGGAATTTCTCACACCCGGAGTCTCATTCGGCGCGCGCGGCATGGCGGTCGGCAAAACCCCTGTCGAGTTGCTCAGCGCCTGCTGCCGTCTGCTGGACCTTCTGGATAAGCCCGCTGACATTCCCTTCCTCGGTAGCCTGATGCAGCGGGAGATCATCTACCGGGTGCTGCGCGGGCCGCTGGGCAAGCATCTGCGCGCCATCGCCACGCTGGGCGAACAGAGTAACCGCACCGCCAAGGCCGTTGCCTGGCTCAAGGCGAATTACGAAAAGCCCCTGCGCGTCGAGGAACTCGCGTCAGTCGCGCAGATGGGCGTCTCCACACTGCACCATCATTTCCGCTCGCTGACCGCGATGAGTCCGCTGCAATATCAGAAGCGGCTTCGGTTACACACGGCGCGCGTACGCATGCTCACGGAAGGCCTGGATGCCGCCAGCGCCGCCTTCGAGGTTGGCTATGAAAGCCCTAGCCAGTTCAGCCGGGAGTACAGCCGGTTCTTCGGCCAGCCGCCGATGCGTGACGTCAAAGCGCGCCGGCTCGCCGGCGTCTCTAGCGAAAGCGAATCTCTTCAAGCTGTATGATCGCCGCCCGATCCCACCCAAACAAAAAGGGCTCCTCCCAGACCAACCGCCTGATCGAAGCCCCTCTCGTTAAATGAACGGGTGCCCCACGCTCGCGACGTACTTGTTTTTGTGGCGTCGGGGTCCCCAACGACCGGGGTCCCCAGGAAGCGACTTTTGCTTCCTGGGGTTGTAACGACAGGTCTTAGTCGGTGGGGTGACCTAGGGTGGGATCGTGCGCTCTTACTTCGCCTTCGGTCCCGCCGCGCGAATCGCCTCCGACGCGTCGAACTGCTTGAAGTTCGCCTCGAAGCGCGCCGCCAGCTCGACAGCCGTCTTGTCATAAGCTGCCTTGTCGGCCCACGCGTTGCGCGGATTCAAAATCTCCGCCGGAACATCCGGGCAGCTCACCGGAATGCTCAGCCCAAAGGCCGGCTCGGTCACAAACTCCACCTTGCTCAGCCGCCCATCCAGCGCCGCATTCACCAGCGCGCGCGTAATCTTCAGGCTCATGCGCTTGCCCACGCCGAACTTCCCGCCGCTCCACCCCGTGTTCACCAGCCAGCACGAAGCGTTGTGCTGCTTGAGCCGCTTGCCCAGCATCTCCGCATAAACCCGCGGCGCCAGCGGCAAAAACGGCGCGCCAAAGCAAGCTGAAAACTCCGGCGCCGGATCCTTGACGCCCGTTTCGGTTCCCGCCAGTTTCGCCGTGTACCCAGACAAAAAGTGATACATCGCCTGCTCCGGCGTCAGCCGCGAAATCGGCGGCAGCACTCCAAACGCATCCGCCGCCAGGAACATCACATTCCGCGGATGCCCGCCTACTCCCGGAATCACCGCGTTCTCGATGAAGTCCACCGGATAAGCCGCGCGCGTATTTTCCGTCAGGTGAATATCAAAGTAATCCGGCTTCCGCTCCGCGTCCAGAATCACATTCTCCAGCACGCTCCCAAAGCGAATCGCCCTGAAAATCTGCGGCTCCTTCTCCTCCGTCAGGTCCACGCACTTGGCGTAGCAGCCGCCCTCAAAGTTGAATATTCCTGTCGGCCCCCATCCATGCTCGTCATCGCCAATCAGTCGCCGCGCCGGGTCCGCCGAAAGCGTCGTCTTGCCCGTCCCGCTCAGCCCGAAGAACAGCGCCGTCACACCATCCGCGCCCACATTCGCCGAGCAGTGCATCGGCAGCACATCCTTATTCGGCACAATAAAGTTCATCACCCCGAAGATCGACTTCTTCATCTCTCCGGCATACTTCGTCCCGCCAATCAGAATCATCTTGCGTGTAAAATCCGCCAGAATAAACGCGCTCGTCCCCGTACCATCCCGCTCCGGCACCGCCTCGAAGGTCGGCGCGGCCACCACGATAAACTCCGGCGCATGAGTCGCCAGCGCTGCCGCATCCGGCCTCACAAACAACTGCCGCACAAAAAGCGCGTGCCACGCATACTCACTAATTACCCGAATCTGCAGCCGGTAAGTCGAATCGGCTCCGCAATATAGGTCCTGCGTAAACAGCTCGCGGCTCTTCAGGTGCTCCACCACGCGCTCCAGCAGCGCGCCAAACTTCTCCGGCGCAAAGGGCTTGTTCACCTTGCCCCAGTCCACCACGCCGTGCGTCAGTGCGTCGTCCACGGTGAACTTGTCCTTGGGACTTCGCCCCGTCCTCGCCCCGGTCTCCGAGACCAGCGCTCCGTTGGCCGCCAGGTGACCCTCGCCCCTAACCAGCGCCGTTTCAATCAGTTGCGCCGCACACAGGTTGGCATGAACCAGCGGTCCCGCTGCCAGAGCCTTCACCGCTTCTACTCCAGAAAGATGTGCCATCTACAGAACTCCTCCGCATGAAAAAGGCTTAAAAAATGACTTGATAATCCATTGTTACATCCGGACCACATTGTGGGAAGGGGGGGAAAGTACAGTGGTCAGTGATCAGTGGTCAGTGATCAAAAGGGAGCCTTATGCGTAGATATAAATAGGGGTTTTGGAGGTGTTTATGCGTATTTATGCGTAAATTGAGGGGTTTTTCATGCGTCAATATGGATGAGTTGCCGGGGAATCTATGCGTCATTATGGATGGGGAAACAGCTGTCAGCTGTCCGCTGTCAGCTATCAGCTTTCAGCAAATAGAAAGGCACGACTCGGCCCGATCAGCGCTCCGTCAGGTATTCCAGCGCGGCGAAGCCGCGATTCAACCTTGCCCTTCTATCGGTCCGCTAAGAATGACAGCTTACCAACAGCGAAACATGGAGAGAATCGATGAACGCAGCGGTGTTTGCCGGGACATACTTATCCGATGGGTAAATGTCTTGCTGATTGCCGTTAATTTTAACGCTTCAGCCTATCACGGGATATCGCCATCGCTTGTCTCTTGTTCCGGCTTCAGTACTTCGGTTGCCATGGAGGCTTCTTCCGGTAGAACCGCGCTCTCATAGGCAGCTGGCTGCTTTATTCCCCAGGCGGCGATCACTTCGTCAAGTGGAAACGGTTCCTTCTCCTTACTCCACTCATGGAAAGGCGCAGCGGTTTGGCTATAAGGCCCTGGATTTGGCCTGTCGAATTGAACACGTGTCGGTACATGGAATGCACTGCCAAAGACAATTGCCTCACCTGAGGCGAGTATGGTGACTTGATCCAGCAATTGCCGGGCTTGCATCGGTATGATACGCCGGAAGTGTTCAATATCGTCTGGATTTTGCAGCCGGTGACTGATGAAGTTTGCACACTGACTGATGATTGTTTGGCTAATTTCGCTCGGCCGCTGGCTTGCAATGATTAGTGATAGCCCAAACTTCCGCCCCTCCTTCGCTATCCGCTCGAATGCTAACCGTGAGAGAGTCTGGCCCCTTTCCTCATCGGTACGCGGAGGACGTGCGTAGTTGTGAGCCTCTTCGAGAACAAGCACCCACGGATGCTTATATCGACGTGCGGCGAGTAGGTTCTCCCGTGATTCAAGCAGCACGCGACCGATGATTGTGCATGCGTAAGGCAAGACTTCGTGGCTCAACATCGATAGATCGATAATCGATACGCGCGGTCCGTCTAGCTTATTGAGACCAAACCTTTCTAGCCATTCGGCGAGAGAGGTGACCCTCGTAAGTTGTTCTTCATAATTGAGAAAGGACTGCCAGCGTGGATCGTCTAATCGAGTCTTCAATCTTAGCTTTAAGGTCAACAAGTGGGTTTCAATCCGCGCCGCATCCTCTGCGGCCGTTGCGCTATCAAGTAGCGTTGGATCAATCAGCCTTTCTTTGGGAATGTAAAGAGGGCTATCTGCCGTGGTCGCACTCATCGTAGCAGTGGCCGCGTCAGCCGCAATCAGACCTTTGAGGCTGCCAATGATTCTCTCAGTAGCACTTCTAATGTCCGCCTCATTTTCCGGGGAATCCCAATCAAGTAATTTCCCGATCGCGTTATATTGGTCTTTGTGCGGCAGCAGAGTTTCACGCAATTCTGCCAAACCATCAACTTGGCGCTTGCCCACATAGTCCTGCAATATTTTAAACTGGCGACAACAACCATGCTTGTATGGCTTATTAGGAGCATCAAGCGTTTGCAAAATCGCATTTGCCTTAGTAACTGCGTGCCGTAATAAGTTACTGCCTGTTGTCGGAACAACATCATCTTGTGGTGCCTTAGCTATGGCCCACCAATCCTTGAGAACCGGCTCCTGTGTTTGTTCTGACGCGCTTAACCAAGCGCAAATCTCTGTTGCATTGAAGAACCAAAGAGGGATGCTGAATTCTTCGCCATTTAGATAAATGTGGTCTGGTTTATGATCTCCCAACTTGTTCGCATTCACAAATGCGCGACCGTATTCGCCATTGATATCAAGGATAAAAATATGGGGTTCGTTCCCCTCACTTCCAAGCGCCTTCATCGCTTTCTGCACCAAACTAGAGACCGAGTATGATTTTCCCGAGCCCGTGTTCCCAACTATCGCGAGCGGACGTGAAAACAGGTCGTTATATGAAGCCATAACTGCACTGGCAGGTTGACCAGTCGGGCGACCAATGCAAAGATCTTTGTCGAAATCCTCTCCATCGTACCCGTCGGGCTTATTGTGTCGTGGCGGCGTCTCAAAGACGGCTTTCAGTGTAATAGGGGCGCTGATCTCCGCCGGAGTATCTAGGGTCGGAAGGACGGTGATCCCTGGGCTGAAAACTCCTCCTATCGCTTCCTGTTCGATGGTTCCAAGAAGTTGGACGTTAGCGATACGCCTCGGCTTCATCAGTTCTAATGTAAGATTGTCTCCAGACGCTGGATCGTAGGTTTCACGGGCCTCGAGATCGGCTATGACCCCGATCACGACTTGGCCCGCGCCGATCGAAAATGTAAGGTAGGAATTGATTGCTATCGCCTTTTGCACGCCGTCTAGTGTCGCCCTTGAAGCTGATTTTGTTTCAGGCAGAACCTCGACCTTTACACGAAAGCCTTGTACAGCCACGACGTGGCCAATAATCCGTGGGTTTTCCATTTTAATTCATAGCCTCCGAGTCGCCTTCAGCATTGTCCTGTTTCTCTGGATTGAAGGCCTGGATTTGTTTTTCAGAGCGTCGTAAGCGTAGGAAATCTTCGAGCCATTGAACATCAGGCATGATTGAATGGGCAAAATCGTCGAAGGTCGCGAGCTTGTAGGTCGCGGGATCAAAGGACTCTACGGCCGGCGTCAGAACAAATGCGCGCTTCCCCAATTCCTTATATCGTTTTATGCGGTCAATCGTCTCACTTTTCGGATTCGGCTCTACTACAAGCATCACAAGCGATGGATTCATGAGGGCTGTCTCGATGATCCGAGTAACGTGGTCGTCACTAAACCCGTAGCCTAAGATTAGAAGGAAGGTTTGTGGCGCACTAAGTCTTATTTGAAATGAGCGAAATAAGTGTGCAAAGGGCATCGTCAGCGTCTGCGTAAATTTATTCGCTGTAGGCAGGATTCCAACTGTCGGCAGGTTGCGGGTCAGCTCATTGAGAATTGCAGCTTTATGTGCGACGTCTAATGCTCGATATTCGGTGAAATTTCTTAAGTCGGGGTGGCGCGCACGCAGCTCTCCATCGCGTACCTGCCAGTGGATGGACCCATGGAGTTTGTAAAAGTGTAGAAACCTATCGAACCGGCGAACGCGACCTTCGGAAACTTCTCCTGGGTAGTAGATGTCGAGGCCGTAGACAGAGGGGTCAAATCTTGCATCAGCTCGACCTGTAAACCCGTCAAAGTACTGGACACCGAGCAATTCAAGTGCCTGTTCAAAGAGCGTGTCATAGTTCAGGGTAAACAAATGGGCACGCCCTAGATTGCTATCCCGTGCGACCAGCTTTGCCAAGAAAGCCAGATGTGGAGCAATCTTGTGTGGAGTGATGGAGGACGACTCCGGATCGGCGAGCGTCAGCGCACATTCGGCGAAGATCGCTCTGCCGATGTTCACAATAAATGATGACAATTCAGCTTGTGTCGGATTTGTGGTTCCTTTCCATGCGACACCGCTAAATGGTGAGGATGGGGCAGATCCGATAAAGCTTGCGTTTACCAGAAATGAGAGCCAATCTTCGAATCCGAGCTTTTTCGGGCCACCAGTCGGGGTTGTGGCGCATCGTGTGTCGATGATAGCACCGATATTGGGAGTGAGCCCGGACACCTCTTTTATAGTGCCGAGCACGTCATTCTCAAGGTTGGCCATCGTCTTTCCGCCCGCGGTGATTGAAGTGCCCGCGCCGGTGAGGACTACTAGGTTCTCCATGCGCAGCCATTCGGCGATGAGGGCTTGAAGACGCTGACGACCTTCCTTGGCGGTCATTTTAGCCAGAAGATCGTTGATCTGGCCATCTTCGGATGGTCCAATCAGCTGATATTCGATAGGGGCATTTTTTGTATCTTCTGTCACGGCACCATCTCCTGAAACTACAAAGCAAAGATACACCTTTTATGCATTACATATGTCATTTATGGATTCATAATGAAAAGTCGGGATGTTGGATCGATTCTTTAGATTACAGACAATGAAGTAACCTTTTCCATGGGGGCCTGGGAGACTGAATCTGGTCGCGTAGCTTCGCCGCGCCGATTTACCCTCAAGACTGGATACGGGCTGGCAGGTTTCAACCCCAACCTGCCAGCCCGTATCCTTCAAATCCCTAATCCCTGTTCCCTAGTCCCTGTCCCCTGTTCCCTGACCCCTGTTCTCTGATCTCTGACAGCTGATAGCTGTAAATGACCTAGGTCATGACTAGGTCAACTCCCCGAAATTTCCTGTCAATAATTTGCCTTAACCTATACATAATAATCAGGATAGATCGTTTTAGGCGAAAGCATGGAGAAAAACTGCCCTCATAGCAGAATTACCCCGTTCCTAGCAGAATTACATGTATCTATATGCGCACCTTTTTCGCGCGCTTAACCCTTGAAAGCTGCTAGCTGTTAGCTGATAGCTGTCAGCTGTCCTTACACCAGCTCCGGCATTGTGCCCTGCGCCTTGGCTTCGGCGACCACAAGTTCAAGATGGGCAAGGACTTCGTCCACGGTCATGGTGTAGATTTCACGCCGCGAGTCGAAGCCTTCTTCAATTAACTGCTTCAGAAAGCGGCCCGCGATCTGGGCGGCGAGCTGGTCGGTTATCACCTTTTCTGTCAACGACTTATGACGCACCCATGCCTCCAGCGGCAGGGCAATCCACATGGGCCGTCCGTTGACCTCGAAGCGCACATCGACGGCGTCGGCGTGGCGCGTGGCGATGGCCACCAGCGTCCCCTTCCAACGGCAGAGAAGCTCTTCGCCGCTCCAGCGCTCGGTTACGCGGAAGTCTTCATACATATAGACTTAGCCTACTGCCTGGCCCACACGACCGCAAGTGCCGGTGGACGCTCAGCTTCACGCGCTGATAGACTGAGGTGGTTGCAGTTGCGGCTCTACTCCGATGCGGAGACGCCGGCAACTCTGAAAACGAAGGAAAAAGAGACCCTGTGGATACACGAACCCGTCATTCCCTGAAACAAGATCGCTTTGCGCAGGCCACTAAAAGCAGCATGAGCTGGCTCAGCGGACATCGTTCCGGCGTGATGCGCTGGACCATCTTAGTCGCTGTGGTGATTGTGGTTGGCGCAATCGCGCTGGTTTACTCAAGTTGGAGCTCGATCAATGCGGATGCCGCTTTGAACACGGCTCTGGACACCTACAACACTCCGCTGACGCAGCCCGGAGCACTGGCTGCAAGCAGTGGTGTATACACAACAACAGCCGATCGCGCCAAGGCCGCCAACCAGCAGTTTCTTGACGTTGCGCGGCAGTATGGCTGGCTGCCAGAAGGCGCCAAGGCGCACTACTTTGCCGGAATTACTTATCAGGCGCTTGGCAACAATGCATCGGCCGAGACGGAGTTGAAAACGGCGGCGGGGGCATGGAGCTGGGGGGACCGGAATCTGGCGAACCTGGCCAAGCTGGCTCTGGCCGGCCTTTATCACCAGAATAACCGCGACCCTGAGGCTATTCAGATTTACAACGAGCTGGCCGCGAAGCCGTCGGAGACGGTGCCTGCCGCTGTGGCGCAACTCGATCTGGCTGACCTGTATGCGGAGGAGGGCAAGGCCGATCAGGCGCGCAAGCTGTGGGCTTCTATCAAGGATACGGAAAAGGACAGCATGGCCGGCGCGATTGCAGCGCAAAAGCTGGGCGGCAAGTAATAAGGCTGGCTGAACGGAGTGGAAGGCTCGCGGAGCGATGGGCTTCGCGGGCCTTTTTCATTTTGGGCGGCGTGGGGGACGGCGCGGAGAGCGGGGCGGCGAGCTGGCGCGGTGCGTGGGGCGGGGCGGGGCGGAGGGCTGAGCGGCGCTGGGGGGCGGGGCGGGGCGGAGGGCTGGCGGCGCGGAGAGCTGGCGCGGCGCGTGGGGCGGGGCGGGGCGAGAGGCGGGAGCGGCGCGGATTTCGAGCATTTTGACGCCGGATTGCGTCTAGTGGACTATAAGCGCCGGTCAGGCAGTATTCTCAGGTTGGATGGAGATTGCAGACAAGGCTATGCACGAAGAGGCCCGCCGGCGCGCTGAAGAGGCAGCGGTTGCGGCCCTGGTGAGCGAGTACGCGGGAACGCTCTACCGGGTGGCGTATTCCGTTTTGCGCAATGCGGCCGACGCTGAAGACGCGGTGCAGGAGGCGTTTGTGCGCGTGCTGCGCCATCGCGACATGCTTGCGGAGGTGCGTGACCAGCGGGTGTGGCTGATTCGCATTGTGTGGAACGTGGTGCTGGATCGCAAGCGCCGCATGAAGACTCGTCCGGAAACGGACGACGTGGCCGAGTTGGCCCGCGTGCTGCCCGCCAGGGGGCTGAGCGCGGAGGAGCGCGTTGCCGCCGCCCAACACCACGCCCATGTGCTGGCCTGCGTGGAAAAACTGCCCGCCAAGGAGCGGCAGGTGCTGATGCTCTCGGCCTTCGAGGAGCTGAACAGCGTGGAAATCGCCGAGGTGCTGGGCATCACCGAGTCCAGCGTGCGATCGAGATTGTTTCGCGCGCGCAACCTGATGGCCGGGTTGCTGGAGCACGCAAGGAGTATGAGATGAAGACAGGGATCAGGGATCAGGGAGTAGGGAGTAGGAAATAGGAATCCGTTAACGGGTTGCTCGATCAGGCAGTGAGGATGCGATGAAGACTTCAAATCGGAACACATTCGTCAGCGGTCCTGGCAGCTATGAGGAGACGCTGCGGCTGATCGCCCGGCTTCCCACGCCCGAGGGGCTGGAGGAGCGTGTGCAGGCAGGATTGCGCGCGGAGGCTAGTATGGCTGCGGGAAGGACACGGATTTTGCGCTGGCCTGGGGAGCGACGGCAGAACTATACCTCGTTGCAAAATCTGGCCTGGTTGCAGAATCTGGCGCGCACGGCGGCTGCGGCGGCGATTGTAGCCGTGGTGGTCGGCGGCGGATGGGGGATTTCTTCACACGTCTCCTCACGCTTTGAGGCAACTCAGCCGTCCAACGCAGTCGCGTTTCCTCCTCACAGTGCTGGGCAGGGAGGGTTTTCCAGCGCCGGAGCCATGCGCACGCCGCAGACACTCAACGGGCCGATGGTGACGCATCCGGCAACGGCCGCGTCGGAAAGTGCCAAGCCTGCAGTTAAGAAGCCAATTCGGCATGGAAAGTCGGCGGCGGCGAAGAAAAGCGTGGCGCAGACGGCGCCAGCGGCAAAATAACAGCGGCTCATCTTGTGGGAAGTGATGCGGATGGCGAGTTAAGGGCAGATCAATATTCAAGCGGAGTCGTAGGCTTGGCGTACCAATTTTCGGCTTTGTACCCATTCTCCGGCCATTCAAGATCACAAATACCCCAGTAAATTCCATTCGTATCTCTTGGTTTTTTACCTAACTGGCGCATCTTTTCCGTAACCAGAAAGACGTGAAGGTTGTTGGTGGATGTAGCTATTCTATTGAAAATCTGGGCTACATCAGAATAAGAGACATCGGAATCGGGCATTACATAAACAGCTCTTTCTGTCTCGCGGTTCGACATGATGAGTGCAATTGTAGGGGTTAGAGCGCTAGGGTTCTCCTGCGTTTGGCGGATAAATACGCTTCCATTTTTATGTAGGAAGACAATAATCGGCATGTCGTCTTCGCATTCACGCCAGTCGGCATGCCTCTGTATTCGTGGCATCTGGAGATGCATCCCAACCGAAGACGGCCTTTGCACAACGAAAGCGCACAAGCTCAGCACCAGAAACAAGCTGGCCATTGCGGGAGCGATCATCGTGCGGAAACGGAATGGGTCCATATCATTCTCTGACACCGACGGGCGCGGTTTTGTTCCCTAAGCTCGCCTCCGCCTGTTCCCATCGGTGACTACCTGGATGAGCATGCCCAGCAGGGCCATCACCACCGCTCCCCAGAAGGCCGGCCAGAATCCAATCACGCGGAAGCCATGCACCAGCTTTGAGGCCAACAGGATCATCAATCCGTTGATGACCAGCAGGAAGAGTCCCAGGGTGAGGATGCTAATAGGTAAGGTGACAACTTTCAGAAAATAGCCGAGCGTGGCGTTGAGCAGGCCGATGACCAGGGCGGCGATCAGAGCCGAGCCCAGTCCCTGTATGTAGAAGCCGGGCACCAGGTTGGAAACAACCATCAGGGCAAAGGCGTACAAGAGCCATTGAGCCAGAAGTTTGAGCATGGAGTATGTTCTCCTTTCCTGTCTGCGAAAACTAGGCTGCATCAAAAATGCGCAAAAACCATACCGTAGGGGCTAATGCCCGACATTTATATTGTTGCATTTACGGCAGTCAGGGTTAAAACCCTGACCTACCAGCCGTGCCCTGATACAAAACCAATATCCCACCTATCGCAAAGAGCGCGATGGATGGGGCACTGGGCGTGGACCAGGAGGTCCACACAACAGCCGGCCGGGAGGCCGGCGCTACAGTTCGTTCCTTCCATCATCCACAGCGAGCAATAATCACTCCGCTAGCGGGGGTTCCAGTTCCTCGGCAAACCGGGATTCGCCGGACCGCGGCCTGTCTTTGGTTTTGATCTGCGCTGTGGTCATCACGAATACGGCCACCACGATGGCCGCCATGCCGGCAAACTCGGCGCGCTCCGGCCTCTCGTGGAGCAGCAGGATGCCCAGCAGCACCGCGACCACCGGATTCACATAGCAATAGGAGGAGACCTTGGCCACCGGCACGTGCTCCAGCAGGTAGATGAAGGCGGAGTAGCCCACGAGCGAGCCGCCGGTGATGAGCCAGGCTTGCGATGCAATGGAGGCCAGATTCACGTGAAAGTCGGACCACTGGCCCAGCACGGTGCCCAGCAGAGTGCAGAAGGCACCGGCGATCAGCATCTGCCAGGCCGCGGCCACAAAGCTGTTCACCGGCAGCCGCGCGTGCCGCGAGACAATGCTGCCCACGGTCCAGGAAAAGGCTCCGACCAGCAATACGCCAATTGCCACGAGGCGCGAGAAGTCCCCAGCGAAGCCGGAGCGCAGCGAGGGCCAGACCAGAGCGGCCAGGCCGGCAAAGCCCAGCACCATGCCCAGCCATCCGCGTGCTGAAAGCGGTTCACCGCCGGGAAGCAGCATCTCAGCCAGCGCTATGAAGAGCGGAGTGACCGCCAGCACCAGCGAGGCCATCCCGCTGGGGACGGTCTTTTCCGCGTAGACCAGGGAGACATTACTGACACTGAGCAGTAATAGCCCAACCAGGCCGAGGATCAGCATGGTCTTTGACGGCCACAGGAGGCGCAGCCCGCGCCAGCGGCACCAGGCAAGCAGGATGGCGCCGGCAATGAGAAACCGCGTGCCGGAGAGCAGCAGCGGCGGCATCTGGGCGGCTCCAATGCTGATGGCCGTATAGGTGGAACCCCAGAAAAAGTACACGCAGGCAAAGGCCAGCACGATGGAGGCCGTGGAGGCCGCCTTCTTTGCCGGGATGTGAGAAGAATTCGCCATGGGATGATTCCATGCTACATGGAGAGGTGTTCAGCCACATCCTGAAACCTGCGACATTCTTGTGGATATGAATCTAGTCCGGCGGCGCGTTGTGGGCCGGTTTCGGGATTGTACGCCGGCCATCCTTCCTCTATTTGATAAACTGAACCTCATTGGTGTGGAGTGAAACCTGTGCTGGAGGTACCCCGATGAACGTCCCATCGTTGAAGCTGCCGAGCGCCTTTCTTCCTTTGGCCATGTCGCTCACCGCCCTGGGGATCGTGCTTGGTCACATTGTCCTCTACGGTGCTGCCCGTGAAGCTGATGAGGGCGCCGCTGCCCATCTTTGGCAGATTCTCATGGCAGGACAGATACCGGTCGTGGCGTTCTTTGCTATCAGGTGGTTGACGCGGGCGCCAAAACAGGCGCTTTATATCCTTGGGCTGCAAGCCGGAACAGCGCTCATAGCCATAGCACCCGTCTATTTTCTCCATTTGTGACCTGTTCCACGATTTTTGTCATGAGCTGGGCGCAACGGATTTGCTGTACAGAACAAGCGAAAATGTTTTATTCTTAGTGCAGCGGGGATTTCATGCACGAGCGCATTACCCATCGACTGCTTGCACCGGCCACCAGGCGCTGGTCGCGGTCACGCGCGCTCGGACTCTGCCCTCGGCGCTACCTGCGCATACTCCCGCCTCTCACTCGACCTAGCCTCTTCGGCGGCGATTAGGTCAGTTCCGCCGAAGATACTCTCCATCTCTACTTCGTCCTCAGGACGAGCAGAACTGGACGATCCCACCCCTTTGGGATCCGCGCCGGCTATCTAATTGATGTCCCGGCCGCACAACCGAATCTGTCGAGGAGATAAAGAAATGACAAAGCAAGAATTGCACGCAAAATACGGGCCAAAGATCGTCTGTCCTCTGCCCGGGCCCAAAGCCCGCGCCGCCATCGCGACCGACGACCGGCTCATTTCGCCCAGCTACACGCGTTCCTATCCGCTGGTAGCCAAACGCGGGCGCGGCATCCGCGTGGAAGACGCGGACGGCAACCAGTTTCTCGACTTTGCGGCGGGCATCGCGTCGGTCTCCACCGGCCACTGCCATCCCGAAGTGGTCGCCGCTATCCAGAAACAGGCCGCCGAGCTGATTCACATCTCAGGAACCGACTTCTACTGCGAGTTGATGACCGATCTGGCTGACCGGCTATCGGCCATCGCTCCCATGCCCGGGCCGCACAAGTTCTTCTACGGCAACTCCGGCGCGGAGGCCATCGAGTGCGCCCTCAAGCTGGCTCGCTACCACACCGGCCGTCAGCACATCATTGCTTTTCTGGGCGCCTTTCACGGGCGCACCATGGGCGCGCTGTCGCTGACCGCATCCAAGCCGCAGCAGAAACGCCGCTTTGCGCCGCTGCTGCCTGGCGTGACCCATGTCCGCTTTCCATACGCTTATCGCGGTTGCACGGGCGGCGCGCAGCAGGAAGAAGCCTTCAGTCTGGGCTGCGCGCGCTACATCGAGGAAAAGCTCTTCAAGACCATTCTTCCGCCCGAAGAGGTGGCCGCCATCTTCATTGAGCCGATCCAGGGCGAGGGCGGCTACGTGGTGGCTCCAGACAACTTCATGCGCGAGCTGAGAGCCATTTGCGACCGGCATGGCATTCTGCTGGTGGTGGACGAGGTGCAATGCGGAATGGGCCGCACCGGTAAGTGGTGGGCTGTCGAGCACTCCGGCGTGGAGCCGGATATTGTCTGCATGGCCAAAGGCATCGCCAGCGGCATGCCGCTGGGCGTCTGCATGAGCCGCGCCAAAATCATGAGCTGGGTGCCGGGCTCGCACGCCTCCACCTTCGGCGGCAATCCGGTTTCTATCGCAGCCGCGCTGGCTACGCTGGAGATCATCGAACGCGAGGGCATGGCCAACGCCGTTCGGGTGGGCGCGTTGATGTTGCAGCGGCTCGAGGGCTGGAAGAAATCTCATCCGCTGGTGGGAGATGTGCGCGGACGCGGCCTGATGATAGGCATCGAGCTGGTGAAGGACAAGGCTACCCGCGAACCCGCAACCGCCCTGCGCAACCGCGTGGAGACCCTGGCCTTCGAACGCGGACTGATGGTGCTGGGCTGCGGCGAAACCACGCTGCGGATTTGTCCGCCGCTCATTGTCAGCGAGCAGGAAGCCACCGTGGCGCTGGACATTCTCGAAGAGGCGATCACGCTGGCGGAAAAGGAAATGTTGCAGGGCTGAGCCGGCGGGAGCACGATTTTGCAGGCGATAAGCTTGGAACTGACAGTCAGGGCCGCCCTTCAGCGCCCGTTTCCATGAAAGCCTGATTTGCACCTTTCGCTTCTCCGGCGAGAGAATGGGATGCCATGGGATGGTTTACGCAGATGCGGATAAGTTGTGAGGAGCGCGCTCTGGCCGGCATGGAATGGGCGGCGCGCCGGAGAGCAGGGGCCGAGGGCCTGCCCGCTCACCTGGCCACCGGCATCGAAGGCGAGAATGCGGCCTTTTTCTATCTGCGACGCAAGGGTTACACAGTGGTGGCGCGGCGCTGGTCGTCGGGCGACCTGCCCGGCGATGTGGACCTGATTGCCTGGCAGGGACCGATGCTGTGCTTTGTCGAGGTGAAAACGCGCACCGCGCGCGATGAAGCTCCGGCAGAGATTGCCGTTGATGCCCACAAACGAAATATCCTCCGCCGCCTGGCTCGTCAGTACGTTCGCCAGTTGCCCCAGCAGAGCGCCCCTCTGGTCCGCTTCGACGTGCTCAGCGTCTACCTTGTGCCCGGCGAAAAGAAGGAGTTTCAGCACATGGAGGGCGCGTTTGGTTGGAGCGAGCGGGGGCGGGAGGAGAGGCGCTGAACAAGCAGGCCGGATTGCAATTCTTGCTTTAATAAGCTTCCAAGGAGCGCGGCCTGGCCAGCACACATTGCGTGGCCTGCGCGGCAGACGAGATGAAATGCTCGTCAATCTCCAGAAATACAGAAAGATAGGCGTGCAGTTCCGCCATGCTCCACTCGCGCAGGTGGGTTGGATTCAGCGGCGGGCCGTTGTGCGTTCCCAGGCGAAGCAGATTTCTGTCGGGCGTGGAGAGAATCACAGAACGTGGAGCGATGCGGAGAATGTACTGGAGTAGCGCATCGGGGTCCGGCACATGCTCAATCACATCGCTGGCAATGACCAGATCTGCCCTGGGCACCGTCGTGGCAGAAAAGTTTGAAACTGCCCACTGCCGGGTTGGGTAGCGTTTCTGGAGCACCGAACAGGTCTCGGGAACGTCAACGCCGATGGTTGCAAAATCGCGAAAATATTTCAGCAGCTTGAATCCGGAGCCACACCCGATATCAATGACCGACTTCAGATCGTATTGACTCGCGATCTCCCTGGCAAATCGATAAACCTCATCTTGCCATTCATCGGTGCGGCTGGTTGCGTCTAAGTACCGCGGCTCGCATCGATGCTCATAGCCATCATGAATACAATATGTGTCTCTGTTGCCGATTGTGTTGAACCTGTCGTACGGCGCAAACGATCCAAGAATAGACTTGCTCCCCCCGATGGTTGGCCCATGGGTCAGATACAGCCCAAACTTTTCCATAATATGTTGACCGGCGGTTTTCACCGTTGTTGCTACACTCATCCCGAACCCTATCCCAAATGTCATTTTTTGTGGAGGTTTCCTTTCCGAAGGTTGAACATCGGCCGCTGGAAGCCAAGATGAAGGCTACACCACATGTTCGTCTGTAAATGGATGAATTATATAATTTCTATATTTCTTTCTGCGGATTTTTCCCAAATTGAATTGTTCCCGGAACTACTGTCTCAGTTCCGCACGACCTTGAACTCCTCGTGCCATGCCAGCGACAAGCGGCGGTATACTGTCGTCGCCTGGAAAGCAAAATGGAAATCCCGGCTGAATCGAGACCGAATAATGAAGATTCTGGTTTACTTGTCTTTTGCACGCGCCATCGCATCCAAGCTCCTGACGCCGTGGATGAAGTCGGCCATTCGGCGGCTACAGAGTAGGCCGCGGAGGGTTGATCGCGGATCGGCATTAAAGATCGGTTCCTTTAGCGGGTTCCAGGTGGCTTATAGGGGAGACACGGCTGATGAGAACGTACTGGAGCACAGTTTCGACCATGACATTTTTTTCGCTGGCGTTCCCGACTATTTACCTGCCGAGACAGATGTCATTCTTGACGTAGGGGCACATATCGGGACATTCGCGATACTCGCGGCATCCAAGGTCTCACGCGGGGCAGTCTATGCAATTGAAGCATGCGAGGACACATTCAACTATCTCCGTATTAATGCCGCCTTGAACAAGCTGGATAACCTTTTGACGTTTCATTTGGCTTTGTATGACCGGCCAGGAAAGTGCACACTCAATTACGATTGTGGAAACTGGGGCCATTCGATAGTTAGCCAGCTTTCAAATCGCAGCGAAGTGGTTGAGTGTTGCACACTCCAACAGTTTTTCGACGATAATCACATCGGCAACTGCAGCTTCATCAAGTTCAACTGCGAAGGCGCAGAGTTTCCAATTCTGCTCAGTTCGCCGACCAGTTTGCTAAAGCGAGTTGGGAAGATGTTGGTGCTTTACCACTATGATTTGTGGACGAAGAATACACCAGAAGAACTACTGACCCACTTGGAGGTAAGTGGGTTTGAATGCACAGTCACCAACCGCACCGAAAAGCGCGGGTGGATCATCGCGACGAATTCTTGCTGCATGGACTATGAGGGTGCTCGAAATCTAGAGGAACAGTTATCAGGATACGAAAATGCTGAGGCTCTCAGTCTCTCTGAGGAAGAGTCTGCCGTCACTGCCACCTACTAGAACATCTGAAGAATTCCCAACCTGCGGTTAAACCTTGGCTGCAGGAAACAAGGAGAAGGCTACACCGGATACCCGTCTGTAAATGGATGAATTGTATATTTTCTAAATTTCTTTCCGCTGCTTTGTCCCAAAATGAGACGTTCCCGGAATTATTGTCTCAATTTTGCGCGTCCACATACTCCTCGCGCCAGGCCATCTGAATGGCCTCCAGCCGCGCCTCATTCGACTTAGCCGGGTCGTCGGCAAAACCTTCCAGCTCCGTCACGTAGCGGTGCAGGTCGGTGAAGCGCACCGTCAGCGGGTCAACGGCAGGAAACTTTTCTTGCAGCAGAATGCCGATCTCCTCGGCGTCGGTCCACATAATCTCGCGCGGCATGGCTCCGCTCCTTAGTTGTTATCGAGCATCTTGAATAATTCCTGCTCACCATCCAATAGATGAAAAGCAATGAAGGTCATTGGCTCGGACTCCGAGGCATTGCCGAAGTTAGCCATCACCTCACCTGCCGGTTCGTGAAAGACAGAGCCAGCGGGCAGCGTCTGGACTTCTTGTCCTTCAAGCTGATAGAGAGCTGTTCCTTCGGCGATATATCCAACAACTGTGCATGGATGAAGATGCCGTCCTGCTTGCTGGCCGGGTTCGAGACGTATCTCGCGCACATCGACAGCGGTAACATTCCGGTTGCCGATGATCGCTTTCAAGCGAGGCTTTCGTACAATCGTTCGCTGAGTCATTGCATCTCCTGAATTGAAGTTAGAAGTTATTACTTTTCTTCCGCCAATGCGAGCGGCTTGCCTTCGGAGACATAGTTGCGGTTCCACTTGGGAATCTCAACCACATAATCGCCGGGACGGGTGATGACGGCCTGGCAGCCCAGCCTCGAATTCAACTGCTGGTCGGCGGCCATGTCCATGCGGTCGAGTTCGTCGTCGTCGGCCGGGCTGATGCCAGACTGATCCTTGATCCACAGGTGGCAGGTGGTGCAGGCGCAGACGCCTCCGCAGGCGTGATCGAGAAAGACGCCGAAGTTCTCCGCCACGTCGAGAAACGACATCGGCTTGCCGTGATGTTCATAGGGCATTGTGCCATACTCGAACTCCACCGTCTTTCCCTCGGGCAGAAAGGTGACGCGCACCAGCTTATCGGCGGGGATGTTCTTTTCAGTTGGATTGCTCATACAATTCCGTCCTTCCGTGCTGGCCCGCTAGCTTGCTGGCTTGCTGACTCGCTAACTTGCTAATTCGATGACTTATTGACCGGCTAACTCCGCTAACTCTGCCAACACCGCTAACTCCGCTATCACTTGAACTCCGCCGGCGCCATGGCGTGCGGCGCGGTGACGGCTTCGGCCAGCTCTTCGCCGGCTGTGTTCATCGTTTTGCCGCGCAGAGCGCTGGAGACGGCGGCCTCCATCATCAACTCAGCGAAGCGTCGCGTGGCGTGGTCGAGGATCAGCGTCGCTTCTCGAATTGCGGCTGCATTGTCGCTCTGTTTAACTTTTTTCAGGTAGACGCTGGCCAGCTTGATGGCTGACTTCTCGTCGCTGGTCAACTGATTCCATGCGGGATTCAGCGGCGCGCGCTCGACCGCTGCCAGAATCGTTTCGGCCTCGTTACGAGCCTCAATCAGCAGCCGTCTGGCAAAGTCTTCTTCGGCGTGGTCGAAGGATTCCAGAATCATGCTCTCGACCTGCTCGTCGGTCAGGCCATAGGTCGGCTTGACTTCAATCTGCGCCGCCGTTCCGCTGCGCTGCTCGCGCGCGGAGACGTGCAGAATGCCGTCGGCGTCGATGAGGAACTTCACTTCGATGCGAGGCAACCCAGCGCTCATCGGCGGAATGCCCTTGAGGTCGAACCGTGCCAATGACCGGCAATCGGCAGCCAGTTCCCTCTCGCCCTGAACGACATGAATGGCGACGTTGGTCTGTCCATCGACGCCGGTGGTGAAGTGCTCGGTGGCCGATGCGGGAATCGTCGAGTTGCGCTGGATAATGCGCGCCACGGTTCTGCCCAGCGCCTCGATGCCCAGCGAGAGCGGCGTCACATCCAGCAGCAGCATCTCCTCTGTAGACTTCGATGAGCCGGCCAGAATGTTGGCCTGCACTGCCGCGCCCAGCGCCACGACCTCGTCGGGATTGAGTTCCGTGTGCGGGCGCTTGCCGCGAGCGGTGAGGTGGAAGAGTTCATCGACGAGTTTGCGGACAGCAGGGATGCGCGTGGAGCCGCCCACCAGCACCACTTCATCAATCTGCTCGGGAGTGATGCCGGCATCGGCGAGCGCCTGTTTGCAAGGCCCCACGGTGCGCTTGAGCACCGGTTCGATGAGCATCTCGAAGACCTCGCGGGGAATTTCACGCTGATAGTGGTCGCCGTTGGGCAGCTCGATGTCGAAGCGCGCCATCGGCTCGGTGGAAAGCTTGACCTTGACCTCGATGGCGGCCTTGCGCACGGCCTGCACCGCGCCCGGATGCTGCCGCAGATCGACGCCATGCTCGGCGTGAATCTCGTCGAGAGCGATGGCCAGCAGCAGGTTGTCGATGTCGTCGCCGCCCAGGTGCGTATCGCCATTGGTGGACTGCACCTCGAAGATGCCGTCGCGCAGCTTGAGAATCGAAATGTCAAATGTCCCGCCGCCCAGATCGTAAACCGCAATCGTTCCCGACTTGGCGCGGTCGAGACCGTAAGCAAGAGCCGCCGCGGTAGGCTCGTTCACCAGCCGCAACACTTCAAGTCCTGCCATGCGGCCCGCATCTTTCGTGGCCTGGCGCTGCGCGTCGTTGAAGTAGGCAGGCACGGTGATGACGGCCTGCGTAACCGGCGCCGAAAAGAACCGCTCAGCGTTGCGCTTGAGTTGGCGCAGGATATAGGCGGAAATCTCCGGCGGCGTGAAGCGCAGCTCGCCCAACTGAATGCGCGGAACTTCACCAACTTCCGTGTCCCCGGCGAGGTGAAAGGGAAAGAGCTTTAGCTCTTCCTGGATTTCTTCGAGGCCGCGACCCATCAGTCGCTTGACGGAGTAGATCACTCGCTCCGGCGTCTGGATGAGCGCCTTGCGCGCGCTGTTGCCCACGGTGACCGTAGGCCGATAGCCATCGGTAGGAATCGGGTCCGGAATGGGATCGAGCGCCACCACCGACGGCACAAGATTCGAGCCGTCGACGCCAGGAATCACCACCGGCTTGTCGCCCTCCATGTAAGCGACCAGGGAGTTAGTGGTTCCCAGATCGATTCCGACTACGCGTCCTTCCGCCATTTATGCTCCGGCTCCCAAAACTTCGTTCACGTCGCGGACCAAATTGCTGAGATAGCGCCGACGGTCGAGCAGGGCTACCAGCTTTTTTTGCGCGGCCCCACGCGTGGCCCGGTCGCCCTCATCCCACTCTTTCCATTCGGCATGCAAATCCTCGTCTACTGCTTCCAGCAGAACGTCGAATTTTCTCTTGGCCTGCTCCAGGCTGACATGCAGCGCCGGGTCTTCTACGCCTGACTCGCGAGCCGCGCGCATCTCTTCCAGCTGCATGTTCAGCTCGAAGACCTCTTCCAGCAGATCAGCCGGGACACGCGAAGGGTCGATTCTGTCTTTGCCGCTATGTTCGACGCCAATCTCCGCGCCCAGCAGCTTGAGCAGGTACTCGGTGCGGCGAATAGGATCTTTGAGGGTGCGATAGGCATCATTGAGCAGCGCCGTATCGGCCAGGCTCCACTGCTTTTCGTTCTCCTCGGCGCGGGCAAAGCGGTCGGGATGCAGCTTGCGGCTCAGGCGATGAAACTCGTGCTCCAGCGCGGACAAATCGAGATTGAGCTTTGGTTCCAGGCTGAAGACAGAAAAATAATCGCCGCCGGGAGGAGGTTGAATCTTGCTGCAATGCGGGCAAAAGAGCGTGGAATCGTTGTGGCCGATGGAGCACGACCAACAGGCTACGGGAACCGCGGAATCAATGACCTTGAGCATGATCGTACCTTGCGAACTCGAACTCTATGCAGAAAATGACGAACCGCAGCCGCAGGAGCGCGTGGAGTTGGGGTTGATGAAGTTGAATCCCTGGCGCATCAGCGTCTCTTCGTAGTCCAGCGTCATGCCGTGCAGATAGAGGAACGATTTGGGATCGACGAAGACCCTCACGCCGTCGAATTCATAAATGCGGTCGCGCTCGCGGGGCCTGGTATCAAATTTGATGGAGTAGGAAAGCCCCGAGCATCCGCCACCCATCACGCCCACGCGCAGCCCGCCTTCCGTGGGCGAGACGCCCTCCTTGGCCATAGCAGCACGAATGCGCTTGAGGGCTTTCTCCGTCACCTGCAAATCTTGCCGCGGTGCTTCTGTTGCCGCCGAAGTCGGCGTCTGCCGCACCTCAGATGCCTGCGGCTGCACCGCCAGCGGCTCTTGCGATGGTTGTCTTTCGATCGTCACCATCTTCGACATAAATGCCTCTTCTTACTGTGCCACCGCGGCAGTTGCGGCCTCAACCGGCTGCGCGTTGCCATTCTTCTTCTTCCAGTCGCCAATAGCAGCGCGAATCGCATCCTCGGCCAGCACCGAACAGTGTATCTTGACCGGAGGCAGCGAGAGTTCCTTCACGATGTCGGTGTTCTTGATGCCCAGCGCATCGTCCACCGTGCGGCCCTTGATCCATTCTGTGGCCAGCGATGAGCTGGCAATTGCCGAGCCGCAGCCAAAGGTCTTGAACTTGGCCTCTTCGATGACCTGCGTCTCCGGGTTGACGCGGATTTGCAGCCGCATCACGTCTCCGCACTCCGGTGCGCCCACCAGACCGGTGCCGACCTCCGTCGAGCTCTTGTCCAGTTGGCCCACGTTGCGCGGGTTGTTGTAGTGGTCAATTACCTTGTCACTGTATGCCATATTCCTGCTCCTTTTGCGGGGGAAGCCGCGAGTTTAGCTCTTAGCCTTTAGCTATTAGCTTTTAGCTTGGAGCTAGATACCTCATCTTTCTCGTCCGGCCTTTAGCTAATAGCTAACAGTTAAAGCTAACGGCTATCTTTCTCAATGCGCCGCCCATTGAATCTTGGTCAAATCGATGCCTTCCTGCACCATCTCGTAGAGCGGTGAAAGCTTGCGCAGATGCTTGACGACTTCGATGACCTTGTCGGCCACATAATCCACTTCGGCCTGGGTGTTGAAGCGGCCCAGCCCGAAACGAATCGAACTGTGCGCCACATCGTCTCCCAGTCCCAACGCCTTCAGCACATACGAAGGCTCCAACGTCGCCGAGGTGCAGGCCGAACCGCTGGAAACTGCAACGTCGTTGATGCCCATCAGCAGCGACTCACCCTCGACATACACAAAACTCATGTTAAGATTTCCGGGCAGACGGTGATCCATGGAGCCGTTAACGTGAACGTAGTCGAGATTCGCTTCAAGTTTGTTCTTGAGCCGGTCGCGCAGGTCCTGCTGACGGCGGCCCTCTTCCTGCATTTCAACCTGGGCTAACTCGCAGGCCTTGCCCATGCCGACAATACCGGGCACGTTCAGCGTGCCGGACCTCATGCCGCGCTCGTGGCCGCCGCCGTCAATCTGCGCCGCAATCTGCACGCGCGGATTACGCCGCCTGACGTAGAGCGCTCCCACGCCCTTGGGCCCATAAAACTTGTGCGCGGAGATCGACAACACGTCGATGTTGTCGGCGATTACGTCCACCGGAACCTTGCCCACAGCCTGCACCGCATCGGTGTGGAAGAGCACGCCCTTGTCGTGACAGAGCTTGCCGATTTCGGCAATGGGTTGCAGCACGCCGATCTCGTTGTTGGCCGCCATGATCGTCACCAGGATGGTTTTGTCGTCCATGGCGCGCCGCAGATCGTCCATGTCGATCAGCCCGTCGGCCTTGACGGGAAGATAGGTGACGCGGTAACCCTGCTTCTCCAGCCGCTTGCAGGTGTCCAGGATAGCCTTGTGCTCGGTCACCTGGGTGATGATGTGGTTGCCGCGCTCGCGATACATCTCGGCGATGCCTTTGAGGGCCAGGTTGTCGCTCTCGGTGGCGCCGCTGGTAAAGATAATCTCCTTGGCAGTGGCGCCGATCAACCGCGCAATCTGCTCGCGCGCCGTCTCCACGGCAGCTTCAGCCTCCCACCCAAAGGAGTGGTTGCGGCTGGCTGCGTTGCCAAACTTGGTGGTGAAGTAGGGCATCATCGCTTCCAGAACCCGCGGATCGAGCGGGGTGGTGGCGTGGTTGTCCATATAAATCGGCAGGTGTACGCCCTTTGGCACTTCTACCTGGCTGGTAAATGTACTCATATTCGTCTCCATCCTCCGTTAGCGGTGTTAGCGGAGTTAGCGTTGTTAGCGGTGTTAGCGGAGCTAGCGGGGTTAGCAAGTCTGACTAACGCCGCTAACAGCGCTTCTTACCGCGTCAATGCAACCAACCCGCTAGCCTCATGTGCTCTCGCCGCGGGCTGTTCGTGCTCCGCCAGATCCTGAATGCTGATGCTCTTCAGAACTCCGGCAATGGTCTCGTTTACCCGCGCCAGCGGCTCCTTGATGGTGCAGCTCGACTCCAGCTCGCAGCCGGTCTTGCCCTTGGTGCAGGAGGTGATAAAAAACGGTCCGTCGATGGACAAAATGACCTCGTAGGCCGAAATCGAGCGCGCCTCCCTGGCCAGTGCATAGCCGCCGTTCATGCCGGCGGTGGAGCGCAGCAGCCCGGATTTGGTCAACTGCTGAAGAATCTTGGCCAGCAGTTGTGCCGGAATCCCGTAGGCGTCAGCCACGTCCTTAGCACTCAGCGCAGCGGTTACCGGATGCTCGGCCAGGTACTTGAGGGCCATCAGTCCGTAATCCGCTTTTTTGGTCAATTTGAGCATCGGATATCCGACCTCTTAGGTCCGTATTAAGTATACGACCATTTCTGTCGGAATTACAAGCCCTGGCCGATATTTCTCCAGATTCGCCCTGCCGTAAGCGTGATTGATGTCACTTCGTAACGGCTGATTGCGCTACTAGCCTTGGATACCTCAACGAGAATTGTGGGAGCAGTACGCGACATGTTCCCGCGGTGACCCACCGAGCAAGGATCTGGCGGCATGCCGGCAGTAGTCCGATGTTGCAGGGTTGACCTTGCGTAACCTGCTCGAAATCCAAGGCTTCGGGAGGATTTCGAGCCTACCGGGAGGTTGTGATGAGACGATTTTTTTCATGGTTTATTTTGGCGTCCCTGCTGTTTACGGCCTTGGTTCTAACAGCAGGTAAGGGAAACGATCAGCCAAAATACAAGGTTGTGGAAGTGAAGCATCTGACCGTGGCTGAAGGCGTATCCGTGAAGGACAAATATCTGAACGACTCATACGACTATCTGCGCGAGGATTTGGCCAAGACGGGCATCTTCGAAACAGTGGTCGAGGATGGCGGCACGATTCCCGATGTCGACGCGGCAAGCGCGGTTGTGCTGGAGTGCAAGATTATCAAGTTCAGCAATGGCATGGGACCTTATTTTGTCGCCGAAGTCACGCTGTCGAGCCGCGTCGACCACAAGGTGATTAAGCAGTTCACCACCCACGAACTCACACTTAATGTCTCAGGGAGCAGCAGGGCAAAGGATATCGGACGCGGCATAGTGTGGGAGATCAAGCGCAATATGAAGTAGAATGCGGGCCTGCCGGCAGGAAAAATCGACGGTGGACCAAAATATTAACAAAAATCAGTTTTCAAACAGGGGAATTTGCCGATACAATCTGGCGGGTAGAGTACTTTTTCCACCGATACGACGACCGATGGCAACCGTTTGCAAACACCCAAGGGTACGCGTAGTTACCCGGCACGATGACACCGAATACGTCGAGTGCCAGGATTGTGGCGAGGTCTTTGACTCCGAAGAGTTTCGCGATATGGAGATTGAAGAAAAAGCCGAACCAGAACCCAGCCTGGAAGACTCCTGAAGCAGAGTGATCTCCCTGGCACGCCGGGGAACGGAAGATGATACGCGCCCAGCCAGAGAGGCTGGAGACGCATATGGGATTGGCCTGTTTATTTGCCGTTGTGGCTGTTAGTTCCGTGGCCGTTTGCGCCCAGAGCTCCCACGCGCCTTGCCGAGACCCAGGCGTAATGCAGCCCGGAGGCGATGGTGAGCGCCATGGTGGCCCAGAGCGCGCATTGCTCAAAGATCGCCACCCAGTGGACCGTAATATGACGTTCCAGCAACATGGCTTGAAACAGCACGGCAGCTATGGCGGCAAGCTGGGCCAAAGTGTTGCCTTTGCCCAAGATGCTGGGGCTGAACTCCCTCCGGCCGGCAGCCGCATACAGAAGCGCCGCCACAACCAGGATGCCCACATCTCGCCCAATAACAAGCGCTGTCACCCGCGCGGGTATCATCCCTTTGTAAGTGAAAACCAGAAAGAGCGTGCTGAGCAGCAGTTTGTCGGCCACCGGGTCAAGATATTGGCCCAGCATGGTGAACTGCTTCAGCACGCGAGCCAGCAAGCCATCGACTGCATCAGTCAGGCCGGCGATCACGAATAGACAAAAACTAAGCGTATAGTGATTGTCTAGAACGGCGGCCACCAGCAACGGCACCAGGCAGATGCGCGACAGAGTGAGCAGGTTGGGCGCGGTGCGGAACCGGTTCAGTCGTTCGTGAGCAGCATCTGGCATAAAGGCTTCAGGACAACAAAAAACGATGGTACAGCATGACGGGCACTTCCTGCCTGTCTTTTCGCGTTGCCCGACTCCTGATAAACTATTTGAAGTTGCATAGCAGGCGCGTAGCTCAGTTGGTTAGAGCGCTTCCTTGACACGGAAGAGGTCGCTGGTTCGAGTCCAGTCGTGCCTACCATATTTATCAATGACTTAGATGAAAATTCCGAGTTTTTTTGCACCCTGCAATTTCTTCTGAATTCGGCATAGCGGCTTTCTTGGTTATGGTGCTGATGTGCAGTCTGACGAATTTTGCCATGGATCGTATTTAATCTTCCGAAGAGACTTCAGAAGCTCTGCGCCTATTTCTTCCCTTTTAACTTTGAGATGTTTCAGGTCCAGGCGGGTTATGGCCACAGTCGTTTGGTGTGGCTTCCTAAGCTGACCAGTGTAGTTATATTCAGTGAAAAAATATCCATCATTATCCAGGTACCAATCGCCGACGTTAGGCAGTTCTTCCTTCTCGCCATCGATCACAATCTGACGGCGCGCCACATCGACCACAACCAGGGATTCGTAATCCGAAGCATGCGAACTGATGAGGTACCGTTTGTCTGGTGTCAAAAAATAGCCGCCGCCCGGAAGATTGGTAAGACTCCCATCCCTGCCGATGAGCAGGAGCCTTCCATCATAGTCGCCCGTCTTTAAGGAAATAAAGTAATCCTTCAGAGGCTGATGTTCGGGCACGAAAATGCCATAATCGCCTCCGACCGCATCGATGTCGTCGTAGTAAATTTGCCGTAAAATCCGATCACCAGACCTGACCTCGACCCAGGCACGACAAAGAGAAGGCGGGGAATCATTCCTATCATCGACCTTTCTTACCTGGATAATCCGAATCGTATAATTGCCGATCGGATAATCATGTCGGCTAACTTGGAATGTTCCTGCGGGATAATCCTTTGGATCGAAACGCTTGGCCTGCTGGCCTGAGGCGCTCAAATGGCTGCTGATTAAGAAGATCAGGAGCAGGGCAGAAGCTAAACGGAAGATCATCGTATCTCCTTGATTCAAGCTCGTCAAGGAGTATACCGCGGCAGCCATTATTTCCCTTAGCAATTTCAAGAGGATCAATCCTCGGCCCCGTTGTGGCACTCTAGAAGTCAGGAGTTTGACGCCATGCCACCCGAGAATCATGCCGTTGTTGCCGCATTGCAAGTGCTTCATACATGGGAAGTAGGCGGGGCCGATTCCGCCGTGGCTCATGCCTGTGAGCTTTCAAGCCTTTTAAAATTGCATCGATGCGGAAGTGTGTATCTTTAAGAAGCATCTCCTCGAAAGAAAGGAATCCATGTTGTCTGATTTTCACCGCCGATTCGCTCTGATTCTAACCTGCGCGCTGTCCGTAATTCCGGCTCTGGCACAATCATCTCCCACGCCCTATGACGCAGTGAATCCCTTCATTGGAACCGCTGGTGGCGGCAACACCTTTCCCGGTGCGTCGCTCCCCTTCGGCATGGTGCAATGGAGCCCAGACACCAACCAAGACGCGTGGTATTTCTACAACGATAAGCGGATTCAGGGCTTTAGCCTGACTCACATCAGTGGCGCGGGCTGCCCTCTCTATGGCGACTTCGCCGTGCTTCCAGCGACAACCCCGTTAGCCTCGAGCCCGGGTAGCAATTTTGCAACCTACGCCGCCGACTTCAGCCACGACAAGGAAGAAGCCCATCCCGGCTACTACGCTGTCACGCTGGCGAACGGAATCCGCGTCGAGATCACCGTCTCCGAGCGCGCCGGCATCGCCCGCTTCATCTTCCCTGAAGGCACCGCCGCGCGCCTGCTGGTCAACGCCGGATCGAGCGCAAACACGACGGGAGACGCGCTGACCAAGACGCCCGGAACCGGCATCTATGGCAACCGCATTGAACTCAACAATGCCTCCTTCGCCGGATCCGTTACGGCAGGTGGTTTTTGCGGTCAGGAATCGCATTACACCCTCTACGTTGCCGGCCGCTTCAACAAGCCCTGGAAAGCCTCCACTGTCTGGCAGGACAACACAACCGACCCCGCCGCCACCTCCGCCCATGGCAAGCACACCGGCGCATGGATCGACTTCGGCTCCGAACGCGAAGTCCTCCTCAAAGTCGGCATCTCGTTTGTCAGCCAGAAGGGCGCCCAGACAAATCTCGACAAGGAGATTCCCGGCTGGAACTTCGAGGCTGTCCGCGCGAAGGCCCGCTCCGTCTGGTCCGCCCTCCTCAACCGCGTCGCCATCGAAGGCGGCACACCCTCCCAGCGCACCGTCTTCACCACCGGTCTCTATCACTCCCTGCTTTCTCCCACCCTCTTCAGCGACCAGGACGGCCAATATATCGGCTTCGACAACAAGATCCACTCCCTCGCCGGCTCCCGCCAGAAAGCCCAGTACGCCAACTACTCCGACTGGGACATCTACCGCAACACCGTCCAGTTCCAGGCCCTCCTCGACGCCGACCGCTCCTCCGACATGATGCAGTCGCTGGTCAACGACGCGGAGCAGAGCGGCTGGTATCCCCGCTGGCCCACAGCCAACGACGTCACCTATGTCATGGGCGGCGATTCGCCCGCCGCAATACTGGCCTCCTCCTACGCTTTCGGAGCGCGCAACTTCGATCTCGAAACCGCTCTGAAGTACATGGTTAAGGCCGGAACCGAACCCGGTGTGAGCGCACACGGCGGCTCCGAGCGCCCCTTCCTCGCCGAATACATGAAACTCGGCTATGTGCCCGAGGAGATAGATAGGATCGCGGCTTCGCGCACCCTCGAATACGTCAACGACGATTTCGCCGTCGCCCAATTCGCAAGGAACACCGGCCATGAGGCCGAATTCAAGACGTTCCTCAAGCGCTCGCAGAACTGGAAGAACCTTCTCGATCCCGCAACAGGCTGGATCCGCCCCCGCGCCAGCGATGGCACATGGCTGCCTGGATTCGACGCGGACCTAGTGCTCCCCAAAGGCAAGAACTCCTGGGATACGGCTTCTCAGCAAGGCTTCGAGGAGGGCAATAGCTATCAGTACACCTACATGATTCCTTTCGACTATCCCGCCCTCTTTGCCGCGATCGGCGGCGAGGACAAGGTGATTCCGCGCCTCGATAAGTTCTTCCTCAAGCTCCGCTGCTGGGGCGACCCCTGCTACAACATCGAAAACGAACCCGACTTTGTTGTTCCCTATGCCTACGTCTTCGCAGGCCAACCGTGGAAGACCCAGGACGTAGTCACGCGCATCGCGAATGAAACCTTCAAGGCCACGCCTGACGGCATTCCCGGCAACGACGATCTTGGAGCCACCTCGGGCGTCTATGTTTGGAATGCTCTCGGTTTCTATCCCGCAGTTCCAGGTGTTGGTGGTGTGGTTCTGGGCACGCCAATGTTCGACAAAGCCACCCTGTACCTGGCGGGTGGGAGAATCGTCGTCATCAGCCGCCGTGGCAGCGGGTTCTTCGTCCAGAAAGTCACACTCGACGGCATGGAGTACCCGAATTCCTGGCTGCCCCTGGAAAAGCTGCACACGGGCACTACGCGCATCGAGTTTACCACCGGTGATACACCCAGCAAGGAACGCGGCCGGGACTTTGAAAACCGCCCGCCATCCTTCCGATAACGAAGAAAGGGACGATCATGAACACACGGAGAGTACATCGGCGCGACATTTTGAAGGCGGGAATCGCACTTGCAATAACGCCTGGGATCGGCTTTGCAGAGGCGCCTGCCGCTGGCATGCAGGATAAGGTTGTACGAAAGGGACGAATCCAGCAGGCAGTTTGCCGCTGGTGCTATCAAAAAATCTCTCTTGACGATCTTTGCGCCTATTCCGCAAGCATTGGATTGAAAGGCATCGATCTTTTACAGCCTGAAGAATGGAGTATTCCTCAGAAGTACGGAATGATCTGCACCATGGGCTTTGCCGGTGGCGGCGAGATCTCCAATGGCTTGAATCGCGTAGAGAACCATGCGGCCATCGAAGCGGCCTTTCGCAAGAACATCCCACTGGCAGCAAAGATGGGCGTTCCCAACGTGATCACGTTCTCCGGCAATCGCAATGGAATGTCCGATAAAGAGGGCGCAAGAAATACTGTGGCCGGATTGAATCGCTTAAAGAAGATCGCCGAAGATCATGGAGTCACGATCAATCTTGAATTGCTGAACAGCCGCAGGGATCATCATGATTACATGGCCGATCACACGGCATGGGGAGTGCCTGTTGTGATGGAGGTAGACTCTCCGCGCGTAAAGCTGCTCTATGACATCTACCATATGCAGATCATGGAGGGTGATTTGATTCAGACAATCCGCGACAACATCCGTTGGTTGGGGCACTTTCATACAGGAGGCGTTCCCGGCAGGCACGAGTTGAATGACCAGCAGGAGGTCCATTGGATCGGGGTGATGAATGCTATCGCGGCCATGGACTTCAAAGGGTACGTGGCGCACGAGTTTATGCCTGCTGGAGATCCGCTCCCGAGTCTGCGTCAAGCTGTCGATTTGTGCGATGTATAGCGGTGCTGCAGAGATCCTATTGTGCCTCATTCCAGTTGCAACGCGGGCAGATCCTGAGCCCTGAACTGCCTAAACATTACCCTCCTCGCATGCTTCATGCATTCATTTATCAATGCGAATATGCCCTCGAATCAGAGAGTCAAATGCTTTGAGTTACATTCAAGGGGTTCTGGCGGAGTGCTCGAGGACCTGCTGAATGTGAACGTCAACTTGCCTAAGTACTGCTGGCGATACTGCGCAAGCGTCGGTCAGTGCTGCGTAAATCAGGCGAGAAAGCTTCGCGGGCAGGCGAAAACTGGCGATCCGATCAATTCATCCAGTATTTCCCTTTTTTGGTTACGGCTATGAGCAAGTATACGCTGAAATCGTCGGTTTGTATCCTGACAGGGGCTTCGCCATCCGATTCTTCCTTGAGGAAGCAGGCACGAACCCGGCCCGCTGTGACAATCTAGAAGTCTGGAGGAGTTAGAAAGACATGCCGCCTGAGAACCCTGCCGTTGTTGCCGCATCTCAAGAACTTCACGCCTGGGAGGCGGGCGGGGCCGATTCCGCCGAGGCGCTTTCTGCCTGGGTCGACGCGCGCCTCAAGGCACACGAGGCGGCGTTGACTGCACTGTTGGCGGTTGGGGGAGCGCGCACGCCGGCGAACTCGCTGCGCCTCTACGACGAGGCCATCGAGCAACTCAGCCTGGCTGGCGCGCAGGCAGGCATCCTAAACTCCGTGGCAACTGACAAGGCAGTTCGTGACCAGGCGCAGTTGGAAGCGCAGCGGGTGGCGCAGGCCGCCAGCGCCCTGAGCCTGAATAGAGCCGTCTACGAAGCCCTCACGGCCATCGATCTGGGCAGTGCTAAGCCTTCAGCCAGCGCGGCTACAAAGCACTATGTTGAGCGGACGCTGCTCAGCTACCGGCTGGCCGGCGTAGATAAGGACCAGGCCACGCGCGATCGCCTGCAGCGCCTGCACGACAAGGCCACACAGCTCTCGCTCGAATTCAGTCGCAACATTCAGGAGGGCGCGAAGACCATCGAAGCCACGCTGGCAGAGATGGAAGGCCTGCCCGCCGACTACCTCGCTCGGCATCCGGCAGACGCTGAAGGCCGCATCAAGCTCACCACCGACCCGCCCGATATGCAGCCGGTGATGACCTTTGCCTCGAACGCCGCGCTGCGCGAGCGCATGTTTTTTGCCTACAACACCCGCGCCTACCCGGCCAACAAAACGATTCTGGAGCAACTGCTGGCCACGCGCCAGGAGATTGCCGATGTGCTCGGCTTCCGCAGTTGGGCCGATCTGGCTACTGCAGACCAGATGATGGCTTCGGCGGCCAACGTGCGCGCGTTTCTGGCCAAACTCAACGAGGCCAGCCTGGAGGGCGCGCGCCGCGAGCATGAACTGATTCTCGGCTTCACACGCCAGCGCCAGCCGGAACTGACGGCCATCGACATCGCCAGCCGCGGCTACTGGTATGAGCAGTTCCGCCGCTCGGCCTTCGATTTCGATTCGCAGTCCGTGCGCCCTTACTTCCCTTACGTACAGGTGGAGGCGGGCGTGCTCCAAACTGCGGCGCGCCTGTTCAAGATCGAGTTCCGTCTCTCGACCGCGCCAGCATGGCATCCGGACGTCTCAGTCTTTGAGGTCTTCGATGGCGGACGGAATGTGGGCCGCTTCTATCTCGACATGCACCCCCGCGAGGGCAAGGACAAGTGGTTCTCCGCCTCGCCAGTGGTCACGGGCGTGCGCGGGCGCGCTCTGCCCGAAGCCGCGCTCATCTGCAACTTCCCGGGAGGTGACGGCAGCGATCCGGGCCTTCTGCAATACTCCGATGTCGTCACGTTCTTCCACGAGTTCGGCCACCTGATGCACGCCATTCTGGGCGGACAAACGGAGTGGGCGGGTATCAGCGGATTTGCCACCGAGGGCGATTTCATTGAGGTGCCCTCGCAGATGCTGGAAGAGTTCTTCCGCGACGAAAAGCTGCTCCAGGCCTTCGCGAAGCACTATCAAACCGGCGAAACGCTCCCCTCTGAGACCATCAAAAAAATGAAGCTGGCCGGAGCCTTCGGTCGCGCCGACTGGGTCCGCTCGCAGCTCTACTACACCACGCTCTCGCTCGACCTGCACGACCGCAACCCGGCGGACCTCGACCTGGACCTTATCACCCGGCAGCTCTACCAGAGCCTGCAACCCTGGACGTGGCTGGAGGGCAATCGCATGTACGCGAGCTTTGGCCACCTCACAGGCTACTCGTCGAACTACTACACCTACGCCTTCGACAAAGTCATCGCGCTGGACTTCTTTGCCCAATTCGATCCCGTCGACCTGCTGGGCTGCGATACCGGCAGCCGCTACCGCAAACTGGTGCTCGAGCAGGGAGGGTCAAAGCCGGGCCGCCAGATGGTCCGAGACTTCCTGGGCCGCGATGAGGAGTTTTCTGCATTCATCAAGTGGCTCAACGAGGAGTTCGAAGGTCAGTTACCGGAGGTCACGCGATGAACGCATCCGACTTTCGCCGCATCGCTCTGAGCTTCGAGGGCGCCGAAGAGGGCTCGCACATGGGCGCGGCCGATTTTCGCGTCGGTGGGCGAATCTTCGCCACGCTCGCATCCGAGAAACAGGGCTATGGCAACCTGATGCTCACTCCCAGGCATCAGGCGGAGTTTGTCGCGGAGCGGCCCGACCTTTTTCTGCCAGTTGCGGGCGGGTGGGGCAGAAACGGCGCGACCCATGTTCAGCTGGCTTCGGCCAGTGAAGATGTGATTGCCGGCGCACTGCAAACGGCATGGAAGCTGCGCGTCGAGAAAAACAAAAAAGCGGCCGCAAAGCCGCGCCCTTCGGCTAAGTCGCAGCTAAAAACAAAAATCCGGTCCGCGAAGCCGCGATAATCCGCATCGATCTTCCTTAACCCGCATCTATCTGTGAAGAGCCTTTGGGTAAAGGAGACTGGAATGAAAATTGGAGTTCTTGGATCGGGCGTCGTAGCCAAGGTGTTGGCCAGCGGCTTTCTCAAGCACGGCCACCAAGTCATGATGGGCTCGGGAACGCCGGGCAAGCTCACGGATTGGGCTGCGCAAAATCCCACCGGTTCCTCCGGCACGTTTGCCGGCGCGGCCGCATTCGGCCAACTGCTTGTCCTCGCTGTCAAAGGCGCCGCTGCTGCCGAGGTCCTTCGCCTGGCTGGCGCCACGAACCTCGCGGGAAAGACCGTCGTTGACGCGTGCAATCCGATTGCCGATGTGCCGCCTGAGCATGGCGTGTTGAAATTGTTCACCAGCCACGATCAGTCGCTCATGGAGCAACTGCAGCGCGAGTTTCCCGGCGCGAACTTTGTCAAAGCCTTCAATTCGGTTGGAGCCGGCCTGATGATCAACCCGCAGTTTGACGGCGGCAAACCTACCATGTTCATCTGTGGCAACGACGAAACCGCAAAGAAATCTGTAGCCGAAATCCTGGACCAGTTCGGATGGGAGACGGCCGATATGGGCAGTGTGGAGGCAGCGCGCGCCATCGAGCCGTTGTGTATGCTCTGGTGCATACCGGGATTTCTCCGCAACGAGTGGACCCACGCCTTCAAGCTGCTGAAGAAATGAATCGAGCCCCTGCGGGATGCGCAGCACGCACATTCGTTATGATGGATCTTAATGGCTAGCACACAGGAATTCAACGGAAAATGGGCGCTGGTGACCGGAGCCAGCGCGGGAATAGGCGCGGCACTGGCGCGGGAGCTGGCAACATACGGAGCCCGGCTGATTTTGACGGCGCGCAGGCGCGACCGGCTGGATGCGCTGGCCAGCGAACTCAAAGTCAAAGGTACAGAGGTCCGCATCGTTGTGGCGGACTTGAACGACCCCGACGCTCCGCAGAAGATCTATGACTCTACGGAAGGCGCTGGGCTCACCGTCGACATTCTTATCAACAACGCCGGTCTCGGCCAGTATGGCGCCTTCGTCCAGAGCGAGATTACGCAGGAACTGAGCCAGGTGCGCGTCAATTGCGAGGCCATGGCGCGGCTGTCCCGGCTTTTTGTTCCGCGCATGGTGGAGCGGCGGCGCGGATGGGTGCTGATATTGGCATCGACTGCCAGCTTTCAGCCCATGCCGTACCTCACCACCTACGCGGCCACCAAAGCCTTCGCCCGCTTCTTTGCGCTGGGGTTGGCTGCCGAGGTGGAGCGCTTCGGCGTCAAGGTAACAGCGCTTTGCCCTGGACGCACTGAGAGCGAGTTCTTTGAGGTTGCTCACGCCGGCGCTTTCAGGGGCGATCATTTGCCGACAGCCGAGGATGTGGCACGGCTCGCGATCGCGGCTCTCAAGCGCGGCCAGCGCACCTTCATCCCCTACTTCCACGGCAGATTCAGGGCCTTCCTTATCCGCTTCCTGCCGGTTGGGCTGATTACCCGCTATATTGAGAAGGCCGCACGCCCTGCCTGATTAGTTCGTTGGTATCGCCTGGTTAGCCTATTAACGAATCTGATTCAGCGTGCTACGCCGGCGCCGCCTGTTTTCTGCGTGCTCCGAGCTGGGCAGCCAACCCCACCAGGGATTCATCGCATCCGCGTGCTGCGGTCAGTTGCATGCCGCCTGCAGCACAGGGAAGCGTGACCACCGGAACTCCCGCCAAGCTGAACGGCGTAGTGTAGCGCAGAAGCCGGACGCGGATCTTACTGTGATCCGCGCCAGCTGCCAGGCGCGCGACAGGAGTCGCAGGCATCAGCACCAAACCATGCGCTGAAAAAACTTCGTCCATGCGGGCGGTGAACTCTGCGTGGCGATTGCGCAGCGCGGAGATTTCCTTGGGAGTGATGCGCGCGCCCCACTCCAGCCGCTCGCGGAGGCCTGGTTCGTAAAGGTCAAAGTGGCCGGCATGGATGCGCGCCGCCTCCCAGGCTTGGATGGGTGCATAGATCGCGAAGGCATCGTTCCACCATTTTGCATCGATCTTCACTGAGTGCAAGCCGAGGATTTCCAACTCGGAGATAGTTGCGTGCAGACCGGCGAGGATTTCCGGCTCGCAATCGTGGTAGAAACTTTCATCGAGAATGGCAAATCGCATGATGGTCTGAGTCGAAACCTTCTCCGCTGGCGCAAAAAACCCGGCCAACAGCGGCGTATCTTCCAGATCGCGAAAGATCCATCCCATGGTGTCGAAGGATTGCGCCAGGTGCGCGCCGCCTCGCCAGTTGCCGCGGCCCAGCGAGGCGCGATACCCGGCCAGTCCGCACAGCGCGGCAGGCACGCGGATCGACCCGCCGGTGTCTGTGCCCAGCGCGGCTACGGCCGAACCCTCCAGCACGCTGGCCGCCGCACCCGAGGACGAGCCGCCGGTCAGCGCGCCTTTGTTGCCCGGCTGAAGGCAATCGCCAAAGTCGGGGTTTTCACCGGTAATGCCGTAGGCCAGCGGGTGTAGATGGGTCTTGCCGATGATGACCGCTCCGGCCGCGCGCAATCTTTCCACCAGCCAGGAGTCTTGCGCGGCGGTCCCGGCAAGCTCGCGATAAGCTCGCACTCCACAACTGGTGGGCGCGCCGGCCAGGTCAAAGCAATCCTTCACCGAGATGGGCAAGCCCCACAGCGCGCTGCGGCCATCGCCGAAGGGACCTCCCTCGCCACTTGGCATGGCTCCCGCGCACGCCGCTTCAGCCAGCGTCCATGCAGGGCTTTGCCACAGATAAGTGTTGCGGCTTTGATTTCCGTTGGCGCGAGAGAGCGCCATTTCAGCCAGATCGACGGGCCATACCGACTCAGCGGCAAGAGCTTCACGCAGTCCGCGAATCGTCCAGGAGGCATCGGTCATAGTGAGATTTTAGGACAAGAGTGAGTGGCTTTGCGATTTACACACCTTCTTAGGCGACGATGTAACGACGCTGGAGAACAACGTGGCAAATTCAACTCAATGCGTTGCCAGGGTGTTCCCTGCAATCCAGGCGCGGTGCGTATTCCCCTGTAATCTATTGATTCCATTGGCGTCCCCGACGGGATTTGAACCCGTGTTATCGCCGTGAAAGGGCGGTGTCCTAGGCCGGGCTAGACGACGGGGACTTGAGGCAGGGTCAACAAGCGGCCAGGAGTGGCCAGATGCGCCCTTATGAAGGCTACCAACTCAGAAGAGCCATGTCAAAGAATCCAGAGCCGTCTCATAGCGCCATCCAGGCAAGCTAGCCGTCGAGTATTCGATGATTCTTTACATCCATGCCCAGCCGCAGGCATCACATTACAATAGGGAAGACAACATAGAGTGAGGTAGATCGTCTTGAAACGCATTTTAGGAATAAGTTGTATTGCTCTTCTTGGGTTTACGGCTACAGGCTGCGACAAAAAGCCGCCGGTTCAGGCCGCTGCCGGGATGCAGGCGATGCCGGTGCAGACGGTGACGGTCAGCCTGGCGCCGGTGCCCCAGTCAAGCGAGTATGTGGCCACCATCAAATCGCGCCGCTCGGCAACACTGCTGCCGCAAGTGAGCGGAAACCTGACGAAAATTCTCGTCCACTCAGGCGACCATGTGAAGGCAGGCCAGGTGCTCATGGAGATTGATCCGCGGCTCCAGCTTGCCACCGTCGCATCGGCCCGCGCCACTGAGCGGCAGAAGAAGGCCCTCTACGATTACAACGCGGTCCAGGTCGAGCGGCAGCGCAAACTCTTTGAGGCCGGCGTAACCAGCCGCGACGCTTATGACCAGGCGCAGCAGTCCTTCGGCAACACCAAGGCGGATTACGAGTCGGCGGTAGAACTGCGCAAGACGCAGGAGGAGCAACTGGCCTACTACACCATTCGCGCTCCTTTTGACGGCGTGGTGGGCGACATCCCGGTGCACCTGGGCGACTTCGCTTCGCCGATGAACTCGCCGGCAACGGTGCTCACCACGGTTGATGGGATCAAAGATCTGGAAGCTTACATCTACGTTCCCTCGGAGCGCGCCAGCCAGGTGCGCCTGGGGCTGGACGTGGAGCTGATGGATAACGCGGGCAAGCTGATCGAGAAAACTAAGATCGACTTTCTCTCGCCACAAGTGGATAGCACATTGCAGAGCATTCTGGTGAAAGCTCCAGTCCATGCCACTCCGGAAGTGCTGCGCAATGCGCAGATGATCAAGGCGCGCGTCATCTGGAGTACCACGCCCATGGCTGTTGTACCTGTGCTGGCGGTTACGCGCCAGGGTGGGCAGAGCTTTGTCTTCGTGGCCCAGGGGCAGAACGGCCACTTTGCGGCTCGTCAGGTCGCGGTCACTCTGGGCGATACCGTGGGCAACAACTACTCCATCTCCTCGGGGCTGAATGCCGGCGACCGTGTCATCGTGTCGAGCACGCAATATCTGATCAGCGGCATGCCGGTGATGCCCATGGGCGGCTGATTGACGCGCAGCTTCTATGGAAGGGGATTAATTGTCGTGAAGCACAGATTTGTTGTTTATCAACTGAGCCACACGATTCTGTTGGTCGACCTCACGGAGATTGGATTACCGAACGAGATTAATCCTCCAGAGGGCAAGTTTCAGATGGTACCTTCCATTCGCTTTCAAAGTTGGAAGTCAGCGGAAGCCTATCTCGTGAAAATGGGCGCGGATGCAAATGCTTTGGAGCAGACTGATGCAGTTATTCACAAAGGAATTCCACATATCTTGACGATTGTGTGATTTCTGTGAATCGTCTAAGTGAGGCACCAAACCAAACTCCGCTCAGGATGACAGCTTATTAGGGAAGGAAGCATTCTTTGTTCGTAGATTTCTTTATTCATCGGCCAGTCTTTGCGACGGTCTGCGCGTTGCTAATCATTCTTGCGGGCGCGGTGTGCATCCCCACCCTGCCGGTCGCCATGTACCCCACGCTCGCGCCTCCGCAGATAGAGGTGGCGTGCAACTACGTGGGCGCCAACGCCGACACCGTCGAGAAGGCCGTCACCATTCCGCTGGAAGAGTCCATCAACGGCGTCGAGGGAATGCGCTACATCAGCTCGTCGAGCACCAACAGCGGCACCAGTTCCATCATTACTACATTCAATACTGGTTACGATCTGGACATCGCCGCGGTCGACGTGCAAAATCGCGTGGCCAGCGTTACAGGCCGGCTGCCCGCAGCCGTCAACGCCACCGGCATCACCATCACCAAGGCATCGTACAATTTTGTTTTCGGCGCCGGCTTCTTTACCCTCGACGGCCGCTACTCTCCGGAATTTATCTCCAACTATCTCGATGTTTATGTAAAAGACGCCCTCAAGCGCGTGCCCGGCGTGGGCGACGTAATGATCTTCGGCGAGCGCAAGTACGCTATGCGCGTTTGGCTTGATCCGGTTCGCCTGGCTGCGCGCAATCTCACAGCCACTGACGTGATCAACGCGCTGGTCGAGCAGAACGTCGAGATTCCTGCAGGCCAGCTTGGCCAGCCCCCTGCAGATGCGAAGCAGGCCTTCCAGGCGCCGGTGCGCGTCGTCGGCCGGCTCACCAGTCCCCAGGAGTTCGATAACATCATCGTCAAAAACAGCTCCAACGGCCTGGTGCTGCTCAAGGATGTGGGCCACTCCGAGGTGGGCGCTGAAGATTACAGCTCGATGTTGAAATACTCCGGGCATGAAGCGATGGGCATTGGCGTTATGCAGCTCTCCAACGCCAACTCCTTGGCAGTAGACCGCCAGGCCAAGGCCGTCCTGGAGGAACTTTCCAAGAGCTTTCCTCCCGGCCTGCAATACGCCGTCGCTTTTGACTCCACCACCGTGGTCGGCGACTCCATCCGCGAAGTGCTGGTCACTCTAGGCGTGGCCGTTTTCATCGTCATCACTGTTATCTTTCTGTTTCTGCTCGACTGGCGCGCCACCATCATTCCCGCCGTCACCATTCCGGTCTCGCTGATCGGGACCTTTGCCTTCATTAGGATCTTCGGCTTTTCCATCAACTCGCTCACTCTCTTTGGCATCACGCTGGCCACAGGTCTCGTGGTGGACGACGCCATCGTGGTTATCGAAAACGTGCAACGCCACATCCATCTCGAACACTCCGACCCCCACGCGGCCACCTCGCGCGCCATGGGCGAGGTCACCAGCGCCGTTATCGCGACATCACTGGTTTTAATCGCGGTCTTCGTGCCGGTTTCATTTTTTCCCGGAACCACCGGTATCCTCTATCGCCAGTTTTCGCTGACCATCGCCTTTGCCATCGCCATTTCGGCCTTCAATGCGCTCACGCTCTCACCGGCTCTCTCGGCAATGTTTCTGCGCGGCGAAGAAGATCGTCCCAAGCAACTGGACTTTCTGCGCATCGAGCCGGTCTCGCGCCTCTTCGCCCGATTCATTCACTCTACCGATGCGCAGATCACCTGGCTGGCCGGCGCCTACGCTAAAGCAATTCATGGGGCGCTCCGGATACGCAATGTGTTACTCCTACTCTTTTTCGCCGGAATGGGCGCAACAGTGTGGATCTACAATTATGTGCCCACCGGCTTTATTCCGCAGGAAGATCAGAGTTTTCTGATGGTGATTGTGCAGGCCCCTCCGGGCTCGTCGCTGGCTTACACCAGTGCGCTGGCGGATCGCGCGACCCAAATTCTCAAGTCGAATCCCGATATTGCCGGTTCGTTCTCGGTTATCGGCTTCAACTTTGCAGGCAACGCCTCCAACGCGGGCATGATGTTTATCTCCACCACGCCCAGCGATCAGCGGCGTGGCAAGGGCCACTCCACCGCCGATATTGTGGCCGACCTTTCGCCCAAACTGCAAAGCCTGATGTTCGCTCCCGATGGTGGACTCGTCGCCATCTTCGAGCCTCCCGCGGTCTCGGGCGTGGGCGCCTATGGAGGTTTTCAGTTCATGCTTCAGGACCAGGGCGCCAACACGCTCAGCGACATGGACCGCGTCGCTCACCAGATTGTGGGCGCAAGCCGCCAGCGCAAGGAACTCACTGGTTTGATTACCACCTACTCGGCCAACGACCCCCAGGTGCTGGTCACCATCGACCGCGAGAAGGCCAAGGCGATGAACATTCCGCTCTCGCAGATCACCAACACGCTTGGCGTCTTCATGGGCTCGGAGTACATCAACGACTTTGACTTCAACAACCGCACCTATCGCGTCTTCGTGCAGGCCGACCAGCCCTTCCGCATGTCGGCCCGCGATCTGCACAACTACTATGTGCGCTCGGACTCCGGCCAGATGATTCCGCTCGACAACCTGGCCAGGGTGACAGAGAGCTCCGGCCCGCCGGTCATCACCCACTACAACCTTTTCCGCGCGGTTGAAATCGACGGCTCGCCCGCGCGCGGCTACAGTTCCAGCCAGGGACGCGCCGCCATGGAAGATGTAGCTCACAAGACGATGATTCCCGGCATGGCCTTTCAGTGGACCGGTTTGACGCTCGATGAGATCGAATCCAGCGGCAAGGCGTTGCTCATCTTCGGCCTCGGCATTCTGGTCGTCTATCTCACTCTCTCGGCGCAATACGAGAGCTTCGCGCTGCCCTTTATTATTCTTCTGGCCGTGCCCATGGCGGTGCTGGGAGCGCTGGGTCTGGTCTCGCTGCGCGGCCTCTCCAACGATGTCTACTGCCAAATCGGTCTGGTCATGCTCATCGGCCTCTCGGCTAAAAACTCGATTCTGATTGTCGAATTCGCCGAGCAGTTGCGCCGCAAAGGCCGCTCCATCGCCGATGCCGCCGCCGAGGCTGGCGGGCTGCGCCTGCGGCCCATTCTGATGACCTCCTTCGCCTTCATCCTCGGCGTTCTGCCGCTGGTCTTCGCCACTGGCGCGGGCGCTCTCGGACGCCGCTCGGTAGGCACCACCATCGTCGGCGGCATGTTGCTCTCCACCGTCCTCAATCTCTTCTTTATTCCGGTACTCTATGTGATTCTGAGCAGGCTGCTCAGGCGCGGCGACGACGACACGCCGCAGCAACCCGTCGAAGTATAAGGATATGGGTGCCCCATCTTCGCCGCGTCTTTGTTTTTGCGGCTAGGGTTGGATCGTACGCTTTTACTGCGCCTCCCGGTGCGCAATCACGTAGTCCTTGATCTGATCGTAGACCTGGCTGGTCACCACGCCGCGCTCCACCAGGTCCAGCTTGGTGCGGTAAGGCCGGAATCGAACGATGCGCCCCGCCCAACTGCGTGTCATGCCGGGAACTTTCAACAGTTCATCCACGCTGGCGTGGTTGATGTCCACGCGCATCTCCGCACGCGGAGCCGTTGCAGATGTTTTAGGTATTCCGCGGGTGTCCCGATCCTGACATAGCGCCGTCCCGGCCAGGCAAATGCCCAGCATCACTACCGCCGTCACCGTGAATCGCGTCCCTGTTCGCACGGTTTCATTCTCCCTTGTTCCGGGGCTGACCGCAAGCACGGATCGACGTGTTCCATATCACATAAACCCCTCTTAAGTAAGTGCTAGTGTAAGTCGTCTGAGAAGCCATGCACATTGGATTCGTGTCCCAGTCTGGTCCTGGAAAGAAGGTCCATTATGTCAAATTCGCGCCGGAAATTCTTGCAGTCCAGCGCCGCCCTCGCCATCGGCATGATGGGTAATTCGGCAAACTCGCTGGCTTCCGGGGTGGCCGCCGGCTCACAGCCCCAGAACCCGCCCGCCTCCTCTCCGCTCCCCGTTGCCACGGTCCAGGTGCCGCAGATGAAGTTCGGCAACGCCGAAATCGGCCGCCTGATTCTTGGCGTCAACCCGTTGTATGGTTTTTGCCACTACAACAGCAATTTCGGCAACGCCATGAAGGAGTGGTATACGCCGGAGAAGGTCTGCGAGGTTCTGCACCGGGCCAACAGCTTCGGCATCAATGCCTTCAACTACGTGCATGTGAAGCGCGCCCCTGAGGACCTGGCGCGGTTTCAGGCCGAGGGCGGCAAGATGCACCTCATCGCCCAGGTCAAGGCCGACGACGACATCGCCGCGATGGTGCGGGATCTGAAGCCTCTGGCGTTGCAGCGGCGCGGCGAGGAGATTGATGCCGCATTCCGCAATCGCACCATGGGCGGCGAAAGGGAGTGGTGCAAACGGGCGCGCGATTTGGGGGTGCTGGTGGGCGTGGGCACTCACAAGCCGGAGGTAATCGAGTTAGTGGAGGAGCAGGGCTGGGACATCGACTTCTATGCCGGCTGCGTCTACAACCGCACCCGGAGCGAGGAGGAATGGAGGCAGGTTCTGAACGGCCAGATCATGGAGATGCCCCACGAAATCTACATGCAGAGCGATCCGGCGCGCATGTACAAGGCCATCCGCCAAACCCCCAAAACCTGCTTCGCCTTCAAGATTCTGGCCGCCGGCCGCATCGAAGGTGATAGCGTCGCGCAGGCCTTCCGCACGGCGTTTTCAAGCATTAAGCCGCACGATGGCGTTTATGTGGGCGTCTTCCCCAGGACCAAGGACGAGATCAAGGAGAACGCCGAAATCGTCCATGGCATCCTCGCCGCCGCCTGAACAGGAGCCGTTGCGCTCGCCGTATGCAACTGAGCCATTTGACACCACCGGAGATTTCCCTTATGTTGTAAACAGATGCAGAGCCACCGCCATCACGGTCATCACCATCATCATGGAACCTCCATGCCGGCGGACTGCCATGGCCTGATGTAATCGGCCAGAGAGATCAAAGAAACCTGAAGCCCGCCGGCGACTCAGCCCGCGGGCTTTTTCGCGTTCCCAGGTAAAATTCAACCAAACCCAAGGAAAACCATGAGCCATACGAACCCCACAATCGATTTTGACAAGATGGACGGCCTCGCGCCCGGCATTGTGCAGGATGCGCGCACCGGCGAAGTGCTGATGCTCGGCTTTCTTAACCCCGTCAGCTACGCAAAAACCCTGGAGACCGGCTTCGTCACCTTCTGGAGCCGCACCCGCCAAAAGCTGTGGATGAAGGGCGAAACCAGCGGCAACCGCCTGCGCGTGGTCTCCGCCGCAACCGACTGCGACAACGATGCGCTGCTCTTTCGCGTCGTGGTCGAGGGCGACGGGCTCGTATGCCACGAGGGCACGGTCAGTTGCTTCACCAAACCAATCCCAGCGGCCGGGACAAGCCAACAATCCGGCGACAAGAAAGAGGTAAATCGTGGCTAACAAGCTCAGACTTGGCATTCCCAAAGGCAGCCTTCAGGATGCCACCATCGCTCTCTTCAAGCGCGCCGGATGGAACATCTACGCCGATGGCCGCTCCTACTTCCCCTCCATCGACGACCCCGAAATCGAGTGCATGTTGATTCGCGCTCAGGAGATGGCTCGCTACGTCGATCATGGCGTTCTCGACGCCGGCCTCACCGGCATCGACTGGGTCGTCGAGAGCGGCCTCGAGGTCACCAGCGTCACCACGCTCACCTACGCCAAGCAGAGCCGCCGCAAAGTGCGCTGGGTGCTGGCCGTTCCTGAAGGCAGCGGCTTTGAAAAGGCCGAAGACCTTGAAGGCAAAATCGTCGCCACCGAGCTGGTTGAAGTCAGCAAGCGCTACTTCGCCTCCAAAGGCGTCAACGTGAAGGTCGAGTTCAGTTGGGGCGCAACGGAGGTCAAGCCGCCCATGCTGGCCGACGCCATCGTGGAGGTCACTGAGACCGGCAGCTCGCTCAAGGCCAACCACCTGAAGATCATCGACACCGTCATGGAGAGCGAAACGCATCTCATCGCCGGCAAAGCCACTCTCGCCGACCCGTGGAAACGAGAAAAACTCGACCAGATCGCGCTCATGCTGCGCGGCGCCATTGATGCGCAGTCGCAGGTCGGCCTTATGCTCAACGTTCAGCGCGCCCATCTCGACGCGGTCCTCGCCGTGCTGCCGGCCTTGAACTCGCCCACCATCTCCCAGCTCAGCAACTCCGACTGGGTCGCCGTCAATACCATTGTCGAAGAGCGTATAGCCCGCGACGTGATTCCCAAACTCAAGGCAGCCAAGGCAACCGGTATCGTCGAGTACCCGCTCAACAAGGTCGTGCTCTAGCTCGGAGAATCGCAATGAAATTGATCCGAACAAAAGGAAGCGGCGCAAAGCAAACAGCAGAACTTCTTGCCGCGCTCGAAGATCGCGGCGGCGCGGCGCTCGATTCCGTGCTGCCCGCCGTCAAACGTATCGTGGCCGATGTGCGAAGGCAGGGCGACCGCGCTCTGCTGCGCTACGCTGCCAAATTCGACGGCCTCGCCGGCCCTGAAGATCTGCGCGTTACACCTGCGGAGATGGCTGAAGCATGGAAGTCGATCGACCCGAAGCTCAGAACGGCGATCATCTTCGCGGCAACGCGAATCCGCATCTTTGCCAGGAATCAGATGCCAGGCTCATGGAACAAGTGCTTCATCGAAGGCTTGACAACCGGTCAGCTCGTGCGCTCGCTCGGCTCTGTCGGCTGTTATGTGCCTAGCGGCCGCCATCCGCTGCCTTCCACTCTGCTCATGACGGTGATTCCCGCGCAGGTGGCGGGAGTTGAACGCATCGCAGTAGTCTCACCCAAACCTGCGCCAGAGACCCTCGCCGCCGCTTACCTGCTCACGATGCCAGAGTTCTACCGTTTACCACCTGGAGCCGATGCGTCTGGTTTAGAGTGGATGCGCCCATGGATTCCTGAGTTTTATCGCCTGGGTGGCGCGCACGCTGTGGCCGCGCTGGCCTACGGAACTAAGTCCGTCTCGCGTGTCACCAAGATCGTTGGCCCCGGCAATCTCTACGTTACCGCCGCAAAGCGCCTGGTCGCATTCGATTGCGCCATCGATATGCTCGCCGGCCCAACAGAAATTGTCGTCACCAGCGAAAACGGCAACGCGGCCGACATCGCATCGGATCTGGTCGCGCAGGCCGAGCACGATCCAGAAGCGCTGGCTATCTTCATCACTACTCGCGCCGATCTCGCTAAAAAGGTCATAGCCGAAGCCAAATTGCGCAGTCTCCACAATACTATCGCGCGCCAGGCCCTTAATCGCAATGGCCTGGTCATTGTCGCCGCAAACATCGACGAAGCGCGTGCCATCACTAATCGTCTCGCGCCCGAACATCTCACCGTGGACGCTGCAAGCGATCTCGACTGGGTGCAGAACGCAGGCTCGGTCTTCGTGGGCCGCTGGTCTTCGCAACCCATGGGCGACTACATCTCCGGTCCCAATCACACGCTGCCCACCGGCGGCATGGCGCGGGTGCGCGGCGGCCTTAGCGTCAACGACTTCGTCAAGCTCATCACTGTGCAAGAGTACACCGCAAAGGGAATCCGCTCGCTCGGTCCGCCAGCTGCATTGCTAGCCGAAGCGGAAGGACTCACCGGCCATGCCGAAGCTATTCGCACACGAATAAAGAAAGAGAGGCCACGTGGCTGAAGCCATCAATCTAAAGTATCCCGAGCCGCGCGTTCGCGTGCAGGCTATGAAGGAGTATCACCCTCCCCTTGGCAATCGCGACGCGCTGCGCCTGGATTTCAACGAAAACACCGTAGCCTGCTCACCCAAGGTGCGCGAAGTGCTGGGCCGCATCAGTGCGGGAAGCCTTACGCGTTATCCCGAGCGCCAGCCTGTCGAGGCTATCGTCGCCGCGCATCTCAGACTCACGCCTGCGCAGATTGCACTCACCAACGGCGTTGACGAAGCCATTCACGTGCTCTTCGAAACCTTCCTCGATAACGGCGACGAGCTTCTGCTTCCTGTCCCTACCTATACGATGTATGAGGTTTACGCATCGGCAACAGACGCGCGCGTGATTACTGTTCTCGCCGGTGGCGACTTGAAGTTTCCCTTCGAGCATTTGCTCGCTGCCATCACGCCGCGAACGAAGGTCATCGCCATCGCCAATCCCAACAGCCCCTCCGGCTCTGCGGCCACGCGCGCTCAGTTGCTCGAGATCGCCGCACGCGCGCCTCAAGCAGTGCTTTTCGTCGACGAGGCTTATTTTCACTTTCACAATGAGACGATCATCGACCAGATCGGAGTAGTCCCCAATCTGATTGTCGCGCGAACATTCTCCAAAGCCTATGGTCTTGCCGGATTGCGTCTTGGCCTGTTCGCCGGTTCCGAGGAGCTGATGCACTGGATCAAGCGCGTTCTCTCTCCCTACAGCGTGAACTCGCTGGCACTGGCCTGCCTTTCTCCCGCGCTCGAAGATACGGCCTATCTCGACTGGTACGTAGCTGAAGTGCTTGCCGCACGAACAGAGTTTGAAGCCGTGCTCGATGCCGCCGGCGTCCGCCGCTGGGCGAGCAGGGCCAACTTCGTCCTCGTCGATATCGGCGCACAGCACAAGGAGTTCACGCGCTTGATGAGTGCTGCTGGCGTGCTGGTTCGCGACCGCTCCAGCGATCCCGGCTGCGATGGACGCGTGCGCATTACCATCGGAACGCGAGAACAGATGCGGCAAGCCGCCGCAGCTCTCAAAGAAACGCTGGCCACACTGCGGGCCGGGAAAGAGGCGCAATGACAAGTAAGATAACAACAAAAACTAATCTGAAGGCGCGCACCGCCATCGTTCAACGCGATACAGCGGAAACCCGCATCGCCATCAAACTGAAAATTGAAGGTAGCGGCCAATACAAAATCTCCACCGGCATTCGCTTCTTCGATCACATGTTGGAGTTGTTCACCCGTCACGGCGCATTCGACCTCGACCTCGCCTGTAAAGGCGATCTGGATGTCGATCAGCACCATACCGTTGAAGACGTCGGCATCGCGCTGGGCGAAGCCTTCAACCGCGCCCTGGGTGACAAGCGCGGCATTTTGCGCGCCGGATATTTCCTGATGCCCATGGACGAAACCCTGGCCATCGCCGCCATCGATCTCAGCGGCCGCGCCGCCTTTGCCATCGATACCAAAGTGCGCACGCGCCTCATCGGCGATCTGCAAACCGAACTGGTCACGGATTTCTTCGAGGGATTCGCGCGCGGCGCTCGCGCCAACGTCCATGTCAAAACCATGTACGGCCGCTCGAATCACCACAAGATCGAGGCCATCTTCAAGGCCTTCGCGCGTTCGCTGCGTGTAGCCTGCTCGCGCGACAAGCAACTGGGCAAGATGCTGCCGTCAACGAAAGGACTGCTATGAGCGTTGCTGAAATCCTCCGCAAGAAAGCCATGCAGGTTGTTCCTCTTGCACTTTTTGTGAACTTGATCGCCAATTTTGTAAGGCTACTATTCCATGAAGTCTTTTACGATCATAACTCCTATGCGGCTCTTGTGTGCGGACCGATCGGCTTTCTCTTCAGCATTCTTACCTTGGTATATTCGCTGAAATGTCTCAAGGGTGGATGGAGGGTGACTGCGGTGATCGTCTCACTCCTCACGGGTTATTGGTGGTTGAGCGATGTAGTATGGTGGTTTATGCCGTACTGATTTTACATTTCTCGTCACACCTGAGTTTTGAAAGGACCGCTCCTATGCGAGTAACGGTGATTGATTACAAAGCGGGCAATCTCACCTCGGTGCTCAAGGCGCTACGCCACCTGGGCGCGGAGACAGTGGTAACAGACAGCGACCTCGCGCTTGTAGAAGCCGCTGAACGTATTGTCCTTCCCGGTGTAGGCCACTTCGCGGCCACCGAGCGGCTCGACGCGACGGGCCTCACGTCCGCGATTCGTGCCGCAATTGCGCGCGGCGTTCCCTTTCTCGGCATCTGTGTCGGGATGCAGTGGCTCTACGCGGGATCAAGCGAAGCGCCTGCGCAACCGGGGCTCGCGCATTTCGCGGAAAAGTGCGCTCGTTTCCCCGAAAGCACAGAAAAAGTTCCGCATGTCGGTTGGAATTCGCTCGATGTCCGCCCTAATTCGCGCCTTCTTGCAGGCGTAGAGCCGGGCGAGTACGTCTATTTCACGCACTCCTACAAAGCTCCCGTCACCGCCGATACCGCTGCCACCACTTACTACATCGAGCCCTTCGCCTCCGCCGTCGAGCGCGGCAACGTCATGGGCGTGCAGTTTCATCCCGAGAAATCCGGCGCAACCGGGCTGAAGATTCTCGGCAACTTTCTCAAGTGGGAAGGGTAATGAATGATCACCAAACGCATTATCGCCTGCCTCGATGTCCACGACGGCCGTGTCGTAAAAGGCGTGCAGTTCGTTGATCTCATTGATGCTGGCGATCCTGCTACACAGGCCGCGCGCCATGCGCGCGAAGGCGCGGACGAGATTGTTCTGCTCGACATTACCGCGACGCACGAGGGCCGGCAGACGCTGCTCGACACCGTGCGCCGGACGGCGCGTGAACTCTTCGTTCCCTTTTGCGTCGGCGGCGGCATTCGCACCGCGGACGATGCGGCGCAGGTCTTCGAGGCAGGCGCGGACAAGGTCAGCGTGAACTCCGCCGCGCTGGCCAACCCCACTTTGATCGACGCCATCGGCCGCAGCTTCGGTGCGCAGGCCGTCGTCGTCGCCATCGACGCGCGCCGCGACCCCGAGGCCGCCAACCCTGTGCGCGATGCGCAGGTCTTCGTGCAGGGCGGGCGTAAACTCACCGGCCGCCGCGCAGTCGAGTGGGCGCACGAGGCCGAAAATCGTGGTGCAGGCGAAATTCTGCTTACCTCGATGAATGCCGACGGAACGCGCGCCGGTTTCGATTGCGAGTTGACCGCGGCGGTGAGCGAGTCGGTCAACATTCCCGTCATTGCATCGGGCGGCGCGGGAACTGTCGGTCATTTTGTCGATGTCTTCGGGCACGGCAAGGCCGACGCGGCGCTGGCCGCCAGCATCTTTCACTTCGGCGTCTCCAGTGCGCGCTCTCTCAAAGAAGAGCTGGCCAAAGCCGGCGTCTCCGTGAGGCTTCCATGCTGATTCCATCCATCGATTTACTCGGCGGGCGCATTGTTCAGCTTGTGCAGGGAGAAAAACTGCGCCTCGCCTTTGACGACTTTGAATACTGGATTGAAAAGTTTTCCAAATTCCCATTAGTCCAATTGATCGATCTGGACGCGGCGATGCGCCAGGGTGATAATTCCGAACTTGTCGCGCAAATCGCCAAACGTTTGCCATGTCAGGCTGGCGGAGGCATCCATACCATCGACCGTGCCCGCCAAGTCCTCGCTGTAGGCGCAAAGCGCGTCATCATCGGCTCGGCTCTTTTCTCCGCGGAGGGCGCGGTCAACATCGAATTTGCCGCAGCGCTGGCCGCCGCCGTGGGTGCCGACCGTGTCGTTGCTGGCATCGATACCAAAAACGGCCGCATCGCCGTGAAAGGCTGGAAGGCGCAGGTTGCGCTCACTCCCGACGAAGCGATTCCGCAACTTGAATCCCACGTCGCCGCATTCCTCTACACGCACGTCGACGGCGAAGGGCTGATGCAGGGCTTTCCCATCGCCACCGCCGCGCGCCTGCGCAAGCTCACCCAGCGCCAGCTCATCGTAGCCGGCGGCATTCGCTCGCAGCAGGAGGTTGACGCGCTGGACGCGCTGGGCGCCTATGCGGTAGTCGGCATGGCCGTCTACACGAAATTGCTTACGGTTTGATTTTTCCGTCCTGTTGCGAAATAAAAGCGAGCCAAAACGCTGCGCGGAACATCACATCTCATGTAATATGTTGCACAGAATCCCGTATCCTCCGGGAGATATTTGCTATGCTGCGAGTCGGTTACCCTGCCGTTCTGTCCGCGGAGTTGTTGCGCGATTTCCCACCGAAAGTCGAGCTCATTCCTCTGCCCAATGAACTTGACCACGACATCGACATCGATGTGTGGATTCCCGACCCTTATCCGAAGCGCGCTATGAGCCTCTGGCCGAGGCTGCGCGGCGTGCGGCTGATTCTGTCGCTTATGGCCGGCACAGAGTGGATTCCCGGCGTCGCCGGGCCGCACGTCACCATATGCAATGCCCGTGGAGCGCACAACATCTCTACAGCGGAGTGGACTCTTGGCGCCATTCTGGCAGTGCTGAAGTACCTCCCGCTTTATCTCGACGTGCAGCGCTCCGGCGTGTGGAAGCGCCGCTTCGAGGCCAACGCGCATTACGCCAGCATCACCGGTGATGCGCGGCCGCTATATCCGCCCGTCATGCTGGAAGAGCTTACCGGCAAGTCCGTGCTGTTGGTCGGCTACGGCGCCATCGGCAAGGAGATCGAGCGCTTGCTTGAGCCTTTCCATGTCAAACTCGAACGTGTCGCCCGCTCCGCGCGCGCCATTCCACCGGTTCACGCCGTCAGCGAACTTGACAGCCTCTTGCCGCAAGCTGAAATTGTGATTTTGATCCTGCCTCATACCGCCGAGTCGCATCATCTGATAGGCCGCCGCCAACTTTCTTTGATGCGTCAAGGCGCGCTGCTGGTCAACGCCGCGCGCGGACCTGTTGTGGATACGGACGCATTGGTAGAGGTTCTTAGCGCAGGCCGCATCCGCGCCGCGCTCGACGTCACTGATCCCGAGCCTCTGCCCGAAGGCCATCCGCTGTGGAGTTGCCCCAACCTGCTGCTCACGCCTCACGTCGCCGGTTCGAGCCCGCAGTTCGCAGCCCGTTCGCTCAAGACCGCCGCCGATGAACTGCGCCGCTACATCAACGGCGAGCCCCTGCGCAACGTTGTTCAAGCCGCGGTTTGAGCCGCTGCCGCCCTGCGCCAATCCCGCAGTCCTAGCACGGCCAGGCCTGCAAGCAGCGCATAGAGCGCCGCTGTCGGCTGAAGGCCCTTGTAGATATACTCGCCAATGTAGACCAGGTCCACCACAATCCATAGTGTCCAATTCGCCGTATGCTTGCGCGTCTGCCACCAACTAGCCACAAGACTGTAACTCATCAGCGTCGCGTCCAGGCGAGGCAGCGCCGCCCCAATCCGCTCCATCAGCAACCCCATCAACACGCTTCCCGCCGCGCCTGCCGCCAATCCCGCCAACATACTCGATAATCGCAGCCGAACCACGCGCACCTCGCCCTCCTCGCGCACGCCCCGCCACCAGTACCACCAGCCATACAGCGTGAAACCAATAAAGAATACCTGCAGCAGCGCATCGGAATACAAGCGCACGCGAAAGAACACAATCATGTAAATCACTTCAGCAATCAGCACCACCGGCCAGCAGATGAGGTTGCGCCACGTGGTGAGCCAGATGCCCACAATCGTGGTGAGAAAGCCCGCATCCTCCATCCAGTTTGCGGCAAGGTAATTTTCAATAGCTGTCCAATGCATCAGTCTTCAGCTCCCACCAGCGGTGCTGCTTGCCGCTCCCGTTTCGCAGCCCATCGGCCAATTGCATCCAGCAACTTTTGTCCGCCTGCGCCGCGGAACCATCGTGCATGACCCACCAGGTAATCCATCGAGGCCATCCTCGCCTTCTCCTTCGAATGCAGCACGCCTAGAAAATAATCTGCTTCTGTCAGCGCAAACTCCGCGTGGCAAAGCGCCGTCATCGGCGCCAAGGCCGTGGCTTCTTCCGCCGAAAGTGGCCGCACCTGCTCGTAGCCGTTGAGCAGCGCTTCCAGATGGTCGATGTGCACGCGCACTCCATCTCCCCGATCGGGGTCTTCGACCAGATCAAGCCATTCCACGATGTTGCGCTCGATGGCCTGCGCCAGGTCGTGCACGGCATTGGTGCGGTCCGCAAGCCCGAAGTCGATCACTGCCACAGCTCGCGCATCGTCGCCGGCGTCGCTCCACATAAGGTTCGACGCGTGCAGATCGTTGTGCGTCCACAACGGCTTCAGCGCTGGCAACAGCGGTTTCAGCTCCGCATGAAACGGCGTCAGCAATTCGAGCGCCGCATCGCAGCCTTCGCGAGTAACCGCATCCTCTGCCAGCGCAGGCCGTGCCGCCAGGTAGCGCTCCATTGCCGCGCCCGGATTCTCCGCCGCAAAGATCGTAAAGCCCGCCACCAGGGGCTGCGTTTTTCGCCGCGGTGCGTCAAACCCACGCGCAGACTTATGCAGCCGCGCCAGCGCCTCTCCCGCCGAGCGCGCGTGCGCTATCGTGCGAAACGGCGTCCAGGAGATTGCCTCTTCATAAAGGTCCACGCCCGGCGGAACCTCATGCACTTCGAAGGTCCATGTGCTGCTTTCAATTGCTGTCTCGCCGGAAAAAGTTGCCAGCACGCGCGGCGCATGCGCACCGTGCTTCCGCAGGTATTGCATGAAGCGATGTTCCTCGAGCAATCCTTCGCGATCGCGCACCGATCTGTGATGGCGCTTGACAAACACTGGCCCGCCCTTCGTCGCCACCACGCTCGCCGCGGAAAACGGCCGCGGGCTCACCGATAGAATCTCGATTGGCTCGCCGCAGCCGGGAAACATTGAGAGCAGCTCGCGCACCTCGCTCAGCGTGAGCGGCGGCCAGTCAGGCTCTACCAGCTTTCCGTCCAATCCATGCGCCTTTGCCGTTGTGTTCATCGCCGGTGCTTCCTCTGCCTCATTCGCAAAGTTAGAACGTGTAATGCGCCGAAAATCGCACCGTCGTAGGCGCGCCCAGCCAGATGAATGTATCGCCATAACTGGCGCCGGTATCGCTCCAGTAACGTTTATTGGTGATGTTATCGGCATAGAGGCGCAGAGTTACATGTCCTTTCTCGCAGCCCGGCGTATAGCGTGCGCCCAGGTTGAATAAGTTATAACTCGGTACGCTGACTGCATCGTCGCGTGTGGCCTCCTTGCGGCCGGTGTAACTCCAGCCGGGCATCAGGTGCAGGCCGTGCAGGCGCGGCAGCGTGAGGTCTGCAAACATTGTGGTGTGAAGGTGCGGCATATTGATAATCTGCTTGTTGTTATAAGACGGCGTGCTGGAATCATCCGAAATCGCCCTCATGGCCGTGATTGACCCATTCAGCTGCATCCATCTCGCCGCCTTGCCTTGCGCATTCAACTCGATTCCGTCGTGCGTCTCGCGGCCGTCGGAGACGAAGGTGAAGCCGCCACCGTTCGATTGGGGATAGAAGAACGGCGCGCGCATATGAAAGAGCGCGGTACTCAGCAAAATGCGCTGGTCCGGCTCATACTTTGCGCCAACCTCGGCTTGACGAGTGAAGTAGGGCGCGAGAAACTGGTTTGCGTTCGTGACCCACCACGGCGCTTGCGGACCCAGCGAGAGCATCACGCCATAGTTGCTGTAGAGCGTAAGGTTCTTCATCGGGTTGTAGGTGACTGCGTATTGCGGCAGCCAGAGAAGCTTGTCGGTGATGGTAGGCAGCGTACCGGGGCTGGTTGCGGCGAGGGAGTAGTTGTTGTCGCGCAGGGAATCATATCGTCCCCCGGCGAGTAGTTGAATGTGTCCCGGCAGATGAATCCGGTCCTGCACCACGGCGGATGATTGATGGCTGTCTTCCCATAGCCGTCGCGGGCCGGCGGTTTGCAGTGGATATTCAAGGGAAGCTGGTGTGCCAAGAGGAACGAACGTGATGGGATCGTAGATGTTTTCGGAACCGACGTAGTCATAAACCGCGCCGTCGGTAATTGTAGTGGTCGATGGATTTGCGAATGTATAAAATCCCGGCTGCTGCACGCTGCGCAGAAACAGTTCTGCTCCGAAGGTCATGTCCTGTGTGACTGCTCCTGTTTTGACGTGGCCGGTGACCAGCGCTTCGGCTTGCGCGTCGATGCGCAGTTCGTCGGGGTCGCGGTAGTCGTATATGTCATAACCTCCGTCGGGTGCAAAAAAATAATCCGGCGCAGTGCCACCAGTCCCCTGGCACAAAGCTTCATAAGAGCAACCATATGCGTAAATCACGTTATCTTGTATGAGCGAGTGGCTGTAACTCGCCGCAGCGAAAGCCTTCCACTGATGCGGCAGATCGTAATCGAAGCGCGCGCCGGTATTGAAGGTGTCGTAGGTATCGGGAGGGCCCCAGGGTTGGTCGCCCAGCATCGTCGATCGGTAGATGCGGTTTATCTCCGGCACCGTCTCGCCGCCCAGCAACTGGTAACCGCTGCCGTCGCGCTCCACCTTATGCTGGTACTCGAAGTCGCCCTTCAGAAGCGCCTTCGGAGTGATCTTCCAATCCGCCGTGCCCGAGCCCATGGCGCGCCAGCCGTTGGTGTCGTTCATATAACTCATGATTTGTTCGCCGGCCAGGTTTACGCGCACGCCCACCTGCGTATGGCTGCCGAAGAGATGCCCAAGATCGACCGCGCCAAACGCGGTTCCGCGTTGATCGGTTGCAAGATCAACGGCCTTGACCATCGCCGGCCGCTTGGTCACGTAGTCGATGAGCCCGCCCGCCGAGGCCACACCGCTCTCTACGCCGGCGATGCCTTTCAGAAACTCGACGCGCTCCTTGTTTTCCAGAGGCACATCCTGCTCGCCGGCGATAGTCATGCCGTTGATTTCCAGGCCCGTGGCCAGATCAATCGGAAAGCCGCGAATCTCGTAAACGCCGTAGTAGCCCACCGGCACGTAATTGTTGCTGATAGAGGCGTCGTTTTTCACCACATCGGAGAGCAGGCGCGCGCTCTGGTCTGTGAGCAGCTCGCGAGTCACCACCGTGGCTGAAAGCGGCATCTGCTTCAGTGGCACGCCATCCAGATTGCCCACCGTAACCGCTTCGGGACGATACTCGTCCGGCGTTTCGCCGTGCACCACCACCGTCGTCGTCACTCGCGGTATTTTTTGCGCGGCCTCCGCTGGCTTGGGCGTCTCCGCAGGCGGGGTCTGCTTCTCTTGCGCAGGAGCCGGGCTTTGCGCAATGGCTCCCGGAGACGCGGCAAGACAACAAAGCAGCAATCCCGCCACCCAGAATGCGCAGACTCGACGCCTGGCAGCCGCCCGGCCAGAAATCGAGCTTGAAAACTCGAGCGTGTAAGGTTGAGATGCAATGTGAGCCGGACCAGAGCCGGCAGCTCTGAACATAAATTCCCCTTGTTCCCAACTTCATGAAACAAGAGAACTCAGCTTCAATTCGAGGAAGGGGGCCGTTCGGCTACGAAAGCTTCCCACGCCGGTATTATCCGGATCGGGTTCGAGGGTATTTCTCAGCCCCACTTCGTGGAGCACCCCTGTTTCAATATCCTGATTGAAACACTCTCCGCCCGATTTTGCAAGCCACGAAAGCCGGGCATGGATCTCCCTTGGCTTTGATCTGCCGGCGCGCAGGTTTAAGATCATTGCTTAGTGTGCGACGGCTGTTGATACATGCGTCGTTTTCCATTTGTGACTGCCGTCACAATACTTCATTTTGGACCATGTTAGCCTAAATAGCGGCCTTGGGGGGTCTCAAAAGGGCATTATGCAATCCTTTCCTGCTGTCGATCCGATTCCCTTGCCCGCGCCGATATGGCTGTTGAAACTGCTCCATATCGTCACGCTGGCTTTGCACTTTGTCGCTGTGGAAATGCTGCTAGGCGGACTCCTGCTGGCGGTTCTGCTCAGTCTCCTCCGCGGCTCGCCGGCCGCTTTGGTCATCGCCCGGGCGGTGGCCCGGCGGCTCACCGTTGTCATGACCTTCGTCATCAACCTGGCCGTACCGCCGCTCCTCTTTGCCCAGGTGCTCTATGGCCGCGCGCTTTACACCAGCAGCATTCTCATTGGCCTTTATTGGATCGCGATCATCCTCATCCTCATGCTGACCTACTGGCTGCTTTACCGCTTTACGGGGCGGCTCGAGGCAGGCAAATCGGCATGGTGGGTTGGTCTGATCGCCTGGGTGCTGGCCGGTTTCGTTGCCCGCCTGCTCTCCACCAATATGACGCTGATGTTGCGTCCCGAGGTCTGGCGCAAGATGTACTCCGCCTCCGCCATGGGCGCGTATCTGCCCACCGGCGATCCCACCCTCGCGCCGCGCTGGCTGCTGATGATGTCTGGCGGCCTGTTAATCGGCGGATTGTGGCTCGTCTATCTCTCCGGCCGCTCCACCTTCACTGCCGATGAAAAGAGCTTTGTCGCCGATCTCGGCAGCAAGGTGGCTGCCGTCTTCGGCATCATCTATCTGGCAGCGGGACTATGGGCCGCCCTCGTGCAGCCGGAGTTCGTCAAGGCTGGCCTGCACAGCGATCCGCTTTACAAATTTGCCGGATTTGCCGGTTACGGCTGGCTGGCCCTGGTGGTATGTACGGTGCTTTTATCAGCCGCCGCCGGATTCGGCAAGCACGCGAATATCAAGTTCAGCTTGTCCAGTTGGGTAGCCGTTCTGCTTGCCGTGCTCATCGAGATCACCCTCACCGTTTATCGCGACGGCGTGCGTGATCTCAGCCTGTTGGCCTCCGGCTACAACGTTTGGGATCGCGCCGTCGAAACCAACTGGTGGGTCGTGGGCCTTTTCCTGGTCCTCTTTGTCGTCGGACTGGGCGTGATCGGCTGGCTCGTCTCCGTGGTGGCGCGGGCCAAAAAAGTGATGGAGGGCGCGGCATAAGCCCCGCGAAGAGATACCTATGAGCCCAAATACCAAACTTCCCGCAAACATCATCGAGGAACCCGGCGATCAGAATTCCCGCCGCGCTTTTATGGCCGCCGCCGGCGTGGCCGGCCTCGCATATATCGCGGCCCTGGCCTATCCCATCTACCGCTACCTGGCCTCGCCCTCGGAGATGGCCATGGAAGCCACCGCAATCACCGAGGTCACGCTCAAGGACGCTCAAAAGCTCCCCGCTGGCTCGGTGCTGATGTTCAAATTCGGGCCCTCGCCGGCCATGCTCATTCATCATTTGGACGGCCGCTGGATTTCAATGACCGCCGTCTGCACTCACCTGGGCTGCACGGTGCAATATGAGCCTGAGGCCGACCGCATCCATTGCGCCTGCCACGGCGGCGTCTATGACCCGTACACCGGCGCCAACGTCAGCGGCCCTCCGCCCCGGCCGCTCAAAACCTTCAAAGTGGCCGTCAACGAAACCGGCGTGGAAGTCTCACGCGCGTAACCTGGTTCGCTCGTTCACTTGTTCACTTTATCACTCATTCACTTTTTCACTCTCTCTCGAGGATTCGGTGCATGACCACAAAAACCGTTGCAATCTATAACTGGATCGATGAGCGGCTTGGCCTCAGCGAGCTGGCCGCCTTTGCGCGCCGCAAAACCGTCCCGGTTCACTCCCAGTCTTTCTGGTACTACTGGGGCGGTATCTCGCTCTTTCTGTTTATAGTCCAGTGCTTCACCGGCGTGCTCTTGCTGGTCTACTACCGCCCCGGCGCTGAAGCCTACGAGTCGGTTCGCCAGATCACCTTCGTGATGCACTTCGGCTGGCTGATTCGTTCGGCGCACGCCTGGGCCGCCAGCCTGATGATCTTTTCCATCCTGGTGCACATGTTCTCGGTCTATTTCATGAAGGCTTATCGCAAGCCGCGCGAGTTCGGCTGGCTCAGCGGCATGTTGCTGCTGGGCATTGCCGCGGTCTTCGGCTTCTCCGGCTATCTGCTGCCCATGGATGAGTTGAGCTACTTCGCCACCAAGGTCGGCCTGCAGATTCCGGCGGCGATTCCATTCGTCGGCGCGGGGCTGGCCAACATGCTGCGCGGCGGTCCCGACGTGAGTGAATTCACAGTGCAGCGCTTCTTTGCACTGCACGTGGTAGTGCTCCCTGCGCTCTTTCTACCCCTGCTCGGTTTCCATCTCTGGCTGGTCCAGCGCCACGGCAACGCCATTCCTCCCAGCGAAGAAGCCAAGCCCGCCCGCCAGCGCAAGTCGATGCCCTTTTTCCCCGACTTCGTGCGCAAGGATCTGGCCATATGGCTTATCTCGCTCAACATCCTGGCGCTGTTGGCCTCCGTCTTTCCATGGAGCCTCGGAAAACCATTTGACCCGCTCGCGCCCGCCCCGATGGGAATTCATCCCGAGTGGTACTTCATGAGTCCATTCGAGATGCTCAAGCTGCTCGGCTTCATTTTTTCCGGCAAGTATGCCGGTTTCGGTGAAATTGCCGGCATTTTGCTCTTCACGCTCGGCATTGTGCTTTGGCTGCTGATTCCCTTCTACGACAAGAGCAAGGAATCCGGACAGCGCGCCCGCGCCGCGCATTACTTCGGCCTGCTGGCGATCTTTGCCCTGCTGGCCACCACCATCATCGGTTATTGGACGATTTAGTAAAACAGTGAATGAGTGAATAAGTGAACAAGTGAATGAGTGAAGAAAGCGGAAGATGAAGTGATTGTCGATAAACCCAGGACGAGACCGGCAATGCAATCATTCCGAGACCTTCAGGTTTGGCAAAGGTCGATGGAATTGACAGTTGCTGTCTATCGGCTCACGCAACATTTTCCACGAGAAGAAGCTTTCGGGCTCACGTCTCAGTTGAGACGTTCAGCCATTTCAATTCCAAGCAACATTACGGAAGGCCACGGTCGTATGAACACGCGCGAGTTCAAACATTTCCTTCTGATCGCACGAGCCTCAAATTGCGAGCTGCAAACGCAGCTGGAACTTTCCGGTGTGTTGGGGTTCGCGGATAGTCAACTCCTCAACCAGGCACAAGGCATTTCAAATGAAGTGGAGAAAATGCTCTTTTCATTCTTAAGCAATCTGAAGAGCAAAGGAAGTTGAGAATAACCAGTGAAGAAGTGAATGAATGAAAAAGTGAAAGAGCACCGTGTAAAATATGCTCTCTTTGATCATTTCATCACTTACTTCATTTTTTCACTCATTCACTCATTCACTCATTCACTCTTTCACTTCTTCATTCGTTTCGCTTTTTCACTCATTCACTCTTTCACTAGTTCACTTCTTCACTGGAGTAAATATGAATTATCCTTTTTGGAACATTCCATATCTCGGCTCGGGCTGGGTGATCGGCATCATCGCTATCTTCCACGTCATGATCTCGCAGTTTGCCGTGGGCGGCGGCCTCTATCTGCCCATGGCCGAGCGCAAGGCCCTCCGTATGCCGAATGGCAAGCTTCGCTCCGACTGGCTCAATCAACTGGCCAGCCACTCCAGGTTCTTCCTCATTCTCACCGGAGTCTTCGGCACCATCTCCGGCGTGGGCATCTGGTTCGCCATCGGCCTCACTCACCCCGAAGCCACCAGCACGCTGATTCATAACTTCGTCTTCGGCTGGGCCATGGAGTGGGTCTTCTTCATCGTCGAGCTGACCACTATCGCCGTCTACTACTACACATGGAACCGCATCAGCCCCAGGCTGCATCTCGCCGTGGGCTGGTGCTATGCCGGCGCGTCGGTTGCCACCCTCGTCATCATCAACGGCATTCTCACCTTCATGCTCACTCCCGGCGACACCTGGCTTCGCGTAGCCTTTGCCGGAACCGGCCACGAGGCCAGTGTATTCTGGAACGCCTTCTTCAATCCCACTTACTGGCCCAGCCTATTCCTGCGCACTTGCGTCTGCTGCGCACTGGCCGGCATCTGGGCGCTCATCACCGCCAGCCGCATCGACGCCGAAAAGCACTCTGCGCTAAAAATCAGCATGGTTCAGTGGAGCGTCAAATGGCTGGTGCCTTCATTCGTGGCCACGCCCTTCATCCTAATCTGGTACCTCTGGATGGTTCCCGCGTCGCAGCAGGCATTGCTCACCCTGGGCATTGACACCATCGGCTCCGGCACATTCTCCATCATCACCCGCATCGCCCTGCTCATCATCATCACCTCGGCCACCATCGTGGGCGTCGCTTACTTCCTCGCCTACCGCAATCCGCGCGACTTCAACCTTTCGCACGCCTTGGCCATACTGCTGTTGGCGCTCATCGCCACCGCCTCCGGCGAGTACGCGCGCGAGATGTTGCGCAAGCCCTACGTCATCGGCGGTTGGATGTACTCCAACGGCGTCCGCGTTCCCTACGTTGCGCGCATCAATCAGGAAGGCTACCTGGCTCACTCCATGTGGCTCGCAAATGACTCAAGTTCGAGCTACTCCCGCGGCGAAGCCATCTTCCGCGGCGAGTGCGGCTCCTGCCACACCCTCGCCGGCTATCGCCCCCTGAAATACTTGCTCTCCGGACGCGATCGCGCCAACATCATCAGCTTCATCACCATGCTGCACGATTACAAGCCCGACTCGCCCTATCATCGCTACATGCCGCCCATGGTTGGTACCAAACAGGACATCGATGATCTGGCGGACTTCCTCAACGCCCAGGTGAATCCTGTGGTGCAGATGGCTGATTCAAAGAAATAATTATCAAGCTGTCTCTATCCTTGTCGCCCGAAGTCGTAACAATGCACGTGTCAAGAAAAAGAGAGCTATAATTGGTGGAATAGCAAATGCAATTCCGGGAATCAGATCAGCTTTTCCATAGCGATAATGACCGTACACCGTAGAGACTGGCTCTAGCTTGAGTGGCCCGCCGAATTGTATTGCGTCAGCCTGCAATGCATCCAATGAGGCTTCGTCCGTTCGCTTCCCGGTTCTGGTATCTAGGATAAAGAAAAGTGTTTCCGGCGGGTTGGCCGGATGATCCACCCAGGAATCAGGCGAAGCGGCCCCGAGGAGCAGAGGCGGACGCACATCTAGGCGGCGAACCCCAAAAACGATGTCTTGATCATTCTGTGAACCCCTCACCTGCCCATCTTGGTAAACGCTCGGATCCGCCTTGTTATAGATGATCGCCGTATCCATAAGGTCGATCATCTCCATGTGATAACTACCCAATATCGGTGTGTCCCATGAATCTCCCCATCCCATGTCGCGTCCTCGCGCGAGAGACCAGGCTGAAAATATAATTAGACAAACAAACAAGTAGCCACATCCTATCGCGGGTAAACATCCGGCAATAAACATGGCGCGCTTGCGCCCTGACTCGACCCCGCGCGTAAGCATGGCGACTAGCCCTGCAAGAACAAGACCTCCTATAAGGGATAAGATGCCTCCAACGAAAGCCCATAACAGAAGAACAAATAACGGCCCCATAGCTCACCCCCTTCTCAATGCCGTGATAGCATTCACCATCACTTCTGCATAGAAGCCGCGGTCATTCTCTCAACTTCTTCGGCAGCAAATGCCACCAGCTTGGTGCAAAGGTTCTGGTGCAACCCACGCTCTTTGAAGGTGCGCTGGCCTGCTTCGGTGTCGAGAGAGCAGCCTGTCAGTTCACGGCACAGGATCGAGCCATGCTCCTTGCGAAAGGTTTCTGTCAGTTGTCGCGTCCGCTCATAAAGCGCGTTTCGGCCGGCAACGGGATCAGCGGCCATGGCTTCGCCACAGGCCTCTCCAATCCTAAGCAACGCCCCCATGAGTGCTCCGCATACCTCTCCCTGTCGCGCAATGCCGCCGCCAAAGGGCGCGGCCAGCGCCAGCCGCTGCGGCTCGCTCAGGCCTATGTCGGTGGCGCTTGCGGCATATACCGACTGGGCACAGTTGTAGTTCTGCGAAAAAAGCTCTACGGCTCGTTGACTTTGTCGATTGCTCACAAGCGGCTCCCTGGGACTGATCTGCACATTCATCTCAGTATAATCAACGCTTCCCATTCGCGCCCTCATCATGCGATCCTGAAGATGCTATGAAAATCATCCTCGGCATTCTCGCCGTCCTCATCATTGCCGCCTCGCTCTTTGCCGACTACAAATGGCGTCAATGGATGGCCGCTCGCCGCCGCGACCGCCAGTAATCATTTGCCGCGCAAGCGGCGTCTGCCCCACCGTATGCGCCGGATAGTTGTCAAAAAGCTAATGCGACCATATATCGAGCGTCTGCCCCACCGCAGGTGGCCGCAGGTGCCGCAGGTGGTTACAATATCAGTTAAGGAGCCGTCCAATCGCTATGACTCTTTCGTCCGCCCTTGCCCATCGCTTTTCCCTTCGCATCAAGCGAACCAGCTTTTTGCTCAGCCTTGCCGCCGTTGTGATCTTCGCCGCCACTGCCGGGGCCTATGCCCAGTTTGGCACACCGTCGCCCGGAACGCAGGTGCACGACCCCTCCGCCCTCAAACCGCCTGCCGGAGCCCGCGTGGCCCTCGTCGAGTTTATAGACCTTGAGTGCCCCGACTGCGCCCGCGCCAACCCCTTGCTCAAGGAGGCCGCGGCCAAGTACAAAATCCCCCTGGTGCGCCACGACTTCCCGCTGCCTATGCATGCCTGGAGCTTCCAGGCCGCGGTCAACGCCCGCTGGTTCGACACCCACAGCAAGGCTCTGGGCGACGAATACCGCGACCAGGTCTTTGCTAATCAGGTCTCCATTGTCAGCACGGATGTTCTGCTTGACTTTACTCAGAAGTTTGCCACCAGCCACCACCTCACCCTGCCCTTCGCTATCGACCCGCAAGGCAAGCTGACCGAGCTGGTCAAGGCCGACTACGCTCTCGGCCAGCGCGTCGGCATCGAGCACACCCCCACCATCTGGGTTGTCACCGCCAACTCCAAAGGCGCGCCCTTCATCGAGGTCGTCGACCGCAGCAAGCTCTTCCAGCTCATCGATCAGGCCCTTGTCGACACCGCCTCGGCCAAACCCGCCGCTGCGCCCGCAAAGAAACCCGCCGCGCCGCCGGCCAAAAAGCCTGCCGGCAATTAACCGCCGCAATCCAGAAAAGCAAAACGGCGCATCCCGCTCTGGGTTGCGCCGTTTGTCTCTGGAGCGTGGTTCATAACCCGCTTTGTGTCAGGGCATGACTTCGCCGGGGTCCCCAGCGACAGGTCTTCGTCGCTGGGGTGGCTTTAGTCGTGCCGCAAAATGTTCAATAATGTTGTGGGCTTTAGCCCCTGAGGGATATGTTGCATAAACTGAATGCCATTTATGAGATGGCTTCTATTCCCTACATCCTATTCCCTGTTCTTTCTATCTTCACCAGCCCCTCCGCCCCACCCACCCCCGGCGAAACCATCCGCGTCTGCGGCGCCCGCCAATGGTCGATGTAGCTGATCCGGTGCACGCAGCCAATCGTGCAATTCGGCGCGCAGCTCTTGGCCGTCAAAAACTCCCGCTTCACGTCCGCCGTGGTGTACCCGGCCAGCGGCACGCCCGGATACCCTCTCTGCTGCGAGCAATAATGCACCAGCCCGTCCTCGCAGATATACAGGTAGCGCGACCCCGCCCTGCACCGCCAATCATTCGGCAGCCCCTGCACAATCGCCTCTTGAAACAAATCGAAGCGCGAATAGTTGGTCTTCTTCCTGTGCGTCATCTCGAAGTAGACCCGCGCCTCGTCCTCCTTCAGCGGCTTCAGTTGCCCGTCCCCGTCGTGGATAATCCCAATCGTCGATTCAAAGCCCAGCTCCAGCGCCCGCCGTCCGATCACCAGCGCGTCGTTGGGATTCTTGAAGCCCCCGCCCACCACCGAGTTGATATTCACGTGGAACGTGGCATGCTCGGCCAGCATCGCCAGCTTCTTGTCCAGCACCTTCAGGCTCTTCTTCGAAATCTCGTCCGGCTCCAAATTATCGATGGAAATCTGCATGTGGTCCAGCCCGGCCCGGTTCAGCCGCTCAATCCTGTCAACATTCAGCAGGTATCCGTTGGTAATCATTCCGGCAATCGCCCCCGTCCGCCGGATTCTCCGGATAATCGCGTCCAGCTCCGGATGCGTCAGCGGCTCACCTCCGCTGATGCCGATCATCGCCGTCCCCAGCCGTCCCAGGTGGTCGATCCGCCGGTACATCTCCTCCAGAGCCACCGGCTCGCTCACCTTGTCGTATTCGTTGCAGTAGCCGCAACTCAAGTTGCAAAATCGCGCCGGCACAATCTGCGCCAGCACTGGGTGCCCCGTGTGCGCCAGCGCGCTGGCCACCATCCGCAGTTCGCGCGCCTTTCGCGTCGCCCTGATCCACAGCCCCCGCACCGTCTTTTTCCGCGCCATCGCCATCATTACCATTGAAACACGAAAGGGTTGAGGATCGGGAGCATTGGGTACGGCAATGTCCGCTCTTGTCCAGATCAGCTATTGGTACATCAGTTGCTATGAGGACGTGGGTTGGGATAGTCTTTTGTACTAGAAAACCGGTTGCGATTCAAGGCTTCTTTCAGTATGGGAGGCGGCGATTGGCCAAGGGTATTGATTTGCGTAGCAGGACGCTTGATTCACGCGTTCAAATTCGACTGCAAAACTTCAGGTTATTTCGGGATACGGGCTGGATTACGCTTGATCCCCTCACCTGCGTAGTCGGGCGAAATAGCAGCGGCAAATCGTCGTTTGTTTTCGCACTCTTGCTTCTGAAGCAAAGCATCGAAAAACGAATATTCGGATCTGTCTTATCTCCCCTATCACTTTCAGGAGACTACTGCGATCTTGGCCAATTCCGTGACTTGGCCCACGACCATGACGCTACCTGCGCGGTCACATATTCGTTTCGGATCCCAGTCAGCATGATTGATAACTACCTTGGCAAGAAGCCTGGGCCTCTTGTAGAACTCGCCCCTTCCGAGCCGATTTTCTCTGGTTGGATGGAGTACGAAGCCCGGGATTTGGACAAGATCAGAGATCGTGTGATTGAGATCAGCTTAGCATTCTCAGAGGATGAGCCTTTTGGCCCGAGCCTTTCTTCCTGTGAAATTGGAGTAGGCGGGTTAGGTAAAGTCAAGTTTTTAAGGACTATTAGCGGCGAGCGAAAGCCACACTGGAGGACATATACCCGAGGAAATCCTGGGATGAAGGGGGTGGCTCTAGAACAGAGATCCCCGAGATTCTTTCCCCAACTGGTCTTTCGAGGGCGATCACGCCGACATTTGGGATATAGATTGGAAAGACGCGCTAGTCAGTTGTTTCGAGCTGGCCATTTTTGCTTTGAGTTTCTCGAGGATCTTCTTCGAGGGAGTGAAATGATTGGCCCCTTTCGGCAGCCGCCAGAGCGTAGGTATACATTCGGTGGTTTCGGCACCAGCAAGACAGGCCCGAGCGGTGAACAGGCGATTGATCTACTGATAATGGAGCTTCTGATCAAGAGGGGGGCAGCGAAACCTTTAATAAATGCGGTCGGATATTGGCTTAAAGCGATGAAGTTGGCAAGTTCACTCAAAGTCGGAGATGCTGCAAAAAGAGTGAACTTGTTTGAGGTCGATCTAAGGCTAACAGGCGGGAGGCAACTCAACAATTTGGTCGACGTTGGATTTGGGATTTCACAAGTACTTCCGGTGCTTGTTCAGGGCTTACTGATGCGAAGGGGTGGTATCTATATTGTCCAAGAACCTGAGATTCATTTACACCCGGATGCCCAAGCAGGGCTCGCGGACTTTTTTATATATCTGACTTGCCAAGGCGTCAATTGCATTGTAGAAACCCATAGCGAATATCTACTTCTCAGATTGAGGAGGCGACTCGCTGAAGGTAAGGGCCCACTCCGTTCAGCGCTCCCAAGATTCATCGGACCTACAAAAAGACTGACAGATAAGGACGTCTCGGTCCTTGTTTCGGAGAATAGAGGGTCTGAGGCGATTCTAACAAAACTTGTGATCGGCAAAGGTTTTCAATTTGAAAAAATGCCTTTAGGGTTTATGAGCCAAGCGACAGAAGATCGAATGGAGCTTCTTAAGGCGGTGAGCAAGCAGAATGGCTGAGAGTGTATTTGATGCCTCATTTATTGGTTATGCAAATTCCTCGCTCGATGATCCGACACCTCACCGTCGAGAATTCCTGCGCCAATTGCTTAATGCAATTACGAGCGTGATCTCTAGACAGAGTAACCTTCGGTGTAATCAAAAGCTATTGTCAGAATATGAGGGGCATCTGAAAGTTCGCCGAAATGATGTGATAGATCAGTTCATCACAATCTTGGATAGCGAAGAGACGGTTAAGTTAAGTGGCAGTACACTCAGAAGTCCGCACAAGGCTAGAGCAAACGATTGTAGATGGCCATCACATGATCAACACGTTCTCGCAGCTGCAATTGATGGAACCAATGTAACAATTCATGTAACAGAACGAGTACTTGGGCTTTGTGCGCAAGATATTTGGAGGAAATTTAGAATCAGAATTAACTATGTGGCATATGTAGATTAGGTGGTAGGTGATTCAAATATTAAGAGTACAAAATTTAGTATTTCAGTCCCCGACGTGGGACCTGTATTGCTCTACCTCCCCGCCCCAATCCGCCTTTCTGCCTCCATCAGGTTGCTCAGAATATCGTTGATGCGGGTCAGGTACCCTTCGCCTTTGGAACGCAGCCAATAACCTTCCTTGAGCGTTGCCGAAGGCAGTCCCCCCACCGCAGGTGGCCCAAGGGTGATATCGTACCCATGCCAGGCTCTACCAGCCATAAATTGCAGTGCATTTATACTGCAAATGCAGTATAATCTTACTGCAATGATCTCCCTCCGCTCCGAGCTCCGCCGCAAGCTGCTGACCTTCTTCTACGTCAACCGTTCCGCGCGTGTCTACATCCGCCAGTTGGCCGGCGCGTTGCACGCCGATTCGACCAACGTCTCGCGCGAGCTCGCCCGCCTCCAGCGCGAGGGTTTCCTGCGCGCTGAAACCGAGGGCCGTCAGCTTTATTACAGCGTCAATCCCGCCTATCCGTATCTTAAGCCGGTCTTTGCCCTTCTCCAGGGCTCGGTCGGCATTCAGCCTGCTCTCCAACAAGCGCTCCGAGCCGTTCCCGGCATCGAATCTGCCTGGCTCTACGGCTCCTTTGCCAAGAACGAGGCCGACGCCTCCAGCGATATTGATTTGCTGATCGTCGGCCAGCCCGAACAGGCGCCTCTTGCGGCCGAAATCCGCAAAACCGAGCAAACCCTCCGCCGCGAGATCAACTACACTATTCTCACGCCTCGGGAGCTTGATCGGCGGCTTGCCAGGCGCGACGCATTCATCGCCGACATCTGGAACGGAAAGCGTATCGAGCTGATAGGCCATGGCAACGACAAAACCGCAGCGAATCAATCCCAAACAAGTAAAGCAGTTCCTGGCTGACGCCGTCAGGAAGGCCGCCGCTGCGCGCAAGAATCTGGCAATAGACGAAGAAATTGCTTATCAAACGGCCTATCAGGCGATGCTGAAGGCATCATTGGCCCTGATGTTGAGCCACGGGCATCGTCCCCGCGTTCAGCTCGGCCACCATGCCGCCATTATCGAGTTCGCGCAGAAACATCTCGATCCCGGCCTCGCCGCCACATTTGCGCTTTTTGACCGCATGCGCCGCAAACGCAACCAGTCCTTCTACGAGATCGCGCTCATCAGCGATGTGGAGGCCAGGGATGCGGTGCAGATGGCAGAAGTCTATCTAAATGTAGTCACGGCTGATATTCACATCAGAATCCCGTAGCAGGGAAACGACTGTCCTCACGCCTCGCTCGTCTGATGCCTGCGATGGCCGTGCGCTCCAAGTTCCGCTTCTAAGACCTGGGATCGTACTATCTCCCCGCCCCAATCCGCCGTTCCGCCTCCATCAGGTTGCTCAAAATATCGTTGATGCGGGTCAGGTGCCCTTCGCCTTTGGAACGCAGCCAATTGAGCACCTGCGGATCGAGACGGACGCTCACCGCAACCTTGCGCTCGACAGGACGCAGCCTCACCATGCGCGCTAGCTGCTCCTCCGTCAGCCGCGGAATATCTTCATATTCCTCTTCGGGCAAGTCGCGTCCAGCGGCCTGCGCCTCGTTCGCCTTGCGCACCGCTTCGATCTCCGATTCAGTCCACTGCCTGTTCCTGATATCTTCGGAAGTCATGCTTGTCAGCCCGGCGGGCCGAGATAATACGGATGATTTCTTCCCCATGGCTGTCCTCTCTATACGCGTGCACCACAAGCAAAACCGCCCCAATTCCGGGACGAACGGATACGGTTCCCAGAGCATGCCAACGCTGCTCCCCTGCTTCATCGACGCGATCAAACTCTATCAAGCAGTTGGGATCCTCGAACACCAATGTCGCCAGCTCGAATGAGATTCCGCCGTGTTTGCGCTGGTTCTCCCGGTTTTTCCGTTCATCCCATTCGTAGCGCATTGTGTATATACGAATTATATCACAAATGAAGGTATGTTTTTATACCGCAGTTGTTTGCAGATAATTACCCTCCGTTGGCGCACAATCAAAGCAATAAAAGGCAATACCGCCCCCGATCCTTGACAACTGACTCGCTGACACGCTGATAGCTGAAAAATGCAGCTTTTCGCCTCCGCCTCTCCGCAACCCACTTAATAACCATGAGTTAGCTCTACCGCAGACGCAAAAATGCACAAAAGTTTTCCCAATAATAGCCCTGAGGAACGAAAATCAAATCATGTAACAGTCCTGGAATCAACAACATAACCAATCAGTAAGGGCAATCAAAGGGCGAAACCCAAACGCGGGAATTCCGGAGAAATCCCGGTTTCTTGCCGGAAATCCGCCCTAACGCACCAAGGGCGCCAACCGGAATCCGGCGGCGCCCATTGCAGTCCTGCGCTCTCAAATCCTCACACGTGGTTGCCGAAGCTCAACACGATTTCTTCGTCATTCGGGAAAATCTCCTCCAGCTCCAGCATGCCGTGGCGCTTTGAATCCACCTGCAGGGTCAGCGTCTGCTGCTTCTTGTCGCGCAAAATCGTCACCTGCACGCTCTTGCCCACGTTGGAGTGCAGCGCGCGCTCCCAGTCCGACATTGTGGCGATGGCGTCCGAACCCACCTTGAGAATCACGTCGAAGGCCTTCAGCCCCGCCGCGTCGGCCTCGCTCTTGTGCGCCACCTGCTTGACCAGCACTCCGCCGCCCACGCCAAGGTACTCGGCCATCTGTGAGGTCAGCGGCTCCACCAGCGCGCCCACGTTCAGGCTGCTGCCGAAGAACGGCATGTGGAAGCCGCCCAGCAGCGGCGAGTCGCCGTCGCCCATCATCGCCATTCCCGGCCCTGTCCCAAAAATGTCGCCGCCCGAGCCTATGTTGTTCCAGGCTTCGTGCTCAATAACCCTGCGGTTGGCCAGCTCCACGGCCAGAGTCTGCACGTTGCCGTCGCGGCAGATTTCCAGGCTGACCTTGCGGCCCGCGGGTATCTCCCGCAGCATTCGCCGCAACTGCTCCGCGCCCTCCACCAGCTGCCCGTTTAGTTGCAGAATCACGTCGTTGACCTTCAGCCCGACCTTCCCCGCCGGTGCGTCGTGATCGATCAGCGTGATGACCGCCCCGCGAACTTCCTTCAGCTTGAGCGCCTGCGCCTTTTCCTGGTCCACGTCCGCCACGTCCACGCCCAGATAACCCTGCGAGCTGGAGTGCAGCAATAGCAGCGGATTGCGATCCTCCAGTTGGTATATGCTCCGCGCCTGCGCCGCTGCTCCCGGCAGCGCCATCGCACCCCACGCGCTTAGCAACAGCACAAATCCAAAACTCCGGTACGGCCTCAAAAAGTATTTCATTTCTTGTTCTCCTGCCGGGTGCATGAACCTCCGCCCCGCACTCTTTTCTGACGATGCGGTTGCTGAAAGGTCATGCTCTTACTGAATCTCCGGTACGCTGTTCAACACCTGACGCGATACATTCCGGATATACGGATTTCGGTCTGTATTCGCGACCGAGTGCAGCACCTGCCGCACGCTGGTATCGGCTTCCACCGGCGTAAGTATATTGATAGCCGCGGTGCGAATCCGCGCGTCTCCGTCGTTCATCAGCGCCTCCAGCACGGCATCCCGCACCCGCGTATCCTCGGCCACGTAAGGCTCCAGCCCTTCGAGCGCTTTCTCGCGTACGTCCGCGTTCTTGTCGTAGCGTAGCGCCACCATCAGCGCATTGCGTATCCCCGCCGCTCTCTGGCATCCATGCCCGGCCTTGCACTCGGCCGCCATCAGACCCACCGAGTCGCCCCGCACCCCAGTCGAAGTCGAGTTCTCGCTGGCCAGCATCAGCAACTGCCGAATCGCCGGATCGTCCAGCGAACCCTCGATCCGCTGCGGCACCAGCTGGTTATATCGCACCTCGACCCTGTGGCTGTTCGGCTCCCGCACAATGCTGGAAATGTTGGCAATCTCAGCCGGCGCAGTACTCACTGCAGCCGGAGCCGGTTGGCTCTGTGCCTGCATCAACTGGGCCGCCGCTTCATGCCTGGCGCGATTCACGGCCAGCTCGTTGCCCCCCAACACTCCCGCGGAGGCGCTAACCACCAGCAACAACGCGGCAGCCACCGGAGCAGCCTGCATGTTGGCGAAATTATTCCTTAGCTGCTGGCCCAGACGTCCATACCAGCGCTGCGGCGGCAACGCGTCCAGAGCTTCCCCGAGCCTCATCCGCGATCGCGCCACAAGGTTCGCATCCGGCTCCAGCACCGGATTCGCTCCAGCCAGCTCCTTCAGCGCCAGCACTTGCTCCCGCTCCTTGACGCACTCCGGGCAACCGGCCAGATGCTGCTCCAATTCGCGCGCCTGTGCCTCGGCCAGCTCCCCATACGCCGCCGTTACAATCCATTCCTGTGCAATTTTGCATTTCATGGTTACGTCCTTCCAGCCTCGAAAAGTGCCACAATGTTCATCCAAAACTCCGCCGCCCGCAGGGCATTTAGCGCAATCCCGCCAACTGTGTTCTCAGCTTCTTTGTCGCCCTGAAGAGCGTATTCTTTGCAGTCTCTTCCGTGGTGCTCAGCATCTCTCCGATAGTTCGCAGGCGGAGACCCTGGTAATGTTTCAGTTCAAAAACCATCCGCTCCCTCGGCGTCAGCTTCTCCAATGCGGCTTGAATCCGTTCTCCCAGCAGCTTCCGGTCCAGTTCCCTTCCGGGGTTGGAGAAGGACCGGTCGTCCGAAACCGAGGCCAGCAGGTCAATCTCCCCGCCGGAGTGATCCACAACCACCGCGCGGTCCTCGCGGCGTGTCTTGCGCCGCCGCAACTGGTCCAGGCAGAGATTCGTCACAATCCGGTAAATCCACGTATAAAACGAGCACTCGAACCGGAAATTTCCCAGATACCGGTAGGCCTTCAAAAATGCCTCCTGGTAAATGTCCTCGGCGTCGTGCTCGCTCCCTGTCAGGTGCAGCGCCAGCCGCAGAACCTGGTGCTCATACTGCCGCACCAGCTTGTCAAAGGCCGCCCGCGACCCCGCCTGCGCCTCGCGGATCAACTCCATCTCCGTCATGCGAGCCTGCATCCGCTTCTCGGCGCTTTTCTCTCCGTTCTTTGACCTGGTCGCTTCCATGCCTGAGGAGGATTGTACCCTCCCGGCTGCCAGCCGGGCCAAACCTGCCGGTCCCAAACCCGCCGGATTAGGAACCGAAGAAGTGGGGTAGATCGCCGCATCCGTTGCCATCGAAGCTGCTCCGGGGATTGGGGACTCTCCGTACTCCGATAGACGAAACCGGCCTTCATTGGTAAGCCTTGTGCACCATCCATTTCACGCACTTTCCGAAAAGGGTGGGAAACAAGAAATCTGGGTGCCCCACCCTCGCCGCGTCTTTGTTTTTGCGGCATCGGGGTCCCCGGCGAGCGATTTTTGCTCGCTGGGGTGATCTAGGGTGGAAAACCGCGACTCGTTGGATCAATCGCCCCCGCCCGATACACTAATAAGCGATGAACGACCGCCTCTTTCCCGATCCCGCAGCCGACGCCCCCGGCAGGGCTTTCATTGCCCATTGCGACGGCGGCTCCCGCGGCAACCCCGGCCCCTCTGCCTACGGAGCCGTCATCGAGGACGCCAACGGCCGCGTCGTAGCTGAACTAAGCGAGTACCTCGGCATCCAGACCAACAACTTCGCCGAGTACTCCGGCCTGCTGGCAGTCCTGCGCTGGGCCGTCGAGAACAAAGCGAAGCGCCTGCGCGTAGTCTCTGACTCCGAGCTGATGGTCAAGCAGATGCAGCTTTTATATAAGGTAAAGAGCCCCGCGCTCCGTCCCCTTTTTGATGAGGCCCTGCGCCTCTCCCGCCATATTGATCACTTCGAGATGCGCCACACTCTCCGCGGCGGCAACAAGCAAGCCGACCGCCTGGCCAACGAAGCCATGGACCGCGGGATGAGAAATGTGGCGCGTTTATGGAGCGGTGTCTGAGAAATCGCTTGATAAGAGACTTTTCTGCACTCGACGCTCCGGAGCGAGCAGTAGTTTCGGCCCCTCGCGCCCCCTGTAGACACTCAAACAACTAATCCTTAGAAAATTATCTTGCAAAAGTGGCCCAGACGTGTACAATGTGTGTGCTCGAAAAACCATGATGAAAATCTTGGCTTAGGAGTCCACCATATGAAACTATGTGTCAGATATGCGACGCATATCTTCTTACTTGCAGCCGTTTGTGTACTTTCCACATCCCGCCTTCAGGCCTCCATTATCGATGGCCTCGCAAAATATGCGAAAGATCCCGTCAGCGGAGTCATCTCTGACGCAAAAAAAGTCGCTAGCGATCTCATCAGTCAGGGCGAGAATGCTGGAAATGGCATGATGACCCATGGAGGAATGGAGCTTGAAGCTCTCACCCAAAGTGCAATCAATGGTTTAGGGTCAGATCTCAATAAGACAGTCGGCGACCTTTCAGTGGGTGAACAACAGGTCATCCTCTCCCTAGTTTCTCTTCAAGATCAGGTAAAACAACTTGGCGATACTGCTTATGACTTGAAAGACACAACAGTAGTAGATCTGACTGCATGGCAGAGCGGCTGGGTGTTTGCCCATACCCCGAATTTCTTCGTGCAATCCATTCGTGGTACAGGATTTCTGCCGCAACCAGGGGACTACCATATTACAGTGACTGCGTATGGCTTTGGGGAGTCGAGCGACTCAAGCGCAGAAATAACTGGCACGTTAAATGGAGCCCCAGTTCAGTTCAGCGAGGTGGATCAAACCAGTCAGCGAGGAAAAGCAATAATTGCAATTCCAAATGCAGCGATCGCCCCACTTTTTTCGTCAGACAAATTGACTGTGGCGACGCTTACTCTAAATGTGAAGCTATCACGCAAGAAATTTCTTCATACCCAAATTAATAACTACTCTTTCCCCGTACACCTCTTGTTGTACCCGTCAAAAGTTGCGATCATCAATGTGAAAATTACCGAGCCGTCGTTCGGTTGGGTGGCTATCGGAGACGTTGATTCCCCCCCCGTCTACTCCGATGATCGAGATGGCTGCAAGTATTGCGATACAAAGTGTACTTCAAAAAAGAATACGACAATTCCTGTAGCTGGTGTTCATGCGCCTCCGGTTGTAGGAGATCAGAAAATCACTGGAGCAACATTGGATTGTCGATCAGCCAATCTCTGTGCTTTTACAGTGCGCTACACTTATCATATCGTTGAAAACGGTGGACGTGTGAATGCATCTTGGGAATCCTGTACGCATACGGCACTCTATTACGTCCACGCTGCTGTTCAGCAATATGAACAGACCGGAACTACGGAGACCGCGAAAACAGTGGATCTAGACATAAATAATCCGCAAGTTGTTACCCTACCTGACCAGACGTCACTTATCGTAGTAAACGTGACCTCATTTACGAAGCAACAGTACAGTCTCGTTTATCCGCAGAAGGATCCTCATTCAATTGTCACGCTAACTTGGCAGCCGCACACTCATAATTTTGTTTTGACTGCGATTCCACCGGCCTAATAATGCTACGCACAAGGTGTGTCGGGATCTAGGTTGCGCCGCCGGGTGCCCTAGATCTCGATTTTAAGATTTGGGAAAGCACAAAGCTGGCATTTGCGCTGACTGGCTGATTCACTGTCTTGCTGACTCGTCTAGCTCTTCCTCCCCAAATCATTCCGCCACGCATGTCCTCCGCTCTCAATCAAATGGTCTCCGCACTCCGGCCCCCATGATCCCGCCGCGTAGTTGGGAAATTTCTCCGGCTTCTTGGCCGCCCACGCTTCCAGAATTGGCGTGTACAGCGCCCAGGTCGTCTCCACGCCGTCACGGTGCGCGAACAAGGTTTGGTCGCCCAGCATCGCGTCCAGAAGCAGCCGCTCATATCCGTTGGCGCTCGATTTGCCAAAAGCCGACGCGTAGTCGAAGTCCATATTCACCGGGCAAACGTCCATCTCCAGCGTCGTAGGCACTTTGGCGCCGAAGCGCAGCGCTATCCCCTCGTCCGGCTGGATGCGAAGCGTCAGCAAGTTCGGCTTTATCCTCTGGCAGGCCTGGCTCGTACGCAGCCGGTCGAAAATCAACAGCGGCGGCTGCTTGAACTGGATGTCGATCTCTGTCACTCGTTTCTGCATTCGCTTGCCCGAGCGCAGATAAAACGGAACCCCCGCCCAGCGCCAGTTCTCAACGCACAGCTTCACTGCCGCATAAGTCTCCGTGCCTGACTCTGGACTAACTCTCGCCTCGTCCCTGTAGCTCACCACTTGTTTTCCATCCACCATCCCCGGACCATACTGGCCGCGCACCACGTTCAAAATCGGAATCGAAGGAATCGCCCGCCACACCTTCAGTTTTTCCCGACGCACGCTCTCTGCCTCAAAGCTCGACGGAGGCTCCAGCGCCACCAGGCTTAGCAGCTCCATTACGTGATTCTGCATCACATCGCGCAGCGCGCCCGCCTTCTCGTAGAATGGCCCGCGCCCTTCAACGCCCAGCGTTTCAGCCACCGTAATCTGCACGTGATCAACGTAATTGCGGTTCCAGATCGGCTCAAATATCCCGTTGGCAAACCGGAATACAAGAATATTCTGTACCGTCTCCTTGCCCAGGTAGTGATCGATGCGAAACACCTGATCCTCGTTGAAGACGGCGTTCACCTGGCGGTTCAGCTCGCGCGCCGACTCCAGGTCGTGGCCAAAAGGCTTTTCGATCACCACTGCCACCTTACCCTGCCCCGGCTGCGCCATTCCCTCCGCGCCAAGGTTCTCAATGATCGAAGTAAAATACTCCGGGGCGGTAGCCAGATAGAACAGCCGCCTGCCGCCGATGCCTTTTTCTTGAGCTATGCGCTCTAACTCCGCCTTCAGTCCTATATAGTCTCCAGGGTGGTCGAAGCGCAGCAGGAGATAACTTATGCGACTTATAAAATCATCCAGCTTGGGAGCGCTCGCCTCAATGCCGCCGAACTCGACGATACCGCTGCGCATATCTTCCGCAAAACTATTGCCCAACGGCCGCCGAGCTACACCTACAATGGCAAACTTCTCCGGCAACAGCTCCTGCTGCTCCAGATGAAAGAGCGCCGGAAGCAGCTTGCGCCGGGTCAAATCGCCCGATGCGCCAAAGATCACCAGAATCCCCGGCTCGGGTATCCTCTCGCTGCCCTGTTGGACCTGGGAAAGATCCTCTGGGCTTACGCTCATCTGTGCTGTCGCCATCGCTGCTTAACCTCCAACCACTATTAAGCCACTAAGTTACTGCCTGACTAATCTTTCTTTACCGCATGTCCGCCAAACGCATTGCGCATAATAGCCAGCATGCGGTCGGTAAAGTTGTTCTCCTCGCGCGAGCGAATGCGTCGAATTACCGACTCCGTGATCACCGGCGCGGATACATTCAGATCGATGGCCTCGAAGACTGTCCAGCGCCCTTCGCCGGAGTCCACAACATAGGCCTGCAAACCGTCCAGCGTGGGATTACCGGCCAGCGCCTCGGCAGTCAGGTCCAGCAGCCAACTGCGCACCACGCTGCCGTAGCGCCAGATCTGGGCGATCTGCGGCAGGTCCAGCTTCAACTCCTCTTTCTTCTCCAGGACGGTAAATCCCTCGGCATAGGCCTGCATCAGGCCGTACTCAATGCCGTTGTGAACCATCTTCACAAAATGCCCCGCGCCCGCCGGACCAACGTGTCCCCAGCCCTTATCCGCTGCCGGAGCCAGCGTTTCGAAGATAGGCCGAAGGTACTCGACTGGCTCCTTGTCGCCACCAATCATCAGGCTGTAGCCCGATTTCAATCCCCACACACCGCCCGAGGTGCCAGCGTCTACAAACTGAAAACCTTTGGCAGTAACTTCCTTGTAGCGGCGCATGGAGTCTTTGTAATTCGAGTTACCGCCGTCGATCAGGATGTCGCCGGGGTTCAGCAGAGGTTCCAGCCTGGCAATTGTCTCGTCTACCGGCGCGCCCTGCGGCACCATAATCCATATTGCCCTCCGGCCTTCCAACTTCTGGACGAGTTCCTTGAGGCTGGGAACACCAACACTTCCCGAGGCCGTGAGTCGCGCCACCGCACCGGGATCGAAGTCGAAACCAACCACATGGTGGCCGCCCAGACGCAGACGCTCCGCCATGTTTCCGCCCATCTTCCCCAGGCCAATTAATCCAAGTTGCATCGCTTCCTCCTGAATCTAGATAACTCTCAAGCTCGTCAACTTACTCCGCAAGGCCTCAGCACCCTCGAATCGGATGGCCTTCATCCCGGCAGCCACCGCACCGGCTACGTTTTCTGGCCGGTCGTCGATAAATAGAACCCGCTCCACTGGCCTGCCCAGAATATCCAGCGCTCGCCGGTAGATAGCCGGCTCCGGCTTGCGCAACCCCAAATAGCAGGAACTCAGCGCTACCTGGAATAGCTCGCGCAGCCCGAAATGCTCAAATCTGTACTCGTTCGTCTCGCGCGCTTCGTTGTTCAACGCGCCCAGCAGATACTTATCCGATGCTGCAAGTTCCTTAAGGATTCCCAGCGCTCCATCCGGTTGCGGCTTCGATTGGGCGAGAATGAATGCAAAAAACTCGTCGCGAGTGAATTCGCGCGGCTCATAAAATACCGTCGCGTCCAGGTAGGCCTTGACCGTAATCGCACCCCGCTCCCACGCATCGTAGGACGCAAGATTCTTGGCCTCGAAAGCCGCAAGATCAAGATGGAAGTGTTCGATGACCGCGGCGCGCTCACTGTGGTCCCAGCTATTGGTCAGTAGGACCCCGCCCACATCGAAGAGGATTGCGTCGAAGGGGAACATCGGCGCCTCCAAGTCTGCGCTTTCGCGCGCATACATACTAAGTCTTGAAGTTACAGTTGTTATGACGGATTACTACGCTAACTCAACGCTGGTACTTAGCCTCAATAGCCAGCACCTTCTTGAACCGCCTTACAAACCGTTCTTCCGAGGCGATAAACTTTGCCGCGATAAATTTGTCCACCACCTCGAAAGCCAGCGCCGAGCCGATGATGCGCGCGCCCAGCACGCAGACGTTCATGTCGTCGTGCTCTACTCCCTGGTGCGCAGAGTAAGTGTCGTGGCAGATCCCGGCGCGAATTCCCGGAATCTTATTGGCCGCCACGCACGCCCCCACTCCCGAACCGCAGATAAGAATCCCGCGCGCCGCCTCGCCTTGCTTCAACGCCAACCCCACCTTCTCTGCAAAGTCGGGATAGTCGTCGGGGTTGTCGGCGTTATAAGCTCCCAGGTCCACCACCTCGTGGCCGGCCTTGGCAAGATATGCGCGGACTTCCTCCTTTAGAGAAAATCCCGCATGGTCGGATGCAATGACTAGCTTCACAATTAGCTCCTAGCTTCTAGCTTCTTGCTTCTAGCTTTTGGCCTTTTCTTGCCGCGACAGAAAAACCGGAACTTACCGTCGGCACGATGAAGCTAAAAGCTAGAGGCTAGAAGCTAGTGGCTGCTTTTATTTCACCAGCTTCTTAGCCCGCGCAACGACATTCTCCGCGCTGAATCCGAACTCCGCCATGACCTTCTTTCCCGGCGCCGAAGCCCCAAACCGGTCCAGCCCGATCACGTCGCCATCCAAGCCCACATACTTCCACCAGCCCAGCGTCGAACCCGCTTCCACCGCCAGCTTCGGCACGCCCGCCGGCAATACGCTTGCCTTATACTCCGCTGTCTGCTCCTCGAAGATCTTCCAGCTCGGGAAGCTCACCACCCGTGCACTGATTCCCTCGCCGGCCAGCAGCTTCGCCGCCTCCAGGCATGGCCAAACCTCCGATCCCGTGCCGATCAGCACCACCTGAGGCTTGACCGCATCCTGCAGCACATACGCGCCTTTGCTCACACCGGCGAACACGTCGTGCGCCGCCGCATCTATCACCGGAACATCCTGCCGCGTCAGTGCAAAGAAGCACGGCCTCTTGCGCTCCAAAGCCAGACGCCATGCTGCCGCCGTCTCGTTGGCGTCCGCAGGTCTCAAATCCGTCAGCCCAGGGACTGCCCGCAAACCCATCAGTTGCTCAATCGGTTGATGCGTCGGTCCATCCTCGCCCAATGCGATCGTGTCGTGGGTAAAGATGAACAGCGCATGAACCCCCATCAGCGACGCCAGCCGTATCGCCGGCTTTGCATAATCCGAAAACACAAAAAATGTCGAGCCAAAGGGAATCAGTCCGCCGTGCGCCGCAATCCCGTTCACCGCCGCGCACATCCCAAACTCGCGCACTCCAAAGAAAATGTTGCGGGCGGTCGCGTCCACGTGAAAGCTCTCCCCCGGTTTGAAAATCGTCTTGGTAGAGGAGGTCAAGTCCGCCGCCCCGCCAAACAGTTCTGGCACCTGCTCGGCAATCGCGTTCAGAATCACGCCGCCTGCATTGCGCGTGGCCACAGCTTTGTCCACTGGAAAACTGGGAATCGCCTTCTCCCATCCCGCCTTCAGCGCGCCCTTCTGCGTCCGCTCAAACTCCGCCGCCAGCTCCGGATTGGCCGCTCGATAGCCCTCAAACATCTTCTTCCACGCGGCTTCCTGCCCCGCGCCGCGCTCTACGGCCTTGCGCCAATTCTTGAGCGCCGCATCCGGCACCACAAAGCTCTGATCCTCCGGAAATTTGAAGAACTTTTTGGTCGCCGCCACAGCTTCCACGCCCAGCGGCTCGCCATGCACCTTGTTGGTCCCGGCCTTGGGGCTGCCGTAGCCGATCACCGTCCTCACCGCGATGATCGACGGCCTGCTCGTCTCTGCCTTGGCTGCCGCAATCGCCGCTTCAATCGCCGCGAGGTCGTTGCCATCCGCTACCCGCTGCACGTGCCAGTGGTAAGCCTCAAAGCGCTTCAGAGCATCCTCGGTATAGCTCAGATTCGCCGGCCCGTCCAGCGAGATCAAATTGTCGTCGTACAGAAAGATCAGCTTGCCCAACCCCAGCGTTCCCGCCAGCGAGCAAGCCTCGTGTGAGACGCCCTCCATCAGGTCCCCGTCACCCATCAGCGCATACGTATGATGGTCCACCACATTGAAGCCCGGCCGATTGTACACTGCGGCCAGGTGCTTTTCCGCCATCGCCATTCCCACGGCCATCGCGATTCCCTGACCCAGCGGCCCGGTCGTCACCTCAACGCCATCCGTATCTCCGCGCTCCGGGTGGCCTGGCGTACGCGAACCCCATTGCCGGAAGCTCTTCAGGTCCTCCCGCGTCACATCGTAGCCGGTCAGAAACAGCGTCCCATAGAGCAGCGCCGAGGCGTGCCCATTCGACAGCACGAAGCGATCCCTATCCGCCCACTTGGAGTTCGCCGGATTGTGCTTCATCAGCTTGTGAAACAACAGGTACGCCATGGGTGCGCAGCCCAGCGGCGCGCCGGGATGGCCGCTATTGGCCTTTTGCACAGCGTCTACTGCCAGCAGCCGCAATGTGTTGATAGATAGTTGATCTAGGTCCGAGGATGTGGAAGTCATGATTTTATAATACTATTGCATCCAAACCGGCGGCTCCTCTCCCGGCTTAAGCCTAAGATACTAAAATAGATACATGGTTGTCGTTCATTTTTTGGACCACCGGTCGAGTTGATCTTTTACGGCTTCGCTGATTCAGCTCCCGCGCTCTTCTTCTCTTCGTTAGCCTTGTGCGTCTCTTTGGCCTTGCGTATCCACTCTTCAGCCTTGGCCACATCGTCCTTGCGAGCCGCCTCGTTGCCCCAGTCCAAATCGGCCTTGCGCCGGTAGGCCAGGCCCAGAAAAGTCATGGCATTGTCGTAATCAGGCCGGTTCTCTATTGCCTGGTTGAGATACAGCAAGGCCTCCTCGACCAGCGCGCCGTTCTGCGCCTTGATCTTCGCCATCACTTCCGCAGGCGCCTTGGCGTTGCCCTCGTAGTCGTCCTTGAGGCCAGCTTGCGCCAGCGCTGCCTGAGCGTTCTGTTGCGCCTCCATCCCGTCGATCACGCCCACTGCAAATGTCGCCTCGGCATCCTTCGGCTCCTCGGCCAGCACGCGCTTCTGCCATGATTTGGACTCCTCCAGCCTGTTGATGCTGAAGTTAATGCCCGCAATCTGCTTCATGCTCCTCACATCGTGCGGGAGCATGGCCAGAACCCCCTGAAAGGCGTCGATGGCCTGCTGCGCGTTCTTCAGGTTCTCCGGTGTATCCACTCCAGGCGCAACTTTTTGCGCCAGCGAGGTGCCTAGGTATATCTTGGCCAGGGTCATGTTGGGGTACACCTGCAATACATTCCGGAAATGCAGGATCGCCGCATCGAAGTGACCGTTCCTGTACGCATCCACCCCCTTCTTGTATGACTCCATCGCCAGATTCAATTCGGTGCGGTCGTTATGTCCATCGTATGGCAACCATTCAGGCAATTGGCTGGATTCGACATCTGCATCATGCCCTAGCCCTCCTTGTTGTCCGGCGGCAGGGATGCAAGCGGCAGCGAGGATCGCAAGGCCGGTAATTGCAACCTTCAGAGTGCGGCGGAAATCGCAGGAATTGAGCATATTGCACCTCGAAAACTCAATCTTGGGTCATTTTGTTAGACGAATTCATCATAACCCCGGGCCTTATCGTTGGCACGTCTTTGCTTACTCCCCCAACTTTCCGCACCCTCGCGCCGCCTTCCCGCATCCATTAAGTACAACGTGTACGGAGGAAATTACCGATGGCATACGAACTTGCCCCGCTTCCCTATGATTACGCCGCCCTCGAGCCGTTCATCGACGCCGAGACCATGCACCTGCACCACGACAAGCACCATCAGGCTTATGTGAACAACACCAATGCCCTGCTGGCCAACCACCCCGAGCTGGCCGCCAAACCCATCGACGACCTGGTCCGTGACCTGTCTCAGGTTCCCGAGGATATTCGTACTGGTGTCCGCAACAACGCAGGAGGCCACGCCAACCACACTGCCTTCTGGCGCCTGATGGGCAAGGTCGGCTCCGACGGCGTCGGCGGCGCGCCCACCGGCCCCATCGCCGCCCAGATTACCGCCGACTTTGGCGACTTCGAGGCCTTCAAAAAGACCTTCAACGAGACCACCGCCAAGCAGTTCGGCTCCGGATGGGGCTGGATCATCTTCGTCGGCGGCAAGCTCAAGGTCATCACTACCCCCAACCAGGACTCGCCCCTCACCCAGGGCATCTATCCCATCCTTTTCAACGACGTTTGGGAGCACGCCTACTACCTCAAGTATCAGAATCGCCGCCCCGACTACCTGGCTGCCTGGTGGAACGTCGTCAACTGGCACGAGGTCAACAAGCGCTTCGCCGTCGCTAAAGGCTGAAACCAGCAAATACAGCTTTTAGCCATTAGCTCGAATCGCGCGCTCGGAACATAGCGTGTTTACTATGGGCGGGAGCGCGCAGTTCATTTTCCACATCACCAGCTAAAAGCTAAGAGCTAATAGCTAAAAGCTGTCTTATCCGCAACCATTTCTCCTCTTCCGTGTCTAATTTCGTAGACTAGATTAATGGAGAGATTCATGCGAAATTTTGGCCTTTCCCCGCTCGCGTCGCTTCTTGCCGCCCTGTTCATAACAGCCCCGGCCGCCTCCGCCCAGTCTGCCAGCTTCGTCGTCTCGCAGCACGGCATATCCGTCGGCAAGGCCAGCTTCAGTTTCACCGCCAACCCTTCCGGCTACGATTCCACCGCGCTGGTCATCATCAATACGAAGGGCCTCGATTATTCCCTCTCCAAAACCGAGACTCTCTCCGCGGCCAACCGCCTGCGCCATGTGCAGTTGAGCGCCGCCGTCAACGGTTCGGCCGTTGACATCACCGCCGCCCCGGATACGACTCCCGATCAGACTCCACCCGGCCAGATACCAACTCTCCTCCTCAAAACCTCCGCCAACGGCCACACCACCACCACTCGTCTGCCCGCGCACTCCGCGGCTGTCTTCCTCCCGGACTTTGATCCCGGCGCCCTGGAAACCCTCCTCACGCTCGCCGTAGCCCGCAACAACCGCAACCTCTGGGCTATCATTCCCAAAAAGGAAGGTTCTGTCGTTCCCGTCCTGTTGGCAACCTACGCCGACGAGAAGGGTACGCTCGACGGCAAACCGGTCGTCGTCCACCACCTGCTCGCCACCATCGCCGGCAAAGAAACCGATCTCTTCTCCGGCCCTGAAAATCAGCTCCTCCAGGCCGAGTTCCCCCAACTGGGCTTTGCTCTAATCCGCAACGGCTTCGTCCTCACCCCGCCAGCCAAGCCCGGCGCGCCTCCAAGCGCACCTCCATCCGATCTGAATCCCGCGCCTCCACCTGTGCAGAATCCCACAACTCCGGCTCAGCAGCCATCCGCGCCGCCAGCTCAGCCTGCTCCCATACCTCCGCCTGCTTCGGATCCACAGGTGACAAGCTGACTTTCTGATTAACTAAGTCGCTCTCCCCGCCACCACACCCGACGCCCACGCCCACTGGAAGTTGAACCCTCCAAGTTGTCCGGTCACATCCACTACTTCTCCAATGAAGAACAGTCCTGGCACTGCCCGCGCCTCCAACGTCCGCGCCTGCAATCCAGCCGTATCTACGCCCCCGGCCGTCACCTCGGCCTTCTCATATCCCTCTGTCGCCACAGGATGAAACTCCCACTGGCGCAGCCGCCGCTCACACGCCTCCAACGCCGCATTCGTCCATCTCTTCGGAGCGCCAACCTCGGCCAGATAATCCGCCAGCCGCCGCGGCAGCGCCTCGCGCAGCGCCTTTCGTAGCGCATCCAAATCCCGCCGCGCCCCCGGCTCTCGAAGTGATTCTAAAAGCCCCGCCTGTGCGGCCGGGTGCCCCACCATCGCCGCATCTTTGTTTTTGCGGCATCGGGGTCCCCAACGCGCGATTTTTGCTCGTTGGGGTGATCTAGGGTGGGCTTCAGCAAAATCCACCATCAACGCCTCTCCCAGCCTCCAATACAACGACGCCTGCAAAACCGCCGGTCCGCTTAGCCCGCGATGCGTAACTAGCATTTTTTCTTTGAATCTAGCCTTGCCAATCGACGCCACCACCTCCGCAGCCACGCCAGACAACTCCCTCCAGCCAGCCTCATCGCCGCACAGCACCAGCGGAACCAGCGCCGGCCTGGGCTCCACGACCTTCAGCCCAAATTTCCGCGCCAGCTCATATCCCAGCCCCGTCGATCCCAGTTTCGGTATCGACAGCCCTCCGGTCGCTACCACCAGTGACTCTGCCCTGAACTCGCCAGCGGACGATACAACACAAAACCCGCCGGAACTGGCCCGCTCAACGACAATCTCCCGCGCATTCAGCACAACCTCCACACCACCCCGTGTGCACTCCGCCAGCAGCATCTCCAAAATCGCTCGCGCCGAAGAGTCGCAGAACAACTGCCCCAGCGTCTTTTCATGCCACGCAACCCCGTACCGCTCGACCAACTCGAGAAAATGCCGCGGCTGATAGAGCGCCAGCGCAGACTTCGCAAAATGTGGATTGTGTGAAAGAAAATTCTCCGGCCCGCAGTGCAGATTCGTAAAGTTGCACCGCCCGCCGCCGGAGATAAGAATCTTCCGCCCCGGTTGCCCGTTGTGTTCCAGCAGAGCAACCCGCCGTCCCCGCTGCCCAGCCGTCGCCGCGCACATCAGCCCAGCCGCGCCTGCTCCCAACACAATCACATCGAATTGGCGCGGCTCAGCTGGCATAAGCTTTCGTTCACTATTACTCCGCCGGATCGTCCGCCGTAAACGGTGAGCAGCAGGGCTTTTCCGTGGCGTGGAAGTTCATCAATTCCAGGCGAATGCCATCCGGGTCGTAGAGGTTAAACTGGCCCTTGCCATCCCTGCCGATCTGCGTATGAGCGTCATGCACGCCATTCAGCCGGTTGCCGGCTTCCAGAGTCTTGTGGGCCGTTTCCACGGAGTCAACGCCAATGGAGAGATGATCGAGCACGCCCAGGTTATGCAGCGTCATGGTCGCCGGTATGCCTGAACTTGCGGTGTCGTGGACGATCATATATTCCAGCCAGTCGTGGCTGTCGGGGGTCTGCTGGCTTATCCAGTCGATTCTGTTCTCGACCATTCCGCCGAACCAATAAGGACGGAAGCCCAGCAGGTCGCGATAGAAAGTGTCCTCCACGGCACGGCTATGCACCATGATTCCGATGTGAATGATGTGGCGGCCGATGACATCGGGAGCAGTGATCTCCTGGGGCTGGTGAGGAGGCTCGACAAACTCCACCTTGTTGCCTTCCGGATCGAGCACCGTAAACCACTTGCTGCCGTCGACGCCTTTCTCCACCTTGCCCGGGGTCTTCCATGCCTTGGCGGAGAGATACTTGCGCATGCCCTCGGCGTCGCTGGTGTTATACGCGGTGTGGTCCAGCCGGTTTATGCCCGCGCCGGGAGGCAGCGGCAGCACCTCTACAAACTGCGTGGCGTTGAAGGCATAGCGCACTCCCCGCGGGTCTTCGGGGTCGGGCAATTTGGCCGCGCCGATAATCTCGCGGTAGTAGTGGTCGGTGGCCGCGAGGTCAGAAGTGTAGACAGCCAGGTGAGAAATGCCTGTAATCTTCGGCCGTGTGATCGGCGGATCCGGCATTTGCGCGGCGGCGGCGACGGTGAAGGCGACGAAAGAAGCGGCGGTTAGAACCCTGAAATTCATTCTGCACCTCGAAAGTTGTGGCCGAACTACAATAAATCGATTTTACGCGCCACGCAAGCTGCTCTCGCCCCCGGCACATTCACAAGCAGCGATAATCTCTCCCCAAACGCAAAAAAGCCATGCCGATGTGGCATGGCTTTTCGCTTGAATTAATTGCCGGCAATCACCTAATCTCCCACACAGTTGCCCGTGCAGTACCATCGGCCCAGCGAGGCTTAACTTCCGTGTTCGGGATGGGAACGGGTGATCCCTCGCAGTATGGTCACCGGCAAACTTGATGGCGCTTGGCGGGTGGTTGCCCGCAGCCTG